>Ga0182024_10001430_pt1 | contig 61638 bp, 63 predicted proteins | sample P32metaG_FD_120480 | JGI IMG/M metagenome (GOLD analysis project Ga0182024, IMG submission 120480) | Permafrost microbial communities from Stordalen Mire, Sweden - P3-2 metaG (Illumina Assembly) | ecosystem: Environmental > Terrestrial > Soil > Wetlands > Permafrost | place: Sweden: Stordalen...
ACAAGACGAGCAAGCCGCTGCTCCGGACGCTTCCGACCACGGGACCTCGCGTGCTCCAGGGACCCGGTGAGAACGCCGGCGCGATCGACATCGGCAATGGTCTCGCCTGCGTCTTCAAGATCGAGTCGCACAATCACCCGAGCGCGATCGAGCCGTACCAGGGCGCGGCGACCGGTGTCGGCGGCATCCTGCGCGACATCTTCACCATGGGCGCGCGCCCGGTGGCGTTGCTCGATTCGCTCCGCTTCGGTCCGCTCGACGAGCCCCATCAACGCCACCTCTTCGACGGTGTCGTTGCTGGGATCGGCGGGTATGGCAATTGCATCGGCGTGCCAACTGTGGGCGGCGAGTTGTACTTCGACGAGTCGTTCCGCACCAACTGTCTCGTCAATGCGATGTGTGTCGGCGTTGTGGAGCAGGGCAAGGTGACACTGGCGACCGCGAGCGGCCCGGGCAACCTGGTGCTCCTGGTAGGTGCGGATACCGGGCGCGATGGGATCCATGGTGCGAGCTTCGCTTCGGTCGTTCTCGATGCAGACAGTGCCGCGCGCCGGCCCGCAGTGCAGGTCGGGAACCCTTTCCTCGAGAAGTGCCTCATGGAGGCCTGCCTGGAACTTGCAGGCGATCCTCGGGTGATCGCCATGCAGGATCTTGGCGCCGCCGGGCTCTGCGGCAGCACCGCGGAGCTGGCGCATCGAGGCGGTTGCGGCATCGAGGTCGACGTGGCACGAGCCTCGCGCCGCGAGTCCGGCATGACCCCATACGAGGTGATGCTCAGCGAGTCACAGGAACGGATGCTGATCGTCGCCAGACCGCAGGACGTGCGTTCGCTGCAAGAGGTGTTCGAGCGCTGGGATCTGCATTCGGACGTGGTCGCAGTGATCCTTCCCGAGCAGCGTTTCGTGGTTCGCGACGGGACCGACCAGGTCTGCGACCTGCCGCTCGACCTGCTCGTCGACGGGGCGCCCCTTCGCTCAGCGCCGGGACCGCGACCGGACCGCCCGGAATCGGCGCTCGCCGCTGAAACAACGGCGCCGGCGTGGACTCCGGACGAGGCGCTGCTAGCCCTCCTGGGCAGCCCGAACCTTGGGAGTCGCAAGAGCGTGTACCGCCGCTACGACCACCAGGTCGGCGACGGCACGGTGATCCTTCCCGGCGGCGATGCCGCACTCGTGCGTGTCGATGGCACGACGCTCGGGCTTGCGCTTGCCACCGACGGCAACTCGCGGTACGCGGTGCTCGATGCGCATCAGGGGGCGATGATCGCCGTATGCGAAGCGGCCCGCAACGTCGTCGCAACCGGGGCCCGGCCGGCGGCGGTCACCAACTGCCTCAATTTCGCCAACCCCGAGCACGCTGATGTCTGGTGGGACCTGCACGACGCCATCGATGGAATCAGTGACGCCTGCCGGGCTCTCGACCTCCCTGTGGTGAGCGGCAACGTCAGCCTGTACAACGACACGGGTGGCACCGGCATCGATCCGACCATCGTGATCGGCATGGTGGGTGTCATCGATGACGTCGCACGACGCTGCACGTCCGGATTTCGCGACGAAGGCGATCTCGTCGCACTGGTCGGACCGGTCGCCGCCGAGCTCGACGGCAGCGAATATCAGAGGATCGCAGGCCGGATCAACGCGGGCACGCCGCCCCGGCTGGATATCGACCTCGAACGACACGTGCAGGCCTTCGTCCTCGAGGCAATCGAGGCAAGGCTGCTCCATTCCGCGCACGACTGCGCCGAAGGCGGAATTGCCATCGCCATCGCTGAGGCATGTCTGCTGGGCGACATAGGCGCCTGGGTGGGGATCGATGAGCTCGAATCTGACGAAGGGTTGATTAACGGGTGGGCCGGTATACTCTTTGGTGAGAGTCAATCTCGATTCGTCATCAGCTTCGCCAGGGAGGCACTTGTGCGATTGCACGAGCTGGCAGGGCGGCACTCGGTCCCCTTCCGCAATCTCGGCTCCGTCGGAGGCGAGAGGGTCTGCGTGACCCGGTGTATCGACGTGTCTCTCGCCGACGTGCGACGGGTGCACGAAGGAGCGTTGATCGAGCGTGAGTGATCAGGCCGGAATGGACGCCATCGACGACGACCACCTCCATGAGGAATGTGGCGTTTTCGGAGTGTTCCACCCGGGCGAGGACGTCGCCAACCTGACGTATTTCGGCCTCTACTCGTTGCAGCATCGCGGACAGGAGTCCGCCGGCATCGCGGTCAGCGACGGTCGCGAGATTCGCATCCGCAAGGAGATGGGTCTCGTGTCCCAGGTATTCGACCAGGAGATCATCGACGGTCTCAAAGGCAATATCGCAATCGGGCACACGCGATACAGCACAACCGGCAGCGCGCGGCTGCTCAACGCGCAGCCCATCTCCGTCGAACATCCCGTGATCGGTCCTGTGGTGATCGCCCACAACGGCAACCTCGTCAACGCCACCAAGCTGCGCGACGAGCTTATCGCCAAAGGGTTCGAGTTCGAGACCACGAGCGATACCGAGGTGCTCGGCGCGCTCATCGCGCAGACGAGTGCAGATTCGCTCGAGCAGGCGCTCGCCGAGGCACTCCCGCGTGTCGAGGGCGCGTACTGCCTGGTGTTCCTCACCAAGGATTCGCTGGTCGCGGCACGCGACCCGCTCGGTATCCGCCCGCTGTGCCTGGGCCGTTTCGGCGACATCGATGCGCCTGGCGGTACCGGCTACGTGATGGCGAGCGAGACCTGCGCGCTCGATGTGGTGGGAGCGACCTTCATCTGCGAGATCGAGCCCGGTGAGATCGTCACCGTCGACGCCACCGGGATGCGCAGCACCAAGATCCAGCGCACGGTGGCCCACCGCGCGATGTGCTCGTTCGAGTTCATCTACTTCGCAAGGCCGGACAGCGTGATGATGGGCAAGTCGCTGTACGAGTCACGCCGTCACATGGGCCGCGAGCTTGCGCGCGAAGCACCGGCGGACGCCGACATCGTGATCACCCTTCCCGACAGCGGCACGCCCGCCGCAATCGGTTACGCGGAGCAGTCGGGCCTGCCCTTTGCGGAAGGGATGATCAAGTCGCGATACATCACCCGCACGTTCATCCAGCCGACGCAGCGCCTGCGCGAGGCCGGCATTCGCCTCAAGTTCAACCCGATGCGCCATGTGCTCGAGGGCCGGCGCGTCGTGCTCGTCGACGACTCGATCGTGCGCGGCACGACGTCGCGACGCATCATCGACGAGCTGCGTCGCGCCGGAGCGAGCGAGGTGCATATGCGCATCGCCTCGCCGCCGATTGCGTGGCCGTGCTTCATGGGCATCGACATCGCGTCGCGGCGTGAGCTCATCGCAGCCGGCCACACCGAGCGCGAGATCGGTGCAATGCTCGGGGCCGATTCGCTCCGCTATCTGAGTCTGGCGGGCTTGCGCCGCGCGATGGGGCAGCCGGACGGCAACGGATTCTGCTTTGCGTGCTTCACCGGCTCATATCCCGTGGATGTCCCGGCGCAGCTCGAGATGGACAAGCTGGCGCTGGAGATTCCGGTCGCCGTTTCCTCCTGAGCTCACATGGCACAGGCGGTGCACGTGGATGAGCACCTCGCGAAGATCCAGGCTGCGGCCGTGCGCATCCACGGGCATGTTCGCCGGACGCCGCTCTTGGCAACGGATATCGCGCCGGGATTGCTGGTCAAGCCGGAGTCGCTGCAACTCACCGGCTCGTTCAAAGCACGGGGCGCGTTCAACGCCGTTCTCAGCCTGATCGAACGGGAACCCGATGTCGCTGGGGTCGTCACCCACAGCTCGGGCAACCACGGGCAAGCGCTGGCCTACGCGGCTCGAGCAGCAGGATTGCCCGCGACCGTCGTGGTCCCGGAGGGCGTCACACCGGCAAAGATCGCGGGGATCAGATCGTACGGAGCGAAGGTCGTGACTGAAGGGGTGAACTTCAACAATCGTGAGGAGATCGCCGAAGCCATCGCGAGCAACGAGGGGCTGCGGCTCATCCATCCCTTCGACGACTGGGATGTCATTCATGGCGCCGGTACCACAGGGCTCGAGATCATCGAGGCCACGCCGGAGCCGGGAGCTGTGGTGGTGCCGATCGGTGGCGGCGGTCAGATCTCCGGCATCGCCCTTGCCGTTGCCTCGCTCTCGCCTGAGACGACGCTGATCGGTGTTGAGCCCGAAGCGGCCGACGATGCCGCCAGGAGTCTCCGGACGGGCGTCCTGCAGACGCTTTCATCCGATCCGCAGACGCTGGCGGAGGGCGTGAAATCGAAGGCCATCGGCGAGCGGAACTTCGAGGTGATCGTGGGGGATCGGCTCGTCCGGGACATCGTCACGGTCTCTGAGGACGAGCTCTTGCAGGCGTTGCGCGTCGCTTGGACGCGACTGAAGCTTGCCGTCGAACCGACGGGTGCGCTGGCGCTCGCCGCGTACCTCACCGGTCGTGTGCCGCCGGGAAGCGCTGAACACCCAACCGTTATCGTCATCAGTGGCGGCAACTTCGATCCCGCCACGATGGCACGGCTGCTGTCGGCCTAGGCGCAAAACACGTATTACGGTGTGGGTGGCGCCGGCTGGTACGTGTTCACGACGACGCCATTCGGCAGAGCCAGTGATTCGACAAGCGTGAAGGTGCGTCGCGATACCCCGTTGAACAGCCGCTTGGCGCCGTCACCGAGCACGATCGGGTAGACCATCAGTCGGTATTCATCGATCAGGTCGTTGGTGGTCAGGTAGTCGATCAGCTGACCGCTGCCGCCGATCAGCAGGTCACCGCCGTCCTCCTGCTTGAGCTCGCGAACCCTTTCCGCGACATCGCCCTTGATGATCGTCGCGTTCCAGGTGGCCGTCTCGAGCTTGCGTGAGGCGACGTACTTGGGCATGCTGTTCATCTTCTCGCCGAACTCGCCAGTGCCTTCCATCGTGGGCCAGGCGGCGGCGAAACCCTCGTACGTGACCCGACCGAGCAGCTGGGCGTCGCTCGCGAACAGCTCGCGCGCTTTGAACTGCGCAGCCTCGTCAGACCAGAACGGAAACGACCATCTCCCCGGCTCGTCGATGTAGCCGTCAAGCGTGATGTAGGTGGTGGCAACAACCCTCTTTGGCATCGCTCAGGCTCCCTCGTGTGCGCCCGGTACAGACGTCTCAGGCGCCGGTGACCGCGCGCGCTCCTTCACCGGTAGCGCGGCCAGGGCATGCTACGACACGCGCCCCGGTTTCCGGCCGTCATCCCGAAGCGCTCGGCGAGGCCCAGCATCGCGCGGCCTTCGAACGGGCGAACGCACAATGGACGCGATCATGCACGCGAACCTGACCCGCAGCGCGTCGTCGCGGCTCACGCGCACACTGCTCGGATGCGGAGCCGCCGCTGGGCCGCTCTTCGTGACGGTGTTCGTCGCTGAGGGCCTACAGCGACGCGATTACAACGCGATGCGCCAGCCGGTGAGCGCGCTGGCTCTCGGGCCCCGCGGCTTCGTCCAGACTGCGAACTTCGTTGTAGCCGGCACGTTGTTCCTTGGCGGAGCGCGAGGCCTCGCACGTCACTCCTCCGGCCGCGACCGTCTTGTCAATGCGCTCATCGGTGGGGCGGGAGCAGGCCTCCTCGCGGCAGCGTTGTTTCCGACCGACCCCGTCAGCGGTTACCCGCCCGGAACAGCGACGGCGGCACCGAGCACCACAACCACCGGGACCCTGCACAACCTGGCGTCCTTGCCGGTATTCATGGGTGTGACGGCAGCAGCAGCACTCAGTGCCCTCAAGGCGATTCGACGCGCTGACTACGCGTGGGGAGCGTACTCTGCCGCAAGCGCGGTGACGGCGCTGACGACCAACGGACTTGCCGGTGCCGGATTCGGTCAATCTGCACGCCTCGTGAACGTCGCGGGATTGTTCCAGCGCGTCGCCATCATCGCCGCGTTCGGCTGGGTCTCGGTCGTCTGCGCACGCGCGCTTGGTCTGCCTCGCAGTCGGTAGTCAATCCACCAGCTCGGACTCGTGCGCACGATAGATGTCGCTCTGCGTTCGCGGTCCTGCTCGCCGCTGAGGCTCTCGATGAGTGAGAGCAGACGCTCCGTGAGGATGATCAGATAGCGCGTCTCCGGAGTCAGCGCGACGAAGGTATGCGCGACGCCTGCCGGCACGAACACCGTGGATCCCTCTTGCGCATCGACCTCGCTGCCGGCGAAGCGAAAACGCAGAGCGGCTTCATCGCCATGGCTGGATCACCGGCTCCCGCATAGCCCACAGGGTACGGCGTGCGGGCTCGCGTTTCACCCCGATCAGTAGCGCGTCCCTTCCGGCTGGGGAAGGGCGTCAAGCTCAGCGAGGTCGGTTGCACTCAACTTCACGTCGGCACCGCCGGCGTTCTCCACCAGGTACTTCGGGGTTTTGGTGCCCGGAATCGGCACCACATGCTGACCCTGGGCGAGAACCCAGGCCAGCGCCACCTGCGCCGGAGTCGCGCCGACACGGTCGGCGATCTCGCGCACGCGGCCGACGATCGCGAGGTTGTTTCGCAACGCGTCCTGCTGAAAGCGCGGCAGCCGGCGCCGGAAGTCGTCCTGCGGCAGGTCGTCGAATGACGAGAAGCGTCCTGCGAGGAAGCCGCGTCCCAACGGTGAGAACGGCAGCATCGCAATTCCCTGTTCCTTGCAGTACGGCAACACCGCAGCCAGCACGTCACGAGTCCAGAGGGACATCTCCGACTGGACGGATGTGACCGGGTGCACCGCCTGCGCACGACGAATCTCGTCAACCGACACTTCGGAAAGCCCGATATACCGCGCCTTGCCCGCGGCAACCGCCTCGGCCATCGCACCCCAGGTCTCCTCGATGGGAACTTCCGGGTCCACGCGGTGCAATTGATAGAGGTCGACGTGGTCGGTGGCGAGCCGTTGGAGACTGCCGTCGATCGACGTGCGAACGTGCTCGGGTCGACCGTTCCGACCGGCGCCCGGCGAGGCGGTCCCGGGTCCGTACGACGGCCCGGCGACTCCCTCGATCAAGCCGACCTTGGTGGCCAGCACTGCGCGCTCGCGCTGTCCGCCCGACAACGCCTTGCCGACCAACTCCTCGTTGGTATGTGGCCCGTACGCATCAGCCGTGTCGATGAGCGTCATGCCGAGGTCGAGCGCCTGGTGGATCACCGCGATGGACGTCTCGTCGTTGCGCGGTGTGGCCATGTCGTAGGAGGCGGTCATGCCCATGCAGCCGAGGCCGATCACACCAACCTCGGGACCCCCGTTGCCCAGCGTGGTGGTTCGCACGTTACCCGTCCTCTCCTTCGAGCGACGCCGACGCGCGGTACTCATCGTCGGTGACATGCGCCGCCCAGGTCGCATTGTTGCCCTGGTCGTCGACTTCGACGAGTGAGAGATGGGTCATGAACCGCGTGGGCGAGGCACCGTGCCAGTGGTCCTCGGAGGGCTCGAAGAACACGCGATCACCGGGGCGGATCACCTCGACCTCACCGCGGCGTTGCCCGACGCGGCCCATGCCCTCGGTGACGTAGATGGTCTGCCCATTCGGATGCTTGTGCCATGCCGTGCGCGCGCCGGGTGTGAAGTGCACGCTGGTCGCATTGACGCGCGAACCCTGCCCGGGTACCGCGACCTGATCGACGTACACCTCGCCGGTGAACCAGTCGCTCGGCCCCTTCCCCGTCGCCTTGCTGTTTCTCGTGATCTGCATCTTGTCTCCTTACTTGGCGCCCTGGTGACACGATACCGGGGCGGTAATCGCTGCCCGCCGCGGTTCTACGCGGCGACCTCGTCACCCGGGAGCTCGGCGTGCTGAGAGCCGCGCAACCCGTACTCGGGCAGCCCAGCAAACCCGGCCATAGACACCGATCCCCCCAAACGCTACACTCGAACGCAGGGCACTTTTAGGGGGAACGGGGAATGAAGGTACTGCTGTCGCCGGCAGATCAGAATCGCGCGCGGCAATGGCTTGCCGACGTGCATGAGGATCTCGACCTGATCCGCTATCCAACTCGCGTGCAGCTGCTGCGTGCCGTCGATGAAGCGGCGCGCCGGGCGGAAAGTCTTGCGCGTCTGGAGTACGCGCTGGAGCGCATGCCCCGCCACTGACCGCGGAGTAGCAAGCCCCCGATGGGTGCTAGCGTTCCTCCAAGCATGAAGGGACGTAGGATGCTCCTTCCAGGAGTGGCGAGTCTCCTGGCCGCAGCGGTGATGACTGCCGGGCTGTTTCCGCCCGCGGTCAGTCAAGGGTGTCCCGGCTGTTCGGCGTTCTCATCGGCCGATCTCCCGGCCGGGACATTCTGGGCCAGCCCCGACACATGGGCAGCGCTCTGGATGATCGCTCTCCTCGTTGCCACCGCCGCCCTCTCCCTAGCCGGGATCGCGGCGCGTCTCGTAGCCACTGTGAGCGCGCTTGCTTCGCTGGCCGCGGTCGGCCTCGCCCTCTTCGATGGTGCGGTGATGTTTCCTGGCACGCTGCCCGCCGAACTCGTTCCGGGAGTGCCCGTCTACTACGTGCTGGGCCCCGGGTATTACCTCTTCCTGCTTGGTGGCGTCGTTGCGGTTGGCGCGGCGACAGCAATGCTGCTCCTCAGCGGCAATCCTGCGGACGGTGAACGTCGTGGGCTGACGACCCGACCGCGGATCGTCGCCGGTGTAGGCTGGTTGTGTTTGGCCTCGCTAGCGGTGGCTTCCGTTGGCGCGCTTCTCCCGTTCGCCGTACTGAACTGCGGCTTCGGATGCCCCCCTATAGCGGTGACACATGCCGCCTTCTCTGGACCGATAGTGGGTGGCGCCGCCGGATGGGTCGTTCTGGTCGCATTGCTGGCCGCAGCGATGGCCACCCTGGTGCGCCTCGCGGGTCGCCGGAGACCACTGTCGTCGTGCATCGCCCTGCTTCTCGCGCTTCTTGCAGCCGTCCTGGTCAGTTTCGAGAGCCTCAACGGTGGACGCGGCGTTTTGGGCTGGCCGTTCACAATTCCGATAGCCCCAGAGTGGGGTTACTACGTCATGCAGACGGGGACCGCGCTTGCTGTGGTCGCGTCATTCGTGTTGGTTGCAGCCGACCCGCCGAGCTTGGGCCTCCATCCCCGTGGTGGCTTCAGGACGCAAGAGGCAACGCATCTCGCCTAGTCGTCCCGATCAGCGGTTCGCAGACCTGGTTGTGCCGGCCTTCGCCTTGTTCGTCTTCGCCCGCTGCTCGATCAGTTTGTGGATCGCAGCGAGCGGGAGTGGCTGGTCGAGCGGAAACTGCAACGTCGCCTTGGCGGCGACGTGCTGTTCGAGCCCGACGGCGCGCGCTTCCTCCAAAGTGAACGGGTACAGCCCGATGTGATGCGCATGCGCCTGGAAGTACGCGAGGCGACCGTTGAGGTGGTAGTACGGCATCCCGTAGCTGATCCGCTCGTCGGCCTCCGGCGCCCCTTTCCGAATGGTTTCGCGAAGCTCAGTCAGCATCGAGTGCAGCGAGTCGGGCGTCCCTGCTATGTATTCGTCGACGCTTCGGGGTGCAGTCACGACGTGCTCGCGCCAGGCTGCATCACGCCCGTGATCGTCACATCGAAAACGGGGTGACGGTGCGCTCAGCGATGACTGTCAGACCGCTTACCGCCTTCCGCTCTCCTCGCCTACCAAACACTTGCTCATCGTATCCACGCGTGTCGCCAAATGGAGGTCTACTCTGTGCGGATGGGCTTGGCTGAGCTTGTGGTCGCGGCCGTCTCCATCGCCACGACGGTCCTATGGATTTACGCCGTCTTCGAGATCGTGCGGATTCCGGGAGAGCAGTTCTACCTCGCCGGCTCGAACAAACCCGTGTGGATCTGTGTCGCTCTCTTCTTGCCGACCATCGGGGCGTTGCTCTGGTTGGCTTTTAGACGTGATGAGGTCCGGGGCGCCGAGGGATGGTTCGACCTTTCTGCGCCGGCTGATTGGTACATGGACGAGGAAGCAGGGGCGCTGAGGTGGTGGGACGGCGACAGGTGGGCAGATCGCTACCAGACCTGGTCCGGAGCGGCTCCGGCACAATGATCTCGGACGGCCGCTAGCGGAAGCCGACCCCGGCCAGTGCGGCCGACCCCGGGCAGAGCTTTTCGTACGGCACCTGGGTCAGTGGGGCTTCGGTGGTGTTGCCGAGCTCGTGCAGATCCGACGACTGCTCATCGATGTAGAGGACGCCGGTCACGATCTCACCCCGGCTGCGCGCTGACATCAGGTGCTCCATGACCGCGATGCGGCTCGTCGGGTCGTAACCGTCGGGTGTGCTGCGGAAGCGGAGCGTGGCACCGTCGTGCATCGGGATGCTCACCAAACCCTCGCTTGGGATCGTCGCTGAGATCTCCTCAGCCGGAGGCACGAAGTCGGTGACCGTCATCTGCACGTCGTGCTGGCGGGTGAAGAGGTAGCTCTTGGTCGATCCCTCATGATCGTTGAAGGTGACGCACGGTGAGATGACGTCGATGATCGCGAGCCCGCGATGGGCCATCGCCGCGCGGAAGATCGGCACCAGCTGGCGCTTGTCGCCGGAGAAACCACGCGCGAGGAAGGTCGCTCCCACCGACAGACCGAGAAAGATGGGGTCGATCGGCTGCAGATGGTTGGCCTCGCCGCGTTTGGTCGTCGAGCCGACATCCGCCGATGCCGAGAACTGCCCTTTGGTCAGCCCGTACACGCCGTTGTTCTCGATGACATAGACCATCCGGACGTTGCGACGCACCAGGTGCGCGAGGTGCCCGAGGCCGATCGACAGTGAGTCCCCGTCACCGGAGATGCCGATGCAGAGCAGGTCGCGGTTCGCGGCGCTCGCTCCAGTGGCGATTGGTGGCATGCGACCGTGACAGCCGTTGAACCCGTGTGCGCCGCGCGCGAAGTACGCGGCGGTCTTCGCGGAGCACCCGATGCCGCTCAACTTCGCGATCATGTGCGGCGGCGTATCGCTCTCCCACAGTGCGTGGGTAATCGCAGCGGTGACGGAGTCGTGCCCGCATCCGGCGCAGAGCGTCGACATCCCGCCTTCGTAATCGCGAATGGTCAGTCCCAGCGCGTTGCGCTCGAGGCCGGGGTGGGTGACGACCGGCTTGACGATGGATGGCACCGCTCAGGCCTCCACGATTTTGGTGACACCGTCGACGACGTCCTCTGCGCTTAGCGGATAGCCGCCATACGCGAGCACGGAGCGCAGCTTGTCCTTCGGCACCGGCGTTTCGAGCGTGAGCAGGGTGCGCAACTGCCCATCGCGATTCTGCTCGACCACGACGATCGTCTCATGGTCCTCGAGAAAGGTGCGCACCCCGGCGCCGAAAGGGAAGCCGCGAATGCGCATGTAGTCGGCGATCACGCCACGTTCGGCAAGGAGCTCAATTGCCTCCAGCACCGCGAGCTCGCAACTGCCCACGGTCACGATCGCAAGCGGCGAATGTGCGCGCTGGTCCACGAGCGGCGCGGGAGTGTGTTCCGCAGCCGCTGTGTGCTTCCGCGCAAGACGATCGAGAACCGCTTGGTATTCCTCGGGATATTCGGTGTATCCCCCTTCGATGGTGTGCCCCGATCCGCGCGTGAAGTACGCGCCGAGCTCACTCACTCCGGGCAGCGTGCGTGCCGCAACGGACTCGGCGTCCGCCGGCTCGTAGCGGTGATACACCTCGAGCTCGCGCAGCTCTGCAGCGTCGAGCACGCGGCCGCGGTCGGGTACGTACGAGTCGTCCCAGGTGAGCGCCGGGCTGACCCAGTCGTTCATGCCGATGTCGAGGTCCGACAGCACGAACACCGGAGTCTGGAACCGTTCGGCGAGGTCGAAGGCGGTCGCCGCCATCTCGAAGCATTCGGCGGGATGCGCCGGGAACAGCAGGATGTGCTTGGTGTCGCCGTGCGATGCATACGCACAGGCGAGGATGTCGGCCTGCTGCACGCGTGTGGGCATTCCGGTCGATGGGCCGACACGCTGCACATCGAACACGACGGCCGGAATCTCGGCGTAGTAGCCCATGCCGAGCAGCTCCTGCATCAGTGAGATGCCCGGCCCTGACGTCGATGTGAAAGCACGCGCCCCGGCCCACGAGGCGCCGAGGACCATGCCGATGGCGGCGAGCTCATCCTCGGCCTGCAGGACCAGGTAGTTGTTGCGGCCGGTCTCGGGGTCGCGCCGGAACTTCGCGCAGTACTTGGCAAACGCGTCCATCAGCGATGTCGACGGCGTGATCGGGTACCACGCGGCGACCGTCGCGCCCGCATACACGCAGCCGAGTGCCGCCGCCGTGTTGCCATCGATGAGGATCGAACCCTGGGTCGCATCCATTGCCTCGATCCTGCACGGCAACGGGTGGTCGAAGTGCGAGGTTGCAAAATCGTGGCCGAGCCGCAGCGCGCGCTGATTCGACTCGCGCAGCCGGTCCTTGCCGGCGAACTGCTCGGTGAGCAGTTGCGCGATCACCTCCATGTCGATGCCGAGCATGGCCACGAGCGCGCCCGCGCAGGCGATGTTCTTCATGAGGATTCGCTCGCGCGGCCCCTTGAACGAGTCGTTGCACATCTCTGCAAGCGGCACCCCGAGATACGTCACGTCCTCGCGGATCAGGTCGCGGTCGAGTGGCCACGAGGAGTCGTACATGGTGAAACCGCCGCTCGTGACCTCACCGATGTCGCGCGCGTAGGTCTGGCCATTCATCGCCACCATGAGGTCGTACTCGCGCGCACGCGAGACATGACCGTCCTTGTTGACGCGGATCTCGTACCACGTCGGCAGGCCCTGGATGTTGGACGGGAAGAGGTTCTTCCCCGAGACCGGCACACCCATCCGGAAGATCGCGCGCATCAAGAGGTTGTTCGCGCTGGACGAACCGGTGCCGTTGACGTTGGCGAGCTTCAACGCGAAGTCGTTCACCTTGGAGCGGGTCTGCTGGAAGCGCTGTTCGGCCATGTCAGCTGGGCACCGGCACCGGCGTGGAGACAGCCAGCGGGATCAGCAACTCGAACTTCTGCATGTCCCACGCAGCAGTCGGGCAGCGCTCGGCGCAGAGCCCGCAGTGGACGCAGAGGTCCTCGTCCTTGACCATCACACGCCCGGTCTGCGGCAGCGCCGCCGACACGTAGAGCGCCTGGTCGAGGTTCTTCGCAGGCGCGTTGAGCCGTGTCCGGAGGTCAGCCTCCTCACCGTTCTCGGTGATCGTCAGGCACTGCACGGGGCAGATGTCGATGCACGCGTCGCACTCGATGCAAAGTGGCGCCTGGAAGACCGTCTGGATGTCGCAGTTGAGACAGCGCTGCACCTCGCGCGCCGTCTGCTCTGCGGAGAAGCCGACCTCCACCTCGGTGCCGATGCTCTGGAAGCGTCGCGTCAGCTCGACGTGCTGCATCCGCTGGCGCGCGGACGGGTTGTAGTCGTTGTGGTAGCTCCACTCGGTGAGCCCCATCTTCTGGCTCACCAGGTTGATTCCCTGGGGTGGCCGCGAGGTGACCGGGATGCCCTCGCACTGGTTGTGAATCGAGATCGCAGCCTGGTGACCGTGCTCCACCGCCCAGATGATGTTCTTGGGGCCCATCGCGGAATCGCCGCCGAAGTAGACACCGGGCAGCGACGACTGGAAGGTCACCGGATCGACGACGGGCTGGTCCCATTCGCCGACCTCGAGACCGAGGTCGCGCTCGATCCACGGAAAGGCGTTCTCCTGGCCGATGGCGAGGATGACGTCATCGCAGGGGATGACGATGGTGTCGATCACCGTCGAGTGCCGCGCCTGCTCGTCCCATTCGAGGCGCTGGAACTCCATGCCGGTGAGCCGTCCGTCCTCGATGACGAAACGAGTCGGAGCGTGGTTGACCAGGATCTCGACACCCTCCTCCTCGGCGTCCTCGAGCTCCCACGACGAGGCCTTGAAGAACGAGCGCGGTCGCCGCGCCATCACCTTGATGTCGGTGCCGCCGAGGCGGAGCGAGGAACGGCAGCAGTCCATGGCGGTGTTGCCGACGCCGATGATCAGCACGCGCTCGCCGACCTTGTCGGTGTGGCCGAACGCGATTGACTCCAGCCAGTCGATGCCGATGTGGATCCGGTCGCTGTCGTGGCGTCCGGGGATGTCGAGGTCCTTGCCTCGCGGCGCACCGGTCCCGATGAACACCGCGTCGAAGTCCTGCGCCAGCAGGGAGCGTAAGCTCGACACAGGGGTGTCCAGGCGGAGATCGACACCCATGTCGACGATGGTGGCGATCTCCTCGTCGATGACCTCGGCCGGGAGCCGGAACGCCGGGATGTTGGTGCGCATGAGGCCGCCCGCCTGGTCGTGCTGCTCGAGGATGACCACCTCGTAGCCGAGTGGCATGAGGTCGTTGGCGACGGTGAGCGACGCGGGACCGGCGCCGACGCAGACGACGCGACGCCCCGTCTTGGCGGCGGGGATCACCGGCAGCCGGTCGGCGAAGTCGCCTCGCAGGTCGGAGGCCACCCGCTTCAGGCGGCAGATGGCGACCGGGGAGCCGTCGAGCCGGCTCCGGCGGCACGCAGGCTCGCAGGGCCGGTCGCAGGTGCGCCCGAGAATCCCCGGGAAGACGTTGGACTCGCGGTTGGACATGTACGCGTCCGTGTACCGGCCCTGAGCGATGAGACGGATGTACTCGGGGACGTTGGTGTGGGCCGGGCAGGCCCACTGGCAGTCAACGACCCGATGAAAGTAATTCGGGTCCGACGTGTCAGTTGGGTTCACGAGATGGTGTGGATTCCTGGACTTGGACCGTGTTTCCTACATGGTGACACCGCTGTGTCGCCGTGCGATGTTCGTCGCCATTCCGCGGCCCCTGTGAGACCGTCGATACACTCTCTCCAGATGGGTGATCTTCGCTACGCCGACGCCGGCGTCGACATTGATGAGGGCAACCGCGCCATCAGCCTGATCCGGCGCACCATCGCCTCCACCCATTCCGCCCGGGTGCTTGGTGGGATCGGGGCGTTCAGCGGGCTGTTCGCCCTGGAGCCGGGTGACCCGAACGGCCGGGTGCTGGCCTCGAGCACGGATTCGGTCGGCACCAAGGTCAAGGTAGCGATCGCCACCGGGCGCCACCGTGGCATCGGCATCGACCTCGTCAACCACTGCGTCAACGACATCCTCTGCTGCGGCGCCGAGCCGCTCTTCTTCCTCGACTACTACGCCACCGGCAAGCTCGTGCCCGAGCACCTGGCGGAGCTCATCGAGGGGATCGCCGAGGCCTGCCGCAGCGCGGGCTGCGCCCTGATCGGTGGTGAGACCGCGGAGATGCCAGGGGTCTACGCCCTCGCCGACTACGACATCGCCGGGTTCATCGTCGGCTCGGTTGAAGCCTCGGCGATCATCGACGGGAGCCGCGTCGCCGCCGGCGACGTCCTGCTTGCACTGCCGAGCAGCGGGCTGCACACCAACGGCTACTCGCTGGTGCGCCACATCGTCGCCGAGCACGAGCTGCAATGGTCCGAAGTCCTTCCGGGCACCGACAAACCGCTTGTCGACCTGCTGCTCGAACCGCATCGCTGCTACCTGCACGCGATTCGTGAGCTGCGCGCGCTCACGGAGATCCGCGCCATGGCGCACATCACCGGTGGCGGCGTGATCGACAACGTGCCGCGCGTGCTCCCGGAAGGCCTGGCCGCGACCATCGAACGTTCCACGTGGCACATTCCGCCGATCTTCACCGCCATCCAGACGGCAGGCGGCGTTCACCTCGAGGAGATGTGGCGCACCTTCAACATGGGTGTCGGGATGGTGGTCATCGTCCCCCCCGACGTCCCGGAGATCGCCGAAGTCGCGGGAATCCCGATCTGGCGCATCGGTGAGGTGGTCCAGCAATCGGGCACACGGCGGGTCGTCCTCAAGTGAGCGAACGTACCCCCATCGGGGTGCTGGTATCCGGCGCGGGGACAAACCTGGGTGCGCTCCTGCAGGCGGCGAGGGGTGAGGACTTCCCGGCGCGGATTGCCCTCGTGGTCGCCAACCGGCGCAACGCTCATGCGCTCGACGTGGCGCTCGGCTGGGGCGTGCCCGCAGTCGCGCTGCCACAAGCGGACTTCGGCGGCGACGCGACGGCGCGCGACCGAGAGATCCACGCCCGATTCCAGGCGGCCGGAGTGCGCCTCGTGGTGTGTGCCGGATACGACCGCATCCTCAGCGACGAGTTCCTCGACGCCTACCCGGACGCCATCCTCAACGTGCACCCGTCGCTGCTGCCCGCCTTCGCCGGGGGTATGGATGCGGTGGAGCGAGCTTTGGCACGCGGCGTGCGCGTCACCGGGTGCACGGTGCAGCTGCTCGAGCGCGGCGAGGCTGACGGCGGGCCGATCGTGCTGCAGGCTGCCGTGCCGGTCGAGATGGACGACGACGCGTCGACCCTTCGCAGCCGGATCCACGAACGCGAATGGGAGCTGCTCCCCCAGGCGGTGGCGCTCTGGTGCACCGACCGGCTCCAGCGCGACGGCAATCGCATCAGGGTGCTTCCCGCTCCCGCGCCGGCATCGGTCTGACCGATGCGAGCACTGCTCTCAGTCAGCGACAAAACCGGCCTGATCGAATTCGCGCGCGGCCTCATCGGGCACGGCTATGACCTGGTCGCCACCAGCAGCACCAGCCGTGCGCTCGCCGACGCGGGAATCGAGGTTCAGTCGGTTGCCGATATCACCGGCTTCCCGGAGATGCTCGACGGCCGCGTCCGGACGCTGCACCCCGCGATCCATGCGGGCATCCTCGCCCGTCGCGACAACCCGGATCACATGCGCCAGCTCGCCGAGAGCAGGTTCGAGCCGATCGACATGGTGGTCTCGTCGCTGTATCCGTTCTCGGCGACGCTGGCAGGCGGCGCAGATGAAGACACGATTGTCGAGAACATCGACATCGGTGGTCCCACCCTCATCCGCGCCGCCGCCAAGAATCGCGACTCGGTGGCGGTGGTCGTCTCGGCATCGCAGTACGAGGCCATCCTCACCGAATTGTCCGAGCATCAATCGCTGTCGATGGCGACACGTCACCGCCTCGCCGCCGACGCTTTCACCCACGTTGCGGCGTACGACACGCAGGTTGCCGCGTGGATGCGCGCCGGCAGCGGTGACGAGACGCTGCCGCGCGAGCTGACGGTCGGTGGTCCGCAACTGCACGAGCTTCGCTACGGCGAGAACCCGCACCAGCGGGGCGCGCTCTATGCGGTCCCGGGGCCGCCGGGCGGGATGGCGCACGCGCGTCAGCTCCAGGGCGCCGCGCTCTCCTTCACCAACTGGCTTGACGTCGACGCTGCCCGGGCGCTGGTTGCCGAGTTCGACGAGCCCGCCGCCTGTGTGATCAAGCACACCAATCCATGCGGTTTTGCCGTCGGCGAGACGGCGGTCGACGCGTACCGCCGCGCCTACGACTGCGATCCGCGTTCCGCGTACGGCGGCATCGTTGGGGTCAACCGCCCGATCGACCTCGCCACCGCGACGGCATTGACCGAGACCTTCCTCGAAGCGGTTGTCTGTCCCGCCGTGGACGACGATGCGGCGGCGCATCTCGCCACCAAGCAGCGGATTCGCGTGCTCATCGTCGACCGGCCATCGCGCGGGGAGCCGTTCGACGTCCGAAGCATCGACGGCGGGCTGCTCGTGCAGACCCGCGACCGGGTGATCACCGATCGGTCAACCATGACGGTCGCGAGCCGGCGTCAACCCGACGAAGCCGAGTGGCGCGAACTCCTCATCGCGTGGCGGGTGTGCAGGCATGTCAAGTCCAATGCGGTGGTGGTTGTCCGTGACGGGATGGCGGTCGGAGTCGGCGCCGGTCAGATGTCCCGGGTGGAGTCGGCGGAGCTCGCGGTGGCCCGAGCCGGCGATCGCGCAACCGGCGCCGTCTCAGCATCCGACGCGTTCTTCCCGATGCCCGACGGCCTCGAGACACTCGGCAACGCCGGGGTGCGCTCGGTCATCCACCCGGGCGGCAGCAAGAACGATTCGAAGGTCACCGACGCCGCCGATGCCCTGGGCATGGCGGTCGTGCTCACCGGGGAGCGCCACTTCAGGCACTGACTTCTGGCGGTCAGTCAGCGCCCGTTGCGCCGCCCGTTCTTGTCGTGCTTGGCCTGGTCCTCGATGCAGAACCGCGCCGTGGGGATCGCCTCGAGCCGAGCCTCGCTGATCGGATTGCCGCAAGCCTCGCACTTCCCGTACGCGCCGCTGTCGACGCGGATGACTGCAGCCTCGAGCTCGGCGAGTTCGAGGTCGGCATGCTGCAGGACGCTGTGGTCGATCTCGAGGCCGATCGTCTCGCTGGCCAGCTCAGCCGGGTGCTGCTCCGCCGAGGCAAGCTCGCGTTCGGTCGCCTCCTGATGGTCGGCCGTGAGCCGGTTGGCCGCAGTGCGAAGCTCCTCGATCCTGGCTCGCTCGGTCAACAGACGGGTGCGGGCCTCTTCGGTGTTCATGGTCGTGGGTCACCCCGTATCTGCTCAGTCAGGCCCGGTCGCGACGCGCGCGTGATGCGATCTCAGATTGATCCATCACAGCCCGTCCACTCTCGGCCCGCAGGTTTTCACTCATTCTCACGATTGGGGCCAACTTAAGCAATGGGTGTCTGCAACGGTCAAGCAGGGGCAGGGGGAGCGAGCCAGAGCACCGCGAGTGGTGGCAGCGTGATCGCTGCCGAGTATGAGAATGCGTGCATGGGCTCCGCCCCGGCCTCGACCGCACCCAGGTTGCCGATGCCGCTGCCGCCGTACAGGTCCGAATCGGTGTTGAGCACCTCGGTCCAGTGGCCCGGGAGTGGCAGGCCGACCCGAAAGTCGTAGCGGACCACGGGGGCGAAGTTGGCGATGCAGGTGATGCCCGGCGCGCCGTGCGCATCGCGCCGGACGAAGCTCAGCACGTTCTGGTCGGCGTTGCCGGCGTCGATCCACTCGAAACCCTTGGGGCTCTCGTCAAGTTCCCAGAGCGCCGGCGATGACCCATAGAGGGCGCCGAGGTCGACCATCAGTCGCTGCACGCCTGCGTGCGCCGGGTCCTCGAGCAGCCGCCAGTCGAGCTCCGCATCGTGAGCCCACTCACGCTCGTCGGCGAGTTCGCCGCCCATGAAGAGCAGCTTCTTGCCCGGGTGCGCCCACATCCAGCCGTACAGCGCGCGGAGGTTGGCGAAGCGCTGCCAGGGATCGCCGGACATCTTGCCGAGCAGCGATCCCTTGAGGTGGACGACCTCGTCGTGGGAGAGCGGGAGGATGAATCGCTCCGACCACGCGTACATGAGCCCAAACGTCATCTGGTGATGCGCGTAGCGGCGGTAGATGGGGTCCTTATGCAGGTAGTCGAGGGTGTCGTGCATCCAGCCCATGTTCCATTTGAAGTCGAAGCCCAGTCCCCCGCTCGCCGTGGACCGGGTCACGCCCGGCCAGGTGGTCGATTCCTCGGCGATCGTGAGCACGCCCGATTTGCGCCCGTGCAACGAGTCGTTGACCTCGCGCAACAGGGCGATCGCCTCGAGGTTCTCCCGGCCGCCGTGGATGTTCGGCACCCACGCGCCCGGCTGCCTCGAGTAGTCGAGGTAGAGCATCGAGGCGACGGCGTCCACGCGCAGCCCGTCGATATGGAATTCCTCGGCCCAGTAGAGACCGTTGGCCACGAGGAAGTTGCGCACCTGGTTGCGCCCGTAGTTGAAGACGTAGGTGCCCCAGTCGGGATGCTCGCCGCGGCGCGGGTCGCCGTGCTCGTAGAGCGGCGTGCCGTCGAACCTCGCCAGCGCCCAGCCGTCGCGCGGAAAGTGCGCCGGCACCCAGTCGAGGATCACGCCGATGCCCTTGCGGTGGAGGAGATCGACGAAATACCGGAAGTCATCCGGCGAGCCGTGCCGAGCGGTCGGCGCGTAGTACCCGGTGACCTGGTATCCCCAGCTTCCGCCGAACGGGTGCTCCATGACCGGCAGCAACTCGACGTGGGTGAAACCCAGCGACAGGCAGTGGTCGGCGAGCGGCTCGGCGATCTCGCGGTAGTTGAGGACGCGGCCGTCCGCGCTGCGGCGCCAGGAGCCGAGGTGCATCTCATAGATCGAGAAAGGCCGGTTGAACACCGGCGACTTCGGCCGCGCGCGCATCCAGGCCCCATCTCGCCAGCGATGCTCGCTCTGCTCCACGATGCTCGCGGTCCCGGGCGGAAGGTCCGATGCCCTGGCCAGCGGATCGGCCTTGAAGATGCGCATCCCATCGCCGCGCGTGACCAGGAACTTGTAGCGCACACCCGGACCGACCCCGGGTGCGAACAGCTCCCAGACGCCCGAGCCGCCGAGGGTCCGCATGGGCCAGGTCCGCGCATCCCAGAAGTTCGCGTCGCTGACCACGCTGACGCCCAGCGCGTTCGGCGCCCACACGCTGAAGGCCGTCCCGAGGACGCCCTGGTGCTCGAGGACTCGGGCGCCGAGGACGCGCCAGAGCTGGGTGTGCGTCCCCTCGCCGATGAGGTGGAGGTCGAGGTCGCCGAGCGTGGGCCAGAACCGGTACGGGTCCTCCTGCTCCCACTCGCGCTCGTCGTTGCTGAAGCGGATTCGATACCCGGGCTCGCCCGCCGGGACCGTCGCCTCGAACAGGCCGGCGGCGTTCAGCCGGCGCATCGCCGTGACCCCGTCCGGACGCGCCACGCTCGCGCTGGTCGCTTCCGGGTGGAACGCCCGGATGCGCATGACATCGCCGAGGGTCCGGGGTCCCAACAGCTCGTGCGGATCGCGGAGGCGACCGGCGAGCATCTGCTCCACCGCCGATTCGAGGTCGGTCGGGCTCGGATCCTGGACCGTCATGCGTTGGCGCCGCGAAGCAGGAACCGAAGCGGGATCGGCACCCAGCTCGGCCGGTGCCCGAGCTCGTAGCCGATCTCGTAGACCGCCTTCTGGACCTCGAACGCGCGCCGGAGCACCAGCGCCGGCCCCGGCGCGGGCAGGATGGGAATGGAGCCGATGGTCTCGAGGTACGAGCTCCAGAACGCGTCGCGATTCGCGTCCGCCCACGCCTCGCCGTAGCCCCGAAGAATCTCCGCCTCGGCGCTGTCCGGCGCAGTTCGCTCGATGATGGCGGCCGCCGCCGCGTAGTCGAACGAGCGAAGCATCGCGGCGACGTCGCGCAGCGGCGAGCTGAGCTGGCGGCGCTCCGCCGGGGTCCGGTCCGGCTCCCCCTCGAAATCGAGGATCACCCAGCCGGTGTCGATGCGGAGCATCTGGCCCAGGTGCAGGTCGCCGTGGATCCGGATAAGGAGCCCGCCCGGTGAGAGCCCGCGAACCTGGTCGAAGCGGGCGACCACGGCGTCCCTCACGTCTCGCAGCGGATCGAGCGCAGGTTCATCGCGCGCCAGCAGCCGGTCGAGCTCGCTGGTCATGGTGTTCGCCCAGGTGTTGAGCGTTGCCTCGGTGAGCGGTTCAGGGGCCATCGCAGTGCCGGGCTTGCCGGATGCCAGCGACACGTGCATCTCGGCGATCACCTTGCCGAGCCGCATGGACTCGGCGAGAAATGCGGCGTCCTGCTCGTCGACCATCGCACGGCGCGCCGCAGGATCCTGGTGACCGACCGACTCCGCGTTGGCATAGAGGTCGCGCAGTGACGTCAGCGCGAGCGCCCAACCCTCGGTACTGTTGTGCAGAAAGCGCTGCACGAGCACCAGCGGCGATGGCTCCTCGCTGCCTGACTCCCACACCGCGCGTCCGAGCATCGGCGCCAGGTGCGTGAAGCCGGCGGCCTCGAGCGCGTCGGACATCTCGAGCTCCTGGGACGCTCCCGACTCGACGCGGCGCAAGTGCTTGAGGAATATCTGGTCTCCGACCTCGACCGAGGTGTTGCTCTGCTCGACCCGCAGGTGGCGCACTGACGACAGGCTACCGGTGTCGAGCGCCTCGGGGTCTGGGCACGCAAATCGCACAACCCCACTCGTCGTCGGCAGCACGCGCCGTTCGCGGACTGCCTCGAGCAGCCACTCGATATATGTCGAATCTCCAACCGCGTCGTAGAGCACGATGCGATCGGGCGCATCGGGCCAGGGGATCACGAAATCCGGCATCCGCTCAGTGATCGGATCACCCGCCGGGCGCACGCCGATCGGGAGCGCGTAGCGCGTCGTGCGTCCGTCGGTGAAGGTCACAGCGGTCAACGTGTGGAGCAGGACCGGCGCGCGCTCGCTGATCACTGCCACATCGACGACCGCGGTCATGCTGATGGTGCGACCCTGCGCTCCACCCCAGCGCTGCCGCGCGATGTATGCGCCGAGCGCTTCCTCGCAGCCTTCAACCAGATGGTCGCGAAGGATGCCGGTCACCGCGGCGCCGTGTGTGTTCATCACGCCGGCACGTCGAGCGTGAACCAGTAGAAGCCGTGCGGCCCCATGGTGAGCAGGTAGGGCAGCTCGCCGATGTTGGGAAAGTGGACGCGGCCAAGCATCTCGACTGGCGTCATGCCCGCGAACTTACGCAGGTCGAGCTCGACCGGCTGCGCGAAGCGCGAGAGGTTGTTGACGCAGAGGATGGTCTGTTCGTTCATGCAGCGCAGGAACGCGAACACCGACGGATTGGCCGCGTCGAGAGCCTCGAAGCTCCCTTCGCCGAACACCGGAAAGCGCTTGCGCACCGCGATGAACCGGCGCAGCCAGTGCAGCATCGACGACTCATTGCGTCGTTGCGCGCTGACGTTGCAAGCCTGGTATCCGTAGACCGGATCCATGAGCGGCGGCAGGTACAGCTGCGCGAAGTCGGCCTGGCTGAAGCCGCCGTTGCTGTCGGCGGTCCACTGCATCGGGGTGCGCACACCATCGCGATCGCCGAGATACACGTTGTCCCCCATACCGATCTCGTCGCCGTAGTAGAGGATGGGGCTGCCTGGGAGCGACAGGATGAGGCCGTGGAAGAGTTCCATCTGGCGCCGTCCGTTGTTGAGCAGCGGCGCCAGCCGGCGCCGGATGCCGAGGTTGAGCTTGGCACGAGGGTCCTTGGCGTACTCCCCCCACATGTAGTCGCGCTCTTCATCGGTCACCATCTCGAGCGTGAGCTCGTCGTGGTTGCGCAAGAAGATGCCCCACTGGCTGTTGGGCGGCAGCGCCGGGGTCCGATCGAGGATCTCGGTGATCGGGTAGCGCTGCTCGCGACGCAATCCCATGAACATGCGCGGCATCAATGGAAAGTTGAAGCACATGTGGCATTCCGGATCCCCCGGGGAACCGAAGTAATCCACCACGTCCTCGGGCCACTGGTTCGCCTCGGCAAGCAGCACCTTGCCCGAGTATTCCGCGTCGATCGTGGCCCGCAGCTCGGCGAGGAACGCGTGGGTCTCGGGCAGGTTCTCGCAGTTGGTCCCCTCGCGCTTGAAGAGATACGGAACCGCATCGAGACGGAAACCGTCCATGCCGATGTCGAGCCAGAACCTGCACACGTCGACGATCTCCGCGCGCACCCGCGGGTTGTCGTAGTTCAGATCCGGTTGGTGGCTGAAGAAGCGATGGAAATAGTACGCACCGGAGTCGTCGTCCCAGGTCCAGTTGGACGTCTCGGTGTCGAGGAAGATGATCCGCGCTTCGGTGAACTTGTTCTTCGTGCTCGACCAGACGTACCAGTCGCGATACTCGCTGGTTGGTGACGAGCGAGCGTCCTTGAACCATGGATGCTGGTCGCTCGTGTGATTGATGACCAGGTCCATGATCACCCGGATACCGCGACGGTGTGCTTCCTTGACCAGCTCGGCGACGTCTTCGACGGTGCCGTAATCCGGCAGCACCGTGCGGTAGTCGGAGATGTCGTAGCCACCGTCGCGCAACGGGCTCTGCTGGAAAGGCAGGAGCCATACGCAATCGACGCCGAGCCACTCGAGATACTCGAGCTTGCCGATCAACCCTGCGAAATCGCCGATGCCGTCGTTGTTGTCGTCATGGAACGCGCGGACCGACAGCTCGTAAAAGACCGCCTTCTGGAACCAGAGCGGGTCATCGATGAGCGCCGTGCGCGCGGTCATCGTGGTTGACGCACGTGCAGGACGTGCGCGGGCAGCCATGCCGGGTCGAGCCGAACGTAGTTCACCGCGCCGTGCCACGTGTAGGTTTCACCTCCGAGCTCATCGTGTACTTCGAACGGCCGGTCTGCGGCCACGCCGAGCGCGCCGAGATCCAGCCATGTGCTGGCCTCGCGTGGATGATGGGGATCCAGGTTGACGATGAGGATGATCACATCCTCCTTGTCCGGCGTGGACCGCGAGACGCAGAGCATCCAGTCGTCGGTCATGTGGTGCAGGCGCAACGTGCTCAGCTGCGCAACCGCATCGCGGTGGTCGTTGCGGATCTCGTTGAGCCGCGTGATGAACGGAGCGATCGACGCCGGGCTCGACCAGTCGCGAGGCCGGAGCTGATACTTCTCCGAATCGAGATATTCCTCGCTGCCCTCGCGGACAGCGGCGCCCTCGCAGAGCTCGTAGCCGCTGTACATCCCCCAAGACGGGCAGGTGATCGCCGCGAGGACGGCACGGAGCCTGAAGGCGGCCGGACCACCATTCTGGAGCGTGGCGTGGAGGATGTCTGGTGTGTTCACCCAGAAGTTCGGCCGGAACCAGTCGACCAGCTCAGTTTGTGACAATTCTGCCAGATACTGGCTCAGCTCCCAGACGGTATTGCGCCATGTGAAGTACGTGTACGACTGGGAAAAGCCGATCTTGGCGAGCCGGTGCATCACCGCGGGGCGGACGAACGCCTCGGCGAGCATCACCACGTCCGGGGACTCCCGGCGGATCTCGGCGATCAGCCACTCCCAGAAGGGGAATGCCTTGGTGTGCGGGTTGTCGACCCGGAAGATGCGCACACCGTGGCCGATCCAGAAGCGCATCACGTCGCGTAGTGCGAGCCAGAGTCCCGCCGCATCGTCACTTTCGAAGTCGATCGGATAGATGTCCTGGTACTGTTTGGGGGGGTTCTCCGCGTAGCGGATCGAGCCGTCCGAGCGGTGGCGGAACCACTCCGGATGCTCGGTGACCCAGGGGTGATCCGGGCTCGCCTGGAGCGCGTAGTCGAGCGCGACCTCGAGGCCGGCATCCTGGGCGGCGGCGACGAACGAGTCGAAGTCATCGATGGTTCCGAGACCGGGTTCGATCGCGGTATGGCCACCCAGTGCCGACCCGATCGCCCAGGGGCTCCCCGGGTCGGCGGGTGAGGTCTCTGTCACGTTGTTCGGGCCCTTGCGATGGGTCGCGCCGATAGGATGGATCGGGGGCAGATAGAGGACCGAGAAGCCCATCGCCGCGATTGTCGGGAGCCGCTGCTGGGCGGCTTTGAACGTCCCGCTCGTGGGCGGTACGGCTCCCTCCGATCGAGGGAACATCTCGTACCAGGCCGAGTAGCCGGCGATCTCGCGTTCGACCCAGAGCTGATAGGGGCCCGCGATCGTGGCATGGCTCAGGTCGGCAGTCCGGCGCATGAGCCCCATCGTTGCCTCGCGTGTGGCCAGCTGGACCCGGGTTGCCGAGGGTGTCGAAGCCGCCAGCTTGGCGGCGAGCGCAGTGAGGGCCCGTCGGTCCGACTTGGACACGACCGGCAGCTCCGCTCGGGCCGCGGCCAGGGCGGCGCCGTCTGCGAGATCGAGCTCCACGTCGACGCCGGCCTCGAACCGGATGGTCAAATCGCGCGCGAAACCGCCCCAGACGTCGACGATACCGACCACCGCGAAGCTCCAGGCCCCGAGCCTCCGGGGCTTGATCCACGCGCCGAACATGTCCTGGGGCTCGGTCTCCATCGGCACCTCAACCATCCCGGACGGGGGGGCGTCGGGCGTCAGCGGCTTGGCACCGGGCCAGTGCCAGACCCAGGCGAGGAGCGGATCGTGCCCGTCGGCGAACGCGCGCGCGGACACGCGCAGCGGCAATCCGCGAGTGGCTTTTGCGGGGAACTCACCGCCGTCGACGCTCGGTCTCACGTGCTCGACGACCACCCGTCTCCGATCGCCGAGCAGCCGGTCGGGGACGGGGTTGCTCATCGGGTTCATCTGCGACTGAGGTCGGTCACAACCTAGCAGACGGGGACCCGGTCGTAATGGTTCATCAACATAAGGGGCCGTACAGTTCAGCCGAGCCCAAGTGACCCGATACCGCATCGCTCTCGCGACCATCGCGGTGGCCATCGTGGCCGCGGTACTCTTCACTGTGGTTCGCGACCCGACTCCGCCCGCCACCGCTTCGACCACGGGCGGGCAGGTGCTGGCGGTCAACCAGCGCTCCGAGGCGCCGGACTTCACGGGCATCGACGGCTGGCTCAACAGCACGCCGCTGACCCTGGCCGATCTCCGCGGCAAGGTGGTCCTCATCGACTTCTGGACCTTCTCCTGCGTCAACTGCGTGCGCACCATCCCCCACCTCAAGGTCCTCTACCACGACTACAAGAGCCGCGGCTTCGTGATCGTGGGCGTCCATTCCCCGGAGTTCGACTTCGAGCAGGTGCCCGCCAACGTCGCGGCGGCGGTCAAACGCCTGGGAGTCACCTGGCCCGTTGCGATCGACAGCCAGATGGCCACCTGGAACGCGTATCAGAACCAGTACTGGCCGGCCGAGTACCTGCTCGACCAGCAGGGGCGGATCGCCTACACGAGCTTCGGCGAAGGTGACTACACGCAGACAGACCAGGCTGTGGCACAGCTGCTCAATGTCCACGCGGATGCGCTTCCCGCGTCGACACCGGTTCCGGACACCACCACGCCGGAGCTCTATGCGGGCAGCGAGCGCGGCCAGCTCGCCGACAACGAGCAGTACGGCACGCTCGGCGCGCCCCAGCGGTATCCGGATCCCGGGCCGCCGCAGTCCCAGGGCGCGATCCAGGTGACCGGGACCTGGACCGACGAGGGCCAGTATCTCCAGGCCGATGGCACGGGCCACGTCCGGCTCAACTTCACCGCCGACACGGTCTACATCGTCGCGGGCACGCCTGGAGCGAGCCTGCCGGTTTCTGTCAAACTTGACGGGAAATCCGTGCCTGCGGGCAACAGTGGGTCCGCACTCACCGATTCTGCGTTCATGGTGACGCGCCAGGATCTCTTCCAGTTGCTGTCAGGGATATCGTCCGGATACCATCTCATCGACCTGACGGTGCCGTCGGGCTTCCGGATCTATACCTTCACGTTCGGCTGATGCTCTCGATTGCGACGGTGCTCGCGACCTTCGTCGCGGGGCTCGGATCCTTTCTTGCACCGTGCACGGTTCCGCTCCTCCCGGCATATCTCGCATGCGTTTCCGGGGTGAGCGCGGCCGAGCTGACCAATCCCGATCGGCACAGCTTCCGCCTCCGGCTTCTTGCCGGGTCGCTGCTCTACGTCGCCGGGTTCACGGTCGTCTTCGTTCTCCTCGGGCTCACTGCCGGAGGAATCGCTCGGGTTGCCAACGGCGCCGTGAGCGGGCGGGTCGTGGAAATCGTCGGAGGCGTCGCGGTGATCCTCTTCGGGCTCGCCATCATCGGCGTGGTCAGGATAGGGGTGCTCGAGCGGACCCGCGGATTCCAGCTCCCCGAGCGCTTGCGCCGGCGGGGAGTCTTCGGGGCGTTCCTCGTCGGCGTCGTCTTCGGCATCGGCTGGACCCCCTGCGTCGGGCCCTACCTCGCCGCTGCGCTCACACTCGCCGCGCTCAGCTCCCACGCGGTGACCGGCGCGCTGCTGCTGGTCGTCTACTCGATCGGGCTCGGAGTCCCCTTCATTGCGGTGGCGTTGGTCTGGGCGTCACTCCCGGAACTCCCCCGCCGCCTCAACCGCTTGGTTCGCCCACTCACACTCGCCGGTGGGGTGATCACAGTTGCGCTAGGCGTACTGCTGGCAACCGGTGCGTATACGCACCTCACGTCCTACCTAGCGCAGCTCTCGACCCCAACCTGATTCTTGGGCCCACCCGATAATGAGACTCGAGACGTTGCAGGGTGGGAAGGAGATGGGCGGAGGGGGTCGTCTCGCAGCCGAGGCTACCCCCCTCGGCGAGAGCGAGGGGCGGGACGCCAAAGGCGTCACGACCCCGTACCCCCGCAGCCCATCTCCTTCCCACCCCCACACAGAGCGTCCCACCCCCGCAGGCTCAGTCGAACCGGCGGCAGACCACCACGTCGAGTGTGACGTTGCGCTGAATGTGCCGGGCGAGCCGCAGATACACCCGGAAGTCGCGGTAGTGCTGGTCGCCAACCATCTCCTTGAGCTGGTCGGCGTGCTTGTGCATGTTCGCAAGCCAGTGGTCGATGGTCACTTCGTAGTGGCGCCGCTCGATGTGATGCACCCGCTCGATGTCGAAGCCGGCCTCGTTGGCCAGCCCGAGCTCCTCAGAGAGCGTCCGGTAATTTCCCGTGTCGCCGTAGATCTGGCTCACGAACTCGCCACCGCGGTCGAGCTTGGCGTGGCGCGGGTGCTTGAGGTGCAACTCCTTGTTGATCATCACGCCGCCGGGTTTGAGCCAGTCGTGGCACTTGGTGAAGAACCCACCGAGGTTGAAGAAGTGAACGATCACCTCGTCGGTGTAGATCGCGTCGACCTGCTCGGGCGGCGTGTAGTCCTCCCAGTGGCTGAGCACGATCTTCGCATCGCTGCCACGGCGCGCGATCCGCTCCTCGGCATAGCCCTTCTGGGTCGGCGAGAGGGTCAGGCCCGTGCCGGTGAGGCCGTAGGTGTCGCAGAGATAGGTGAGCGGGCCCGCCCAGCCGCAGCCGACATCGATGAGGCGCATGCCTTTCTCGAGTCCCGCGAGCCGGGCGATGAGATCGAGCTTGGCCTGCTGCGAGGCCGTGTCATCCTCGGTCCCGGGGTCCCAGAGGTTGGCCGAGTAGACGTTCCACTCGCCGCCCGTGATGAGGAGAAAGAATTCCGGCGGCTGCTCGTAGTGGACGTTGGTCCGGGCCTGGTCGACGTCGGTCGAGTACTCGTGATAGAGCTGGTGCTCCGGGCGCATGTCAGTTCTCTGGCTGCTTGCCACCGATGAAACCCTCTGAGAAAGCCGTTGTCAGGACACGAAGAATAGCCGCGCGTGTTGGGGTGTCGTGGTCAGGCCGACGGTTTCGGGTGCGAAGATGGATTGGTCATGGCCGGCAATGATCCCTACGGCACCCGCACGGAGCTACTGCGGGGAGTTACCTACCACCGCCTCGCCGCGCTCGCCGAGCGAGGCGTGGGCGATGTCTCGCGGCTCCCGATCACCGTGAAGATCCTGCTCGAGAACAGCGTGCGCAACGCGGCTGCGCCGTCGGTGCGCGACGGCGATGTCGAGGCCATTGCGAGGTGGGACGGCACCGTCTCCGCCACCGACCGCGAACGCGCTTTCATGCCCGCCCGCGTCCTGCTTCAGGACTTCACCGGCGTTCCGGCGGTGGTCGACCTCGCCGCCATGCGCTCCGCGGTTGCTCGCGAAGGCGGCGATCCGATGCGCATCGATCCGCAGGTGCCCGTGGACCTCGTCATCGACCACTCGGTGCAGGTCGACGCCTTCGGCAACCGTGAGGCGTACGAACGCAACATCGCGCGTGAGTACGAGCGCAATCGTGAGCGCTACTCGCTGTTGCGCTGGGCCCAGCAGGCGTTCAAGGACTTCCGGGTGGTCCCCCCTGGAATGGGAATCGTCCATCAGATCAACCTCGAGTACCTCGCCCAGGTGGTTCAGGTCCGCGAGATCGACGGGGTGCGCACGGCCTTGCCGGATACGCTCGTCGGGACCGATTCGCACACCCCGATGGTCAACGGGATCGGCGTCCTCGGCTGGGGAGTCGGCGGCATCGAGGCCGAGGCCTGCATGCTCGGCCAGCCGCTCTTCCTCCTGGCGCCGGTGGTGGTGGGTGTTCGCTTCAACAACGCACTACCGGCCGGCACCACGGCGACCGACCTGGTGCTCACCCTCACCGAGATGCTCCGCAAGCACGGCGTGGTCAACAAGTTCGTCGAGTTCTGCGGGACCGGATTGAGCTCGATGTCGGTGCCCGACCGGGCCACGCTGTCCAACATGTCGCCGGAGTTCGGCGCCACCGCATCGCTGTTCCCGGTCGATGCGCGAACCCTCGAGTACCTGCGCGCCTCCGGGCGCGACGCCGAGCACATCGACCTGATCGAGCGATACGCGAAGGAACAGGGCATGTTCCGCACCGACGACTCGGAGACGCCGGTGTTCAGCGAGATGGTCGAGCTGGATCTTGCGAGCGTGGTGCCAAGCGTTGCCGGGCCGAAGCGGCCTCAGGATCGCGTCGCCTTGCCCAACGTCTGGAAGTCCTTCACCGACGTCTGGGCGGAGCGCCCCGACCCGACCTCGGGGATCGGCAGCGAGGAAGACGAGGTGACCCGCCTCGAAGAGGAGGGCGGTATCGACCCCGCGGCTATCGTCGAGGAACCAATCCCAAACGGCGCGCCCGACTCCTACCTGGTCCGCGACGGGTCCGTCGTGATCGCGGCCATCACGTCGTGTACCAACACCTCCAACCCGGCGGTGATGGTGGCCGCGGGATTGCTCGCGCGCAACGCGGTCGCGCGAGGGCTGATGCCTCCGGATTACGTGAAGACGTCACTCGCACCCGGATCGCGTGTGGTCACCGACTACCTCGAGCGCGCGGGATTGCTTGGCTCGCTCGAGCAGCTCCGCTTCAACCTGGTCGGCTACGGCTGCACCACCTGCATCGGCAACAGCGGCCCGCTGCCCGAAAGGGTTGCCGAACGCATCGATGCCGAGGATCTCACCGTCGCGGCGGTGCTCAGCGGCAACCGCAACTTCGAGGGCCGCATCCATCCACAGGTGCGTGCCGCATATCTCGCGTCTCCGCCGCTCGTGGTTGCGTATGCGCTGGCCGGGCGCCTCGACATCGACCTCACCACCGACTCGCTCGGCGCGGGACACGACGGGAATCCGGTGTTCCTCAGCGACATCTGGCCGGGTCCCGACGAGGTCACCGAGACGGTGCGGGCCGCCATCGGCAGCGACCTCTACACGCGCGAGTACGCGCGCATCTTTGACGGCGATGAGCACTGGCAGCAGCTCCCGTCGCCGTCCGGCGCGCTCTTCGACTGGGATGCGGACTCGACCTACGTCCGCGAGCCACCGTACTTCGTCGGCATGCAACCCGAGCCAACGCCTCCCGCAGACGTCATCGATGCGCGCGTGCTCGCCCTGCTTGGCGACTCGATCACCACCGACCACATCTCGCCCGCGGGAAGCATCTCCGGCACCAGTCCTGCGGCCGCGTATCTGCGTGAGCACGGTGTCGAGCCTCGCGACTTCAACACGTACGGGGCGCGCCGCGGCAACCACGATGTGATGGTTCGCGGCACCTTCGCCAACATCCGGCTCATCAACCAGCTCGCAGACGGCAAGGAAGGTGGTTGGACCGTGCATCTGCCCGACGGCGCGCTGATGGCCATCTTCGACGCATCGAAGCTCTATCAGTCCGAAGCCGTTCCCCTGATCGTGATCGCGGGACGCGAGTACGGGTCGGGGTCGTCACGCGACTGGGCGGCCAAAGGCCCGCTGCTCCAGGGTGTTCGTGCGGTCATCGCCGAGTCGTACGAGCGCATTCACCGCAGCAACCTGGTGGGCATGGGCATCCTGCCGCTGCAGTTTCGCTCCGGTGAAAGCGCCGAGAAGCTCGGCCTCGACGGCACCGAGCTCTACACCATCCGCGGCGTCGCGGAAGCAGCACCGGGAGCGAGCGTTCACGTGAGTGCGCGCCGCGCCGGACAGGCGGACATCGAATTCGACACCGTGTGTCGGCTCGACAGTGAGACCGACGTTGAGTACTTACGCAACGGGGGGATCCTTCCCCTGGTGCTGCGCCAGCTCATGGCCGGCTGAGCACCTCCACGCAATGATCCGGTGACGTCCTGCGCCAGTTCACGGCCATCTGAGCCCCGCCCCAACTAGATGGTTGTCTTCATCCTCTTCTTCGTCGTGGCCGCGGTGGTCGGCTGCGTCTCATATTTCGTCGGACAGCAGCGGATCCGCGACATCGCATCCTTTGCCGGCGCGCATGGACTCACTGCGCTCGGCAGCGACTGGGACATGGATGACCACGGGTTCGCCCTGTTCCGGCAAGGCAATCGCCGGTACTGGCGCAACGTGCTTCGCGGTCAATGGAGCGGTGTCCCTGCGACGTACTGCGATTACTCGTACGTGACAGGCGACGGCAAGAACCAGAACACTGAGTCGTTTTCCAACGTGCTCGGGTCACTCGGCATGCAGATCCCGCAGGTCACCGTGACGCCTCGCGGCATGATCGGAGCCTTTGCCGAGAAGTCCGTCGGCGCCCCGGGCATACGATTCGAGTCGATCGATTTCAACGACCGGTTCGACGTGCAGGCTGATGACAGCGCGTTCGCGGTGGAGCTGATCGACGCTCAGATGATCGAAACGCTCCTCGCTCTCGACGCGACGTACCACGTGGTGTTCGGACCCGAGGATGTGATGGTCTACGCACACCGAAAGGCGGTCACCGAGCTCGGTGCCATGTTCGACGCGACAGCGCTGATCATCGGGCGGATCCCCGCCCTGGTGCGCGCTCAGCCGAGCACCTGAGCGTCGGGGACCTCGCTCGCGGCGTCCCGCCCGCCACCTCGCAGCGCGAACGAGCGTTTGATCGCCGCTTGCGGCGAGGTACCCTACGTCCAGCACCTGATTCCCCGCTCCGAAGGAGACGTCCGTGATAGCCCTCATCGTGATCCTGGTCATCATCGTGGTCATCGCGCTTGCGCTGGTGGCCTCGTACAACCGGTTCGTCTCGCAGCGCAATGCCGTGCAGAACGCATGGAGCGACATCGATACCGAGCTCAAGCGCCGGTACGACCTCATCCCGAACCTGGTGTCGACGGTGCAGGGATACGCCGCCCACGAGCGCGGCGTGTTTGAAGAGGTCGCCCAGGCTCGATCGGTCGGTCTGCAGGCGCAGGGCCCGGCCGCGGCGTCCGCAGCGGAAGGCCCGTTCCAGATGGCCCTTGGCCACCTCTTCGCGGTCGCGGAGGCCTACCCGGATCTCAAGGCCAATCAGAACTTCCTGCAGCTCCAGGCGACCCTCTCCGACACCGAGAATCGCATCCAGGCCGCCCGCCAGATCTACAACTCCAACGTGCAGTCGTTCAACACTCGTGTCCAGGCGTTCCCGTCGAACGTCGTGGCCAACCTGTTCCACTTCCAGCCGGCCGAGTTCTTCCAGATCGACGCCGCGCAGCGCGCCGTCGTCGCCGAGGCGCCGAAGGTCGACTTCAGCTCCATCACCAACGCGACCTACGGCCAGGCGCCCGGAGCGGCGCCCGCGCCCGGGACCCCGCCGGCCCCGCCTGTCTCAGGCGCCTGAGGCTCGCCGGTGCAGCCGGCGCCGCGCCGCTGGCGCTTGAGCGACGCCGAACCGCTGCCCGGGCTCCATCCGGTCGTCGGCCAGGTCCTGGCGGCGAGAGGCTTCGACCAGGCCGCCGCATCGGCCTTCCTTGACTCGAGCGGCGGCTACCACGATCCGTTCGGCCTGCCGGCGATGGAGGCTGCGGTAACCGCGATCCGATCGACGCTCGCGGAGGGTGGTGCGATCGCCATCTATGGTGACTACGACGCTGACGGCGTCACCGCTTGCGCGATGCTCACGCGCTGCCTCCGGGCAGCCGGGGCGACGGTGATCCCCTACATCCCCAATCGGATGAGCGAGGGGTATGGGTTGCACGCCGCCGCGCTCGTGGAACTCGCGGCCCAGGGTGCCCGGTGTGTCATCACCGTCGATTGCGGTACCAGCAGTGTCGAGGTCGCGCGCGGCCGTCCCGCCGACATGCGCCTGGTGGTCACCGACCATCACCTCGCGCTCGCACCCGGCGGCTCCCCTCCCCAACTCGCGCCCGCCGATGCGCTCGTCAATCCCAAGCTGCCAGGCTCGACCTACGCGTTCGACGGGCTCGCAGGCGCCGGTGTCGCGTTCAAACTCGTCGAGGCGCTCGAATCGCGCGGGGTCGTGCCCGCAGGGAGTGCTGCGGCATCGCTCGGCCTCGCCGCGCTCGGGACGATCGCCGACATGATGCCGTTGCGCGGCGAGAATCGGGTCATCGTCCGCGACGGCTTGCCGCGAATGGGTGACCTCCCTGGGCTTCGCGCCCTGTGCGAGGTTGCGGGAATCTCGCTGCCGCCGCGGGGCACCGACATCGCCTTTGCCGTCGGACCGCGCATCAACGCCGCCGGCCGGATGGAGGATGCGCGTCTGGCGCTCGAGCTCTGCCTTTGCGACGACCCCGATGAAGCAACCCGACTCGCGATCGACCTCGACATCCAGAACCGATTGCGCCAGCAGGCGGTTGCCGTGGCACTCGGCCAGGCTGAGGAACAGGTCGCAGGCGTCGATGACGATGCCGCGGCGATCGTGCTCGGGGATCCCGGATGGCCGATGGGCATCGTCGGCCTCGTGGCGGGACGCGTCGCCGAACGCTACGCGAGGCCCACGTTCATCGCGTGTCTCGACCCAGATGAGGCCAAGGGGTCGGCGCGATCGGCAGGCGGTGTCCACATCGTCAAAGCGCTCGACGGGGCCGCCACCTCGCTGCTCCGCTATGGGGGCCATGCCGCCGCGGCGGGGTTCAGCCTCGACGCTTCGCGCTTCGATGAATTCCGCGAGCTGATCACCGCCTCGGTCGGCGAGCAGAACGCGGACGTGGAGCGCATGCGCGACTTCACCATCGATTGCGAGATCTCAGGGATCGATGTGACCCCGGAGCTTTGCCGGGCGTTGGACCAGCTCGAGCCGAGCGGCCAGGGGAATCCAGCACCGCTCCTCGCGGTCTGCGGGGCGCGGGTGCTGGGAACATCGACCTTCGGATCGGAAAGTCAGCACATCCGGGTCACGCTCGCCACCGGATCCGGGATCGTTGAGGCGATCGCCTTCTTCAAGCCGAACCTCGCCGATCACCTCCCCCGAGGACGGCTCGTCGACGCGTGCTTCGGCCTCGAGATCGACAGCTTCCAGGGTTTCCAGCGCGTCCGTGCCCGCCTGCGCGACCTCCGACCTGCGCGTGCCGTAGCGCTGAGCGGTCAGGTGGTCGGCTCGGCCGTGGGGTCGCCGACCGGTTAGATCCTCCCGCCCAGGGTCGCGACCCCGTCGCCGGTGAGATCGGCGAGGCCCACCTTGCGTCCGGTGAGCGCCAGGATGATCGATGCCAGTGGTCCTTTGACCTCCTGCCCGGAGCCGTGGGTCCAGTCGACGTCGCTGGCAGCGAGGGCCAGACCCGTGGAGCGACGCTTGCCGCCCAGCAGAAGGTTGCCGCGAGTGACGAAGTTGCCCACCAGGGTCAGCGCTTCCGGTTGAAACGTGTGGGCGATCCCCAGCGGGCGACGGATGTCCTGGCTGTGAATCACGATCTCGGCGACCATCGCGTCGAGTGGCCCCGGTGGTGACGTGGTGCGGTCGAGCACGGACTTGAATCCCGCCAATGCGCCGGCGGGCGTCGCGCCCTGCTCCTCCTGCACCCCCTTGTCGTTCATCGCATTGAAGCGGAAGCCGCTGCCGGCGAGCTTGCCGAAGAACCGGCCGGGGGTCATCTTCGCGGTGGTCGTCATGTGCGCAACGACGTCGCGAACAGTCCACGCGGAGCACAGCGATTGCGTCGCCCATTGCGCATCGGTCACATTCTCGAGATCCGCGATCAGGGCGACGCGCTCACCTCGAATGAGCGGCCATTGATTTCCAGCCACGTCGTTCCTCCACAAGTCCCAGTTTCGCCGCTGTTCTGCACTGACCCTGAACGGCCTCAAGCCTGAAGGGTTCCCTGGTGTTCGAAACGCGTGTGGTGCTCGGCCAATAGGTCGGCACCGTAGTCGCCGCCGTTCGGTGTTCGAATGACGGTGTGGATGTGATGCCGCGACGGATCGGGATTGTCGAAGGCAACGCCAGGAAGGTGCTCGAACTCGATCAGCACGACGGGGCTGTGCAGCCGGTAGTAGAAGGGGTCAGTTGGGCCGGTACCGCCCATCCAGGCGAACCAGGTCTCGTCGAGATGGCCGGCGACCTCGCTCATCTTCACTCGTGCGTATGCGTCGATCGCCCACCCGACGTAGGCACCGATCGCGTCCTTCAATCTCGCCCGCTGTGCGTCGGAGAAACCATCGGCACGGATACCGCAGTACGGGATTACCGCATTGTCGCGGAACGCGCCAGCCTGCGTCAGGTTGTCGACGGGGTGCCGCAAATGAGGTGGGATCGCGTCGGGCATGATCGATGCGTACTGGATCGCAACCTGTCGTTGATCTGCATCCAGCGAATGGATCAGATCAAGGCCGACACGCTCCTCGACATCGAGCACTCGAATTCCGGCGAAGCGACCCGCCCGACCTTCGCATGGCTCGGAACCCATGAAGGCCGGCGTCATCGCCAGTTGGTCACCGAAAACGACGCAATTGATTGCCAGGTGGTGTCCGTCGAGTTGGAATCCCCACGGCACATCCGCAGCGGGCGTGCCGAAGAAGGAGACGAAATACGGCCACTCACCGTAGTCCTCTGCTCGGCCCGTCAGCTCGGCAAGCAGATCATTGAGTCGCATGATGTCGCGTGCCTGCGCATAGCCACGGCTCGACAGCGTGGCGCGGAGCACGTCGAGGAATGCGTCCTGCTGAGGGGTCGACAGATCCTCGAGCATGACCCCGTGTCGATACACGTTGATGTGTGGGTTGAACCATGACCGCCAGTCGTTGGACTCAAACGGAAAGGTCAAGCGCTCGCGCGTCGGTGTGTCCAGCAAACCAAGGAATGCTCCGGCCGTCTCCGTGATCGCTTCCGTCGCCATCGCCGTCCGAATCCGGTCGCGTGCGGCAAGAGCTCCATCGGTCGTGACGCCAAGGAATGATTCGGCAAGCGCGGCATCGTTCTCTGCAAGAAACGCTCCAAAGAACTGAACCACTTCCGGAATCTCTCGAACCGGCGAACGCGCGGATATCGACATGCCCTCGCGAACCCCGAACTCGGTCCAGTCGCTCACTCCGTCTCTCCATAAGTCCCGGTCTCGCCGCTGCTGTGCAGCACCCGGACGCCGGAGTGTACAGCGGTGATGACGGCACTACCCGCCGGCGGCCGTGGTCAGACGCGTTTGCGTCTTGACATCGCCGGTCCCTGCTTAGCGGACCGGACCGGCCTCAGCATGATTCGCTCCCACTGGACGCTGGGCTGCCCCGGCCCGCCCCATGATCTCGACCTCGGGATCCAATGGCGGAGGGGCAGGCTGGAGCTCGTTATGCATCTGGCGTTCGAGTTGATCGACCTTGGTGGCGAGCTCTCGCAGCACCGTTCGGAGCGTCCTGCGTCCGACCCCGAGATCGGGAACCCCGGTGGTGGCCGATCGTGGGAGGGAGCGAAGCGTGTTGATGAGCGTGACGGCCACCTCGAGAGCCTCGTCGTGGAGCACCTGCGTGGGGATGGTGCCGAACTGCTCCAGCTGGCCACGCGATCGGAGGACAGCCGCCAAGTCCCGCGGTCGATCGGTTGCGAACCCTTCTGCCGGAAAGGCGAGCGGACGGATGGATTCGAGGTAGGCATGCCAGCCGATCGCAACTTCGAGGTACACGGCGGCCCTGCGCTCGAGGTACGACGTTGCGGGGAGCGGCTCGGGCCAGTCCTCGGCATTCCGTCGTGCGATGCGCATCCCTGCAACAGCACCGATCAGCCCGCTCCCGAGCACCACGGCGGCGATGATGACAACCTCCCACCACGACGTCACTCAAACACGGTAGCGAGTAAGGCCCTCGAGTGGAGCGGTTCGCTGCAACCTACCTGGCACCACACGTGAGGTGGCAGGTCGGCCCGGCCAGGGCATCCTCCCCGGAACCGAGACCACACCCGCCACCGACGGTAACGATATCTTCGTCGCGTGGGCGGTGAGCGGGACGTCCGGTGTGGTCCAGGAGCGCAGCGCCGCCACCGGGTCACCGCCCTGGAGCCGCACCGTCCCGAGCGCAATCGTCACTACCCCCCGGCGATCGCGTACGGCGAGGCCTACGTTCCAAGCAGCGACCGCCATCTCTATGCGATCAACGCTGCAGCCCGCGCGATCATCTGGATGGCGGCGAGCACCGGTAACGGCGCTCCGTCAGTGGCGAACCACGTCGTTTACCGCTGCAACGAGGCGTTCCACGTCCTCATCCTGACCGCTCGGACCCCTCGAAGCGCACAGTGCCAACTTCATACGGACTCATCAATACATACGAACGTATTGTCTGAATGATCGGATTCTGAGATATTGGGGTGCGGCCGGTAACCGTTACAACTTCCGCGCTTGCCGGGGGCGGCATCCGGTGCTAGCGTCGACGTGCGAGCTCGGCGGTCGATGAGCTCGGTGAGAGTGATCAAGGCGCCCTCAACCTGGCGGTGAGGCGGAGCGCATCCGGAGGCACCTCATGCTCGACGAGGTCGGGATTCCTCGGCTCGTGGTCGGCGGCCTGGGTTCGGGCTCCGGCAAGACCTCGATCAGCCTGGGCCTCACCGCTGCGCTGCGCGCGCGTGGGCGCACGGTGCAGACCTTCAAGGTGGGCGCCGATTTCATCGACACCGCGTACCTGGCCCACGCGAGTCGCCGCCCCTGTCGCAACCTCGATTCGTGGCTGCTCGGGTCCGAGGGTGTACGCCGCTCACTCGCCCACGGAGCAATCGGCGCCGATAGCGTGATCGTTGAGGGCGCGATGGGCTTGCTCGACGGCCACGGCATGGCCGCGGATCAGCCGGCGAACATCACTGACTTCCCGGGGAGCACGCTCGAGGTCGCACGCATCATCCAGGCACCGGTGGTGCTGGTCGTCGACGCCTGGGCCACCGGCGAAACCGCTGCCGCGGCAGCACTCGGCATCAAACAGCTCGACACCACCGGCAGCGTCATCGGCGTGATCCTCAACAACGTTCCCAACGACTACCGCCGTCGTGTCATCGAGGACGCCATCTGGTCGCTCGCGCGGATGCCCGTGCTCGGCGCCCTGCCCCACATCCAGTCGGTGCGCATCCCCGAGCTGCGCACCGGGTTGCTGCCACTGCTCCAGAACCCGCACGTCGACGAAGCGATCGCCGAGCTCGGCGACGCGGTGACGCGGCACTGCGACCTCGACCTCATCGAACGGCTCATGGAGGGTGCGCACGCGGTGCATCCGGCGCCGCGACGGCACACGGTCCGCAGCACCGAGGAGCCCGTGCGCATCGGTGTCGCCTTCGACGACGCGTTCTGCTTCTACTACTCCGAGAATCTCGAGCTGCTCGAGGATGCCGGCGCGGACATCGTCACCTTCTCCCCGCTCGAGGACGCCACCCTGCCCCGCGACCTCGGCCTCATCTACATGGGCGGCGGCATCTCCGAGGCGTTCGTGCCCCGGCTCGCCGGCAACCTGTCATTCCTCGAATCGTTCCGGCGCGCGCATGCGCATGGGGTTCCCGTGTACGCCGAAGGCTGCGGTCTTCAGTACTCCGCCCGAACGTTGCGCACCAGTGACGGTTCCGTCCACCAGATGGCGGGCCTGATCCCCATTGACATCGCGCTGGAGGCGGGCACGCTGCACAGCGGCTACCGCGACTTGAGCATCGCGACGCCGTCGATGCTCGGCCCGGTCGGCACGCGCCTGCGCGGGCACGAGTTCCACTTCAGCCACCTGCTGTCGGGCGGGGATTGCCTCGACGCGGCATACACCATGCACGACTGCGACGGCGAGCCACTCGGCTGCGAGGGCTGGACCGATCCGCTGATGCTCGCCTCCTTCATCCACCTCCACTTCGGCCAGGAACAGGAGCTGGCCGGCCGTCTCGTCGCCGCAGCGCGTGAATCGCTCGAACGCCGGGCGGACATGACGCTGGCCGGGCGCGGCAGTCGATACGCCGCCCCGGTGTAGGCTTGGGATGCGATGTCCCAGGCCCCGTCCACGATCGGTGAGTTGCGTCGCGCGGAATACCGCGTCCTGCCCGTCAGGACTGAGCTCCGCCGCAACCTGATCCGCAAGCTCACCAGCAAAGAGGAGCTGTTCGGCGGCATCCGCGGCTACGACGACTCGGTCATCCCGCAAATCGAGAATGCGATCCTCGCCGGCCAGGACATGGTCCTCCTCGGTGAGCGCGGGCAGGCCAAGTCGCGGCTCATCCGGTCGCTGGTGACGCTCCTCGACGACGCGGTGCCGTCCATCGCTGGCTGCGAGATCAACGACAACCCGTATGAGCCCATCTGCCGCCGCTGCCGCGATCTTGTCACCGAGCATGGGGACGCCACCGAACTCGCCTGGCTGACGCCGGAGCAGCGCTACTCCGAGAAGCTCGCCACCCCGGACACGTCGATCGCCGACCTGATTGGCGAGGTCGACCCCATCCGTGTGGCCGAGGGGCGCTACCTCAGCGACGAGCTCACCATCCACTACGGGCTGATCCCTCGCACCAATCGCGGCATCTTCGCGATCAACGAGCTCCCCGACCTCGCCGAGCGGATCCAGGTGGGCCTGCTCAACATCATCGAGGAGCGCGACGTGCAGATCCGCGGCTACCGGCTGCGCCTCCCGCTGGACGTTTTCGTCGTCGCGACGGCAAACCCCGAGGACTACACCAACCGCGGGCGCATTATCACGCCGCTCAAGGACCGCTTCGGCGCCCAGGTGCGCACGCACTACCCGCGCACGCTCGACGACGAGATGGCCATCGCCGAGCAGGAGCGCATGACCTTCGACGACATGCCGGTGCCCGTGATCGTGCCGGCCTTCATGCAGGAGATCGTCGCCGAGCTGTCGCACGTCGCCCGCCGCCATCCGCAGGTGAATCAGCGCAGCGGTGTGTCGGTCCGGCTCACCACCGCGAACTATGAGAACCTCGCGGCAGGCGCGCTGCGCCGCGCGCTCCGGACCGGCGAGCGCGAGGCGGTTGCGCGCATCAGCGATCTGCCCGCGCTCATGTCCTCCACTGCCGGAAAGATCGAGCTCGAGACCTGGGAGGACGGCGACGACGGCGCGGTGCTCGAGAAGCTCATGCGCACCGCCACCAACAACGTCTTCCGCCGCCACTTCACCGTGCAGGAGTTCAGCGACCTGGTGCAGCGGTTCGACCGCGGTGGCTTCACCGTCGAGGTTGGCGACCAGCACACGATCGCGCACTACGCGCAGGCGCTGACCGAGCTCGGTGGTGTCGAACGCGCGCGCCAGCGTCTCGGCGAGCCGGACACCGACGCCATGCGGGTTGCAGTGCTCGAGTTCGTGCTTGAAGGTCTGCACCTCGGCAAGCGCCTCAACAAGACCGCACTCGACGGAAGCGCGGTCTATGGCGGATAGCGGGGTACCGGAGGAGCCGTCCGTCCACGATGCCTCGGGGGACGAATCCATCGCTGGCGGCACGCCTGCCGACGATGCATCCATGCAGGACTCGGGCGAGTCGGAATCAGGCAGCTCGCGCGGGATTCGGTCCCAGGTTGCACGCCAGCATCGCTTCAGCGTCTGGGATGGCACCCAGGACCCACTCGGCGATGACGCCGACGCGCTCTTCGACCGTCTGAGCGAGGACGTCTTCCACGGCTGGGACTTCGAGACAGCGTTGAGACGCCTGCTGAGCCAGGGCTGGCGCGACCGTGACGGACGCAAGTTCGCCGGTCTCGAGGAGCTCATGGAACGGTTACGCAAGCAGCGTCAGAAGCAGCTTGAGCGCTACAGCCTCGACAACGTTTTCAAGGACATCGAGGAGAAGCTCGACAACGTGCTCCGGCTTGAGCGCCAGGGGATCGACGAGCGGCTCAAGAACGCAACCGACGGGAGCGCGCAGCGCATCCTCGAGCGCGTCGCCAAGAAGCGCCGCGAGCACCTGGACAACCTGCCGCAGGAACCGGGTGGCGCGATTCGCGAGCTGCAGGGCTACGAGTTCATGGATCAGCGCGCCGAGCGGGCCTTCCAGAAGCTGCTCGAGGAGATCAAGCAGAACGTCGTCAACACGTACTTCAAACAGATGTCCGAGCAGATGGGCCAGATGTCGCAGCAGGACGTCAGCGCGTTGCGCGAGATGGCCCGCGACCTCAACTCACTGGTGCGCCAGAAGCTCGAGGGTGTGCCCGAGGCGCAGCTGCAGCACAACTACGAGGACTTCCTGAAGAAGTGGGGCGGGATGTTTCCCGACGCGCCCGCCACCTTCGACGAGTTCCTCGCTCAGCTCGCTGCGCAGATGGCTCGCATGGACTCGCTGATGCAGTCGCTGTCACCCGAGCAGCGTCATCAGCTCGAGGAGATGATCTCCGCGACCTTCGGCGATCCCGACCTGCAGGCGCAGCTCGCCGAGCTGATGGGCGGCCTCGAGCTGCTCTCCGATCGGCGCCATCTCGGCCAGCGATATTCGTTCTTCGGCAACGAGCAACTCCCCTTTGACGAGGCGATGGGCGTCATGGATCGCCTCCAGTCCATCGAGGAGCTGGAACGTGGTTTGCGCGGGATGTACCGCGGCGAACCGCTCGACAGCACCACCGAAGAGGCCCTGCGCGATGTCCTCGGTGACAATGCGGCGCGCGACCTCTCGCGGCTGCAGCGCATGACTGATCAACTGGAGCAGCGTGGCTTGATCGAGCGCGATGAAGAAGGCATGTGCCTCACCGCGCGCGGGTTGCGCCGCATCGGACAGAAGGCCCTCGGTGATCTCTTCGCCCGGCTGCGCCGGGATCGCTTCGGGGACCATCCGATATCGCGGCACGGCCAGGGCGGCGAGCGCGAGGAAGACACCAAGCCTTACGAATTCGGGGACGTGTTCGATCTCGACGTGCGTGAGACGCTCATGAACGCGGTACAGCGCGATGCCGATTCCGGGGCTGTGAGTGACTTGCGGACGGAGGGGATCCCGGCTCCGGCTTCAAACCGGACTATTCAGCCTCCGCCGGAATCCCCTCCGTCCCAGGCCTCGCTCCGTCAGCGGCGCGCTGTGCCTCGACTCTCGCCTGAAGATTTCGTCGTGCATCGCTCGGACACGCTGACTCGGTCGGCTACGGTGTTGATGCTCGATATGAGCCGGTCGATGCCGTTGCGCGGATACTTCTATGCGGCAAAAAAAGTGGCCCTGGCACTTGACTCTTTGATTCGCAGCGCTTACCCAAGAGACACGCTGCACATCATTGGGTTTAGTGATCTGGCTCGCGAGATCAAGCCTGCTGCGTTGCCGCATCTTTCGGTGAATGAGTATGTGTATGGGACCAATATGCAGCATGGGTTGATGTTGGCCCGGCGGCTGTTGGCGAGGGATCCTGGGGAGAACAAGCAGATCATCATCGTGAGTGATGGGGAGCCGACGGCGCATATTGAGAATGGACGTCCGGTGTTCTTTTATCCGCCGTTGCCTGAGACGTTTCACAAGACGTTGTTGGAGGTGAAACGGTGTACGCGCGAGAACATCGTGATCAATACGTTCATGCTTGAGTCGAACCACCACCTGGTGCAGTTTGTCAATCAGATGACGCGGCTCAATCGGGGGCGGGCGTTCTTTATCAGCCCGGATCGGCTGGGGGACTACGTGCTCGTCGACTATGTGAGCTCGAAGCGGGGAGCTGCTTAAGCGGGTGGAGTTCAGGGGGTATCTGGATCACATTCGCGCCGATGGGGATCTGATTGCTGCGGTAGCGCCTGGCGGTTTGGATCGACCGGTGCCGGTGTGCCCGCCGTGGGATGTGCGCGAGGTGGTGGCACATTTGGCGACTGTGTATGACCACAAGGTGATGGCGATGCGGCTGGGGCGCAAACCGAATCACGGCGAGCGGGTGACTGATGTGCCCTACGGCAAGGAGGCGGTCGAATGGTTCGCCGATGAACATGCGAAGTTGCTGGCGGAGCTTGCTTCGCATCGTCCGTCGGACCATGCGTGGTCGTGGTGGGAACCCGACCAGACTGTTGGTTTCTGGTACCGGCGGATGGCGCTCGAGACCGTTGTGCACCGTATCGATGTCGAGACGCAGTTCGGGCCGCCGAGCCCGATCGATGCGGCGCTGGCCGTCGACGGTATCGATGAGGTGCTGATGTTGATGCTGGCGGGGGAGGAGGATGCTGCGACCGACGTCCCCGGGACGGGCACGGTCGAAATGCTCGCGGATGGCGCCGCGTGGTCGGTGAAGCTCGAGGACTCGCGCACCGTGGTCACGCCGGGACGTCGCACTTCGCCTGATGCGGTGTTGTCAGGTGATCCCGGTGCGCTGTTCCTCTACCTGTGGGGACGTGGGCCGGTCGACACGCTGGATCGCAAGGGCGACGAATCGCGCATCGCGCTTGTCCGGTCGCGGCTCGCCGCCGCCACTCAGTAGCACATGGATCGGGGGACGTTCGCGGAGCGGATCCGCCTGCAGCTGATGGCGCGGTATCACGGCGCGAATGTCGCGGTGGATCCGGGCCGATTCGCCTTGCACGTCACCGGCTCCGGCATTGACCTGATGCTGCCGCTCGCGCCGCTTCTGCATGCGTGTGAGCGCCAGCCGGACCGCGTTTCCGCGTTGATTGGTGAGTATGTTGCCTCGGTCGAGCATCAGCTGACACCCCAGCCTGCGGTTGCGCTGTCGACGTCGCGTCTGCTCTGGTGTGTGCGCAATGATCGCTTTGTCGGGAGTCACGGCCGCGTTGGCGACCTGCTGCGCGCGCCGGTCGGCGCCGACATGACGGCGTTCGTCGCCGAAGAGCTTCCCGGCTCGATCATGCGCGGCGTCCCGCGCGATGAATGGACGGCCATCGGCATGAGCGACGAGGACACGCGCGCCACTGTGACGGCGAACACGGTCGAGCGATTCGAGCCGCTGGTTGGGCGCATCGCACGCACGGATCGCATCCCCGCGGACGGATGGCGGGTCGCGTCGGATCCCATGTTCCAGGGCAGCATGTTGATGGCGCCGCGCGTGCTTGCCGCGTTCGCCGAGCGCGCAGGTGGCGACGTGCTGCTCGGCGTGCCCGACCGTGGTGCGGTGCTTGCCATCCCGGCTGCGCTGCCCTCGGCGGATCGATTTCAGCGGCGGGTGCTCAAGGAGTGGCGCGACGCGATGAACCCCTGCTCGCGCGAGGTGCTGATCACTGATGGACGGCAGCTCCGCGCGGCGTACCGGCGCTCGCGAACGTCAGGGCCGGTGGTGCTGCCCTGGCTCGCCGAGTAGCAGGCGAGACGCGCTTCCGACCCGATTTGCCTCCTGGCGAGCCACAAACGCGCTCGCGGCGCCGAGCGCCACAGCCGCCGCGACGCCCGCGAGAGTCCTGGCGGCCACGCGGGTCGCTCGACCGCGGACCGACACTCCAGAGATTCCGGGGCCCTCACCGAACCACATGGTGAGCGCCGTCTGCTCGGCGATCACACCGCCGTCGCCATGAACCCGGCTGCGCTCGATACGCACCGCAGCAGGTTTCGCGCCGCGCCAGTTGCGCTGTTCGAGGAGCGCGGGGGCTGCACGCAGCGCGCTGCTGCTGGCGATCGCACGGACAACTGCAACAGCACGTTCCGACGTCGGCATCGCTCGACAGGATAGCGTTCTGCTGGTGACGTTGATCGAGGACCTCCCGGGCCGCATCGAGGCGAGCTTCATCGGCGCGCTCGCGGGAGAGCATGCCGCGGGAACCGCTGCAGGCACCGCCGACCTGGTGGGCGTCGCCGAGTCGGCCGCGGCATGCGGCGGATTCGATGACGCCGATCTGCGCCAGCGCGGTCTGGAGCGCCCATCGCGCGCCGGCGCAGCCGGATTGCTGCTCCGCGCCCTCCCCTTCGGGTTGCTGAGCCCGCTCGACCGCCCCAGGCTGCGCCGGGACGCGTACCGCTGCGTGGCCATGGCCGGCGCCGACGAGGGCACCGCGGTCACGGCCGTCGCCGCGGCACTGCTCATCGCCGATCTCCTCCGCTTCGACCTCGAGACGTCGCTGGTCCGCGTTCGCCAGTCGCTGCTCGAGGACGCGCCGATGGCGCTCCTCGACAGGCTCCGGGTGGTCGACGGCGGGCCGCCGATGGACGTCTCGGACCCGGATCCAGGCCTCACCCTCCAGCGTGCCATCTGCGCGCTGGCCACGGCCAACCCATTCGACGATGTCCTCGCGGCAGCGGCGAGCGGTACCGCGGTCGCGGCCAGCCTTGCAGGCGCGCTCGTCGGCGCTCGTGACGGTGTGGCGGCTGTGTCCGGGGTCGATCGCGATCACCTTCCGCACGCCGACCGCGCGTTGAGCGTCGCCCGGCATCTTGCAGACGCGGCGGTCGCGGCACTGCCGCACGACGAGGCAGTCATCCAGGGCCGATGAGCGGGTCCGTCGTGGGTTGCTATCGCAGGCTCTAAGATCAAAGCTCAATGGAAGCAACTGCGGCGCCGCACTCGGCGCGCAAGATTCGGATCCTGACGGCCAAGGTCGGCCTTGACGGGCACGACCGCGGCGTCAAGGTGATCTCGCGAGCGCTGCGCGACGCGGGCGTCGAGGTCATCTACACGGGCCTGCACCAGACCCCTGCGATGGTCGTCGAGGCGGCCATCCAGGAGGACGTGGATGGCATCGGCATCAGCCTCCTGAGCGGCGCCCACATGACCCTGTTTCCCGAGATCATCCGGCTCCTCAAGGAACGCGATGCCTCCGATATCGTCGTCTTCGGCGGCGGGATCATCCCAGACTCCGACGTGACGGCCCTCGAGAAGCTCGGTGTCGACAAGGTCTTCACCCCCGGTACGTCGCTCGACGAGGCTGTCTCCTACGTCAAGGAGCGATTCGGCGCGGGGGCGGCGGCCTGACCCCGGGGCTGCTCTGCCTCTCCGTGGCCACCGCTCGTGCCGGGCGGTTCGTCACCGACCCGGGAGATGCGCGGGCAAATGTCGCTCCACCTCATCCGGCGTTCGCGACTTTCCGCAAGATGTCCTACGTCTGGGTTGACGGGCAGGCGTTCGAACCGATCGGCGACAGCCTCGACCTGTGGCTCGCGTTCCTGCGCGGCAACGGCGCCCGGCAGGCGTGGATGGACGTCAGCGGCGGTGAGGAGGTCTGCCGGGTGATCCGGCGTGACGGCGAGGAGACCTGGCGGACGATCTGGAACGGCGGGATCTTCATGCTGCATGGCGCCGAGGAGACCGGACCACCGCGGCGCCGCGAGACCGATGTGGCCGCCAAGGCCCAGCAGCTCCACGACGCCGTTCACGCCGAGATCGAGGCAGGCGCTTCCGACGTCCGCCGAGCCGCCCTGGAGCGGGCGCTCGAGATCCTGGCCTCGGAGGGCGACGGTGAGGAGCTCTCCGACGTTGCGTGGCCGTACTTCGTTCTTCCGGACGGGAGCCCGACGGCCGCCCGGCGCCTGATCGCGGCCGCATCCGCAGCCTGGCCGGAGACCGCCGCGACGGCCGACCCCGACGCGAAACCAGACCGGGGCGAACGGTCGGTCGACGCCGCGCTGGAGGCGATTGCGGCTGCGGTGAATTCGGCAGCGACGGCCGAGCCGGTAGAGTAGCCAGCAGATATGGCAGTCGCACTCGAGCTCAGCGCATCGCTCCGGACCGAGACAGGGCGCCACGTGCACGCCGTGAGGCATCGCGGCGACGTGCCCGCGGTCCTCTACGGCCACAACGTCGAGCCGCAGAAGCTGTCCATCGAGGCACGCAGCCTGCAGAAGGTGTGGCACCACGCCGGCCACAGCCACCTGGTGGACCTGGCGCTCGAAGGCGGCCGTAGCCGCCAGGTGCTCATCCGGGCGCTGCAGGTCAATCCGCGCAATTTGCAGCTCATGCACGTCGACCTCTTCGCCGTCAACCTTCGCGAGAAGCTGACGGTCGAGATCCCGCTGATCCCCGTCGGCGAGTCGCCTGCGGTCAGCGAGCTCAAGCTCGGTGTGCTCCAGCAGATCATCACCGCGATCAAGGTCGAATGCATGCCCGGTGACATCCCTGCGCAGCTCAACGTCGACATCTCCGGGTTGACCGAGATCGACCAGGGCATTCGCCTCGGCGAGGTGCCGCTCCCCGAGCGGGTCACGCTCGCAACCGGCGTCGATCCCGACGAGCTCGTCCTCAAAGTCGCGCAGGTACGCGTTGCCGCCGAGGCAGAGGAGGCCGAAGCTGAGCCTGCCGAAGGTGAGGCCGAGACTGCCGAGACCGCGGACGACGACTCCGGGTCGTCCTAGCGGCTTCGGCCCCAATCCCGACGCCGGCGATGATCATCGCCAGTACCACGTGCGACCAGAGCAACTGGTTCGCGTTCATCTGCAACTCCATCCAGACGCGCGATCACAGCGGCCTGGTCGGTCCGCTGATCCAGAACGTGCTCTCGGCGATCGCGATCTTCATCGTCCTCTATCTCGTCGGTCGCTTGACACGCATGCTCGTGCTCTGGGCGATGCGCCGTGGCAAGGCGGACCGGCAGGTGCGGACCCTGGTTCGCAACCTCATCACGGTCACGACGTACGTCGTCGCAGTGATCAGCGCGCTGGTCGTGTACGGGGTCAACGTCGCCGTCATACTCACCGCTGCGGGTGTCGGCACGGTCGCGATCGGTCTCGCGTTCCAGGACCTGCTGCGCAACGTGCTCGCGGGGATCTGGCTGTTGCTGGAACAGCCCTTTCGCCTCGGCGACACGATCACCGTCATGGATCAGACCGGTGCGGTGCAGAACATCACCTTGCGAACCACCACGCTTCGTACCGGGATCGGCGAGCTGGCGATCCTGCCCAACCTCACCGTGTTCACGGGCATCGTGATCAACACGACGCATTACGACACACGCCGTCTCACCGTCGGCGTGCGCATCTCCAAAGACGTGGACCTTGCGGAGTTGATGCGCCGCGCGCGCGCGGCGGTTGAGGAGCAACCCGGCATCGAGTCGAAACCGGCAATCGTGCTCGAACCGACGCTCGACACCGAGGTGCCCGTGCTTCGCTGCCACTTCTGGGTCGACCAGCGCGAGCAGGATCCCGATGCGATCAACGCCGCCGTTGCGGAGCGATTGTGGAATGTCGTGGGTGTGAAGCCGGACGCTGAACCCAGCGCGCCAGAGTCGTCGCGCTAAAGTCGCGCATCGTGGAGCCGTCGCAACCCAACACGTCGCAGCGGATCGTGATCGTACGCCACGGCGAGACCGAGTGGAGCCGTGAGAGGCGACACACCGGACGCACAGACCTGCGGCTGACGGAAGAGGGTCGGGCGCAGGCCGCGTCCCTGATCCTCCGACTTGCTGGGCTCAGCTTCGCCGCCGTGTTCGTCAGCCCGCTGCAGCGAGCGCGAGAGACCTGCCAGATCGCTGGCTTCGCCGATCGGGCTGTTGTCGACCCGGATCTCATCGAGTGGGACTACGGCGAATGCGAGGGGTTGACGAGCGAGGAGATCCAGCAACGCATCCCGGGCTGGACGCTGTTCGGCTACGGCACCATCGGCGGCGAGACGCTCGAGGAAGTGGCGGCTCGCGCGCGCCGCGTGATCGCTCGCGCGCGAAATGTCGACGGCGATGTGCTGCTCTTCGGCCACGGCCACCAGTTGCGCATCCTCACCGCGCTCTGGCTCGACGAGGCGCCGGCTGCCGCCCAGCATCTGCAACTGGCGACCGCATCACCGTCGATGATCGGGTACGAGCATGACTGGACAGCCCTGCTCAGCTGGAACGGCCTGCCGCAGAGCAGCTGATCCGGCGCAGCGCCGATTGATCTAGGTGTTCGTGCGGCCGGGCTGCTCCTGAAGAGCGGCGATGCGCCCCCGCCAGTACACGAGGCGCCGCTCAAAGCGAAGCGCCTCGGCGTGCAACGCCTTGAGATCGGTCTTCTGTACCTCGCCACTGGCGTCCGCATCCATGGTGCCGACGTGCTTCTCGGTCGTGGCCAGCACGGAGCGCTTGAACTCGAGCAATTCCACGTAGACCTTGACCCAATGTTCGGCGTCGTCCAGGTGTTGAGTACTTTCGTCCTCGCCCTCGAGGAGCCGGTCCGGCTCGACCTGCTCGAGCGCGGCTTGCTCGTCACCGGTGGTGCCCGTCTCCTCAGATGTGTTGTCGGTCATTGTCGTGAAGCTCCCGGCTGTGAGGGTCCCAGGTTCGTCCAGTGCGCCAGCCTCTGCTTGAAGGCGTCGATCTCCTCCTCGAGGATGGCGATGTTCTCTCGGCTGAGATACTGCTTCATCGCGTTCGGGGCCCGCTCGCTAAAGGCGCGTGTCTCCGCAAGCTGGCGCTCCATCATGTCCACCAGGCTTCGGTAGAGCTCGACCCACGTCGCCGCCTCGGCTGACGTCTGATCTTCCGGCTCGGCCTCGAAGAGTTCCCGGAATGCCTGCGGATCGTGCTCTTCCATTGATGCTGCTCCCCAACGTTGCGTGTGCGACCTGGCATATAGTACTACTAGCGATATCACATTTTGTGCGCTATCGATATACGGACTTGCGCCCGAGTGGATCCTGGGAGATGAGCGATGAGTGAAACCGTCGGCGATGATCTCGTCGCCCGGCTCGCGGAGTGGGGCATCGATGGCATCGTTCATGGCGTGCGCTCAAGGGTGACTCGCAAGGTCTTCGAGACGTCGTCACTGCGGCGCGCGACAAGTTGTAGGAGATGATCCCGAGACGGGGCTCGTCAGACAGCTAGGGTGGAGCGGTCGATCAGAGCCGGACGTGATCCAGGTCGATCTCCGCGAGCTCCGGTGGCCGCGGAATGCCGTGCGCGTCGAGGAGTTGCAGACACTTGATGACATAACGGGCGCCCGCGATGTTGAGCCCGTGCTGCCTGGTGAGACGTTGAATCGCACTCAGCGTCAAGATGTCGCGCTGCGTGTAGCGGCGCCGATTTGTCGCGGTTCGCGCGGGGACGCCGAGACCCATGGTCTCGTACATCATCAGCGTGCGCGGATGTGACGCAAGGATCTCCGCCGCAACGCTGATCGTATAGAGCGGCTTGTCGAGGTCGAGCATGCGTTCCGACATAGGAGCCAGGGCCTCAACAGGCATGGCCGACTCCGCATGCATGGTCGCACTGACTGTGGATAAATCGACACGACTGCCCGGTCATCATGTTCTCGATTCTAGCCGCGTGCACCGCAAATGGGGCCACCGAAAATTCGATTGCGACGAATCCGCTACCCACGCAAACTGCTTGACACCCTCGAACCTAGGATGATAGTCTCGCTATCACATTATCCGACACCGAGAGGGCACATCCATGGGCATCGCCAGCGCCGTCTTTGAAGGAAGTCTCGCCCGGACCAGCGCGCTTACGCTCGAGCAGGAGCGCCGGGACCGTGCCCGCCAGCTCCAGGAGCTCGAGGATCTCCTCGATTCCGTCGAGTCCCAGAACCTGCGGACCCAGCATGGCGTGCCTGAGAAGGTCACTGCCCAGATCATTGCCGTCGCACGCACTCTGGCTGTCCCCCCGCCGTCTTCGGTGTTGCGAGCCAGGTCCGGAGCAAGGCTTCACGAGGCCCTTCTCGCGTGGCAGGGAGCGCTCCTGGACCGGCTGAGTCCCCAGCGTCTCAGCTTCGGCGATCGCTTCGACTGACTCATGTGGCGCATCGGGTCCGGATCGGTACCTCAGGCTGGCAGTACGCCGACTGGAGGAGCGTGCTCTATCCGAAAGGCCTCCCTCAGCGAGCCTGGCTGCAGCGCTACGCCGAGGTCTTCGAAACCGTCGAGCTGAACAACAGCTTCTACCGGCTGCCGGCGGCCGAGACCTTCGATAAATGGAAGGAATCAGTTGCCGCAGGGGTTCGTGCTGTCGGCGAAGCTGAGCCGCTACCTCACCCACGTCCGCGGATTGCGCGATCCCGATGGTCCGGTGCACCTGTTTATGGAGCGCGCCTCGCACCTGGGATCCCATCTCGGGCCGGTGGTCATGCAGTTGCCGCCAACCCGTCGCCGGGATGAGGACGGGCTCGAGCGCACGCTCCGTGCTTTTCCCGCTCATGTCCGCGTCGCCGTCGAGTTCCGACATCAGTCCTGGTTCGTCGACAGTGTTCGTGACGTCCTTCATCGTCACAACGCCGCCCTGATCTGGGCCGACCGCCGCGGGCGGCTGCAGCATCCCGAATGGATCACCGCCGACTGGATGTACCTCCGCCTCCACGGCGGTAGCGGCAAGGCAGGCAACTACGGCCCACGGGTCATCGATGCGTATGCGAGCCGGCTCTCGGGGCTGGGTTGCGACGCCTATCTCCACTTCAACAACGACGCTACGGGCAACGCGGTTCGCAACGCGCTCGCCCTGAAGGCACGTCTGCGAGCCGGCTAACGTGCGAGTCGGAATCTGGTACCGCGGCTATACGCTTTTCAACAGGTTATCCACCCTCTGCACACGAGGAGACGGCTATGCGAATCGCCTGCCTACTCGACAACGACTTCGAGGATTCCGAGTTCCGCAAGCCTTATGACGCGTTCAAGGCTGCCGGGCACGAGGTCGTCATCATCGGGCTGCAAGCCGATGCAAAGCTCACCGGCAAGGCGGGCAAAGACGTTGTTCGCGCTGAGCGCGGTATCGCCGAGGTGAAGCCCGACGACTTTGACGCGCTCTTCCTGCCGGGCGGCTACTCGCCCGATCATCTCCGCGCCGACCAGAGAATGGTCGCGTTCACCACGGCCTTCTTCGAGCGCGAGCGGCCGGTCTTCGCGGTCTGCCACGGACCCCAGCTCCTGCTGACCGCCGGTGTGGTCAAGGGCCGGACGATGACAGCGTGGAAGACCATCCAGGTGGACTTGAAGGCGGCCGGCGCCAACGTGGTGGACAAGGAGGTCGTCGTCGACCGCAACCTCGTCACATCGCGGCAGCCGGACGACCTTGACGCGTTCTCCAAAACATCGGTCGAAATGCTCAGCCAGGTCGGCGCCGGAACCCGGTAACTCCTCCGGCCTTGGGTCGCCGGGGCGGTCGATCCCGTCTCGGTGACCCGTTCAGGCCCACGCCCTCGGCGGCCTTGCTCTTCTGCGTACGTCCTGGCATCATTCTTAGTGATAGATTCGCTATAACTCCTGTGGAGGTCATCTCGATGGCCACGGAACGTCAGAAAACAGCGGCTCGACGCAACATCAAGACCGCTCAGCGCGCCAGCCCTAAGGGTGCTGCGCCCAAGCACGGCAACGAGTTGCGCGACCGGGATCGGAACAAGCTCAGCGCTGGTCGTTTCGCCTTTCCGGCGGAGCGCAAAGAGCCACTCAACGACGCGTCGCACGTCCGCAATGCCATCGCCCGGTTCGACCAGGTCGAAGGCGTCAGCGATGCAGAACGCGACAGAGCGTGGCGCCGGATCCGCGCGGCCGCGAAGCGACATGGCGTAGAAATCGAAGTCAGGGGCTGGCGTCAGCTCATGGCCGGCAGGAGGTCATAACCGTGGCAGCCCTACTGGTGTTTTTGCTCATCGTTGCCCTGCTGTTCGGGCTGGGGATCGCCGTGCACGCCCTGATATGGATCGCGATCATCGCCGCGGTCGTCTGGCTGATCGGCTTCATGCTCCGGCCAAGCGGGGGCCGCTGGTACTACTGGTAACTAACCGCTGGTGAGCGGCGGAAGGGGCGGCCGGGCTGAGAATGAGCAGCTCGGTCCCGCCCCGCCGCCTTTTTTTGTGGACAGCGGGAGTGACGCGACGGCCCTGAGCGCGCGTCGCCGCGACCACGTACGATCGTAGGGCGATGCAAACGCTGTTCACGGCTGACGGTCACAACCGCGAGGTCGCAGCGAGTACGGTTGCCGACCTGCTCACGAAGCGTGAAGTCTTCTGGCTCGACATCGAGTCGCCGGATGACGACGACTACAAGCTGCTGTCCGACACCTTCAAGTTCCATCAACTCACCATCGAAGACGTCAAGCATCAGAACCAGCGGCCGAAGCTCGACGGGTACGACGGCTATGTGTTCGCGGTGGTCTTCGTCATCGCCCTGAATGGAGAGGACGTTTCGTTCCGTGAACATCACCTCTACATCGCTCCCAAGTTCCTCGTCACCGTGCACTTGGAGCCCGAGCCGTCATTCGGCAAGCTCAATGACCGGATCGCGGAATCGCCGGAGAGCACGTGTCAGAAAGCGTCATTCCTGACGTACCTCGTCATGGACACGCTTGTCGACACGACGTTCACCGCGCTGGAGACATTCGACGAGTCCGTCGACACGCTCCAGGATGAGGTGCTGCGCGATGCCAACAACGCCCAGCTCGCGCTGCTCCAGGAGATGAAGCATTCGGCAGTGGAGATGCGCCGCGTCCTGGGCGCGCAACGCGACATGTTTCAGCGGCTGCTCACACTGTCGCTCGAAGCCGACCGCGAGACCACCGCGTACTACCGCGATGTCTACGACCACATCATCCGTCAATACGAAACCGTGGATTCACTCCGCGACCTGCTCACCGGTGCGATGGACGTCTATCTGTCGACGGTCTCGAACCGTCTCAACATGACGGTCAAGGCGCTCACGGTGGTGGCGAGCCTGTTCCTGCCGCTGACCTTTCTCACCGGTTTCTTCGGCATGAACTTCGGGTGGCTGGTCACGAGAATCGGCACGTTCTACGCGTTTGCCATCGGCCTGTCGCTCATGGCGTTGTCGATCGGAACCCAGCTGGTCTTCTTCCGGCGGCGACGCTGGATCTGATCCGCGCTCAACCGTAGATGTCTGACGGCGCCACCGACCGCGCCATCCATCGCGCCGGATCCGCCGCCCGCCACCCGAGTCGCTCGTACATCCCGTGGGCATCGCGCGTGCCCAGCTGCCACGATCGAAGCCCTGCCAGCTCGGGATGAGCGAGGGCGCACTGCACGATCCAGAGCCCGAGGCCCTGGCTGCGGTGGCCGGGCAGCACGAACACATCCGCGAGATATCCGTACGTTGCCCGGTCGGTGACCACACGACAGAAGCCTGCCTGCTCGCCATCTGGTGCGTACAGACCGAAGCACAGGGAGTTGACGAACGCGACCTCGAGCACGTCACGCGGGATGCCGGTGGACCAGTACGCGTCGCGCGAGAGAAACTGGTGAACGCGATCCCTGTCGATGCGAGTGCGATCCGTTGACACGGTGTAGCCGAGGTGGCGCCACTCGTCCACACCGGCTGCGCTGTCGCCGCGGGCGGCCATGAGCATGCGTGTGATGCGCGATGGGAGCGCCAGTGCAGTCGCCATCCCGGGCTCGATCGGCTCGGTGGCGATGACGGCGCTCACCGGGATCGGACCGTAGACGTGGGGAAAGCGATCCTCACCGTCGGACACTGCCTCGTAGCGCACCGGCGACTCAAGCACGCTCTCATCAATCAGCAGCAACACGATGTCGCTGGCTTGCGCATACAGCGTTCGCCACGGGGTGCGCACCTGTCGCCCTGTCGAGCAGTGGATGAATGGGATTCCCTGGGTAAGCCTGCAGTCGTAGACACCGGTGACCGCTGCGGCACGCCACGCGTCGTCTTCAGCGATGTGCAGGATCATGACGTGCTGTATACCTGATGGCATGACCTCAGCGCCGCGAGATCATGACGTAGTCATTGGGCCACCGTCGTGATGGGGACGAGGAGACCACCATGCAGATCAAGGGTGTGAGTTGGGTCGGCGTCAAAACCGACCAGTACGCAGCGATGGCCGGCTTTTTCCGCGACGTTGTCGGACTCAAGGCCATCGTCGAGCGACAGGATTTCGTGGTGTTCCGTATGCCCAACGGCGACCAGGTCGAGCTCTTTGGTCCGGATGGACCCGATCCAGCCGAGCAATTCGCGCACAATGATGTGGTTGCCGGGCTGCTGGTCGACGACATCGAGGCTGCGACCGCCGAGTTGGGCCAGGCCGGCATCGAGCTCATCGGCGAAGGGACGACAAACGAAAGCGGCTACGCATGGCAGCACTTTCGTGCTCCGGATGGCAAGGTCTTCGAGCTCTGCCACGATCCGGATCGGTGATCGTCACTCCCTTCGCACCGGCCGCGATCTGCTCGAGGCGATCAGGTGCGTAACGGGACGCCGCGCCACAATGAGGGCGTGAGCAAAGATCCGCGAGACCTCTTTACGCGACTTGCACCGGTGCTCAACGTTCGCGATGTGCCTGCCGAGCGCGCCTTCTACGAAAGCCTGGGCATTCCAGTGATCTATGAGGGCGACGAGTATCCAGACTTCATCGCCTTGGGCACCGATAAGATTCACTTCGGAATACAGCCGGCCGAATCCGACATCGACCCGCCGAGTGTCTTGACGTGGCAGATGGTTGTGTCAGACATCGATGGGGCGATCGAGGTCTGCACAACGGCCGGCATCGAGTTCGAGGTCGAACAGAACGACCCCGCTCCCGGTTGGTCGTATCGGCGGCTGATCCTGCGGACTCCGAGTGGCTACCGCCTCGCGCTCGAGGAGGACAGCGAGCCGCCTGCGTCTTAGGAGCGGTCTTCGCCGTCAGTGCCGGCGCGGCGTCCCACCAGGAGCGCGAGCGCGGTTCCGTAGACGAGATGACCGGCCAGCATCACCATCTGCCGGTCGCGACGGTCACGCGCCGCGTGCGGCATGATGCCGAATGCGGGTACCCACCCCATATAGCTCACACCCCAGATCGCCGCGCCGTACCCCATGCCCATGGGGATGCGGGCGATCAGCCGCTTCGGAGCGATCAGGCCGAAGAGTGCGCCTGCCGCGCTGCCGAATCCGAAATGCAGACCAGTTGCGAGGGCGTCCTGGTGTTCCGCACTCGGATTGATGGAAGTCCGCTTCAGGAGGCTCGCGGTGATCTTCTCGGGCGGCATCTCGCCCATGAGCCCTGACCGCTTTGCGCCCATCATCACCGCGCTCATGGGCGCGGTTGCCACCGCTCCGGCGATTGCCCCGCGAAGGAACCCGCTCACACCCAACCTCCGGGCGCGCTTGTCAGCGCGCGCTCCAGAAGTATCCGCCGCCGCCGAGCAAGAGCAATACCACCACGATGATCAGGATCAATGTCAACACAGCCTCGACCTCCGTATTCCGATTCAGACTATCGCATTATATGATAGTTGTACTGTCATGTGCGGACGGCGTGTCCGTCCGCCCGCGACGGCGGCTGCATCGAGGACAATCCGGCGACCGTGGCCTTCTCGCTGACGACTGACCCCGATGGCTGAACGGCGCGCCGTCGCAGTGGTGTCGGGTGGGCTCGACTCGACAACCATGGCCTACGCGCTTCGCGCGCAGGGCTATGCGCTCGACGCCATCTCATTCGACTACGGGCAGCGCCACCGCAAGGAACTCGAGTATGCAGAACGGATGTCAGAGGATCTCGAGGCGCCGTTCACGCTGATCGACCTGCACGCGGCAGGGCTCACCAGCGTCCTCACCGGATCGGCGCTGACCGACGAGTCAGTGACCATCCCCGACGGCCACTACGCCGACGAGAGCATGCGGATCACTGTCGTCCCGAATCGCAACGCGATCATGCTGAGCATCGCGTGCGCCTTGGCTGTGACGCGCGATGCCGGTACGGTGGCATTCGGTGCGCATACGGGTGACCACTTCATCTATCCGGACTGCCGCCCCGAATTCGTTCGCGCGTTCGAGTCGATGGTCAATATCGCGGTCGAGGGATTGGCGAGCATCGAAGTCCTGGCGCCATTCCTGTCGATGACCAAGGCCGATATCGTCACACTCGGCGCCGAGCTGCATGTCCCGCTCGAACGCACCTGGTCCTGCTACAAGGGCGGCGCAGTGCACTGCGGAACCTGCGGAACATGTTACGAACGGCGCGAGGCATTTGCGCTTGCACACGTGGTCGACCGGACGGTCTATGAGAGCCCGAAGCTCTGAGCGAAATCTCAGCGACCTCCCATAACCATCGGAGGCCAGAAGGTCAGCCTGATCAGTGTCGAATCAAGCCTCACTGACACAGGAGACTGACATGAACACCGCCGACATCCTTCTCAACATTGACCTTGCGGCCGGCACGACAGCGCTGGTTGCGCTTGGAATGGTCGTCGTGCCGAACATCGATCGCATCTGCACGTTTCGGCGTGTGGTCGTACGACGGCCAGCTCGGCGCGTGCAGGAACGGCGTTTGTCCTTGGCCGGGTTCAACGACTCCTGACGCTCCATCGGCCAGCAACTCCCACCCCTCTCATGACGCAGCATGGCCGCCACCGAGTGCCGGAGGCGGCCATGACTGCGTCGTTGTCACGTCAAACCCGACGCCATTCCAGACCAGCAAGCAGGCGAATGTCCTTGCCACGTCCCTCGGCACTCAGCTGCGCACCGCACGAGCACATGACCTGCCAGTACTCGTTCTGAGCGCGTTCCACGCGATCTTCAAGCTCGTGGGTCCAGTCGCGGCCACATCGCACACATTTGATGGCCTTGCCGTCACTCGCCACTCGATACGCCCGCTGGGACTGGCTGGGGATCGCTCGCTGCGCGGCTGACGAGCGCGGCGACGCCGGCGCTCGCGGCGGTTTCGAGCGCAGTGCCCGCCGTTCGCCACCAGAGTGGATTCGCGCGGCGCTGCGCTTGCGCCTGGTTCTCCGCGATTCGGGCCGACACCTCGTCGACGAGTTGGTCGCGTCGTTTCTGGGCTGCCCGTGCGCGTCCTGTCAACCATCGATCCGAGCTTCGGGCAACTGGAAGTGCTGCGTCATGGGTGATTGCGGGCAGGTGCCGGGCTGCGCGCGTGATCGGTCCACCGCGCCGGCGGCGCAGCAGCACGACAGTGAGAACGCCGACCCCGGCAACGCCAACGGCGCCGCCGGCGATCACCGCAACGCGCACCACACGGCCGCGAACCACCACGGTGCGTGCGCGCAGCGCAGTGACCGTGGTGCCGAGCCGGCGGCGCGTCTGCTCTATTTCTCTTCGGGTGTCAGCTGCTGTTTCGCCCATTCGACGTCCTCCTTCAATGTCTGCACGGTCTGACGCAACGGGCTGATGCGCTTCAGCCGGCTCATCGCCACAATTGCGCCAACGATCGCGATGACCAGAAACACGGCGGCGCACGCGAGCGCCGCAACCCAGTGGAGTGGCACCGCGACCACCAGCGCAACGATGGCCATGACCAGAAACGCGATGAGGCCGAAGATCGCCACGGTTCCGGTGACCACCGCCATCACTGCCGCGTGCAGGGACTCGCTGAGCTCCTGCTTGGCAAGCTGAATCTCGCCGGTCACAAGCTGGCTCGCCTGGGCGATTGCCTTGTGAATGAGTCCGCCGGTTCCTTCAGCTACGGTCGCGGGCGCGTCGGCATCGTCGAAACGCCGGCTCTGATCGATGCTCATTTGTGGCGTACTCCTGTGAGGCGGGATCGTTGCTTGCGTAGTCGTGAGGCGGCCATGCCCACCGCCGCCACCGCCACACCGACGCCAAGCGCAACCCGCGCTTCTCGCGGCGTGGGGTGACCGGCCGGCGCTCGCCCCGGTTGGGAGCCGTTCGCTACAGACTGAGATGGGGTCTGCAACGCGGAGTTGGAGCCGGCTGTCTGTGTCTTTCGCGACTCAATGACGGCACTTGGGTCTTGATGGTCGCGGCTCTTGGCATCTGGCGACGCGACGATCCCGCGCTCCTGCGGGGTTCCGAGGCGCATCTTGTTGAAGACCGCGCCGATGAGGATGAATTGACTCATGAATCCGAGCCAGGCCGCGAGCAGGAAGAACAGAAAGAACTGCCGCCCGTACGTGTCGAAACCGTTCGAAACCTTCGCGTACAGCGGAAAGAGCAGCGAGAAGAGTTCAACAAGCAAGCCGGCCAGCACTGCTCCCGGCCATATCTCCCGCAAGGCGAACGTGCGATTCGGTACGAATCGGTAGATGGCGATCATGAGACCCACCAACGCGAGTGCCCCGGCGACCGCCCCGATGATTCCGATTCCCGGCGACGCTGCGAGCGCACTGTTGGCGCCGACCACGAACAGCACAGCCGCGATGAAGACCAGCACCATGATCAGCCCCATGCCGCGCTGACGGAGCATGTCGCGCTGCGTGGTTGCGAAGATCGTTGTCAGCGCGAATTCCATCGATGCGAATAGGCCCGTACCGCTCCACAGCAGCCCCACCACCGACACGATGCCCAGGATGCCCGCGTTGTGCTGCACGCCGTTGAGCGCCTTGAGGATCTGCGGATGAGCATCCTGTGGAAAGACCGAGACAATGCCCGCGTAGATGGCGTTCCGCGTTGCCGGGTCATTGACGATGAATCCCACGATCGCCAGCATCCCGAGAATGAGGGGAAACATCGACAGGAACGCGTTGTAGGACAGGCTCGCGGCGTAATTGCCGCCTTGGCTCTGCCCGTAGGCCATCAGCACCTGGACCGGGCGCCATTGCGTGATGCGCTTCAACATGCGTCGATCAACCCGGTCCGCCGCTCCCAGTTAGACCCACCTGTACCCCTAGGACATTACCTGATAGTGAGGCTATCAGCTTAGCACCGTCGGTCCCTCAGTGGGGAGGCGGGGTCAGGGGCGCGGCGCCGAGAGGGAACTCCGGGGTGCGATTTCACACGATCGTCACTGCAGTGTCCGAAATGCCGCGGCTACGCGGCCGACAGGCTGACTTGTGACACCCGGCATGTGTCGTTTGATCACACGAGGGAGTACTGCCTGTGCAATTGCGAGGACGCCGTCCGAAAGCTCCGGCTCGCGTCGATGAGTGGAGCGGCCGTCCGGGTCTGAGCGGTGCGCTTCGCGCTGCGATCTTCCTGGGGCCGATCCTCGCCTCACTGCTGATCGCGATCCTGCTCAGCCACGCATTGCCGCCGGCGCACGGCCCGTTCACCGCCGTCCTCTTGATTGGAATCGTCGCGGTGGGATCGTTCGTCACCCTCGTGCTCTTCGAACGCGCCGCACGTCGTCTCCTGCCTCTCGCGGCGCTCCTCAACGTCTCGCTGCTCTTTCCAGACAAGGCTCCGGCCCGCTTCGCGGTTGCACGCCGCACCGGCACGCCGCGACAGCTCCAGGAACAGCTCGTTGCTGCTCGCGCCGGCGGCCGCACGACTGACGCCGACAGCATGCAGTCGATCATCGAGCTGGTGCTCGCTCTGAGTGTTCATGACAAAGCCACACGAGGCCACTCCGAGCGGGTCCGGGTCTTCGCAGATCTCATCGCCGACGAGCTCAAGATCGATGCTGCGGGTCAGGCCAGGCTCCGCTGGGCGGCGCTGCTGCACGACGTCGGGAAGCTCGAGGTGCCGGCTTCGCTCCTCAACAAACCGGGCAAGCCGGACGAAGACGAGTGGAAGGTGCTGCACCGCCATCCGGAGGACGGCGCTCGCCTGGTGGCGCCGCTGCTTCCCTGGCTCGGCGAATGGGGCAGGGCGGTGGCCGAGCATCACGAGCGCTACGACGGCACCGGGTACCCGCATCAGCTCAAGGGCCATGAGATCTCGCTGGCCGCACGCATCGTTGCCGTCGCCGACGTCTACGAGGTGATGACCGCGCCACGTCCTTACAAGCGCACGATGAGCATTGCCGCTGCGCGGCAGGAGCTCACTCGGGTCGCGGGGACCCAGCTCGACCCGGCCATTGTTCGCGCGTTCCTGAACATCTCGGTCGGCCGCCTCTGGCGGACCATCGGTTTCGGTGCATGGGTCGGTCAGATCCCAGCGATCACCCGGTTGTGGACCGAGCTCGGACACCTCGGCTCAGTTGCTGGTGCCGGAGCGGTTAGTGCCGGCACCGCGACGCTCATCACGCTCGGCAGCCTGGCGAGTCCAGTGCCATCACCCGCAGTCACCGGCGTGCTGGCGTCCACTGGGTCGCCGGCAGACACAACGCCGTCAGCCGCGCGAACGCTCCCTCACGCGCAGACGTCCGGTCCGACGACGACGCCTCGTCCATCGCTCGCTGCTGCGCCGCCGACGCCACGTCCGGCCCCGAAGCCGAAGCCGAAGCCGAAACCGAAACCGAAGCCGGCCCAACCGCCGCCGCACTCGACTCCGCCGCCGCCTCCTCCGCCACCATCGCC
>Ga0182024_10001431_pt1 | contig 61630 bp, 57 predicted proteins | sample P32metaG_FD_120480 | JGI IMG/M metagenome (GOLD analysis project Ga0182024, IMG submission 120480) | Permafrost microbial communities from Stordalen Mire, Sweden - P3-2 metaG (Illumina Assembly) | ecosystem: Environmental > Terrestrial > Soil > Wetlands > Permafrost | place: Sweden: Stordalen...
TCAAGAACGCTGCCGGTCATCATCTGTGGTACGCGAACCGCGGTGGCCGCCAAGGAGAGGCGCGATGCGCCTTTCGAGCTTTAAAATCAACGACATCGGCGCTACAACGAGCCCATGACGGCGGCTTCTAAAGCGAGCGCATCTAACAGTATTTCCTACGCCGTGTCCAATACACCGCGCAGGACGGGTGCCCGCGCGGCGGATGGCACACCGCGCGAACGCCTAGATTCAGGGGTTGCGGACGATGTCCGCGACGCGCACGAAAGTCGACTCTGCGACCACGAGTCCATAGCTCATGTGATCGTAGGATTTAAAGACCAGCAAGGTGCCGGCACGCTCATCGGGCAACCGCAGGCTGCGGCCTCTGCCAAAACCGTAGGCCGCATCCTCGCCGGTTCCGACGTCGTGCGCCTCATCGCCCACCCTGTCAATCGCCAATACGTCGCCGGCGTCGATCCCATCCTGCGCGCCGCGATTGATGAGAACGACGTCATACTGCCCGATCAGTTGAACGCCTTCGATCACGGACATAATGCGTCCGTGCACTTCGGTGTGCGGCGCGTGCAGCGTGAGGCTCGCCGGAGTATCGTTTGCGGCGGCTAACACCAGATCCCCTCGCAGCGTTTCCCGCGCGGAGTCCGTGAGGAGGCCCTTGGCGGGATTTCCCGGCCGGGTGATGACGGCGGTCGCGGTGTAGATGCCCTGATAGCCCATCATGCGGCCGTTGTCGGGATCGCGCACCGGCTCACCGACATGCATGACTGTGAAGCGCGCGTTCGGCGCGGCATTCAGATCACTCACGTAGAACTCCATTCCCGTGCCGCCCGCCTGGTGCTCCTCTCTGAAAATCACCACGTGCGGCGAGTGCCGGACCTGATCAATCGACAATACGGCAGGTCGCGACAGGAAGGCCGCAATCGCCGAGTAGGGAATGGTCGGAATGGCGCCATCGAGCGGCGAGCTACGCAGGCGCGGGTCCAGGCGTGCAGGACCGCCCTCGACGAGCCGCACCTGCGGTCGGCCGTCCGCGCCATAGGCGAGAGCCAGCACGTCGCCGGGATAGATCAAATGCGGATTCTCAATGCGCGGGTTGACGTACCAAATTTCCGGCCACAACCACGGATCGCGCAGGAACATCGAGGAGATGCCCCACAGGGTATCGCCGCGTTTGACGGTGTAGCTCTTGGGCGCGCTCGGATTCACAACCGGAGCGGGCGGGGCCGCGCCTGAGTCCAAGCTCGTTGTCTGCGCGCCGCCTTCGGCGACCGCAGCTTCGGTCGCAGTCATGTCTGACGGCGCGGTGGACTGGGTGCCCGCCGATGGCGCGGCAGGCACGGCAGGCGCGCTATCCGTGTCACGCGCGCGATGCGATGAGCATCCGACAAACGCGATGAGCAATGCGGCCAGACCCGCGCCCAGGCGAGCCTTAAGTAATTGATTTGGAAACATCCTCCACTCCTTACATCCGGGAGGGGCCCGCAACCCCGCTGTTATAATCGGGTCGGCTCCAGCGCACACGGTTTAATGTTCACTTTGTGCACTGGATCACGGCGGCCGTCGCGGTGCGAAATCCCCCGACGCCTGGCCGATTTTCTCTTCACACTTCAGAACATTAGCAGCATTTTCGAGTCAAATACACGAGCATTACGAGTCATCACCATGGCCTTGCGCACTATCCTTGAATATCCCGATCCGCGTCTGCGCACCAAGGCACAGCCGGTGACCGACTTTGGCGCCGAGCTCGGCCGGCTCGTCGACGATCTGCTCGACACCATGTACGCCGCCCCGGGGATTGGGCTTGCAGCGACCCAGGTCGATGTCCACCAGAGGGTCATTGTCGCCGACGTTTCTGCAGAACATGACCAGCCGCTCGTCCTCATCAATCCGCAGATCTTAAGCCGCGAGGGCGTGAATCGCGTCGAGGAGGGCTGCCTTTCCCTGCCTGACATTTTTGAAGAGGTGGAGCGTGCGCTGCGCGTGCGCGTGCGCGCGCAGGATCGCGCAGGACAGGTATTTGAGCGCGATTTCGACGAGATTCTGGCGGTGTGCGTGCAGCACGAGCTCGATCACCTCGAGGGCAAGCTGTTCGTCGATTATCTGTCCGACCTGCGCCGCGAGCGGATTCGCAAGAAGCTTGAGAAGGAGCGCAAAGAGCGCAGCGCGCGCACGCGCCAGATTGCGGGCGCGCGGGCTTATTGATCACGCCTTGCGCGGGTTTCCGCTGTGACCGCGCTGCGCGTTGCATTCGCCGGAACACCCGAGTTCGCGCGCACGGCATTGCAGGCAGTTCTCGGCTCGCGACACCCCATTATCGGGGTTTTCACGCGGCCGGATCGGCCGCGTGGTCGCGGCCAGCGCATTACCGCAAGCCCCGTGAAGGAGGCGGCGCTCGCGGCGCACCTGCCTCTGTCCCAGCCGGCGACGCTGCAAGGCGGCGCGGCGCTCGATGAGCTCGAGAGCTGGCGCGCGGACGTCCTGGTGGTGGTCGCCTACGGCCTTATTCTGCCCCAGACATTGCTCGATGCCCCGCGGCTTGGCAGTGTAAATATTCATGCTTCGCTCTTGCCGCGCTGGCGCGGCGCGGCGCCCATTCAACGGGCGCTGCTCGCCGGGGACACAGAGACCGGGATTACGCTCATGCGGATAGAGGCCGCTCTTGATGCTGGGCCGATTCTGCTGCAGCGACCCATTGGCATACGCGCGTCGGACACCTCCGGTCGCTTGCACGACGAACTGGCCGGGCTCGGTGCCCGGACTTTGCTCGAGGGGTTGGATGCCCTTGCAGAGGGTCGATTGTGGCCGACCCCTCAGCCGCAGGAAGGCGTGAGCTACGCGGCCAAGATCGGCAAGACCGAGGCCGCCATCAACTGGCAAAGGAGCGCCATCGAGATCGATCGCCAGGTGCGAGCCTTCAATCCCTGGCCGATTGCCGAGACCCGCTTTGAAGAGAATCAGCTGCGCATTCTTGCGGCCCGCATCGATGAGGGGTTGGCGGCGGGAGTCTCCGCCGCGGCTCCCGGCACCATGGTCGCTATGGTTGATGACGCGGTCGTAGTGCAGTGCGGCGAAGGGCATTTGGCGCTGACTCACGTGCAGCGCCCGGGGCGCCGAGCCGTGGCCGCACGCGAGTTTGCAGGTGGCCGCTCGCTACTGGGCCAGCGGCTGGGCTAGTGACGAGCATGGCCGCAGGTGAACGCGTTGCCGTGCAACCTGGGCCTCCGCCAGGGGCAATGACCCTGACGGAAGCAGCGCGCGCGCTGGCGTCTGTCGCGTCAGTGGGACAATCGTCGGACAAAGCGCTCGCAGCGTTTCAGGATTCGCCAAATCGGGCGGCGGTCCGCGCGATTACGCTGGGTAGTCTGCGATGGTACCTGCGCCTTGCGCCCGCGCTGGAACTGCTCCTCGACCGACCGGGGAAGGTCACCCCCGAGATCCGCGCGCTCCTGGTCGCAAGTGCCCATCAGATCGAATACTCGCGCAACGCCCCCGAGCTCACGGTGCATCTGGCGGTCGAGGCGGCGCGGCTCCTGGGGCGCCACGCGGCTTCGGGCCTCGTGAACGCCGTATTGCGGCGCTTCGTCGCCGAACGCGAAGCTCTTCTTAAGCTCATCGACGTTAATCTTGCGGGGCGCACCGCGCATCCGGCCTGGTTCGTCGCTGAGCTCGCCCGCTCATGGGCGGATCACGCGCAGATGATCCTCGACGGCGGAAATCAGCATCCACCACTCATCTTGCGGGTCGACCTCACCCGCTCAAGCGTGCCGCAGTTCCTAAAAGAGCTCTCGCACATCGGCATCGCGGGCCGCTCGCTCGCCTGGGCTCCCGCGGCCATTGAGCTTGAACATGCCGTGGCCGTCGCCGCACTACCCGGATTCAGGGAGGGCCTGATTTCGGTTCAGGACGCCGGCGCGCAGCTAGCGGTGGGCATCCTCGACGCCCAGCCCGGCATGCGAGTCCTCGATGCCTGCGCGGCGCCCGGCGGCAAGACGGGCCACATTCTTGAGCACACGTCCGGTTTGGGCGAGCTCGTTGCCCTCGACATCGACGCCGCGCGCAGCGTGCGGATTCAGGAAAACCTCGAGCGATTGTCCCGTCAGGCGACGCTCATCGTGGCCGATATCCGCAACCCAGAGGCCTTTTGGGACGGCCGGCCTTTTGATCGCATCCTGCTGGATGTGCCGTGTTCTTCAACCGGCGTCATCCGCCGCCACCCCGACATCAAGCTCCTGCGCAGGCCCGAAGACATTGCGGGCTTCTCGCGGGTGCAGCTGGAGATTCTGCACGCCGCTTTTGGCATGCTGGCCCCAGGAGGCCGGCTCCTCTATTCGACCTGCTCCGTGTTGCCCGCCGAAAACGAAGAGGTCATCGAACGCTTCCTAAAGCGCGAGCGCCGAGCGAGCCTGGCGCCGATGCCGCCTGCCGTCGATCTGCCCCCGGGGGCGCAGATGCGCGTTGTAGGCGTGCAACTTTTGCCGGGAGCGCCTGCAGGCACGGATGGGTTCTATTATGCTTGCCTCGAAAAGACAGCTGTCGGAACCTAAAGGCGTGCGGCGCAGTCAACCGTTGCATCCATGCTACGAGTCGACCAACTCAATCTGCGATCGATGCTCATTGCCGTCGCTCTGGCCGCATGCGGCGCCGATGCGCATGCGGACGCGCTCGACGGCGTGCTCGAGGTTCGCTCCGCCTATGTCAGCGTGGAGGGGGGCGTCTTCTTGCTCCATGCCCGCATCGAATACCCCGTGAATCCGGCGATCCGGGATGCTTTGCACGACGGCGTGACGCTCACCGTCGATCTGGATACGCGCATCGAGCGTGAGCGGCGCTTCTGGTTCAATGCGGATGTCTTGGAGCTGACGCTGCGGCGTGAGCTTGACTACCATGCCGTATCCGATCGCTACCTCGTCCGCGACGTGCGCAGCGGCACCCAAAAAAGCTTCGCGACGCTCGAGGAGGCGCTTTTCGATCTGGGCGCCGTGGACGGCTGGCCGGTGCTGGTCGAGCCGCAATTGACCGCGGGCAACTATCGCATCAGCGTGCGCGCCGGCGTGCGCCGCGGCCGCCTGCCCGCATCGCTGCGCGCGCTCATGTTCTGGACCGACGACTGGCACCGTGTGAGCGAGTGGTACACGTGGTCGCTCCCGGGGTAACGGGCCCAACGCCGGGCAAGCCGCGCTGGCGCGGCGTTGCGCTCGTGCTCTTGTGGGCGGGGGTCGGAGTGGGCGCGCTCCTGCTGCTGGCGAAGAGCGTGCAGAACTCAGGCGAGTTCAGCCGCCTGCAGCCGTGGATCCTGCTGCTCAATGTGATCGGCGTCGTCGCGTTGACGGCGCTGCTCGCGCGCAAGTTGACGCAACTCGTGCGCGACTACCGTGCGCACGTGCCGGGCTCGCGGTTGACGGCGCGGACGGTCGCGATTTTCGGCGCTCTCGTCGTGGCGCCGCTCCTGATCGTGTATCTGTTCTCGCTGCAGTTCCTGAACCGGGGCATCGACAGCTGGTTTCACGTTGAGGTCAAGCAGGGCCTGAACGATGCGCTCGTGCTGTCGCGCGCGGCTCTTGACCTGCGCGTGCGCGAGTACTCGCGACACACCGAGAATCTCGCCCACTCGCTCGTCAATGCGAGTGCCGAGGACATCGCCCAGCGAGTCTACGAGGAGCGCCACGCCACCGCGGCGCTCGAAATGGCGGTGTTCGGCGCTCACGAGCGTATTGTCGCGGCGAGCCTAGAAAACCCGCTCGAATCCCTCCCCACCCGCCCGCCGCCGGACCTGGTGCGCCAGGTGGGAGAGCGGCGCGCTTACGTGAGCCTTGAGCCGCAAGCCGGCGGCGAGTACCTCATTCGGACGGCCGCGCCGTTCACGGACTCCCCAACGAGGGCCGATGATCGCTATCTCGTCGCGATCTATGCGGTGCCGACGCAGCTCGCCGCACTCTCGGAAGCTGTGCAGCACGCTTATTCTCAATACGGCGAGCTTGCGGCGCTGCGCGAACCTCTGAAAAGCAGCTTCAGGCTCACTCTGACGTTGGTGCTGTTGCTCGCGATGCTCGCGGCAATCTACGGTGCGATCTTCTCCGCGCAGCGCCTGGTACGCCCGGTTCAGGATCTGATCGAAGGCACGCGTGCCGTCGGCAAGGGCGACTTTGGCACGCGCTTGCCGCTACCCTCGCGCGACGAGATGGGCTTTCTCGTGCACTCTTTCAACGATATGACGAAGCGCCTGCGGCGCGCGCGCGAAGAGGCGACCCGCAGCCAGCGGGTCGTCGAACGTGAGCGCGAGCGCCTCGCGATCATCCTCGCGCGCTTGTCGACCGGTGTCGTCGTCATGGACCGCGAGCTCACGGTGAGTATCGCAAATCAGGCGGCCGGCGCGATCCTTGGCACCGATTTGTCGGCTGCTACCGGACGAGCCCTGCCGCAACTTACTGCCGGCAACGAAAGGCTCGGCCAGTTCGTCGCGGCGCTCGTCGTGCGCTTTGGAGCGGGCCGCGAGGAGTGGCGTGAGCAGATCGATCTCGACAGCGCGTCGGGCCGCCGCACGCTGATGTGCGCCTGTACGCCGCAGCCGGGCGCCGACGGCGACTTAGGCTACGTCATCGTCTTTGACGACATCACGACGCTGCTGCAGGCGCAGCGTGACGCCGCCTGGGGCGAGGTCGCGCGCCGCCTGGCGCACGAGATCAAGAATCCGCTGACACCGATTCAACTCTCGGCCGAACTTATGCGCCGGCGCTTTCTCTCCAGCATGTCGCCGCAGGACGCCGAAGTATTGGAGCGCGGCACGCGCACGATCGTGCAGCAGGTCGAATCGATGCAGCAGATGGTGAATGCGTTCAGCGAGTATGCGCGCACGCCGGAGATGCGCATCACGCGCTTCAGCTTGAACCAGCTCGCAAGCGAAGTCGCTGACCTCTACCGCTCGCACGATCCACGCGTGGAGATCCGCCTGGAGCTCGACGAGCGCATCGACGGCATCGAGGCGGACCGCGGACGCGTGCGCCAGATTCTCAACAACCTTGTGATCAATGCACTGGAGGCCCTCGACGGCGTCGCCTCACCGCGGCTAGAGATCGCGACGCGCTCCGAGCAGGCGGCGGGCGATGCGGGATACGCAGTCGTCACGGTGTGTGACAATGGGCCGGGAATTCAGCGCGAGCTTCTGGGCCGAGTGTTCGATCCCTACGTGACGAGCAAGCCCAAGGGCACGGGCCTTGGCCTTGCGATCGTGAAGAAGATCGTCGAGGAGCACGGCGGCCGCATCGATGCCGACAATCGGCCCGAGGGTGGTGCGCGCATACGCGTGGTTCTGCCGGTGACGGATAGCACACGATCCGCCTCCGGCACACGGGAACGACGCGGGGAGTTGCGGAGGGAAATTGTATGAGCGTGGCACACATTCTGGTGGTCGACGACGAGGCGGACATTCGCAGTCTCTTAAAGGAGATTCTCTCCGAGGAGGGCTATGAGGTGGATGTCGCCGCGAACGCGGTGCAGGCGCGTGCCTCGCGGGCGCGTCAGACGCCGGATCTCGTCCTGCTCGATATCTGGATGCCCGATGTCGACGGCATCACGCTGCTGCGCGAATGGTCGTCGGCCAACGCGGACGGTTGCCCGGTGGTGATGATGTCCGGTCACGGGACGGTTGAGACCGCGGTTGAGGCGACGCGCCTGGGGGCCTTCGATTTTGTCGAAAAGCCGCTGTCGCTCGCAAAGCTCCTGCGCACGGTGGAGCGCGCGCTCGATGCGGGTAAACGTCGCCGCCAGTCCGGCAAGCTCCTCGTTCCCCCGATCATGGTGCCTGTTGGCAAGAGCCGACTCATGCAGCAACTGCGCACCCAGCTGCAGCAGATTGCGACCCATTCCTCTTCGGTGCTGCTGGTAGGGGAGCCGGGCTCGGGACGCGAGGCCTGCGCCCGCTACCTGCACGAACAGAGCGGGCGCGATGTGCGGCCGTTCGTGCCGCTGATCGCGAGCACTCTGCGCGAGGCGGATGCACAGCTCACGCTCTTCGGGCGCGAAGAGGGCGGACACGCCGCACCTGCCGGGTTGCTCGAAGAAGTCGGCAACGGCACCCTCTTCATCAGCGAAATCGAAGACCTGCCGCCGAGCGTTCAGCGGCTCCTGATCGGCGTGCTCGAGTCCGGCCGCTTTACCCGCTTGAACGGCACACAGCCACTTACTTTGAGCGCGCGCGTCCTGTCTTCCGCGCAGCCGGATATTGAGCATCGCGGCGCCGATGGTTTTCGGCGCGATCTTCTCGCGCAGCTGAATGCGCTCATCGTACGCGTGCCGCCGCTGCGCGAGTACGCGGAGGATGTGCCGGAGCTGCTGCGGCACTATGTCGACCGGGCGGTCGACACTGAAAGCCTGCCGTTCAGACGCTTCAGCGTCGCCGCGCAGAACCGGCTGCGCAATTATCCTTGGCCTGACAATGTTCGCGAGCTTAGGAATCTCGTGCAGCGCCTCTTGATCCAGGGAGGACCGGAGGAGATTCGCCTGGAGGAGATCGAGCAGGAGCTCGCTGTGCAACTGCCCTCCGCCGAGCCGCTCGTCAAACAGGACCTCCTGGCGCTGTCGCTGCGCGAGGCACGCGAGCAGTTCGAGCGCGCCTATCTGCAGCAGCAGCTGCTGCTCTGCAACGGCAAGGTCGGACAGCTCGCCAAACGGGTTGGCATGGAGCGCACGCACCTCTATCGCAAATTGCGCTCGCTCGGCGTCGACTTTCGCAATGTGAGCGAGGACTAGTCTCCGATCCGAATCACCAGCGCGTCGACTTCGGCGGCCTGCAGCTGTTTGCGCACCCGGTTGAGCTCGTTCATGTCGTTGATCGGACCGACGCGCACGCGATGCCAGACATCATTGTCGACGGCGACGCGCTGCACCTTCGCATCAACCCCTTGCTTCGCCAACTGCGCCTGCACGCGTTCGGCGTCCGAGAGATTGCGGTACGATCCCGCCTGCAGCACGTATACACCCGGCCGCTCGATGCGCGCTGTCGGCAGGTCGTGCCGCACGTCGCGTTCCTTCTCAGGCACGACGACTTCGAAGTGCGGCAGCATTTCGTAGAAGTCATAGCGCTCATCGCTCGAGTGCGCGCCGATCGGCTCAGCATCGGCAGGAGCCGAGTGGTGCGGCTGCGGCCGCACCTCCTCGGCGGGTGCGCGGTGCACTTCGCCCATGTAAAGGAACACCGCGCTGGTCAATACCGCGCCGAGCAGCGCACCCGCGCCGAATTCGCGCATGCGCGCGAGATCAAACGCGCGCCGCGAGGTTTTCTTGTAGTCGCGAGCCGTCAGTTTTGCCATGTGATCCGCACTACATGCTCTCGGGCGCTGCAACCCCAAGGAGCGCGAGGCCGTTGCGCAACACCTGCTGCACGGCAATCACGAGCGCAAGCCGGGCGTTGCGCAGCTGCGCATCTGCAACGATGAACTGTTCGGCGTTGTAATAGGAATGGAAGGCGTTGGCAAGCTCGCGCAGATAGTGGACGAGTCCATGCGGCGTGCGGTTCAGCGCGCTGGTTTCGATGACTTCCGGATAGCGCGCGACCTGTTGCAGCACGAGTTCCTCGGGCGCGCAGCTTAGTAGCTCGATGTGCGCGAGTCCCTCTTCGCGGTCAAAGTGCAAGCCGCGCGCTGCGAGCTGCGCCAGGACGCTCGCGACGCGCGCGTGGGCGTACTGAATGTAATACACCGGATTTTCGTTGCTGCGCGATTTGGCAAGTTCGAGATCGAAGTCGAGGTGTTGCTCGTGACTGCGCATCAAATAGAAAAGTCGGCAGGCGTCGTTGCCGACTTCGGTGCGCAGCTGGCGCAGCGTCACGAACTGCCCCTCGCGCTTGCCCATGGGGATTTTCTCAGCGCCGCGGTAGAGGCTCACGAACTGCACCAAATTGACCTCGAGACTCTCGCCAGGCTCGCCCATGGCCATAAGACCGGCGCGCACGCGCGCCACGTAGCCGTGATGATCGGCGCCTAGGACGTCGATCAGACGCTGAAAGCCGCGCTCGCGCTTTTGCAGATGGTAAGCGATGTCCGAGGCAAAATAGGTTTTCTGGCCGTTCTCGCGCACGACCACGCGGTTTTTCTCATCCCCGAAACGCTCCGCGCGAAACCACAACGCGCCTTCCTCGCGGTAGAGATTGCCTTCGCTCTCAAGACGCGCCAGTGCCCGCTTGATGGCGCCGCTTTCTTCGAGCGCACGCTCCGAAGCCCAGTGATCGAACTCGACGCCGAACTCCGCGAGGTCATTCCTGATGTCGCGCAGCATTGCGGCGAGCGATACCTTGAGCACTTCGCGAAATCCATCGCTCCCCAGGAGTTCACGCGCGCGCTCGATGAGCGCATCGATATGCTTCTCCTTATCTCCCGCGGGCGCATCCGGCGGCAGCTGCGCCACAATCTCAGCGGCAGGCCGCTTAAGGCGCGTGCCTTCTTGCGAGAGCAGAAGTTGCGCGATCGCCTGCACGTAGTCGCCGCGGTAGCCGTTCGTCGGAAACGCGAGCTCCTCGGAACACAACTCGAGATAGCGCAGCCAGACGCTCGCCGCGAAGATATCCATCTGCCGGCCGGCGTCGTTGACGTAATACTCGCGCTCAACGCTGAAGCCGACCGCATCCAAAAGTCCCGCAAGGGTCGCGCCGTAGGCGGCTTGGCGGCCGTGACCGACGTGCAGCGGTCCGGTCGGATTGGCGGACACGAACTCCAGCAGCACGCGCACTCCCGCGCCCAGCGTGCTGCGCCCGTAGCGCGCGCCTTCGGCATGGATGCGCGCGATCTCATCGGCGTAGGCGCGCTTGGTGAGGAAAAAGTTGATGAAGCCCGCGCCGGCAACTTCAGTGCGTGCCACGAGCGCGTTTGCCGGCAGCGCCGCGACGATCGCCTGTGCGAGCTCGCGCGGGTTGCGGCGCGCCGATTTCGCCAGGCGCAGGGCAATATTGGTCGCAAAGTCGCCGTGCTGCGCATCGCGCGTGCGCTCGATGATTACCGTGTCCCGCCGCGGCGCGCTCGCAAAGGACCCATCGCCCATACGGGTGAGAGCGCTGAGCAGAAGCTCCTCGAGTTGCTGCTTCACGAGTGATAGTCCGGCGGTGCAAAGCGACGCAGTCTACCAGCGCCGGCCAGTTAGAATAGCTCGAGCGGGTCCACGTCAAGTGCCCAGCGCACCCGCCGACTGCTCGGCAATTGTTCAATCTCGCTGATCCAGCCGTCAAGAAAGCGATGCAGCGCGCTCCTGTCGGCGCTTTCGATCAAGAGTTGCGCGTGGTAGCGACCCGCGCGCTTCGCCATGGCCGCCGGTACGGGTCCGAACAAGCGCACTTTCGGGGGCAGCCGCGCCGAGTGCCGCGCGTCCGTGAGGAATGCCAACGCAGCGGCGGCGCTCTTGGCCGAATCACGCACCGCAGCCAGACGGCTGTAGGGGGGCCAACGAGCCTGCTCGCGTTCGATGAGCGCGGTGCGCGCGAAGCCGTCATAGCCCTCGGCCAGCAGGCTGCGCAAGAGCGGATGGTCGGGAAACTCCGTCTGAATCAATACCTCGCCCGGCTTGTCACCGCGCCCGGCACGTCCGGCGACCTGCACGATGGTCTGCGCGAGCCGTTCGGGAGCGCGGAAGTCGGTGCTGAAGAGCCCGCGATCGGCATTCATGACGACCACGAGCGTGACGTTGGGAAAGTCGTGCCCCTTGGTGACCATTTGCGTGCCGACCAAGATGCGCGCGTCCCCGGAGACCATGCGCTGCATCGCCGCCTCGATGTCGGCTCTGCTGCGTACGGCATCACGGTCGAGGCGCACGCGGGGCGCGTCGGGGAAAAGCTCTTCCAGCTTTTCCTCGATGCGCTGCGTTCCCTGCCCCACGGGCCGCAGGGCAAATCCGCACTGCGGACAAGATTCGGGCAGCGGCGCATCCGCGCCGCAGTGATGGCAGCGCAGGCGCTCTATGGCCTGATGCACTGTCAAGCGCGCATCGCATTCGTCGCAAGCCGCCGTCCAGCCACAGGCCGTGCACAGCAGCGTGGGTGCATACCCGCGCCGATTGAGAAAGACGAGCACTTGGCCTTCGGCACTCAAATGGCGCTTGATGGCTTCGATGGCCGGCGTCGAAATGCCGGCCTGCACGGCATTCACGCGCAGATCGATGAGCCCCAAGCGCGGGGCCTGCGCCTGGGCCGTGCGACGCGGCAGCGACAGCCGTTGATAGCGCCCGGCGGCCGCGTTGTACAGAGTCTCAAATGCAGGCGTGGCCGAACCCAGCACGACCGGCACGGCGGCCCGTTGGGCGCGCACGATGGCCAGATCGCGCGCCGAGTAGCGAAAGCCGCCCTCGTGCTGTTTGAACGAGGCATCGTGCTCCTCGTCGACGACGATGAGACCGAGCTCGCGCACCGGCGCGAAGACTGCCGAGCGCGTGCCGAGCACGATGCGCGCATGGCCTGTGAAAGCCTGTCGCCAGGCATCTAGGCGCTCTCGGTCCGTGAGTCCGGAGTGCAGGACTGCCAGCGGCACCGCGAAGCGCTCGCGAAAACGGCCGACGAGCTGCGGCGTAAGCCCGATCTCCGGCACGAGTATCAAGGCGGCCCGGCCCTGCGCAAGCACGCGCGCGACCAGGTGCAAATAAACCTCGGTCTTGCCGCTGCCGGTGATGCCGTGCAGAAGATAGGCGCCGAAGCTGTGAAGCGAGGCGCTGATGGCTTCAACAGCCGTGTGCTGTTCTGTATTCAGTGCAAATCCCTGCGCTGGTGTGCCCGCCGGCACGGAGGCAGGAATGAGCGGCTCATCGAGCGCGGCGACCCATCCGCGGTGCGCGAGTGACCTCAGCAGCGCGCGCGCGTTTGGCCCGAGCGCGGCGAGCTCATCCGCACTGCAACCCTCCTTTTCGATGAGGTACAGCAACATGGCGCGCTGCTGGGGCGCGCGGCGTGGCTCGCCGCGAAGGTGCGCCGCGCACCCCTCCGCGCTTACCACCCAGCGTTTGCGCGCCGCACCCGCCGCAGCGCCAAGCCGCAACGCCTTCGGCAGCGCTGCCGCGAGCACCTCGCCGATCGGGTGGTGGTAATACTCCGCCGCCCACAGGAGCAGGGCGAGCATCGCTGCGTCGAGCACGGGCTCGGCGTCGAGAACCTCAAGGATAGGCTTCAAACGCTCAGGCGGAACGTCCGAAGATGCAGCCTCCTCAGTCACCACGCCGATCAGGCGCCGCCGGCCAAAGGGCACGCGCACGCGCACCCCAGGCCGGATCGGCCTGCCGGAATCCTCTTGGGGGGGCAGGTAGTCGAATGGCCGCCGCAGGGGCATGTCGAGCACTACGCGCCAGACCGCGGCTCTACTCATGTTCTTAGAACACTTCGCTAATCAGTGACTTACGTGAGTTCTGAGAGCGGGTCAACCGCAACGCTTGCACGCGCGTTATACGAAGCATGAGTGCCTTTGCTACGCTCGCGTCTGTTTATAACACGCCTGTCGCATTGCACGGCGACGTGGACTTTACGGACTCGAACACCACCACCGACACTCGCGCGCTCAACCAATTTTTGGCCAGCGTCGAACTCAAGGCATTCAAGATCGCACAGTCGGCGCTGCGTCACGAGCACGACGCGCTCGATGCGGTACAGGATGCCATGCTGCAGCTGACGCGGGCGTACGCGAATCGCCCTGCCGAGGAATGGCGGCCGCTCTTCTACCGCATACTCGAAAATCGCATTTGCGACATGCAGCGCCGCCGCACGGTGCGCGCGCGCATCATGGCGTGGCTTCCCACGCACCGCGACGAGGAAGATGAAGAGGCGTTCGATCCCATCACTCAGGCCCGGAGCGAAGAGCTCACCCCGCCGCGGCGCCTGGAGCTCGACGAGGCCATGACGGCGCTCGAAAAAGCATTGCATGATCTGCCAAAGAGACAGCGCCAGGCGTTTCTGCTGCGTAATCTTGAGGGGATGGATGTGGCCCAGGTCGCGACCGCCATGGGCTGCTCGGAAGGCAGCGTGAAGACCCACCATTTTCGCGCCTTGAAAGCGCTGCGCGCACGGCTCGGGGAGTTCTCGACATGACGCCCAACGACGAGGAGCTCGACGACTTCGAGAAGCGCACGCGTGCGCTCCTGGAGCAGAGCGTCTCGCGCATCGACGGCCGTATTCGCTCGCGCTTGAATCAAGCGCGGCACGCGGCCCTCGCCGAAGTGGAGCGGCCGCGCCGTACGCCTTTGTGGCGCAGCTTCGCCCTTGCGCCCGCCGCGGGAGTGGTGGCGGCGCTGGTGCTGGCGGTGGTGCTATGGGCTCCGCGTCCGGGCCAGATGTCGCCGGTCGCCGAAGGTGCTTCGAATGCGGTGGAAGATTTGGATCTCGTCGCCGATGGCGAGACATTCGATCTCATCCAACAAGGAGACGGCGGCTTCTATGAATGGGCCGTCGCGCAGGCGGACGCTGGACCGGAAGCGACGAGCTGATGTTCGATCGGCGCGCGACGTGCATCGCGTGGGTTCTGGGGGTGCTTGCGCTCATGCCCGCGCGCGCATCTGCCGACGATGCGGACACCAGCAAGGTTGCCAAGCGCGCGCCCGAACCGCCGGCGGACGCCGAGCTTCTCGAATATCTGGGCAGTGTGGATGCAGAAGGGCAGGAGTGGATGGACTATCTGGCTCGTACGGACATTGCGCAGGTGGTGAAGGCGAAGAAGTCGCCCGACACCACCGAGGTCGTAGACAAATGAACGAGCTGCGTTCAATCGTGGCGGTCGTTCTGCTCGCGCTGGCCGTTCCCGCGTTCGCCCAGACAGCTCCGGCGCCCGTCCCCGCTCAGCCAGTGGGCTGGTCAAGCTTGTCGGCCGAGCAGCAGCAGCTGCTGCGCCCGTATGCCGGCCAATGGCAGAGTCTTCCGCCCGAGCGACAGGCCGCGCTCGCGCGCGGCAGCCAGCGGTGGATCGCGATGCCGCCGCAGCAGCGTTCGCTTGCGCGCCAACGATTTGAGCAATGGCACGCGCTGCCTCCGCAGCGGCGCGCCATGCTGCGCGAGCGCCTGGAAAAATTCCGCGCGCTGCCGCCCGATGAACAGAACATCGTGCGCGAAAATTTCCACAGATTTCAGACTCTGCCGCCCGAGCAGCGCCGTAACCTGCGCGCGCGCTGGCAGAATGCCACTCCCGCGGAACGGCAGAAAATGATCGCACGGGTGCGCGCGCGCCGCGTGCACCCCATGCCCATGGAGCGACGCAAGGAATGACGCGCTTTTAGGGGCGCGGACGCACGACCAGCGGCACGTTGCAGACGTCGATACGTCCCGCCGGCACTTTGTACCACTCATCACGCCGATTGCGCCGCGACTCCACAAGGTCGGCAAAGGTGTGCGTATCGGTGCGCATGATCTCAAGGTGTGAGCGCTCCGCCTCCGGCACATCGGCGGCGAGCCTGAGCGAGTGAATGGCAGTGCGCTCCTCGGGCTTCTCATAGAACCCGAGCGTTCCGGTGCCGCGCTTGAGCGTCGAAAGTTGCTCCATGCCCGCGACCACGCGTCCGACCAGAGCGACATTGCGGTCGAGCTGCCGCGGCGCTTGGCCGATTACGACGTAGAGCTCGGTGCCGCTGCCACTGTCGACATCGTTGTCGCGGCCCACTCCGACCATCGAGTAACAGTGCACGAGCCACGCCAAGTGCGTGCGCGGCTCGCGCGCCGCCGGGAAGCCGTCCACAAAACCCACCTCCGGAGCGTAGGTATCCGGGTCCGGCAGCACCGTGAATGCAAGCTCGTTCGCCGTGCGCGAGAATTCCGCGTCCAAAGTCTTCTGCGCGTTCCCCAGGGGCCGTGTGTTGTCGGGATCGCTCCATTGCACGACGAAGTTGTCCTGCGCGCGCACGATGGCGATGCCATCGAAGTAGCGCTCGTGAACGAGCACCTTGATATTCGCGACATGCCGGGGAGCAAACGCGGGATTAAGCTCAATGACGACGCGGCCTGTGGACAGCTCCAGATACAGCGTGTTCTGCGGATCGAGGCTGCGCCAATCAGCGCTCTTTGATGCCGCTATCACATCCGCCATGGTGCGCGGTTTGACGGTGAGCGCATCGGCACTTACGGCATTATCCGCGACGAACGGCAAAATCGCGGCGGCGAGCCATGCGCTCTTCATCAGCCGACCGCCTTGATGGCTGCAATGAGCTCGGCCGCCGCCTTCTGTGCGTCGCCGTAGAGCATGCGGGTATTGTCGAGATAGAAGAGCCCGTTCTCGATTCCCGAGAAGCCCGTCCCCTTGCCGCGCTTGATGACGATCACGTTCTTCGCTTTGTCGGCGTTCAGGATCGGCATGCCGTAGATCGGACTCGACTTGTCCGTACGCGCTACCGGGTTCACGACATCATTGGCTCCGACGATGAGCGCAACGTCCGCCGTGTCGAATTCCGAGTTGATCTCATCGAGGTCGGCGATAAGGTCGTAGGGCACTCCGGCCTCGGCGAGCAGCACGTTCATGTGTCCGGGCATGCGGCCGGCAACCGGATGAATCGCAAATTTGACCATGACGCCGCGGTCGATGAGCAGCTGACACAGCTCCCAGATCTTGTGTTGGGCCTGGGCGACTGCCATGCCATAGCCTGGGACGATGATGACCTTCTGTGCGAATGCCATCATCACGCCGACGTCCGCCGCATCGATCGGTTTCAGGCTTCCGTGCGGGCCCTCGCCCGTGGCAGCCGCCGCGGTATCGCCGAAACCCGAGAAGAGCACATTGCCGAGCGAACGGTTCATCGCCTTCGCCATCAACTGCGTCAGGAGCGTGCCGGCCGAACCGACGACGGTGCCGGCGATGATCATCGCGGCATTGTTGAGCACGAAGCCCTCGAAGGCGACGGCGAGCCCTGTCAATGCGTTGTACAAGGAAATAACGACGGGCATGTCGGCGCCGCCTATAGGCAGCGTCATGCTGACGCCGAGCACGAGCGCAAGTACAAAGATGCCGGTGATGAGGGCCGGAGAGGTGTTGACCTGCGATGCGACCAGAGCGCCGAGCGCGAGCGCGCCGATGAGGACGATGAGCGTCAGGAACTTCTGGCCGCCAAAGCGCAGGCTGCCATGGATTAGGCCCTGCAGCTTGCCAAAGGCAATGGCGCTGCCGCTGAAGGAGACGGCGCCAATAATGCCGCCGACCACGGCCAGAGTACTGATGGCGACGCCCGCGGTCCCGCCCCGATAGAGCTCCACCGCGGCGATCGCCGCCGCCGCACCGCCGCCCATGCCGTTGTAGAGCGCGATCATCTGCGGGATATCGGTCATGGCGACACGCTTGCCGCTCCACCATGCGAGCGATGTGCCGACGACGATAGCCGCAATGATGAGCGGGAAATTCGTCATGCCCGGGTACAAGAACGTGACGAGGGTTGCGACCAACATCCCCGCGCCCGCCCACAAGATGCCGCTTCTTGCGGTGACAGGCGAACTCATGCGCTTCAGGCCCATGATGAAGAGGACCGCGGTGACGAAATAACTCGCCTGGATGAGCACGCCGGCGCTGGCGATCTCGCTCATCACGGCGCCTCCTTCGCGTCCTTCTTCGCGCGCGCGCCGCTCGCCTTGAACATCTCCAGCATGCGCTCAGTCACGACATAGCCGCCGACGGCATTGCCGGATGCCAGCAGCACGCCGACGAAGCCAATGATTTTTTCGAGCGGCGTGTGCGCCTCGCCGAGAGCCACCATCGCGCCGACCAACACTATGCCGTGCACGAAGTTCGAGCCCGACATGAGGGGCGTATGCAGGATGACCGGCACGCGCGCGATGACCTCGTAGCCTGTGAAGGCGGCGAGCATGAATATGTAGAGTGCAATGATTCCGGTCATGCAGGCACCTTTTTGTCGAGCGCGAGCTTGGTTGCCTCGTGCTTGATGACGCCGTCGTGAGTCAGGCACGACTGCGCAAAGACCTCGTCGTTCCAGTCGATCTTCAGTTCGCCCTTGTCGATGGCCGGCTTCAGGAAGTTCAAGAGGTTGCGGGCGTACATTTCGCTCGCGTTGTAGGCGAGCGTTGCCGCAAGGTTTACCGGTCCCACGACCGTGACACCGCCGTGATCGACGACCTCACCGGCGCGCGTCAGCTCGCAGTTGCCGCCCTGTTCGGCCGCGATGTCGACGATGACCGCGCCTGCTCGCATGCGCTCGACCGCCGCGCGCGAGATGATTTTAGGAGCCGCCCGGCCCGGGACTGAGGCGGTTGAGACGACCACATCGGCCGCGGCGATGCGCGCATCGAGCACCTCCTGCTGGCGCTTTTTTTCCTCGTCCGTGAGCTCGCGCGCGTAGCCTCCTTGCCCGTCGGCGCTTACGCCCGTGTCGACGAATTTCGCACCCAAGGACTTCACCTGCTCGCGCGTTGCGCTCCTCACGTCATAGGCTTCGACGACGGCTCCCAGGCGCCGTGCGGTGGCAATGGCCTGCAATCCGGCAACGCCGGCGCCAATCACCAGCACCTGCGATGGACGTATGGTGCCTGCGGCAGTGGTGAGCATCGGCAGGAACTTCTGCAAGTGATTTGCGGCAATGAGCACCGCCTTGTAACCCGCGATCGATGCTTGCGAGGAGAGCGCGTCCATCGACTGCGCGCGCGAAATGCGCGGCACGAGCTCCATCGCGAAGCTCGTGATGCGCCGCTCGCGCAGCAATGCAATCTCGGCTTGGCGCGCATGCGGCTGCATGAAGCCAATGACGATCGCGCCCGCTTTCACCTTGCCGATCTGCTCGACGGTCAGCGGCTGTACAGTGAGCACCACGTCCGCACGCTCGAGTACCGCCGTACCTGAATCGAGCCATTCGACATTCTTGTAGGCCGAATCGATGAAGCGTGCGCGCTCTCCGGCGCCGCGCTCCATGACGACACGCGCGCCGCTCGCGGCAAATTTCTCCGCAACCTCCGGAACCAGACTGACGCGGGTCTCGTGCGGCGCCGCCTCGCGCAGCGCACCGATGATTACAGGCATGCGTATCTCTTATCGCGGATTTTTGGGCGCTGTGGCCACGCCGCTTCAAACTTCAGTGAAATTAAGATCTTGCAGCGTTGAATTCTTGCACAATTCTGCCGTATCTTACAGCGACTATGTTAGGCATCGATCTGGACCGGGCCGACGGCGGCTATAACGAGGATCTGCGCATCATCGCGACGCCTGCGGCGCGCGGGCTGGCGCAGCTCGTGCTGCGCACGGATATCTCGGGGATGCCGCTGGAGTGGATCGACTACCGCGAGTCGGCGCGGCTGTATCATCAGGAACAGGTCGCATACACCTGCGGATCGCTGCTCTACAAGCTCTACGGGGGCATGAACGCCCGAACCGGGCGGCGCACCGTGCTCGAGGTGAATTCCATCGTCGCGACCATCGGACATACGGGCAACCCCGGCAATACGCGCCACGACTATGTCCCGCCGCTCAATAACCAGACGTTGTTCCGCAGAGATGCCTACATCTGCATGTACTGTGGCATGCGCTTTGCGGCGCGTGAGCTCTCGCGTGACCACATCCGTCCGTTCAGTCAGAAAGGCACGGACATCTGGACGAACGTTGTCGCGGCCTGCCGCCGCTGCAACAATCAGAAGGCCTCGCGCACTCCGGAGCAGGCAAAGATGCAGCTCATCGCCGTGCCCTTCACGCCGACCTACGCGGAATACATCTTCTTGAAAGGACGGCGGGTGCTGGCGGATCAAATGGAGTACCTGCTCGCGCACTTTCCACGTTCGAGCCCGCTGCACGCCCGCATCCAGCACTGGCTGTCGTGATGCGCCGGCGTTTGGCTTGATCGCACCCCAAGCACACTGCAAACGCTCAACCGCAGCAACGCGGCGGGCGGCGGCGCACGCGGAAGGGGCGGATTTGATCTATCTTGTCGATGCCTCGGTCTACATCTTTCGCGCCTACTACTCCGAGCTGCCCGCGATGACGGACCGCGACGGCAATGCGGCGCATGCGGTATTCGGCTTTGCTCGTTTTCTCTCGGACCTCATGGAGAAGGTGCGCCCGACGCATATTGCGGTGGCGTTCGATCAGCGACTCTCAAGCTCGTTTCGCAACCGCATCTATCCTGCCTACAAGGCCAATCGCGAACCGCCGCCGCCGGGTCTGGAGCTGCAGTTCCAGCGCTGCCGCGAGTTCTGCCAGCACCTGGGCGTCGCCGCGTTCATCAGCCCCGAATACGAAGCGGACGACATCATCGGCACCCTCGCCGCCATCATGCGCCGCGCGGGCGTTTGCTCGGTCGTCATCACGCGCGATAAGGATTTGGCGCAGCTCATTCGCGATGGGGACCACTATTGGGACTACGGACACCGCGAGCGATTTGGCTATGAGGAGATCGAAAAGCGCTTCGGTGTCATACCCGAGCGTTTTGCCGATTATCTGGCGCTCACTGGTGACAGTGTCGACAACATCCGCGGCGTGCCGGGCGTCGGCCCCAAAACCGCCGCGGCACTCATGAAGGAATTTGCGTGCCTTGAGGATCTGTATGCGGGACTTGAGCGCGTGGCGCGCCTCAAGCTGCGCGGGGCGCTGGGTCTGCCCGAGCGCCTGCTCCTGCATCGGGAAGCGGCATTCCTAGCCCGGCGACTCACGATGATCGCCTGCGACATGCCGCTGGAAGTTGATGCCGGCGCCTTGCGCCGCCGTGAACTCGATAGCTCAGCGCTCACGAATTTCTACGATCATCATGGATTCGGGCCGCTCCTGCGGCGGCAGAGCGAACGGCTGGCGCAGATCCCGCTCGCCTAATAATGAAGGAAACGCGCTAAGGCGCGCGTTGCGCGCTGATGCAGCCCAAAGGCTCCCCGGGACCGGTTGCGCCTTGAGACTCGAGGCGAATGGTCCGCGGTGTCAGCGCAGCAGCTGCGAATTGCAACAGCCAGCTGCCATCCGTTTGACGCCGCGCGCTGTAGCCGCGTGCCGCAAGCGCTTCTCCCTGGGCGCTGAGCGCGACGACCTTACGGTCGCTTGCTACACCGGCGACTCGCAGCACGACGCGCTGCGTATCTGCGGCATACTTGAGCGGGGTGCAGTACGCGCCTCGGGTAAGGGGCAGCGTATTGAAGAATTCAGTCCTATCAAGCTCGGGATCAGCGAACCCCCGCCAATACCAGCCGCTGGCAGCGCCGACAATGCCGATGCCGACGAGGGATGCGGCGAGGCGCCAGTGCTTGAGGCTCGCGCGCGCCGGAGCGGCGCGCGCAACCACAGCGCGCTCTTCGCGCGGCATGTGCTTCTCGATCGCGCGCCAGGCTTCGACGTCGTCAACACATTCCGGGCATGACATGAGATGCAGCTCGAAGTCTTCTTGCACGCTCTCATCAAGACCGTGCGAGACGTAAGTCGCCGCCGTCAGATTTGCTTTGAAACGCATGTGGTCCATGATTCGCCACTACCCTTCCGTTGCTTGCGCCGCGAGGCTTGGCGCGCGCGCCATTCCATGTTTGCGCAGGATCTCGCCGAATCGCCGGCGCGCGCGCCATAGCACCTGATTGAGTTGCAGGCTCGTGAGGTTGAGGGACTCGCAGATGGAGCCGCGCGGCTCCTCGCGCAGATAAAACCGTTCGAGCACCTCGCGGTCGCGATGCCCGGGAAGCTCTTCGATGAGCTCGCGCACCGAACGGGCGAGGATGTCGTGATCGATGCGCTCCTCAAGCGACAGAGTTTCGTCGCGTAAGTTCGTCATGAGTTCGCGATCGTTGTCGTGCTGGTGTGCGAGCTCCCCGCGCCAGTACGCCGCGGCGAGCTTGGTTGCGGTGCGGTAGAGATAGCCTCCGAGATTGCTCGGGTCGTCGAGGCCATCCGAGCGGATCTTTTTGATCGCCTGCAGGAAGGTTCGCTGCAACAAGTCCTGGGCGGCATCGGGATCGATCCGGCGCTGCTGGAACACCTGCAGCAACGGGCGCCGGAACTTGAGATACAGCTCCTCCTGCAATTCGCTGCGGTCGGCAATGGCGGCGACCAGGGAGATGCTCCCCTCGCGGCTGTGGGCCGTCTTACTTGGAATAGTGTCGCGATAGCTCATCGACGCTCTTCCTGCTCCGGGATTGGCCGGCGGCAGACTTGTGCGGATCTCTCCCTTGTTGAGAGCGTACACGCATCGGCCAGCGGGACACCAGCTAGGTAAGGGGCTCGCAGCCCTGGACGCGAGCGCCGCGCAGTCTGCGCCATTCGTCCCTTGATGACGCGTCCCAGGAACTCGTCCGTTGAAAACCCAGCATACAGCGGATTCGCCCAGATGCCCGCCAGAAGCCCAGCCAAGATGGCGGTCGAGTTTGAGCTTCCGTTCGCAAGCGCAAACCCAGGCCCTGCGGTCGCGCCGATCACACAGGCGCTCGGGGCGCCGAAGTTCAGCCCGTCGGGAATCGAGGTCGTTCCGGGGGAAATTCGGTCCTCGTTACCGATCGGAACCGCCCGCACAATGCGCCGGAAGCGATAGGCGGCCGGGTACCCCGCCTGCGCCTCCCCCTTGTTCGGCACGCTCGCCACGACGATCGCCGCCCGCGGTGAGTCGGGCCGGTCGGCTATTTCCGCAAAAGCCGCGTCGAGCTCGGGGGTGCTCACATTCCAGTGGGCGCTGAAGCTTAAAATCCTTGCCCCCATGCGGGTGGCGTACTCGAGGGCTCGTTTCAAGCGATCCGGATCGACGCGGGTGTCGCTTCCGCAGCCGACGATCCGCAGAACCATCACGCGCGCGCCGTCCGAGCCGGCTGCGGCCATGCCGATCCCGCTGTTGCGCTCCGCGGCAATCAGGCTTGCCATGAACGTGCCGTGGCTCACCCGGCCGCGACACTCGCCCTGCGGTGGGGCGATGGGGTGATTGTCGACGAAGTCCCATCCATGGACGTCATCGATGTAGCCGTTGCCGTCGTCGTCTACGCCAGGCTTACCGTGGGCTTCGGCCTCATTGGTCCAAAGGCGGTTGCGCAAAGCGGGATGATCGATCGCGGCGCCGTCGTCGAAGACGGCGACGGTAATGGGATGCCTGCTGGGGTGCTTGCTCCAGGCGAGCGAGCCTGCCACGTAGTCGAGCCACCATTCATTGCCGTTGCGGTAGGCGCAGTCGTTGTCCTCGGGTTCATCAACCGAAGCCGCCGGAATCAGCGTCGAGCAGCTTTGGGGGCGGCAGGCGAAGCTTGCCGCGATGACCGCAGCAGGGTCGGATTGCGCGCCGGCGGCGAATGGTGTGAGGCAAAAAGCTATGGCGCAGACGGCATATCGAACCATGCCGCCATTCTAAGAGAGGCGAGCCTCTAACGAGACTCGCCTCCCAAGGCTTTTTATGAATGACGCGCCCTAGTGGTTTTCACTGTGAATCGATCCATCTTGATCGAGCTGGACATTGCCATCCGTGCCGGCGTCCAGAAGGATGATGATGGCAGCGTCAGTGCCAGTAATGCGGGGAAAGATCACGAAGTGGTGCGGCTCGCCGTGCAGCGTGCCTAAGCCATACCAGTGCTCGTATTCATAGTAAGGCTCCGCCGACTGGGTGTAATTCGACATCGCAAGAAGTGCGGAGCTTGAGGGTTGACCGGGAATGCAGGCGAAGTCAGCCGGAATGTTCGGCATCTGAATTCCGGCCCGGTACTGCAGCGTAAGCTCCGACCAGCCGTCGGGCCACACTTGAGTAGCGCTATTGATCGGCTGGAACGCATAGCTCAATCCATCCGCAGAGAGCGACGCGGTTGAGATCATAAATTGAAGCCCGACCTGGGTTTGTTCCGCCGGATCGAATCCCTGCTCGATGCAATTGCTTTGCACGCTCCACTGGCTGAAGAAGTAGGCAGGAACAGTGGTGGTCTGCGCCTGGACTGTGGACGGGATGGCGGTGACAACAAACAGTGCGGAAATAGACAGCAATAAAGCGCCAATGCGGAGCATCGGGATCTCCTCAGGGTGGTGCGGAAGAACGATCGGCAGCTGTTAACTGCCCCGAGGCCGCCGTTTATCTCAGGATTGGCTGTCTATATTTAGAGCGCCTCGTCTGGCCAACCGAAAAGAGCAAAGCCTGCCCAGTTGTGTGCGCTGCCGGTGGCTGAGAGCTCAAGTTGTGCGCGGCGCAGAGCTGTGGCCACCGGCAGGCGATCGGTAAGCAGGTATTTATAGAACGTTCGCATGAACGAGACCGTGGCAGCATCGTCGATGCGCCAGTAGCTTGCGAGCACGGTCGACGCGCCGGATTGCAGAAAAGCTTGTGCCGGGCCGAGAACGCCCTCACCCGGCAAGAGTCGGCCGCGCGAGGTGTCGCAGGCGCTCAAAACCACGAGCCGCGCGGCCGTCTTGATGTCGAGGATGTCGAGCAGACCGAATACTCCGCCCCCGGGACTTGTCTCGGCCTCGCGGGTGAGCGCAAGCGCCGACAGGCGTGGCCGCAGCGCATCGATATAACCGTGGGTCGCAATGTGCAACAGATCAGGTGTCGCGCCGGCGGCCTGGCGCAAGGCGCTCGGCGTTGCCATGCACCCGAGATGTACGTCGATGCGGCTCGATGGCCACGTAGCGCGTGCGAGGTCCGCGATCGCGAGCACCTCGGCTCGAGATCCGGGAAGCCGCGGCAGTGATTCGCTCCAATCCGACCCGGAGCGCATGTGTTGGGCAACAGGCTCGGGCGCGGCGACTGCTCGGTCAGAACATTCAAGGCGCCAGTCAGCGGCGCGGAAAATGGGATCGCCGATGAGCTCGAAGCGCGGCGCATCGCGGACGCCGCGCCGCGCGTCGGTGTGCTGCATCATGAAGAGCGCCGAGGGTACGACGGCGCTCTCGGCATGCTGCAGGACGAGTGGGCTATTGGGATCCTGCGACCACGGCAGCACAGCAAAAGGAACGGTGTGCAGCGAATCATCTGCAATGAACATCACGCGCTCTCTACGCACGTACCTCGTCACCGGCCACAGCACGAGCTCTGCCAAGCGTCGCGCCGCGCGTCGGATATCCTCATCGGCCACTTCTGGATCATGCAGTCGTTCGTAAAGATCCGCCGCGGCGGCACTGATGCGCTTGCGGTTTCCCAGCCGCACGACGTGAATGGCGCCAGCGTCGATGACAAACGCAAACATGTCATCGCGCCCCGTCGCAAATTCGACGAGTGTCGCGGCCAGCCGATCGAGTTGGGGTACGAGCTTCTCGGCAGTGACCGACACCGGCATCTGCCGCCCAGGCATAGACAGGGTTTCGAGCTGTCCAACCGCGGCGCTCCATCCCGCGTCGGTATCTGGCGACGCGGCGACAGCGGCAATGTGGGAGAAAAGTTCCTGATACTGCACGGTGGAGTGCGCATGCACATGCAGCGGATCGTTGTTAGTTGCTTGGCTGATGGCGTACTGCAAACTACGTGCGCGGCCGCGTTCCGCAGCGGCGAACGCGGCCCAAGTTTGCTCGCCTGCAGCATCGGCGTTCGCGCTTGCCAAAGCATCTGCCACCAACAGGTCGGTCAGCTCCTCAAATACGCCATGTTGCGTGGCGAGGTAGGTCGCTCGCGTCTTGGCGTCCAAGTCGTCCAGCGGTACCTGCTCGATTAGATTCACGGCGGTCCGCAACGTTTGCTGTGCACGCTGTCGCTCGCCGGCTTCGCGCAGACTCATCGCGAGAACTCGCAATGCGTCGACCACGTGGCCGACGTCGGCCCGCGCGCTGCCTAACAGCAGAGCATGAGCGCTATAGCGCAGTGCCTCGCCATGCTGGTGCGCAAGCATGGAGGCCTGTGCTAGCCCAAGATAGGCGAGCTCACGATTCTCGTGCGTCGCCGCGAGCCCGGCTCGATCGGCGACATCGAGCGCGTGCAGGAAAGATTCGCGGGCTTGTGAGGGTTGTGCACTTTCGATATAGGCCATTCCCGTTGCGTTGGCAAGCCGCAGCTGCAGGCGTGGCGTAAGTGCGTAAACCCTTGCAGCGGCAAGGCATCGTTGCGCAACTTTATCGTCGCCCTCGAGCGTAGCGCCGTAGTTGATCGCCAGCAGAGCGCGGAATACAGCAGCTTCGCCGTCCGCGGACAACATGGCTGGCGCGGGAAGGTTGACGCAGGCTGCGCCAGCCGGCGCGCTTGAGCTGACCTCCGTGGGGAATTTTGCTTTTGCAGACTCGCTTAATCTGTGGAATTCTTCTCGCGCCTTCCCCTTTGTAATCGACAGCAGGGCGCTGCAGTCGTGCGCAGTCGCAAGTTGGAGATACACGAGCGCGTCTTCGACGTTGCCAACATGAACCAGAATCGACCCCAGCGTCGACAGCGCTCGGCGCACGCCATCGCAGTTGTCGATCTGCGCATAGAGTCTTATTGCATTCAGTTGCGATTGCTCGCCCAAACTGAAGAGGCCAATGAAGCCTTGTAAGCGGCCGAGGTTGTCCCAGATGTCCGCCGTCAGGCCCGGCGCCACGGCTGGGCTCAAAATTCCTAGCGCGTCTGCGTAACCTTGCAGTGCAACCGCGCTGTTGCTCGTTTCTTCCGCGATCAGTGCGCTGTTCATCCGGGCGCGCGCGTAACACTCCCAATCGCGTAAGGCTTGGCACTGCGCGGCGGCTTGCGCGAAGAATCCGGTGGCGGCGCGAGAATCGCCGGTCGCGTATTCCAGAAACCCGCGCAGAACGGTCAGCCGCGCAAGCTCCCGTGCGCCAAAGGGCGCGCGCCTGGCAAGTGCGCTGGAGCTCTCCAGCAGCTGCAGGACGCGCGCTCGCCGCGTACGAGGTTCCACGTTCTTCTCCTCCACGATGATCGACGCCTGCAGTTCGGCCACGGCGCTGCGCACCCCTGGATCAGCATCAGGGCCAAAGTCCGTGAGGGCACGCTGTGCCAGTACGTAGCTATCGCGACTGCGATGCAGCTGCCGGTAGGCAAGCTGCACCATTGCTTGGCGGGCTTCGGCGGAACGCGGTCGGTCGAAGTGATCGAATCCCCTCGCTGCCGTGAGGTAATCATCAAAGGCGGCTTGCCACCGCCGCGCGTGTGCCGCGTAACCCGCGGCGGCGAACGCCCGTTCAGCGCTGAGCCTTACCCGGTCGGAGGGGTGAACGAGTTCAGTCGAAACACAAACGTTTCCCGTGATGTCGGGCGAATCCCGCGAAAGGATGTGTACGATGTAGGCGCGCGCCTGGCGCGAGTCCGCGAGCAGCGTCATCACGCCATAGCGATCGTCCGGCGAGACAGTAGCGGCGCTCGCGGTGGCATCGATAAGCTCAGCGGTCAACGAAATGCCTCGCTGCCGTACCGCGATTCGCAACGTCCCGCCTCCGGGGTTGACCACGCGCAACGTGATCGGCGACGCTGTGCTGACGCTGAGGCAGCGCTCAGTCAAGATCGGCTGCGGTTGCGCTTCGGGTGCGCTGCAGGCGTGGAGCATGACCGCCAGGGACGCACAAGCTGCCCATTGGAAGCGGCTCAAACATGCGGTGGTGAATGCGGCCATCCTGAGCCTTATCCCGAGCTGTCGCGGCGAGGACTGTGGCCCGCTTCTACCCTATAACCGGGGTCCGGGCCAAGGGCTTCGTTAGGAATGCTGCGAGCTTGGCCACGAAGTTTGTGGCTACGGTATGCTTGATGCGCTCAGCTTCGAATCCTCCGTAGAAGGAATGGTTATGGCCCACGAGGACATCAAATCGGTCTTGCTGGAAGAGCGTAGTTTTCCGCCATCAGATGAGTTCGCCTCGCGTGCTCGCTTGAAGCGCGCGGCTGCGGATGCGCTCTATAAGAGCGCCGCCGCCGACTACCTGGGGTTCTGGGCGGAGCTCGCCCGGCGGGAGCTTGTATGGCAAACGCCCTTTACGCAAACGCTCGATGACTCGCGCGCCCCCAACTTCCGCTGGTTCGCTGACGGTCGCCTGAATGTCTCGTACAACTGTCTCGACGTGCATCTTGCGGAGCGCGGTCATCAAACGGCACTGATTTTTGAGGGTGAGCCCGGCGATACACGCCGCTTGAGCTATCGTGAGCTGCACGCCGAGGTGTGCCGCTGCGCTAATGCCTTGAAAGCGCAGGGCGTGCGTTCCGGCGATCGCGTCGTCATCTACATGCCGCTCGTTCCTGAGGTCGTGGTCGCGATGCACGCCTGTGCGCGCATCGGCGCGATCCACTCGGTGGTGTTCGGCGGCTTTTCGGCGACGTCGCTTAAGGATCGCATCGAAGATACGGGCGCCAAGCTGCTTATCACCGCCGACGGGGGACGGCGCGGCGGACACGTCATCGAGCTGAAAGCCGCGGCGGACCAAGCGCTCGCGGGGGGCTGCCGGACGATCGAGCGCGTCATCGTGTATCGGCGCACCGGTGAGGCGGTGCACATGGATGCGCAACGTGACGTGTGGTGGCACGACGTGGTCGAAGGGCAGTCGCCAGTTTGCGAGCCTGAGCCGGTTGATGCCGAGCATCCGCTCTTTCTGCTCTATACGTCGGGTTCGACGGGCAAGCCCAAGGGCATTCAGCACTCAAGCGCAGGTTACCTGCTCGGCGCAAAGCTCACCGCGCAATGGGTCTTCGACTTGCGCGCCGACGATGTGTTCTGGTGCACGGCAGATGTGGGCTGGGTCACCGGGCACAGCTATGTCGCCTACGGTCCCCTGGCGGCGGGCGCCACCATCGTCATGTATGAAGGCGCCCCGACCTGGCCGGATGGGGGACGCTGGTGGAAGATCTGCCAGGCGCACCGCGTAACCATCTTCTACACGGCCCCGACGGCCATACGCGCTCTGATGAAGCTCGGGGACGAGTTGCCCGCGCGTTACGACCTATCGCGGCTGCGGCTCCTCGGCAGCGTCGGCGAGCCCATCAATCCGGAGGCGTGGATCTGGTACCAGCGTGTGATCGGGCGCGGCCGCTGCCCCATCGTTGACACCTGGTGGCAGACCGAGACCGGCTCGATCATGATCTCGCCGCTTCCCGGGGTCACCGCCGCCAAGCCCGGATCCTGTACGAGGCCGTTGCCCGGCATTGATGCGGACATCGTCGACAATCGCGGGCGGCCGGTAAGCCGACCCGACGCGGGCGGCTATCTCGTCATCCGCAAGCCCTGGCCCTCAATGCTGCGCACTATTTGGGGCGACAACGCGCGTTATGTGAGCACCTACTGGAAGAAGTTTCAGAATCGCTTTTATGTCGCGGGCGACAGCGCCCGTCGCGACAAGGACGGCTACTACTGGATCATGGGGCGGATCGATGACGTCCTGAACGTCGCGGGGCACCGGCTGGGAACGATGGAAGTGGAATCCGCGCTGGTCTCGCACCCGCGCGTGGCTGAGGCAGCCGTAGTCGGCAAGCCGCATGAGATCAAGGGCGAAGCCATTTTCGCCTACGTCGTCCTGCGGGGTGCACGCCCCTCCGGCGGCGACACCCATACGCTCACGCAGGAGCTGCGCACGTGGGTGAGCCAGGAGCTCGGAGCGATTGCCAAGCCCGATGAAATCCGCTTTGCGGATAATCTGCCGAAGACGCGCTCGGGAAAGATCATGCGCCGCCTGTTGCGAGCGCTCGCGCGCGGCGAGGAAATCAGTCAGGACATCTCGACTCTCGAGAATCCCGCGATCATCGATCAACTGCGTGGCGTTGAGCCCGCTCCAGCGCGCGCCACCCGTGCCAAGAAGAAGTCACGGGCTTCCCGCCGCGGGCGACCGGCCTCTCGGCGCAAGAACGCCGCGCGCAAAGCCGCCCCGCGTAAGGACGCCGCCGCGCGCCGCGGCGCGCCGCGGCAAGCGCGGAAGAGCGCGGTGCGCAAACCGCGCGGGCGCAAACCGACGCGCAAGCGCTAATAAAAAGGATTGGGATGCCATGCAAGCTTCTGCAAAACACGCGCTCGATCCGTGCACGTTGACCCCGCAAAATTCGTCGAGCTATCCCGAGCCGTATCGATCGCGCGTCCTGCCGCGTGAGAAGCGCCGCCTCGGCGATGCGCTCGGATTGACGAAGATCGGCGTGAATCTAACGACTTTGCCTCCTGGCAAGGAGTCGTCCATGCGGCACTGGCATACGCATGAGGATGAATTCGTCTATATCGTCGAAGGGGAAGTCATGCTGCGCACGGATGCAGGCGAACAGGTGTTGCGTGCCGGAATGTGCGCTGGCTTTTCCGCAGGCGATGCGAACGGCCATCAGCTCATCAACCGCAGTAGCACGCCTGCGGTGTATCTCGAGGTCAGCAATCGTGTTCAGCCCGGCGACACCACATACTATTCGGACGCGGACGTCGACTTGGTGTGGAACGGCCCCCTCGCACGCGGGCGGTTCGCGCGCCGCGACGGATCGGCGTTTTGATCAGCCGGCGGCGACCAGCCGCAGATTGAAAGTGACAGTCACCTCATTGCCCACCCACTCCGTGGATTTCCAGTCGCCCTGACCGACGCCGAAGTCGAGTCGCTTGATAAGTGTCTTGCCCGTCATGTAGAGCACCGGCCTGCCTTGTTCGGTCGCGCTCTTCAGCGTGAAGGGTACGCGCAGTGCGCGCGTCACGCCGCGCAGGAGAAGCGAACCGGACGCTTCATACGCGCCCGCAGCGGTTTTGGTGATTTGCGTGGCGGCAAAGCGCGCCTGCGGGAATTTTGCGACGTCGAAGAGATCCTCTTCGCGCAGCGTGTCATCGCGCTCCTTATCGCCGGTGTCGAGCGCGGCGACATCGACCGTGACCTCCAGATGCGAGGCGGCGAGGTTGTCGTCAGCAAAGCTGATATTGACGGCGACCTTGGGGAAGCGGCCCTTGTTCTGCGCGCCCGCCTGCACAAACGCGAATTCGAGCGTGCTCTTCGCGGCGTCAAGCGCATAGGTCGGCACAGATGTGGCGGCAGCGCCCGCAGCGCTCGCGGCTAGCAGCATCGCGAGCGCAGCGAGAGGCCGCGCGAGCCGGAAATAGCGGATCATCGTGGGCTCCTTCAGGGGATTTTCGAAAAAGGCAGCATCCGGCGCAGCACCGTATCCTTCAGCACGAAGTGGTGTTTGAGCGCGGCGAGGAGATGCAGCAACGCGACCGCGCCCAAGGTCCACGCTAAGGTTTCGTGCGTCTCCTGCATGGCCTCGTACAGCTGACGGTTCTTCGCCACCAGATCCGGAAGCTGAAATAGATTGAACCAGCTCACCGGGAAGCCGCGCGCGGAGGACATGATCCAACCCGTAATCGGCAGCGCGAAGATCAGCCCGTAGAGCGCCGCATGCGTGAAATTAGCAAGAAAGCGCTCGTAGGGTTTGAGGGTGAGAGGCAGCGGCGGCGTCCGATTGATGAGCCGCCACACGAGGCGCACCACCGCCAGCATGAAAATGGTGATTCCCACTGACTTATGACGCGCGAGCATGGCGAGCTTTGCCATACCATGCAGCTCCTCCGCGGTCAGTGCCAGGATTACCTGCGCGATGATGAGCGCAACGATGAGCCAGTGCAGAAACTGGGCGACGCTGCCCCAGCGGGCGGTAGTATTGCGTACTTGCATGGATTCCAAGCTTATGCCGATGCGCGCCGCTTGCAAAATCCGCACGCTGTGCATCATCGCAGTTGCGCTCAGCGTCGTCGGCTGCGCCATGCAGACGCACAAGAGCGAGCCAATTCCACAGAGCGCACCAGCTCGTGCAGAGTCGGCCGCGCTCGGCCAGGCGTATCAGGTGCTCGGCAGCGAATCGCTTCTCATCGTGCGCGTATATCGCGGCGGGGCTCTGGCGCGCGCCGGCCACAATCACATTGTGGCTTCACATGATTTGGCAGGCACCATCTACGTCGCAAAGGATCTTGCGCGTTCGAGCTTTGAACTTCAGCTGCCCGTGGCGTCACTCACTGTAGATGAGGCGGAGCTGCGCGCCGCGCAGGGCGCGGACTTCGAGCCGGATGTTCCCGACACCGCGCGGGAAGGCACTCGCCGGAACATGCTGGGGCCCGCGGTTTTGGACGCGGAGCATTATCCGCAAGTCACACTCCTTTCCGAGGCCTTGGAGTTGGACGCCGGCCGGCTCATGACGCGTGTGCAGATCCGGATCCGTGACCAGGTGCATGCGATTACGGTTCCGGTGAGCTATACGCTGACCGCGAACGAGCTCTTGGCGCAAGGCGAGTTCGCATTGAAGCAGACGGATCTCGGGCTTGCGCCCTTTACGGCGCTTCTTGGGGCGCTCGCGGTGCAGGATGAGATGCAGCTGCAGTTTCGCATTGTGGCGCGCGTCCAGTAATCGCACATCGTGCGCAACTGCGCGGTTCGTGAGTCCAAGACGCACCCCTTAGGCGTCAACTTTCCTCTTCGAGGAAGAGCAGCGCCGTACCTTCGGGCGCCGTAAGGAGCGCGTTCGTGCTCGAGTCCAATCCATTCGGTGGTTCGCGCCACGTGCCCATTACAAGGTCGCGCAGCTTCACCAGGCGCTCGCGCATCCCCTGATCGCGAAACACCAGCATGGGCCGATCGAGGATCCGCGGTACGTGAAAGGCGATGTCGAGATGATCGCTCGTGAGCGCAAGATGCGGGTACGGCAGATCAGCCTCCTCGGTCGCGACGAACCCGAGGGGTTCCCAAAACGCTTTGGCCGCGGCGAAATCCGTGCTTGGCATGCTGAATTCCTCGAAATAGCCGCACAACGATACGCGCTCCGGCCGGCGTAATACGGGCGAGAAAGTGCGCGCCTCGAGGAGCACGAGCATCTGGCCGGTGGGATCCTTAAGACCAACGGTGTTGAATTCGTGCTCGGCCGTACGCTGATACGCAAGCTTCACACCCTGGGACTCAAGCTCGCGCCCATAGCGCGCAACGTCCGCGTGCACGAAGGTGAGCGCTGGAGAGTCAAATGAGCTCTGGTGCAGTCCCAGGAAAATTCGTCCGTCCGTCAAGACGCCATAGGGATGTGGCCACGTATCGGCGGTGAGGGCCTGCGAGAAGCCGAGGCACTCGTAGAAATCGACCGACGCGCGAATGTCGGCGGTGCTGATGCCGATCTCATGAAAGCGGCCGAGCACGCCCGCTTCGTCTTTATGCCGAGGCGTCGCGCGCCGCGCCGGCGGGGAAGAGACCGCGCTCGAACTGCGTCCAACCTTGGCAGTGCTGCGCGATCAGATCCGCAAGGGCGCGGGCATGCTCGGGACGGGCATTGAGCGAGGGTACAAAGAGGAAGCGTCGGCCGCCCGCTGCGTGAAAGCGCTCGCAGTTCTCAATCGCGATCTCCTCCAGAGTCTCCAGGCAATCGATCGCGAATCCGGGACAGATGACCGTCACCTCATCGATGCCGCGCGCGGGCAGTGCGGCAACGACGTCGGCGGTATAAGGCGCGAGCCACCGCGCCGCGCCGAATCTGGACTGAAAGCTCACGCTCCATTGCTCATCGCGCAGCATGAGTTCCTCGGCGAGCAGGCGCGCGGTCTTTTGACACTTGCAGAAATACGGATCCCCGCGATGGAAGTAGCGCTCCGGAATCCCGTGAAAGGACACGAGCAGCCGTTCGGTGCGCCCATGGGTGTGCCAGTGCTGGACGACACTTGCGCGCAGCGCTTCGATGTAGCCGGGATGGTCATGGTATTCCGCGATGAAGCGCAGCTCCGGGAGCCAGCGCCAGCGGCGCAACTCGGCATTGACCTGATCATAGACCGCCCCCGTGCTCGCCCCGCAATATTGCGGAAAGAGCGGGACGACGAGAATCTTCTGCGCGCCCGAATTGCGTAACCGCGCAAGCGCGCTCGCAACCGTAGGTTCGCTATAGAGCATGCCGAGCTCGACGGCGAAGGGCGCGAGCATGCGTTGCGCGAGGACTGCAGTGAGCTCGGCCCGCAACGCAGTGGAGAGCGTGATCATCGGCGACCCTGCCGCCGTCCAGATGCGGGCGTATTTACGCGCCGAGAGGTACGGCCGCGACGGCAGGATGAGGCCGTACAGAATCGGCAGCCACAACGCGCGCGGCAGCTCGACGACACGCGGATCGGACAAGAGTCCCTGCAGAAACCGCCGCACATCGCGCGTCGCGAGTGACAAGGGAGTGCCGGAGTTGACGAGCAGTACACCGATGCGCTCGGTGCCGTCGTGGCGAAACTCCGGAGAGCTGATGTAGGGCACTCAAATGCCGCCAACGCAGACGTATTTGAGTTCGGTGTAATCGAGGATGCCGTACTTCGAACCTTCGCGGCCGATGCCGGACTCCTTGATACCGCCAAAGGGCGCGACCTCGGTCGAGATGATGCCCGTGTTGAGGCCGACGATACCGCATTCGAGTGCTTCGCTCACGCGCCAGGCACGTGCCAGGTCCCGGGTATAGAAGTAGCCCGCGAGACCAAATTCGGTGTCGTTGGCAAGCCGCAGCGCCTCCTCTTCCGACTTGAATCGAAACAGCGGCGCTACGGGGCCGAAGGTCTCCTCGCGCGCGACCAGCATGGTGGAGTTGACGTTGGTCAGAATCGTCGGCTGGAAGAACGTGCCGCCAAGCGCGTGGCGCGCGCCGCCGCAGGCGACGCGCGCGCCCTTTGCGAGCGCATCGGCGATGTGCTCTTCGACCTTCGCAAGCGCCTTGGTATCAATGAGCGGCCCCTGGTCGGTGCGCCCGGCAAGTCCATCGCCCACGCTGAGCTTGGCGACCGCCGCACTCAGCTTGCCAACGAACTCATCATAGATCGAGTCCTGCACGAGGAGCCGATTGGCGCACACGCACGTCTGCCCGGTGTTCCGGTACTTGCTTGCGATCGTTCCCGCAACCGCCGCATCAAGGTCGGCATCTTCAAACACGATGAACGGCGCATTGCCGCCGAGTTCGAGGGAGAGTTTCTTCAGCGTGCCGACGCACTGCGCCATGAGCTGCTTGCCCACTGCCGTTGAACCGGTGAAGCTCAGCTTGCGCACCGCGCGATGCGAGGTCATTTCCGCTCCGATTGCCGCCGAATCGCCGGTGAGAACACTCAAGACGCCGCGCGGAAGGCCGGCGCGTTCGCCCAAATGCGCGAGCGCGAGCGCCGAATAGGGGGTCTGCGTGGCAGGCTTGCATACGAAGGTGCAGCCCGCCGCGAGCGCCGGGGCAACTTTGCGCGCAATCATCGCCGCCGGAAAATTCCAGGGTGTAATGGCCGCGACCACGCCGATCGGTTGGCGCAGCACGAGGATGCGCTTGTCCGCCTGATGCGCAGGTATCACATCGCCGTAGAGGCGCTTGCCTTCTTCGCCGAACCACTCGATGAATGCCGCGGCGTAGGCGATCTCGCCGCGCGCCTCGGCGAGCGGCTTGCCCTGCTCGGCGGTCATGATGCGAGCAAGGTCCTCCTGATTCGCAAGCATGAGCTCGTACCAGCGCCGCAGAATGACTGCACGCTCCTGCGCAGTCTTTTTCGCCCAGGCGGGCAGCGCCGCGGCAGCCGCTTCAATCGCGCGGCGCGTTTCGGCCGCGCCCATGTTCGGCACCGTCCCCAACTTTTGGCCGCTGGCGGGGTTGAGAACGTCACGCGTCGCTCCGTTCTGCGCGCCTGCCCAGTCGCCTGCAACGTAGGCCTGCGAGCGCAGCAGACCGGCATCTTTCAGCTCGAGCGCCAATCAAGCCTCGGGACGCGCCACATGTTTGGCAAAGAATGCGACCGAGCGCTCGCGCGCCAGTGCGGCACTCGCCGGATCATAGCTGTCGCGCTGATCGCAGTTGAAACCGTGGCCTGCCGGGTACAGATAATATTCGCCCTGCGGATGCGCGGCTTTGATCTTTTCGATGTCGCTCGCCGGAATGTGCGTATCGCGTTCGCCGAAGTGATACATGACCGGGCACTTCGGCTGCTTCTGCAGCTCCTGCGTAATGCTGCCGCCGTAGTAGGTGACCGCGCAGGCAATGGTCAGGTTGCAGGCGGCCACATACGCGATCTTTCCGCCCCAGCAATAGCCGACGAGCCCGACTCGGCCGGAGTTTCGCACGACCGCGATCGCAGCCGCCAAGTCGGCGAGGACCTGCTCCTGCTTCAACTGCGTGACGTAGCCCCGGCCCTCCTGCATCTCGGCGGGGGAGTATCCAAGCTCGATCCCGCGGCGCACACGGTCGAATAAACAAGGCGCGATGGCCACGTAGCCCTCTTTGGCATAGCCGTCGGTGACCGCGCGAATGTGACTGTTGACGCCGAAGATCTCCTGCACCACGACGATGGCTCCCCGAGGCCGGCCGGGGGGAGGAGCAAGCCAAGCCCGCAATTCATGGCCGTCGCGCGCCATGATGGTGGTGAATTCACTCATAAGTCCTCAAGAATACCGTGATTGCCTAGAGGCCTGCCCGGAAGCGCACCACTTGCTGGTCGAGGGCGCCGAAGATGCTGGCGCCGGTTTCGGCAAGCATTTCGATGCGGACGCGATCGCCGAACTTGAGAAAGGGCGTACGGGCAGAGCCGTACTCTAGCACTTCAAGCGTGCGTCGCTCAGCCAGGCACGAGCAGCCGCGATCCGGATCGCGGTTGGCGACGGTGCCCGATCCCAGGATCGTTCCGGCGCCGAGTCTGCGCGTGCGCGCGGCGTGGGCAAGGAGCTCGTAAAAGCTGAAGCTCATGTCCACGCCCGCGTTCGGACGACCCAGCACCTCGCCATTGATCTGACTGACAAGCGGCAGGTGCAGCCGGCCGTCGTGCCAGGCACCCGCGAGCTCATCGGGAGTCACCGCGATCGCCGAGAAAGCGGTGGCGGGCTTCGACTGCAGGAAGCCAAACCCTTTGGCAAGCTCTGCGGGAATCAGGTTGCGCAGACTCCAGTCATTGACGAGCACGATGAGCTTCACGTGTGCGGCGGTCGCTTGGGCTGAAATCCCAAGCGGCACGTCGTCGGTCATGACCGCAACCTCGGCTTCAAGATCGATGCCGTGTTCCTCGCTCACGAAGGCTGCGTCGTCGTACGCGCCTAAGAGCACGTCCGATCCGCCCTGATACATGAGTGGATCGGTGAGGAATGAGGCCGGCATTTGGGCGCCGCGGGCTTTGCGCACCAGCTCGACATGATGCAGATAGGCGCTGCCGTCGAGCCACTGATAGGCGCGCGGCAGCGGCGCTGCGCAGGCACGCGCGTCGAAGCGCTGTGCCTGCGCAGGATCCGCCGACTCAAGCTGCGCCGCCGCCGCACGCAACTGCGGCTCAACTTCGTTCCACCGGTCGAGCGCGGCCTGCAGAGTCGGCGCGATAGCCGGGACCGCTACATAGCGCTCGAGAGAGCGGTCGACGATGATCAGTTGGCCGTCGCGGTGAGTCTCTCGCAGGCTTGCAAGCTTCATTTGTCGGTGCGCCAACTATCGACGTAGCCCGCCCATTCGACGCTGTTCGCGGCCGCGCCGATATCGAGAGGATCACGCGCGTCGATCATCACCGCCACTTCGTCGGTGGCGCTCTTCGGTTGCTGCAGCACGTTCGCGAGCGCCTTCGGGTGCGGGCCATGCGTGAAGCCGCACGGATGCAGCGTCACCATTCCTGGATGAATGTTGTCGCGCGAGAAAAAATTGCCGGCGTGATAGAAGATCAGCTCGTCATAATCGTCGTTGTTGTGGAAGAACGGGACTTTGATGGCTCCGGGGTCGGATTCGAAGGGTCGCGGCACGAAGGTGCATACGACGAAGCGATCTGCCACGAAGGTCGTATGAGCCGAGGGCGGCAGATGGTAGCGATGGCTCATCAACGGCCGAATGTCGCGCACGTTGATGCGCGCGACCATGAGGTCGCCGTGCCAGCCCACGACGTCGAGCGGGTTGAATGGATAGGTGATGGTGGAGATCGCCGCGCGGCGTTTGACACGCACCTGCCAGCGCTCGGTATCGCTCTCTTGCGCACGAAACTGCTCATCGAGCTGCGGCACATCGAGCATCGCGGCATCGAAGAGCGCATGCGGACCGACAAGTCCCTTTTCGGGCAGGCGATAGCTTCCCTGCGTCGCCTCGATCAGCAACGCCGCGAGCGGCTGTCCTGACTCGATGCGCCACATTGTGCCGCGCGGCAGCAAAATGTAGTCGCCCGCGGCAAAGCTCAAGTGACCGAAATCGCAGAAGAGCTCCCCCGCCCCGCTGTGGATGAAGAGGATCTCGTCGCCGTCGCCATTGCGGACTAAGTGGTCCATACGGCCGGCGGCGCTCCTCCAGAAGCGCAGTCGCAGCGCCGCGTTGGCGACAATCTCAGCGGCGTCCCACGGTGCGGGAGTTGCCTGAGCAGGCAAGGCCGCAAGATCAAACGCATGCGGCCGCAACGGTCCTGCGAACTGAACCCACCCGGTCGGCGGGTGGCGGTGATACAGGTGAGCCGCTGGACCGAAGAAGCCGTCCTTGCTCATCTCGCGTTCGAAGGTTCCGGGCGGCAGGTCCGCGTGCGCCTGCCGCGAGGCGACTCCAGCGACGCGGGGATAGGTGATGTAGCGCTTCATGGTCGTGGCCTCGTGCGAGTGCGTGCGGGCAATTTAGTTTCAGATGAAACCAATGGCAAGCGCGGCGGGGCACGCCGGCCGCGAGCCCTGCTAGCCGACCACGCAGCGGTTGCGCCCGGCTTCCTTTGCCTGGTAGAGCGCACGATCCGCGCGGTCAAAGGCGGCATCGGGACTGTCTTCGGCGATGAAGTTGGTGATCCCGCAAGAGGCGGTGACGGTCACCGGCTTGTCGCGAAAGTGGAATCCGAGCTGCGAGATTTCGATGCGGATCTTGTCCGCTACGGTGTGCGCTTCGGCCGGGGAGGAGCCGACGAGCAGCATGACGAATTCCTCGCCCCCGTAGCGCGCTACGAAGTCCGTCTCGCGCACATGCTTTTCGAGCTGCTGGCCGACGATGCGCAGCACCCTGTCGCCGGCTTTGTGTCCGTAGTCGTCATTGATGAGCTTGAACCGGTCGATGTCCCAGGCGAGGATGCTGACCGTGCGCCCGAAGCGCTTCCAGCGTCTAAACTCCTGTTCAATGCGATCATCGTAGGCGGCGCGGTTCGGGATGCCGGTGAGCGCATCGAGCATTGCGAGCCGTTGTTCTTCCTGCAGACTGACATGCAGGCTGTGACTCTCGCGCTCGAGTTCCCGGATGCGCGAACGCATGCGACCGACGCGCTCGCGATAGGTCTTGATGCGCGATTCCTCGCGGCCGCGAAATTCATGCAGGTGTCCATTGATGGCATCAAGCCGCAGGCTCACCTGATTGCGCATCGCTGGAAGATCCAAGGCGCGCATGACGTTGGTCTTAAGCTCCTCGACTTCGCCGCTCACCAGAAGATTGAGTTTTTCGGTGTCGTCCTGCGCAGCATTCTGTTCTTCGACTTCGCCAGCCAGATGCGCGGCGATCTCATCGAGTCGCGAGGTCATCTGCTGCAGCAGATGTTCAAGTTCGAGTTTTTCGCGCTGCGTCGCGGCGCGCTGTTCGCTCGCCAAGCGGGTGACGCGCTCGAGCAGAAGCGCAAGATCGGCTGCGCCCAGGGAGCTTGGCGCATCGGCACGCAGCTGCGCGATCATCGGCCGCAACTCGGGCAGGAGAGCCAGCTGATCGAGGAGGGAAAGGGTGTTTTCAGCTTCACCGCTGGGCGCTGGCGACGGCTCGGGTGCAGCGGCTTGGTTCGCATGAGATTGCAGGTCCAGCACGGTCACGGCTTGCGACAACGGCTCGAGCAGTTCCTCGAGCCCTTTCGGATCGATGCCTTTGCGCACGGTGTCGGCGACCCTGAGCAATTCGGCATCGAGGCGCGCGTCGCGACCTTGCCCGGCAAGACACAGCCGCCCGATCAGGAGCCGCAACACGCTTTGCAGGCGACTGCGGCGCACCTCTTCTGCGGACAGCCGGCTCAAAGAGTCGCGGTACTTGTCACGCCACTGGCTGTCGTCGCTCATGAGATTCTCCCGCGGCGCTCAGCCACCAGCGCGCTGCCCGGGCGGCATGGAAACCGACTGCAGCAAGGGCTGCAAGGAGGTTGCCGAAGGTGACGCGCAGGCTAGGAGGCTCGCGCAGCAGATATCCGCGCGCGCAGCCGAGCGACGCTCGAGTAGACCATTGCGAGAGGCAGGCACTTCGCGAGTCCGTCAGCGTTCCAGGATCGCCGTCACTCCCATGCCGCCGGCAGTGCAAACCGAGATGAGGCCGCGTTTGGCGCTGCCATCATTCGCGAGCAGCTTCGCGAGGGTTGCGACGATGCGGGCGCCGGTGGCGGCGAAGGGATGCCCGACCGCAACGCTGCTGCCTTTTACATTGAGCCGCGAACGATCGATGGTGCCCAAGGCCTTTTTCTCGCCGAGGACGTCACGGCAGTACTCAAGCGACGCCCATGCGGCGAGCGTGCACAGCACTTGCGCAGCGAACGCCTCGTGGATTTCGTAGTAGTCGAAATCCTGCAGGGCAAGACCCGCTTCGCGCAGCATTGCCGCAACGGCGTAGGTCGGCGCCATCAGCAGCCCCTCCTTGCCCGTGGCGAAATCCACCGCCCACTGCTTGCCATAGCGCAAATAGGCGAGCACCGGCAGCTTGCGCGCCGCCGCCCACTCCTCCGATGCGAGCAGCACGGCAGCCGCGCCGTCGGTGAGCGGGGTGCTGTTGCCTGCGGTAAGAGTCCCGGCACCGGTGAGATCAAACGTCGGACGCAGCTTCGAGAGTCTCTCAAGCGAGCTGTCGGCGCGGACATTGTTGTCGCTCTTCAGGCCCTGGAAGTCGATGACGAGATCGTCGAAGAAGCCCGCACTCCATGCCGCAGCCGCGTGCCGATGGCTCTCGAGTGCGAGCTCATCCTGGGATGAGCGGGAGATGTTCCAGGTTTTCACCATGAGCTCGGTGCTTTGGCCCATCGATAGACCGGTGCGCGGCTCGACGACCCCGGGAAGTATCGGCTTGAAGTCCTTGGGTCGCAGGGAGAACCAAGGCGCGAGCCGCTGGCCGAAGGTGCGGCCGCGATAGCTCGCCAGCAGCAGCTGCTGATAAGACTGCGGATAGACGATCGGCGGATCGCTCACTGAATCCACGCCGCCCGCAAGCCCGGCGTCGACCTGGCCGAGGGCAATCTTGTTTCCCAGGAGGATTGCCGCTTCGAGGCTTGTGCCGCAGGCGCGTTGTACGTCAAGACCCGGCGTGTGCGGATCAAGTCCGCTTGCGAGCACGCACTCGCGCACCAGGTTGTAGTCCTTCGAATGCTTGATCACGGCACCGGCAATCACGTCTCCGAGGCGCTGTCCGGCGAGCCCAAAGCGCTCGACCGCGCCGCGAAAAGTTGCCGTGAGCATGTCCTGATTGCCGACACGCGCGTACGCGCCGTTGGCACGGGCGAACGGGATGCGAGTCCCGCCCAAGATGGCGACGCGCCTGACTGCGGAGCCGACCAGCATGAATTCCTCCCGTGCGGGCGCAATTTAGTGCGCTGGCGTCCCGATTCTAAGCCATTTGCGATAGCTCATGGCCGGCAGACGCTCCGCGCCCGCTCACAGCTCGAGCGCGAACCAGCGGTCGCAGACGAAATGCCCCGTCGCCCCGAGCGGCTGCCGCAGCGGCCGAAAGCCCGCCCGCGCATAAAGATGGCGGGCAGCCTCCATGCCGCTCAGGGTTTCGAGATAGCAGATTTGATAGCCGAAACCCCGCGCGACGCGCATGCAATGCCGCAGGAGGAGCGCACCCACGCCGTGACCGCGCGCCGCGCGCAGAAAATACATCTTGCGCAGCTCGCACACCTCGAATTGCCCGCCTGCAAGCGGGCCGACTCCCGCGCCGCCCACCACCTCGCCTGCAGCCTCGACTACGAAATAGGCCGAACGCGGTGCGCAGTAGGCCTGCGACATGGCGCCGACTTCCGCGTCCGTGAGCGCGGAGCCGACGGCGCTTGCCGTGAACTCCGGCACCACGTTGCGAATGACTGCCGCGACCGCCGCGTCGTCGGCAGAGGAGATCAGTCGGATAAGATGATGCGGGCCCACGGCGCGTTACGCTAGCGTCATCGCCTCGATGAGGCAATGAACCCGGCGCGCAAACTCTGGAACATAACTGCTTGGAGTTTCCTCATGTGCCGCGCTACAACTCGGCTGGCAAGCACTCGCCGCCCATTCCTGATCTGCGTGTTGCTCGCATGCAATGGCGCATCAGCCCAGGATTGGACGCTGTCCGCCGAGGATATGGCGCTCCTCGATCGGCGCGAGGTGCTGCTGCCGCCGGATCCCAACCACGATCGCAATAACGGCAGTTTCCGCGCGGCGATCGAGATCGACGCGCCCGCCGAGCACGTCTTTCGCACGATGACCGACTGCGCACAGGCGCTCAAGTTCGTGCCGCACCTCGTCCGCTGCTCCGTGCTCGAGACGGCGCCCGACGGCTCCTGGCAGACCATCCTGCACGAGGTGAGCTATGGCTGGTTCGTGCCGCGCGCATCGTACGTATTTCGCGCCGAGTACGAGCCTTTCGAGCGCGTGCGCTTCTCGGGCGTGCGCGGCGATTTTGCGGAAAACGAAGGTGTCTGGGAGCTCATTCCGCGCAGCGACGGCGCGGCCACGGTCGTGACCTACCGCGCGCAGGTCGTGCCCCGATTCTATGTGCCGAGCTGGATTGTGCTCGCAAGCTTAAAGCGCGATCTGCCCGCGCTCTTGCAGGGGCTGCGGGCGCGCTCTGAGGCACCCTAGCCTGCGGCAAACGTGTTGGCGCTTGCGCCGGGCCGATTTGCGCGAGCGCCCGCGGAGGCGGCAAGATGCCGCGAAGCTTTGGACGAGACTCTCATGTCCCAACCCGGCGTAGACCGTGAATTCGAACGACGACTTTCTGCTCTCATTAACAGCGGCCAGCCGCAGATTCTGCAAGGCGGCCGCAAGGGAGTAGAAAAGGAGTCCCTGCGCGTCACGCGCAACGGGCACATCGCCGCTACGCCGCAGCCACGCGCGCTCGGCTCGGCGCTCACCAACGAGCACATCACGACGGACTACTCCGAGGCGCTGATCGAGCTTGTGACGCCCCCCTTCGCGGCCAGCTGGGAGCTCCTGCAATATCTTCTTGACCTGCACCAATTCGTTTATCGCCACTTGGGCGACGAACTTCTGTGGGCGACCAGCATGCCCTGCGCTCTGGAGGGCGATGCCAGCATTCCCATCGCTCAGTACGGCTCCTCGAACGTCGCACGCATGAAAACCGTGTACCGCCACGGGCTCGGCCTGCGCTACGGCCGCGTAATGCAGGCGATCTCCGGCGTGCATTTCAACTACTCGTTTCCGCAAGGGTTCTGGGAGGCCTACGCCGCGCTGCGCGAGTCGCACACGTTCGATGCGCATTTCATCTCGACGAGCTATTTCGAGCTGTTGCGCAATTACCGGCGACTGGGCTGGATCGTGCTGTATCTCTTCGGCGTATCCCCGGTCGTGTGCAAGTCCTTCATGCGCGGCCGCGAGGTGCAACTGCCTGAGCTCACACCCGGAACGTTCTATGAGCCGTACGCCACGAGTCTGCGCATGAGCGATATCGGCTATCGCAACCGCAATCAATCAGGGCTTGCCGTATCGGTCAATAGCCTCGAGGAGTACGTGCGCGATCTCACGCGGGCCATTACCACAGCGCACCCCGCCTACGAGGCGCTCGGCGTTAAGTTAAACGGCGAGTATCGGCAGCTGAATGCCAATATTCTGCAGATCGAGAACGAGTACTACAGCTTCATCCGGCCCAAGCGGGTGGCCAACTCGGGCGAGCGTTCCACCAAGGCGTTGCAGCGTGCGGGCGTGGAATACGTCGAGGTGCGCGCTCTCGACGTGAGCGCCTACGACCCCGTCGGCGTCAATCAGAACAAGCTGCGTTTTCTCGAGGCGCTGCTCGCCCTGTGTCTACTCAAGGAGAGCCCGTTCATCGCGGACGACGAGCAGGCGGCGCTCGATCAGAACCATTTGACCGTGGCGCGGCGCGGCCGCGAGCCGGGTCTCATGCTGTCGCGCGACGGCCAATCCGTGCCGCTGCGCGTCTGGGCGCACGAGATCATCGACTCGCTCACGGGCATCTGCGAGGTTCTCGATCGCGGGGATGCGGCGCGGCCGTACGCGCACGCTTTGGCGGCTCAGGCGGGAAAAATCGATAACGTCGCGCTTACTCCATCTGCGCGTCTGATGAAGGAGCTTGCCGACACGAATGAATCCTTTTTCGAGCTCGCGCTGCGAATGTCGATGATGCACAAGGATTACTTTCTGGAGCTCTATCCGCCCAATCAGGGACGCCTGTCCGAGTTCGCCGCTGAAGCTACTGAGTCGCTCGAGAAGCAACGCAACATTGAAGCGCGCGACAAAGAAACCTTTGAGACATATCTCGCGCGCTATTTTGCCGACTAGCGCGCTAGATATGTTTGGGAGTAGAAAAATTCGCGTACGTTAGTTGCAAATATGGATAAGATACAGTCATGCGCCGCAGGGGTTCGGCGCGGAACAATATCAACGGTCGGCCATTATCCAGATATTATGCAAAAGCTGTTCGACGCCGCTGTCGACTATCCATTAGTCCTCGACCCGGCTAATGAAGAGTTCCCGCGCACTTCCGCGGCGGATTCCGAGCCGCTCGCACATTCCCCTAGCGAATCTGACGGCTGGAGCGCGTTCGAAATCTGGCGCAGCCGCATCCGGTTATCTCCCGGGGCGACCAGTCTCTTCCTGCCGCGTCGCTAGAGCCGTCGACGCACGTTTCCCTTCCCGTCGCCGCGCACCGGCGCGATAGCCACGTTATGTTACGCTTGCGTCCGCGCGAGTCGTTGCGGCAACCCTGTTATGAATGCGCTTTGCGTACGAGGTCTGGTCAAGACCTATAAGAACGGCGTGCAAGCCCTGAAAGGCATCGATCTGGATGTCGCCCCGGGGGATTTCTTCGCCCTTTTGGGTCCGAACGGCGCCGGTAAAACCACCCTTATCGGTATCGTGACCTCGCTCGTCAACAAGACCGCGGGACGGGTAAGCGTTTTCGGTCACGACATCGACCGGGAACTCGACGCGGCCAAGGCCTGTATCGGAGTCGTTCCGCAGGAAGTGAACTTCAACATGTTCGAGACCCCCGAAACGATCGTCGTCAACCAGGCGGGCTTCTACGGCATCGAGCGGCACGTGGCGCGCCAGCGCGCGCAGAAGTATCTGCAGCACCTGCAGCTCTGGGATAAGCGTGCGACCATCGCGCGCTCCCTCTCCGGCGGCATGAAGCGCCGTCTGATGATCGCGCGGGCGCTCGTGCACGAGCCGCGCCTGCTGATCCTGGATGAGCCCACCGCCGGCGTTGATATCGAGGTGCGCCGGACCATGTGGGACTTTCTGCGTGAGATCAACGCCGGCGGAACGACCATCATCCTGACGACTCACTATCTCGAAGAAGCCGAGACGCTGTGCCGGGACATCGCCATTATCGACGGTGGCCTCATTGCCGAGCGGGACCGCATGAGCAGCCTGCTGCGCCGCCTCCACACCGAGACCTTCGTGCTGAACCTGCGCAACAGCCTCGCCGCCGCGCCGCATCTCGAGGGCTACCTTACGACGTTGCAGGACGATCGCACGCTCGAGATCGAAGTGTCGAAGGAGCAGAACCTGAATGACATCTTCGTGCTTCTGTCGGGCTTGGGAATCGAAGTCGTGAGCATGCGCAACAAGGTGAACCGCCTGGAGGAGATTTTCATGCGCCTGGTCGAGGGACGCGCCCAACCCCAACCCGCCGCGGCGCTGCCCGGAACCGCCCATGGCGGTCGCGCCTGATGGCTCAAGGCGCCGAAGCCCCGATCGATCTGGGCCGCATCCGCTGGATCGGTCTTAAGACCATCATTATCCGCGAGTACGGGCGCATCATTCGCATCTGGGGCCAGACTCTCGTGCCGCCGGCCATCACGGCGATGCTCTATTTCGTCATCTTCGGCAGTCTCATCGGCCGTCGCGTCGGCCAGATGGGCGGCTTCAGTTACATGCTGTACCTCGCTCCGGGTCTCATCATGATGTCCGTCATCACGAGTTCGTACGCGAATGCTGTCTCGTCCTTTTTCGGCGCCAAATTTGGCAAGCACGTGGAGGAGATGCTGGTTGCCCCGTTGCCGAACTGGATTATCGTGCTCGGCTATGTCGCAGGCGGCGTCCTGCGCGGCCTCATGGTCGGAGCAGTCGTGACTACGGTCGCGCTCATCTTTACGAACCTGCACGTTCATCACCTCTTCATCATCTTCGCGGCTTTCCTCCTGACCTCGACGGTGTTCTCACTCGGCGGCCTTTTGAATGCGGTATTTGCCAAGAACTTTGATCAGGTCAACTGGATCCCGGCCTTCGTTCTCACGCCGCTCACGTATTTCGGCGGCGTGTTCTATTCGGTGTCGCTCCTGCCCGAATGGGCGCAGCGCCTGTCGTACGCCAATCCTATTTTGCACATGGTGAACGCCTTTCGTTATGGGTTCCTGGGCGTCTCGGACGTCAACGTATGGCTTGCATTCGCGCTGATGGCAGTTGCGGCGGCGGCTTTGTTCGGCCTGTTGCTCGTCATCATGAGCCGCGGCACGGGACTTCGCGAGTAGCGCGGCCTACGCTTAATTGCCGTTTTTGCCTAGAAATGCGTGTTGGCAGCGCAACTCTTCCTGTCCATGCTCTGAAGTGGGAGTCACGGTCCAACGTGCGGAGACGGGAATGATCGCAGCCAGAACGCCGGGCACCCGGTTCGACGAGCAAGAGGGCGCTGAAGGTCATTCAATGCGCCAGCGCAATTCGCTGCGGCAGGTCATGTTAATTCGCGCCGAGGGCGGCTACTGGGTCGCCGAGTGTCCGAGCCTTCCAGGCTGCACCGGCCAGGGTAGGACGCGCGAAAGAGCCATCGACAGCGTCAAGGAATCCATTGCGAACCATCTTGCGGACCTCGAAGCGTGTGATCTGCCCGTGCCGGAGGAACGCTTCGATGCCCTGATCGTCGCGGTCTGACCTTGCAGAGCCGCCCCAGCTGCATGATGTTAAACGCAATAAAATCTTCATCTTAGCGTCACGTCTGCGCCTTACGTCTGCGCCAGTGTGCTCATACGCAAGCGCCGCGCGCCCCTGCAAGGCGCGGGCTCCTGCAGCACCTATGAAAGCGACCGCATTCAGCAGCTTTCTGGCTCGCATAGATACGGCGGATTACCGTATCTGCCGCCGTTTAAATCGCGGCGCCTCCCGCTCGCTCATCCGCAGGCCTTTTCAGCTCGTCAGCCGCTTGGGCGACGGGGTTCTCTGGTACGTGCTCATCCTGCTGCTGCCCATCTTCTATGGGGCGCAGGCGGTGAAGCCTGCGATCGTGATGGCGCTCACCGGATTGCTGGGCGTCACGATCTACGGGGTATTGAAGCGCTGGTTCGTTCGCGAACGGCCGTTCATCCGGCACGCGGGCATCTCACAGGTGGGCGCTCCCCTTGATCGCTACAGCTTTCCATCGGGGCACACGCTGCATGCAGTGTCATTTGCCTGGCAGGCGACGGTGCATTTCCCGGATCTCGGCTGGGTGCTGGTGCCGCTCGCCGGCCTCATTGCCGCGTCGCGCGTCGTGTTGGGGCTGCACTATCCGACCGACGTGATTGCCGGTGCGATCCTCGGAGCCTGCCTCGCGGAGCTCGGTCTCGCGTTCACCTAGTGCGCGTGCTCTTTGTATCGGACGTCTATTTTCCGCGCGTCAACGGAGTATCGACGTCCGTCTGGACGTTTCGCCACGACCTCGCATCCTGCGGCGTCGAGACCGTGTTGGTCGCGCCCGACTACGGGCCTGCGCGCGCCGCACCCGAGCCGGGCGTTGTGCGCGTTGCCGCCTCCGGCGTGCCGGGCGATCCGGAGGATCGTCGCATGCGCTGGGGCACGCTCACCGGTGCACTTGAGAATCTCGCGGCTTCGTTCGACCTCGTACATATTCATACGCCCTTCCTGGCCCACTATGCAGGCGTGCGCTGCGCACGGCGGTTGAAGATTCCCTGCATCGCGACCTATCACACCTTCTTCGAAGAGTACCTGCACCACTATGTGCCGATATTGCCCCGGGCGCTCGGACGGGGATTGGCGCGCGTTTTCACACGCTCGCAGTGCCGCGATGTCGCAGCGCTCATCGCGCCCTCGGAGCCGATGCGCGCTGTCCTGCTCCAGTACGGAGTCACGCCGCCGGTTCATGTCATACCCACGGGGCTCTCGGCCCATCGATTCGAGCCCGGCAACGGCGCGCGCTTTCGTGCCGCACACGAGCTGCCGGCGGATCGACCGCTCATGCTCTACATAGGCCGCGTCGCGCACGAGAAGAACATCGAGTTTCTGATGCGCATATTCGCGCAAGTGCGTACGAGCGTGCCGAACGCGCTCTTCGTCATCGCCGGCGAAGGGCCGGCGCGCGAGTCTCTACGAGAGCTCGCAGCCCGGCTTGGGGTTGCGCAAGACGTGCGTTTCGTGGGCTACCTCGATCGTGATACGGAGCTGCTTGACTGTTACGCCGCGGCGGACGTCTTCGTGTTCGCATCGCGCACCGAGACACAGGGGCTCGTGTTGCTCGAGGCCATGGCGCAGGGCGCACCTCTTGTGTCGACGGCGAAGCTGGGAACGTGTTCCATTCTCAAGGACGGATGCGGCGCATTGATCGTCGCTGAGGAGCTTGAACCCTTTGCGGCGGCCGCCGTGCGCGTGTTGCAGGATGCGCAGCTGCGCGCCAACCTCGCCCAAGCGGGCAGGCGCTACGCGCGTGAGTGGTCATCACTCGCCATGGCGCGGCGGCTGCTGGAGCTCTATCGATCGATCACTCCTGTCGCGCATGCCCGCGCACCCCGGCGCGACGCTTCCGAGCCCGCCTTGACAGATTCTCCGTCGTGATCCTGCGACATAGGCTGAAACTTCGCGCATGTGACCGGGGGCGCTTGGCGCGCGGATGTTCTGCGCTACACTCGGCCGGTCTTCAGGGACTTGTCTTCCGGAGCGGGCATGAGTGCCAAGCGCGCCTTGATCGTCGACGACTCGAAGTCAGCGCGCCTGTTTTTGTCCCGGATCCTGGAGAAGTACCAGCTCGACGTCGACACGACGGAGACCGCTGAACTCGCCATCGATTATCTCGGCCACCATCGCCCCGATGTGATCTTCATGGATCACCTGATGCCGGGAATGGACGGCTTTCAGGCCTTGCAGGCGATCAAGAACAACCCCCAGACCGCGACCATCCCGATCATGATGTACACCTCGCAGGAGGGCGAGCTGTATCTCGGACAGGCGCGTGCATTGGGCGCCGTGGGGGTCTTGCCCAAGCAGATCAAGCAGGCGGACGTCTCCAAGGTGCTGTATCAGCTGCACCTCGTTCCGGACCGGCGCACCTCCGTCCAATCGAGCTTCCGGCCGCTCACGGTCGATCCGCTCGACGACACCGCTTCCGCGACCGCGACCACGGGGACGCACGCGGCGATCACCGATGCCGCATTGCGCGCGGAGCTTGCGGAGCTGCGCCACGGGTTGACCGCACACATCGATAACCAATTCGAGCGCATCGGCGCTGACCTGCGCGCGCTCGTGCGCGACGCATGGGTTCACGAGGCTCCCGTGCCGCTCCCATCTGCTGGGCCGCGCTCATGGGGCTGGGTTGTGGCGACCGTAGCTTTGGCGGCTGCCATTGTCAGCACCGCGCTGTGGCAGCATGAGCTCAACCTGCAACGCGCTGCGCCCGTGGGCGGCGCGGCACTCGTGCATGCGCAAGCTCCGGCGCAGACGCCGGCTGCGGCACATGCGCATGCGGATGCTCCAAAAACCGGTGCGGCCACTGCTGTGCGCGCCGAGCCCGTCATCGAGCCCGTTCCCTACGGCGAGGATCCCTTGGGCGGTGTCCGCTTCGAGAAGGTGAGTCAGCTTCTTTATCGGCTCGCGGCGGAGAAATACAGCGGCGCTGTTGAGATCAAGAGCTTTCCCGGCCGCTTCTGCCTCGTCGGCAATGCTGCCGATGGCTATTCGCTGGCGCCCGATGAGATGCTGTTTACGAAGTGCGACGCTGTGGGAAATCCTCGCGAAGGGGCGCAGCTGCCGGCGCAGCGCGTCTCGTTGCCCTTCGCAAACCTGCTAGGCGAGATACGCCACACCACGCGTGGCGCGCTCGATGTGCAGCTGACAGCGGGCGATGCTGCCGCGACCGCCGTACCGTATCCGCAGGTTTCTCCCGATCTTACGGCGGGCGCGTGGAACCGCGCGGGCAGCGCCAATAACCGCATCGAAATCCGCCTGCGCTGAGCCTGTCGTCTCGTTTCGATGGTGCAACTGTCCCTCGACGAAGATTTTCGCCCGCCTCGATGGCTGCGCAATCGCCACCTGCAGTCCATTCTGCCGAGTTTGCCGGCGCGGCGTCGCTGGGTCATGCCAAGGACCGCGGCCTTGCGGGCGGCGAGTCAAGAAATTCTGCTCGACTGTGGAGACGGTGTCCGCCTGCAGTGCTTTCATGCCGATCCGGCGCGCTGCGGCATCACGCGGGCCGGCCGCGTCGCCGTCCTCGTCCACGGCTGGGAGGGCAACGCCGATGCCCTCTATATTCTTTCGCTCGCGCAGCAGCTTTTTGATCGCGGATTTGATGTGGTGCGCCTCAACCTGCGCGACCACGGCGACACGCACCACCTGAATCGCGAGCTATTCCATTCCTGTCGTCTGCCGGAGGTGGTCGGATCCATCCAGCGCCTGCAGGGACTGCTGCCGGGCCAGCCCCTGCACCTTGTAGGCTTCTCGCTCGGCGGGAACTTCATGCTGCGCGTCGCAGCCCAGAGCGACGCGGGACTTGATATTGCATCGGTGATCGCAGTGTCGCCGGTGCTTGATCCGGGCGCGACGCTTGCGGCCCTCGAGCATGGATTTCGCCCGTACCATAAGTACTTCGTGCGCAAATGGTTGAGTTCGCTCTTCAAGAAGCAGGCGGCATGGCCCGAGCACTACGATTTTACCGAGCTTGCCCGCTCTCCGGACCTGCGGCGGCTGACGACGCTGCTGGTCGATCGCTTCACCGATTTTGCGAGCCTCGAGGATTATCTGAATGGCTACGCCATTACGGGCTCGCAGCTTGCCCATCTCAAAGTACCCTCGACTCTGATCACTGCGCTCGACGATCCGATCATTCCGGTGGCCGGTCTTGAGCAGCTCGCGCGACCGACAGCACTGCAAATCATCGTGACGCGGCGCGGAGGGCACTGCGGCTTTCTCGAGGACCTGGTGCAGCCGAGCTGGGCAGAACGCAGGATTGTCGCGCAGCTTTGCGACGTCCTCCGCTCGGACACACGCACTTAGGACACGCCCCGCTTCTCCTCGAATTTTACGATCGGCTGGCCGCTCGTCACGTGCATTACGCCCTCGACGACGGCGCCTTTTGCAATGGCGATGCTGCGGGCCATGACGTCTGCGCGCAGCACAGCCGAGGAGCCGATCTCAAGTTTCTCGGCGACAATGAGCTTGCCGCTGATGCTGCCTGCGATCACGGCATGGCGTGCGTGGATCTCCCCTTCCCAGGTGGAGTCGCGCGCCATGCTCAAGGCAGCGCCGATCTTGCCGTCGCCGCGCACGCTGCCAAGCACAACCACCGGGCCGGCAGTTTCGATATCGCCGGTCACACGGCAGCCCGCGGCAATGAAGGTCGGGGCGGCGCCGACCATGTCGAGGAGTCGCCGCTTGGGTGTCGCACTCATGCATAACCTCGCGAAGTTCCGCGCCTGGATCCTCGCGGCGCCGCTAGAATACTCGCCGTCGAATGACCGGTGGGGAAGACCTGATGAGCCGCTCGCGTATCTGTGTGATCCTGATCAGCGTCGCGCTACTGGCAACCGCCAGCGGCTGCAGTCACGAGCAGCGCGATTGGCACTCGGCCCAGGCGGCCAACACGATTGAGGCCTACGAGGAGTTCATCAGCGCGCACCCGAAGAGCGGGCGTGCCGCCGATGCGCAGGCGCAGGTCGCGCAGCTCACCGAGGAGCGCGATTGGCAGCGTGCGAGCACTACCGATACGGCGGACGCGTACCGGCAGTTTCTCGTTCAACATCCCCAGGGCAAGTCGGCGCCGGAAGCGCGCATCCGCATCGAAAACTTTGGTTTGAGCGGCACTGCTGCGCCAGCCGCACCGGGCGCCGCGTCGCCTGTCACAACGGCGCCTGCTCCAGCAGCGGCTGCGCCGCCACCAACTCAGCCCTCAGCTGCAGCGGCGGTGGAAGAGCCCGCAAGTGGCGGGCGCTACAGCGTGCAACTCGGTGCCTTTACGACACTGGCGAAGGCGCAAGGCCAATGGCGGCGACTGAACGCGCACTTTGGGCCCCGGCTTCGCGGCACCGTATCGGATATCGAGCAGGCTAAAAGTGCCAACGGGCGGCGCGTCTATCGCCTCAAGGCGAAGCCGCTGACCGAAGCTCGCGCCCGAGCTCTCTGCGCTGCGTTGCGCAAACGCTCGCAAGCTTGCGTTGTGGTGGGGCCCAGCTAGCGGTAGAGCGCACATTTGGACGCTGAGGTCCAATGCTGACAATTCGCGTCACTTAAGCTCAAGCCACGCGCCGACCTAGGTCATTGTTTTTTATATAAAATGCACATTGGCACGTACCTTGCTGATCCACTATGGCGTCGCTCGGTTGCGAGCTACGCGAGAGACATGCGCGCGGCTCCCCCGGCTGCGCGTTGTATCTGAAGTGTGAACAACCTCCCCGGTGTTTACACCCCTGCACGCCGCGATGCGTCTTCCCCGCTCGCGGCGTTTTTTTAATGCGCGCACTTGGGGCGGTGCTCCTCCTCCGAGATTTAGGGCATCCAGATTGTGGCGCACGAAGCGCGCCTCCGGCGCAAGCGCCGCGGGGGCCGCCAGATCCCGCATCGCGCCCGCTCGATCGGCCGCCAGATCACGGCGCGATTTGAGTAGGCAAGCGCAAGCTCCTTACTCGGATGATGGTGTGTGTCGAAGGTCCAAGGCGCCAACCCCGACTGCTCGGCTGGCTCGGCGGCTACCGCCGCGTCGCACGGCGCGTGCGCGGCCGTCAGGTCGCGCATAGCACGTAGGCCACGCAATGGTGGGTGTGGGTCCGGGGGCCGCGGTCGGCGATCGTGCTTCTGCGCTCGTTGATTTGCGCAATGGCGGCAGCATATTTGCCGGCAGTCAGATCCGTACCGCCCGCGGCATCGACGCAGGCCGTCAACATGAGCGCGCGGGATGGGTCTTGTGCGTGCGCACTCGTGGCGCTGGTAACCCAGGCAGCGAGAATGAACGCGGCGCGCGGTTTGACAAGGTTGCGGACGCTATTCGCCATGGCGATCTCCTGGCCGCTGTCGCGGGCGGGTCCGCGGGTGCTTGAAGTTCGCTGCTACACTAGGAAGCGCAACTGCTTGGGGCAAACGAAAAGACTTACGCCCATGGGTGATCAATATTCACGGCGTCACCCGAGCTGTTAAGCGGGCCTACACGAGGCGCTTGGGATCGAGGCATGGAATTTCGAGACTATTATCAGACATTGGGCGTCACGCGCACCGCGAGCGCCGATGAGATCAAGAAGGTCTATCGCCGGCTTGCCCGCAAGTACCATCCTGACGTCAGCAAGGAGCCGAATGCGGAGGCCAAGTTCAAGGAAGTCCAGGAGGCCTATGAGGTCCTAAGAGACCCCGAGAAGCGCGCGGCCTACGATCAACTCGGCCATGAGATGAAGAGTGGTCAGGAATTCCGGCCACCGCCTGATTGGGCGAGCGGTTTCGAATTTCGCGGCCGGCCGCGCGAACGCGCCGGTCCCGAAGTGGACGCGCAGTTCAGTGACTTCTTCTCCTCGTTGTTTGGCGGCGGGGGCGCATTTACCCACTCGGGCGAGGGCCGCGCGCGCGGTGGCCGCGATCATCATGCGCGCGTCGACATCGATCTAGAGGAGGCCTTTCGCGGCGGCACCCGGACACTCGAGCTGCGCCGTCCGCAGCAGAAGCCCGACGGCAGCGTCGAGCTCTCCACTCACGCGGTGAAGGTCACTATTCCTGCGGGCTTGACGGACGGACAGCAACTGCGGCTTTCCGGTCAGGGCGAGCCTGGGCAGGGCGACGGGCGCGCGGGGGATCTGTATCTCGAGGTCCATATCCGCCCGCACGACCTCTATCACTTGGAGGGCCGCGACGTCACGGTGACCTTACCTCTGGCTCCATGGGAGGCCGCGCTCGGTGCGACGGTGACCGTTCCAACCTTAGGCGGGCCGGTACAGATGCGCATTCCGGGGAAGTCCCGGGCAGGGCAAAAGCTGCGGCTGCGCGGGCGCGGCCTGCCGGGCGACCCGCCCGGCGATGAGTATCTGCAGCTCTCCATTGCGCTGCCACCGGCCGACTCGCCCAAGGCGCGCGCTTTCTACGAACAGATGAGCCGCGAGCTCGCCTTCGATCCGCGCGTGCATCTCGTGAGCTAAGACATGACGACCATCACCCGGACGATTGAGACACAGGTGTTAGCCGAGGGCGAATGGCTTTCGGTCACGCAAGTGTGCCGCGCGAGTCAGATCGATGTCGCCGTCGTGATTGAGCTCGCCGAGCTCGGCCTCGTCTGCCCGCGCGGGAATGCGCCGCAGGATTGGCAGGTATCGGCGCGTGAACTCTCGCGCCTGCGCACCGCCGCGCGGCTGATCCGCGACCTCGGCGTGAATGTCAGCGGCGCTGCGCTCGCGGTGGAGCTCCTCGAAGCGCGGCGCGAGCTCGAAACACGATTGCGCGCGCTCGAGCGCTGCGTGCAGGTGAGCGCCCAGGGCGACTAGAACCGAAGCGTTCTAGGTTTGTCCGAAACCGTCCGCTGCGCGCAAGTAAGTCGCCTCCTCCGCGGTCGATGCACGGCGCAGCACGCGGTTGCGATGCGGGAAGCGGCCGAAGCGGCGGATGGTTGACGCGTGTAGCTCGGCGAACTTGAGAGTCTCTTCGAAGGGCGCGCGCAGCAGCTGCGGCGCCTCGCCGAGCAGGCGCCGGTACGCGGCGACGGATTCTTCCTGCACTTCGAGGGATTCGCTGTGCTGCAACGGCATGTAGAAGAAGATTCTCTCCACCGGATCGAGCGCCGCGTCTGCGGCTGACTGCATCCCCGACAGGGCGAGCGCCAGAGCCTGATCATCTCCTGCGTAGGCGCGCGCACGTCCGCGGTAGATGTTGCGCGGAAACTGATCGAGCAGAATGATGAGGCTCAGGCGCCGCCGTGGGCCATCCGCCCAGCTCGCGAGCTCTCCACGAAGTGCAGCCTCGACGCGTGCGCCAAACTCGGCGCGAATCGCCGCATCGTACTCCTGGGCGAGCTGCCGGGATTCCTCGCCCGCAAACCACACCTTCATGCGCTCATCGAGCGCCTCGCGCTCAAGCGGCAGCTTGCCGAACCAGTACTCTCGCACACGGCGCGCGTCGTCCATTTGCGGGAGGAGCATAGCAGCCGGATGCGCCCTAGTCGGTCTTCGCCGCATCGGACTCGAAAAGTCTCTCTAGCTGCTGTGCCGACTCACGCGCCGCAGCCAGGAATTTCACTTCGTCCTCCTTGATCGCATACTGTTCGCCGAGCGTCCTCTCATCATGCTGTCTGAACTTGCGCACCGCGGCGCGCGCGGCAGCGGGCGCGTCGCCGAGCTTCGTCAGCACCGCCTCGGCCAACTCCAGGCTCGAACCGTAGGTTTCACGCATGATGTAGTCGACGCCATGATCCATCAGCGCGAAAGCGTGCTGGCGGTTGCGGGCGCGGGCGAGAATTTTCAGCTCCGGGAAGTGGGTACGGACGAGCTCCGCCGTGCGCACCGATGAGTCCACATCGTCGATCGCCAGCACGAAGACTTCGGCCGACTCGGCGCCGGCGGCGCGCAGCAGGTCGAGCCGCGATGCGTCGCCGTAGTAGATGCGATTGCCGAACCGGCGCACGAAGTCGACGTGCGTCTGACTCGAATCGAGCGCTGTGAATTTAATGTGTCGGGCGCGCAGCACGCGCGAGACGATCTGCCCGACGCGGCCGAAGCCTGCGATGATGACGCGGTTGTCGCGCTCATCGATCGTGTCGAACGGCGCTCCGGGGATGGCGCTCAGGAGCGCCTTTCGCACTCGGTCATGGAGTCCGAGAATGAGCGGTGCGACCATCATCGACAAGGTGACTACGAGCACCAGAAAGTCCGCCGCGCGTGCGGGAAGGATGTGCTGCGCCGCCGCGAGCGCAAAAAGCACAAAGGCGAACTCGCCGCCCGCCGGCAGCGTAAAGCCCATGCGCCAGGCGCGATTCGCCGCGTGGCCCGTGAGTCTGCCGACGGCCGCCACGACCATGATCTTGAGCGCAAGATACCCGGCGGTCGCCCCAATGACCTGCAAGGGCTCGGCGCTCAGGAGTCCCACATTGGCCGACATCCCCACCGCAATAAAGAAGAGTCCGAGAAGCAGTCCCTTGAAAGGCTCGATGTCCGCTTCGAGCTCGTGGCGGAACTCGCTGTCGGCGAGCACTACACCTGCGAGGAAAGCGCCGAGCGCCATCGACAGACCCACCACATTGACCAGGAGTGCGGTTGCGATGACCACCAGAAGCGCGGCCGCCGTGAAAACTTCAGTCACTTTGATTCGCGCCACAACTCTCAGCGCCGGGCGCAGGAGGATTCGCCCGCCTACGGTGACGATCGCGATGACCGCGACGAGCTTGACGAGCGCGAGCCACGGCGAACCTGACGACGCCGTTTGCGACAGCGGCGACATGAGCGGCAGCACCGCCAGCATGGGCAGCACGGCAAGATCCTGAAACAAAAGTATGCCGAAGGCCGCGCGCCCGTACTGCGTCTTCAGCTGGTCGCGTTCGGCGAGTACCTGCAACACGAGGGGTGTGGAGGACAGAGCAAGGCCGAAGCCGACGACTGCCGCCGCCATGGGCGGCAGGCCCAACCACCACACGGCTCCTCCGAGCATCACACTGCAGGAGAGCACCTGCACCGACCCCAGCCCGAAGACCGTACGCCGCATGACCCACAGGCGCGTCGGCTGCAGCTCAAGCCCGATGATAAAAAGGAGCAGCACCACACCAAATTCCGAGGCATGCATAATGCTCGACACATCGGTGATGAGCCGCAGCCCCCAAGGGCCGATGACGAGTCCCGCGGCGAGGAAGCCCAGGATCGAGGAGAGCTTCAGCAGACGGAACAGCGAGACTGCGACGACGGCGGCGGTCAGCAGAATCGCAACTTGCGCAAGCGAGATCATTCGCGTCTCCGTGGTTTAATCCGGCGGCAGTGGAATGAACTCGCTCTCCCCCGGCACGGGCGCGAAGCGTCCTTCCGCCCATTGGCGCTTGGCGCTAGCGATGCGCTCGTGACTCGAGGAGACAAAATTCCACCAGATGTAGCGCGGCGTCGCAAAGCGCTCCCCGCCAAGGAGTATCACACGCGCGGTGCGATGGGCGCAGAGCGTCACGGCGTCGCCGCTTGTGAGGACGAGGAGTTCGCCTTCACGACCGCGAATACCCGACGCCTCGATTTCACCCTCGGCGACGTAGCAGGCCTGATCGGTATAGTCCGCGCCGATTTCAAGGCAGGCGCCCGCCGCAACGAGCATATCCACGTACAGCGTAGGCCAGAGCACCCGCACGGGGGAGCGGCGGCCGAAGGCTTCGCCGGCAATCACGCGCAGCTCGACCCCGGTGCGCGACGCGGACGGCAGGCTTGCGCACGCGTGATGCTGAAAATCTGCTGCATCCTCTTCGTGGCCGTCGGGCAGCGCCACCCACGACTGAATGCCATGGGCACGGACGCCGCGCCTGCGCTCATCCTCAGGCGAGCGTTCGGAGTGCACTATCCCTGAGCCCGCCGTCATCCAGTTGACGTCGCCGGGTTTGATCGTCTGCACGGATCCCAGGCTATCCCGATGCACGAGGCTGCCGGTGAATAGATAGGTGACCGTCGCAAGTGCGATATGCGGATGCGGTCGCACGTCGAGTCCCACGCCCACCGCCAGCGACAGCGGCCCCATATGGTCGAAGAAGATGAAGGGGCCAATCATCCGCGCGCTCGGCGCCGGCAGCACGCGCCGCACGCAGAAGCCGCCGAGATCCCTCGTGGGGCCCGTGATGACTTGTTCGACACCCATCAAGACCTCCGTGCCGTGCTTGGGCGGATGATAGACCCAAAAAAAAGGGACCTGCTCTTTTGCGAGCGGTCCCTCCTACAGCAGCTCCGGCGAGCGGCCTGTCAGCTTCGAACTATTCGCAGAGGCCTTCGAGATATCCCTGTGCAACCGGGGAAAGGCGCTTTCTTGCCAGGGCGCGCGCCTTGGGGGCGTCGACGATGTACTCAAGCGGCCCCGAGAGGAGCATCTGCCGTATGCGCGGGTGCTTGGCCGAGGCGCGTGCCATCTTGTTCAAGACCGTGAAGCCGCGATTGATCTTGCCTCGCGGCGCCCAGTCGTGCTCGATGGCGCGGGCCAGGTACGCACCGAAGCGCGCATACAAAAAGTAGTCATCGTCGCCGACCTGAAAGCGCGCCTCGGCGAAAAAATCGGGAAAATTCCTGCGCAAGTAATCATTGATCTTCTGTAGGGGCTGCTCCGGCCTGGTGTTACCCAACGCTTGAAGCCTCCTCTTGTCAGTGGTTTGAGCCGCGCACAACGCGGCGCGAATGTTGAAGCACGACATCAAACTATGCAATAAGAAATAATGCAGTCGTTCGATTTTTTGAGCCGACCCCACGCAAATCATCCTCCCGCGCCGCGGTGTAGTACGCTCGCACGCCATGCCAGACACTGAGGCCGACTATGCGCGCTGCCGACCGGGGGCTGTTCCGCGACTCCTATGAAAGGGATAGCTGCGGCTTTGGGCTGATCGCCCAACTGGATGACCAGCCGAGCCATTGGCTGGTCCAGACGGCGATGTCCTCTTTGAATCGTCTGACTCATCGGGGCGCGGTCGCAAGCGATGGCAAGACTGGCGACGGCTGCGGACTGCTCCTCAAGCAGCCGCAAGAATTCTTGCGCGCTCGCGCGCAAGAGGCGGCCATCGATCTTGCGCACATGTTTGCGGCAGGCCTCGTTTTCCTGAACCCAGACCCCGCGCGCGCCGCGGAGGCACGGCGCACTCTACTGGTGCAACTGGGACGCGAGGGGCTGGAGGTCGCCGGCTGGCGTCAAGTCCCCACGAATCCCGATGCCTGCGGCGATGAGGCGCTGAAGACCCTGCCGCATATCGAGCAGATCTTCGTCAACTGTGTGAACGCAGAGCTCGATGAGGCGGCCTTCAACCGCAAGCTGTTCCTCGCGCGGCGCCGTGCCGAGAAAGCGCTCGAGGCCCATGACCCCTACTTCTATGTGCCCAGCCTCTCGGCGACGACCTTGGTCTTCAAGGCCATGGTCATGCCGCAATATCTCACTGCCTTCTATCCGGATCTGAACGACACACGGCTCAAGTCGTCGCTCGCTATCTTCCACCAGCGCTTCTCGACCAATACCTTGCCGCAGTGGCGTCTGGCGCACCCCTACCGCTACCTTGCGCACAACGGTGAGATCAACACGATTCAAGGCAACCGCAACTGGGCGGTGGCGCGCGGGCCCCTGTTTCGTTCGCCGCTCCTGCCGGATCTGCACGACATCCTGCCGCTCGTGTCGCTCGTAGGCTCAGACTCCCAAAGCCTCGACAACATGCTCGAGGTGCTCCTGATGGGTGGGCTTGATGCGCTGCACGCCATGCGCCTGCTCATACCGCCGGCATGGCATGAGCTCGACTCCATCGATCCGGATCTGCGCGCCTTCTACGAGTACTACTCGGTGCACATGGAACCGTGGGATGGTCCGGCCGGCATCGTGTTCACGGATGGCCGTTATGCGGCGTGCACGCTGGATCGCAACGGCTTAAGACCCGCGCGCTTCGTGATCACCCGCAACCGCATTTTGACTATCGCCTCGGAGACGGGTGTGTGGGATTACGCGCCCGAGGATGTGGTGCGCAAGGGGAAGTTGGGTCCCGGCGACATGATTGCGGTCGATCTGCAGGCCGGGACGCTGCTCGAGTCGCGCGATATCGACGAGCTGCTGAAGACGCGGCACCCGTACAAGGCATGGCTCAAAAAAGGCGTGCGTTATCTCGAGAGCGATCTCGTCGATCCGCGGCTCGCCGCCGAGCCGATGGACCGCGATACCCTGGCTCTCTACCAGAAGATGTTCAATATCACGGGAGAGGAGCGCGACGAGATCATCCGCGTGCTCGCCGAGGATGAGAGCGAGGCGGTGGGCTCAATGGGCGATGACACGCCGATGCCGGTGCTGTCGCACAAGGTGCGCTCGCTGTACGACTATTTCCGGCAGCAGTTCGCGCAGGTTACGAACCCGCCGATCGATCCTCTGCGCGAGTCGATCATGATGTCTCTGCAGACGCAGATCGGCCCCGAATGCAATATCTTCGTGCCGGCCCCCGAGCACGCCCGCCAGATCGTACTCGGCTCGCCCATCCTCTCGCAGAGGAAGCTGCGGCAGATCCTGGGACTTACGGACTTCGGCGTCACCCACGAGTTTCTTGATCTGCAGTACGACCCTTCCGAGGGGCTGCAGCAGGCGATTGCGCGCCTGTGCGCGCAGGCGGAAACGGCCGTGCGCGACGGCAAGCTCGTGCTCCTCATTTCCGACCGCTATCTCGTTCGCGGCCGACTGCCCGCGCATGCGCTGCTCGTCACCGGCGCGGTGCACCAGCACCTCATCAAGACGGGCCTGCGCTGCAAGTGCAACATCCTGGTCGAGACCGGCACGGCGCGCGATCCGCATCACTTCGCCTGCCTCATCGGCTTCGGCGCCACTGCCGTCTATCCCTACATGGCCTACCAGGTGCTCTTTGAAATGATGCGCCGGGGCACGGTGAAGCTCGATTTCGCGACGCGTCTCGAGCTCGGGCGCAGCTACCGCGCAGGCATTCGCAAGGGGCTGTTCAAGATCATGTCAAAGATGGGTATCTCGACCATCGGCAGCTACAGAAGCTCGCAGCTTTTCGAGATCGTGGGTCTCCATGATGAGGTCGTCACGCCCTGCTTTACCGGCACGGAGAGCCGCGTGCAGGGAGCCGATTTTGCAGACCTCGAAGCCGACGGGCAGCAACTTGCCGCGCGCGCCTGGGACCCGCGCGCGCCGATCGAGCAGGGCGGACTCCTCAAGTACATGCACGGTGGCGAATACCACATGTACAACCCCGAGGTGATCGCAACGCTGCAGGCGGCTGTCGCAAGCGGCGATTATGCGACCTACCTGCGCTTCGCCGAGCTTGTGAACCAAAGGCCCGCTGCAACGTTTCGCGACCTGCTGGAACTGCAGCATCAGGGCGCGAGCATTCCTCTTGCCGAAGTCGAGCCGCTCGAGGCGATCCTTGCGCGCTTCGACAGCGCCGGCATGTCCTTAGGCGCCCTTTCGCCCGAGGCGCACGAGGCGCTCGCCATCGCCATGAACCGCCTGGGCGCGCGCTCGAACTCAGGGGAAGGCGGGGAAGACCCGGCGCGCTATCGGAGCGAGAGGAATTCGAAGATCAAGCAGGTCGCCTCGGGCCGCTTCGGCGTGACGCCGGAATACTTGATTAACGCCGAAGTGCTGCAGATTAAAATTGCACAGGGCGCAAAGCCCGGCGAAGGCGGCCAGCTGCCCGGGCACAAGGTCAACGAGATGATCGCGCGGCTGCGCTTTGCGCGTCCGGGCGTAGGGCTCATCTCACCGCCGCCCCATCACGACATCTATTCGATCGAAGATCTTGCGCAGCTCATTTTTGATCTCAAGCAGGTCAACCCCGACGCGCTCGTCTCGGTGAAACTCGTGGCAGAGCCGGGTGTGGGGACAGTCGCGGCCGGAGTCGCCAAGGCATACGCGGATCTCATCACGATTTCCGGGTACGACGGCGGTACGGGAGCGAGCACTCTATCCTCGATCAAATATGCGGGCACGCCCTGGGA
>Ga0182024_10001432_pt1 | contig 61597 bp, 63 predicted proteins | sample P32metaG_FD_120480 | JGI IMG/M metagenome (GOLD analysis project Ga0182024, IMG submission 120480) | Permafrost microbial communities from Stordalen Mire, Sweden - P3-2 metaG (Illumina Assembly) | ecosystem: Environmental > Terrestrial > Soil > Wetlands > Permafrost | place: Sweden: Stordalen...
AACCCGGTGCTCATCCCCGGCATTGGCGTGACCTTCACGGCTCCAGCCACCGGTGCCGACGGCACCTTCGCCAACGGGACGAACACCACCATGGTGGTCACGATTGGCAATGGGTTAGCCACGGCAACAGTCTTCACAGCCAACACGACGGTCGGCAGTTACGCGGTGACGGCCTCATCGGCCGGCTCGACGTCGGGCACGTTCATGGAGACCGACGTCGCCCGAGCGGCGGTGACGACGAGCAGTGGCTATGACCTGGTCGCCGCCGACGGTGGCGTGTTCGCACTCGGGAACACGGGCTACTCCGGATCGATGGGCGGCAAGGTGCTCACCAAGCCGATCGTGGGGATGGCCACCACACCCGACGGCGGTGGCTACTGGCTGGTGGCTTCCGACGGTGGCGTCTTCGCCTTCGGCAACGCGCAGTTCTTTGGGTCCGAGGGTGGCAAGCGGCTGACAAAGCCGATCGTGGGCATGGCCTCGACTCCCGACGGCGGTGGCTACTGGCTGGTGGCTTCCGACGGTGGCGTCTTCGCCTTCGGCAACGCTCATTTCTACGGGTCCGAGGGTGGCAAGCGGCTGACCAAGCCGATCGTGGGCATGGCCGCCGACCCCATGACCGGTGGTTACTGGCTGGTGGCCTCGGACGGTGGCGTCTTCTCTTTTAACGCTCCCTTCGCCGGGTCACTGGGCGGCACCCGGTTGGTCAAGCCGATCGTGGGTATGGCCGCTGACCCGACGACGGGTGGTTACTGGCTGGTGGCCTCGGACGGTGGCGTCTTCTCCTATCACGCCGCCTTCGCCGGCTCACTCGGCGGGACGCACCTGACCCAACCGATCGTGGGGATGACGGCGGACGCCGCCACGGGTGGTTACTGGCTGGTGGCTTCCGACGGTGGGGTCTTTTCCTACAACGCCGCCTTCGCCGGCTCACTCGGCGGGACCCGCCTGACCCAACCGATCGTGGGAATGGCAGCGGGTTGACCGACCGGAACGGCCGGGCGTCGATTGCGATTGGTGACGGTCTTGCCAACCGGCCACGCCGGCACCACGCTGGGCCGGTGGGAGACCTTGATGCTGATACTGCGGTGCGACCGGTTGGTGAGGGCCGCTACGAGGCGACACTGAGTGCGGACTGGGAGATCTGGGCACCGATGGGCGGGTACGTGGCGTCGAGCGCGCTACGGGCGGCCCGGGCGTCGAGCGAGCATTGCCGGCCGGCTGCCTTCTCGTGCCAGTACCTGAGCGCGGCCCGATTCGGGAACGTCGAGATACTCGTCGAATCGCGCAAGCTCGGCCGCAGCGCCGGCGCCCAACGGGTCGAGGTCTCCCAGGAGGGGCGTCCGATCCTGGACGCCATGGTGTGGAGCGTCGACGAGGGCTCGAGGGCCTGGAACACGACGACACGGTGCCGCCGACGGTGCCGGGACCGGACGAGCTTCCGAGCATGGACGAGCTCGTGCCGAAGGGCACCGAGCCGCCCTACCCGTTCTGGAACAACCTCGAGGCCAAGCCGATCGAGTTCTCGTCGACGTGGCCGCCGACGCAGTCACTGGCGCCGCGCTGGCAGCAGTGGCTGCGCTTCGGGCCGACGGCCGTGTTCGAGAACCCCTGGGTCGAGGCCGCTCGCTGTCTCATTCTGGTCGACCTGCCCAGTTGGCCGTCGGCTTACCGCCGCCTTGCCTGGCGACAGCCGAACTTCACGGCCCCGACGCTCGACTTGAACGTCGCCTTCCACAGGCCGACGACGGGCGAGGACTGGCTGCTGTGCGACGGAACTGCGCCGCTGTCGACCGACGGTCTCTTCGGCTGGACGGCCCGAGTGTGGTCGCCGGGCGGGAAGCTTCACGCGTCGGGCGGTGGCCAATGCCTGTATCGACGTCTGCCGACCGGAGCCTCCTGACCCCTGCCAATATCGGCTCGATGTTCTTTGGAGAGGACCAAAGTTCCCGGGAGGGTGTCGATTTGGGCGGTCGGTCGGCGTCAATTGGGCAGTCGGAAATCCCGGCCCTTTTGCCCGACGAAGAACGAGGACATGATGCGTTACATGTTGATCATTCACAATGACCCCGAGCTCCACCCGCAACCGGGGGGCCCGGGATGGGACGAGCTGATGGACGGCTACGCGGCGTTCAGCAAGGAGCTGGCCTCGCACGGCCGGCCGTTCAGCGGTGACCCGCTCAATGACCCGAGCACGGCCACCACGATCCGGGTGCGCAACGGCGAGACGCTCACAGTCGACGGGCCTTTCGCCGAGACCAAGGAATGGATGTCGGGCTTCTACATCATCGAGTGCGACGAGCTCGATCAGGCGCTGGCAGCGGCGGCCATGGTGCCGTCGGCCAAGTTCGGCTCTGTCGAAGTCCGTCCCGTGGCGGAGATGTAGATCTGGAACCTCCTGTGGACGCGGGCCGCGCCGGTCCGGTGGACGAAGCGCTGGACTTCGTCTACCGGACCGAACGCGGGCGGGTGCTGGCCCGGCTGATCGCGGTGGTGAAGGACTTCGACCTGGCCGAGGACGCGGTCCAGGACGCTTTCATGGCGGCGGCCACGGCATGGCCGGCGACGGGGATTCCGGCCAATCCGGCGGGCTGGCTCGTCACCACGGCCCGGCGCAAGGCGGTCGACCGCCTGCGCCGAGCAGCGTCGGCCGAACGACGTCACCGGGCCTGGGGCGAACTGGCCATCGCCTGGGACGCGTGGGACGCCGGTGACTCCCCGGGTCCGATCACCGACGACCGGCTTCGGCTGATCTTCACGTGCTGCCACCCGGCGCTGTCGTTGGATGCGCAGGTGGCTCTGACCTTGCGTTCCCTCGGTGGGCTCACGACCGATGAGGTGGCCCGGGCCTTTCTCATCGCCGAGACCACGCTGGCCCAGCGCATCGTCCGGGCCAAGCGCAAGATCCGCCAGGCCGGCATCGCCTACCGGGTGCCGTCGCTCGAGGAGTTTCCGGACCGGCTGGGGGCGGTCCTCGCCGTCGTCTATCTGATCTTCAATGCCGGGTACCTGGCGTCGAGCGGAGACGAGCTCGTACGAGTGGATCTCTGCGACGAGGGGGTCAGGCTGGCCGGGCTGGTGGTGGACCTTCTGCCCGACGAACCGGAGCCTCTCGGGCTCGCCGCCCTGCTCCATTTCCAGGATTCGCGTCGGACGGCCCGCAGCGACGAGAAGGGGCGACCGCTCACGCTCGAGGAACAAGACCGTGGTCGCTGGGACAGGGGACAGGTGGCCAAGGGCCGCGACCTCCTCGTGCGCGCCCAGCGGTGGGGTCGAGCGGGGCCGTACCAACTGAAGGCGGCCATCGCCGGTGTGCACGCCGGAGCCGACCGGGCCGAGCTCACGGACTGGGCGACGATCGTGCGCCTCTACGACCGACTCCTCGTCTGGGAACCGACGCCGATCGTGCTGCTCAACCGGGCCGTCGCCGTGGCCATGGCCGAGGGGCCGGCGACCGGGCTGGCCCTGCTCGACGATCCGGCACTGGCGGAGACCCTGGTCGACTACCACCTCTACCACTCGGCCCGGGCCGATCTCCTACGACGAGCGGGGCGTCCGGACGAGGCGGCGGTCGCCTATCGCCAGGCCCGTCGGCGGACCAACAATGCGGCCGAACAGACCTTTCTCGACCGGCGGCTGAGAGAGATCGGGGACAGGGTCGATTCCCCCGACCCGGTCGCCGGGCCGGCCTGAGCTACCCGCGGCCGCCGAGCGTGGCCACGCCCTCGCCACCGAGATCCACGAGGGCCTCTTTGCGGCCGGTCATGGCCAGAACCAACGACGCCAGGGGGCCGGTGACCTCGGGGCCGTCGCCATTGGTCCAGTCGGCGTCGCTCGCCCGGAGCCGGAGACCGGCGATGCGTCTCTTCGCTCCGATGAGGAGATTCGATTTCTTGTAGGAGTCGGCGACGGCCACGAGAGCGTCTTCGGGCGCCTTGTGGCTGATCCCGAGGGGTCGCCTGATGTCCTCGCCGTGGACCACGATCTCGCCCAACATGGCCATGACCGGGGCTGGTGGGTGGTTCGTGGTGGTGGTCCTCGCCTGCAGGCGTTCGATAAGGAGAGCCGGGTCGAGGGCGCCGAGACGCCGGGCCGCCCGGTCGGTGAAGACGTCGAACTTGAAGCGGGCGGATATGAGCTCCTTGTAGAAGTTCGCCGGCGTCTGCTCGGCCGCCGCCAGGATGTGGCCGACGGTCTCCTGGACGGACCAGCCGCTGCAGAGCGAAGGGGTGGCCCATGCCTCGGCCGGGAGATCGGTGAGGGTCTCGACCATCAGCGCCCTTTCCGAGTGGATGTGCTTCCAGACCTCGCTTGTCTTCATGACAACCTCTCTCTGTTACGGGCTCAGGGTGATGACGAAAGCTGGCGGCCCGAATCGACAGAGAATTGGAAAAAGTTTTGGACACCGTTCGTTGGCCTGATCACGCGATATCAGACGCACGGACAGTGGTGAAGGTAGAACAACGGGCAGGTCGGTGGCCACGGTGTGAGAGGTCCGACGAGCCGGAGGGTTGGGGGTCGGACGACACCGGTGGTCCCGGGGGCTGAGACGGCAAAAGCAGGGCCGAAATGAACCGTCTGTCAAGGCGGCGCGTGCCTAGACTGCGGCGCGTGGCACGCGTGGTAGCTGTGGCGAATCAGAAGGGTGGAGTCGCCAAAACGACGACGGTCCACTCTTTGGGTTTCGCCTGGGCCGAGTCCGGCCTACGGGTTCTGCTTATCGATCTCGATCCCCAGGCCTGCCTCACCTACTCCACCGGACTCGACCCGAGCATGCTGCCGGCTTCGCTCCACGACGTCTTCGTGCGCACGATGAAGGCGGCCGACGCGCGCTACGTGGTCGACGGGGTCGACGGACTCGATATCCTGCCGGCCACCATCGATCTGGCCAGCACCGAGGTCCATCTCCTCACCCGTACCGCTCGTGAGCACGTCCTGCGCCGGGCGTTGAAGGGACTGCACGATGAATACGACGTGATGATCATCGATTGCCCGCCGTCGCTCGGCATCTTGTCGATCAACGGTCTCTGCGCGGCCGACGAGGTCCTCATCCCTCTCCAGTGCGAGACCCTGTGCAACCGGGGGGTAGGCCAGCTTCTCGAGATGATCGACGACGTCCGGACGTTCGCCAACCCCGGTCTCAAGGTGCGGGGGATCATCAACACCTTGTACGACGAACGCACCAGTCATGGTCGGGGCGTGCTGGCGGACGTGAAGGAGCGCTACGGGCTGGAGGTCCTCGACCCGCCGGTGCGCAAATCAGTCCGCTTCGCCGAGGCACCCGAATTCGGGCGCTGCATCCTCCAACATGCGCCGTCGTCGGCCGGTGCCGAGGCCTACCGCGCCCTGGCCCGAGAGCTCGAAGCCGACCGATGCCTGGTCAGCTGATCCGACCCGGACGCCCCGGCCGGGAGGAACACCGTGGCTGATGCCCCCGACCCGCTGGGCAAGCGCGCCCTGTTCTGGGCACCGGCCGAGCGCCACGAAGCAGGACCACGTCGTCCCGAGAAGCCCGAGAAGCGGGTCCTCCCCGGGCGGCACGCTCTGTTCTCGGCGGTCGGCAACGTTGCTCCCACCGAGATACCCAAGAAGAACGCGAGGCCGCGCCCGCAGCTGGGTGCGACGGCACCGGTTCGTGCAGTGCGTCCCCCCCGGGCGCAGGCGGCACGGCCTCCTCGAGCGCGGACCCCGGTCACGAAGGTGGCGACACCACCGACGGAGAGCGGCGACAGGGGTCCCATCAGCCTGTCGTGCTCGAAATGCGGCACCCATACCGATGTCGACATCCTCAAGTACCTGATGCTCCACCTGCCCTGGTGGCTGTGGCGTCCCGGGCGCGGCTACACCAGCCTCATGAAGTGTCCGGCCTGTGGAAAGCGGGCCTGGGTCAGCGCCTCCTGGGCCCCTCGGCCGAAGTGACGCCGTCGACCTAGACGGCTCGGCCCCTCACCTGACCATGTACCAGGTGAGCCGGTTGCAGGAGCTGAGAGCGGCGAGGTTGTCGGCCTTCGAATCGTCGGTGACCGAACGGATGGTCTTTTCGCCGCAGCACTTGTGACGCTTCACGGCCACCTTTTCGCCGGTGGCCGCATTCACGGTGTAGAAGGTGTCGTCTTTGGCCTTGATGGCCCGACGCACGTCCTCGACCGACTTGTGCTCGGGTGCCCGCTTACCTCGCATGACACCGACTCCGATGATGTGGTGGTGATCGACCGCCGACTTGCGCTCGACGCACACCACCTTGTACTCAGCCATGGCCCCCGCCTCGTCGTGCCGGGTTTCCGGCCTCCCGGACTGGAGCCAATGGTAGGGCGTCGTGACGGCAGCCTCCACCGGTCGCCCGGTGGGGGCTGCCGACCAGGATCAGGTGGCGGGACCGCTGGCCAGTTGCACGGTGGCGGTGTGCTGGGCTCCCGAGGCGTCCACCCACTGCACCTGCACCGTGTTGCCCGGGGAGTGACCGGCGATGATGGTCGAGAGTGATGTCGGAGAGGTCACGGTCTGACCGGCCAGAGAGGTGATCACATCGCCTTGGGCCAGTCCGGCCGCCTGGGCCGGAGAACCGAACGCCACGCCGGCCACATCCGCTCCGACCACGGAAGATCCGCTCTGACCACCGAGTCCGGGGACGCTGTTGACGCTCGAGATCTCGACGCCGAGGAAGGCGGTCGGTCCGACGTGGACGGTGGATGAGCTCTTGCCGGCTTCGATGTGCTTGGCGATGCTGATGGCCGTGTCGATGGGGATGGCGTAACCGTCGCCTCCGGCTGAGGAGAACGAGAAGGACTCGGACGCCGCCGTGTCGATGCCGACGACCTGTCCGGCGGTGTTCACGAGGGGTCCGCCGGAATCACCGGGTTGGACATTGGCGTTGACCTCGATGAGCCCGGTCAACTGCTCGGAGTTGCCCCCGCCGTCGTCGCTGGCGGTGATGGCCTGGTTGAGGGTGGTCACCGTTCCGCCGGCCACGCTCGGAGTTCCGCCCACGCCGCCGGCATTGCCGATGGCGATGATGGTTTGGCCCACGGTCACCTTGGAGGAGTCACCGACCGAGACGGTGCTCAGCCCCGACGCCCCGTGGAGCTGGATGACGGCGAGGTCACCGGTGCGGTCATAGCCGACGACCGAGGCCGAGTAGGTCCGTCCGTTGCCGATATCGGTGACCGAGATGCTGGTGGCCCCGTCGACGACGTGGTTGTTGGTGAGCACTTCCCCGGAGGAGGTGAGCACCTGGCCCGTTCCCGCCGCCGACTCGCCCTGATAGCTGAGGGTCACGTTGATGTCGACGAGACCGGGATCGACCTTGGCCGCCACGGCCGCCGAAGTAGCCGAGCTTCCCGAGCCCGACGACCCGTTACCGGATGACCCCGAGCCCGACGGCGGGGTGAAGGTTCCTGATCCCGAGCCCTGAGAGGTGCCGTTGTTGGCGGCGACATTGGTGGTCCCATTCCCCGACGGCTTCCAGACGGCGTAGCCCACACCCACTCCGGCAAGCACGGAGAGGACCACGACGATTGCCGTCACGGCGAAGAAGCGCGGGTGGCGGCGGGTGGCGGCGGAGGGGACAGGCGGGATCGGATGGGGACCCCAGGCGAGCCCGTAGGGAGTCGATATCGGCTCCCAGGCGCCGCCGCCGGCACCTGGCGCCTGGGGTGGGGCGGGCGGACCGGGGGGAGGAGGCGGGGGCATCCATCCGCCGGCCACGGGACCGAGAGGGCCGGCCACGGGACCGAGAGGGCCGGCCACGGGACCGAGAGGGCCGGCCACGGGACCGAGAGGGATGGGCGCGGCCGGCGGCTCGTGGCCGGCGTCGGGGGCCGGATTCGGGTGGGCCGTCGGCTGCTCGGACGGGCGAGCGGTCGGGTCGTCGGGGACCGGAGCGGAGGGGTCGAGGGTGTCCGTGGGATCTCCTGAGGAGTTCGTGAGCACTGGTGCGTTCATCTGCTCCTCAGTACACCGACTTTTCCTGAGGATTCGCTTTGACCCGCCTGTGAGTTCGTCTAGACGGACCTCGGAACGGCCGGGGCACCCGGGTCCGGGTCGACCGGAAGGGTTCTCGGACGGCCGACCGGGAAGCACCGCTGGGTGGCCAAAGCCATCTAAGTTGGCCGAAACACTCTCCCCAGACTACCTGACGCACGCACGGGGTCGATGACAGATTGGGCTTAAAAACCGCGGAAACCGACCTCGTCCCGGTACCTGACGCGGCCAAGGCCACCGTCGTCCAGGAACCCCTTGGAAAGGGTCCGGGGCACTGGGCCGGGGGACCCAGTGCCGCCCTCGGAGAGGACGGAGCCATCTACCTGGGCTACCGCTTCCGGCGCCCGTTCGGGGAGGGCCGGGGATTCCTCAACGTCGTGGCCCGGTCCGAAGACGGCGAGCGTTTCGAGACGGTGGCCGAACTCGATCGCAAGGACTTCAACTGTGAATCCCTCGAGCGCCCCGCACTGGTGGCCGTGCCCGGTGGGGGGTGGCGCATCTACGTGAGCTGCGCCACCCCGGGGACATTTCACTGGCGGGTGGATCTCCTCGAGGCGTCGGATCCCACCCGCTTCGATGCCCGTTCCGCCCGCACAGTGCTCCCGGGGGACGACCGCACGGGGGTGAAGGATCCCGTGATCCAGTGGCACGACGGTCTGTGGCACATGTGGCTGTGCTGCCATCCGCTCGAGGACTCCTCAGCCACCGATCGGATGTGGACGCGCTACGGCACCAGTACGGATGGGATCGACTGGGATCTCCACGAGACCGCCCTCGGGCCCACGCCCGGGCAGTGGGACGCACGGGGCGCCCGGGTCACCCATGTGATGGTCGATAACGGTCGGTGGTCCGCCTACTACGACGGGCGGGCCACGGCCGAGGACAACGCCGAGGAGCTCACCGGCGTCGCCGTGGGCACCGGTCCGGACCGACTCGTGCCCCAGCCGGGGCCGGTGGCCGTGTCGCCATGGGGTAGTGGCTCGTTGCGCTATCTGTCAGGGGTGGCGCTACCCGACGGGGGTCTGCGTCTCTACTACGAGGCGAGTCGCCTCGACGGCGCCCACGACCTGCGCACGGAGTACGTCCCGCCCTCACGGTAGGTGCGCCACTGGGTGAGGTCCCAGCCGGTCAACTCTTCCAACAGCGCCATGTCCTCGGAGAAGTAGCCGATCAGTTCACCCCTGTCTTCGGCCGAGAGCTCGGGCCGGTGCTGGGGTGTCCGCTGGATCAACCACAGCAGCGGGACGCTGGCCTTACGCCACACCTGCGGGGGGAACAGGCGGCCCACGGCGGCGCCACCGCGCATGGCGCCCTGGAGGACCCTCGTGGTACGTGTGGGGTGGACGTAGGTACCGACGTTCTGGGCCGAAGCATCGTCGAGGACACCCTCGTCGACACCGAGAAAGCGGCAGACGGCATCGAGCGTGCGCGGGGATTCCTCCACCAGCCACTTGTAACGGAGGACGAGAACCTGATGACGGGGGAACAGCGAATAGAGATGCTCGAGCTGGCGCCCGTAGAGGCCGGTCCCGAGGTACCGCCAGAACGGTGCCCACCCGGCCTGGATGCGTTTCTCCTCCTCGGCGCAGGCGGCCACGAAGTTGTCGATGGGCTCCAGACCGTCGGCCCACAGATGGGCCCAGTTCGAGTAGGCGCGATCGACCGGGTCGCGCAGGATGGCGATCAGGCGGGCATCAGGGACAGTCTTGCGGATCCGTTCGAGTGCACGGGGCTCGGCCAGGTAGAGCGGGGTCGACTCGCCACACAAAGCCCCGGGGGGTGCCGCATCGAACAGGCGCTCGTAGTCGTCGGGTCGCCAGATCCACTCTCGGTAGCTGTGGGCGTCACCGGGTCCCCCCTGGCTCGGGGGCGGTCCGTCACAGAGAAAGAACTTCGTCTCCTTGACCGGTGACATGAAGAGCTGCGGATGCCGCGCCAGGGCGCCATGCAGCGCGGTTGTGCCCGCTTTCGGTGCGCCGATGACGAAGAAGTCCGGGAACGGCACCGGTCGACCTTCGGCTTAGAGAGCCCAGAACGCGGCCGTGCCGCGCCATGGGGATAGGCACCGCCGCGGCCGGGCCGCAGAGCGGCCGACGCTTCGAGAACGACTGGCTGTGTCATGAGGACCTTCCGGACAGCAGTCGATGAATAGGGCATCTCTATCAAATCACTGGTATTTCATTTTTGATTATCTCCGGTGCCATCTTCCAGGTCAAGGATCATGCGACCAACAAAGTCACGAGCGGGGCGATCCGTCGGCAGGGGCCACCCCCCCGAGGGACCCGGTGAGTGCGTCAGCTTTGCCCGGTGACACCACCTCGAAGCCGGGAGCTACCTGCTTACGGTGGCGGGCGATCTCCTGATCCACCGTCACTTCATCGACAGCAACCGCGACGGGCGTAAACGACAACAGCCCAACGACGACGGCCACCGTCGGCTGGGCCGCGGACCGTTTCGGTCGGCGTCCGTCAGGGAGTGCCTGAACGACCGAAGAGCGTCTCCAGCTGGCCTTCTGTCTCTGCCCATGCGTCGCCGCGGGGATCGATCAGGTCTCGGTGCCCGGCGTCGGGCAGCGGAACATAGCGGACGTCGTCGCCCGCCTCGAGAGCGCTCTCGGCATAGCGCTCGCTCATCGATGGGGGAACGACGGTGTCACGCAGACCGTGGATCAGCAGCTGCGGCACGCCCAGTGGCACCAAGGCGGCCGGGGAGGCCACCGCCATGCGCTCGGGGACCTCGAGCTCGCCACCGCCGAGAAGTCGGGCCACGGCATCCCCCCCTACCCCCGACGCCTCGGCGGCGGCGAGATCCACGACTCCCGCCAGAGAGATGGCGCCACGGACCGACACCTTCACCGACGACCCGGGGGCACCGTCGGGAAGGCGGCCCCGGCCTGCGGCCCACAGGGCGAGGGCTCCATCCGCCGAATGGCCACAGGTCGCCACCCGGTCCAAGTCGATGTCGGGGAACGACTCGACATGATCAATGGCGTCGGCGACATCCTGGAACGTCTCGGGCCAGCCCCCACCGCCGCCGAGCGCTCCGACGCGACGGTGTTCGATGTTCCACGCCGCCCAGCCCCTCTTCGCCACGGCCCGAGCGAGCCTGCTCATGAGAGTCTTCGTGAACGGGGCCCGCCAGAATCCCCCGTGGATCAGAACCACGAGGGGCAGATCGCCCGTGGTCTGCGCCGGCAACCACAGATCTCCGACCTGGCAGTGACTGGTGCCGTAGGAGATCCGGGTCCGCCCCATTGCGCCACGATCGCGGTGGGGGCCTTCGGCCCCCGGGTCGTTGATCGTGGTGTCCCCGGATCAGCAGTTCGGGCTGTTGAGTACCGACTGGTTGTCTCCGGCGAGGCACTCTTCGTACGACGTCGGCGACCACACGGCCGAGTTCGGAGGTACGAAGTACGGCGGCCACAGCGTCTGCAACGACGTGTCGTAGATGTAGTCCTTGGCGTAGCCGGTGACGACAGTGGCCCCGTTCACGGTGGCAACGGGCCCCCGGAAGTTCTGTGCGATTGACCCGAAGATAGTGAGCGTTCTCTCGTATCCTACCGACGCCCAGTTCGGCAGGTACATCGAGTCGTTCAGGGCCAGGATGGCGGCGTCGACCGTGAGATTGGGCACCGGACTCGACGTGGTACCCAATTGCACCCAGTCGGTGGCGATGAGTCCGAGAGCGTCCGTCGAATCACTCTCTTCGCCGTTTGCCCCGGTTTGTATGTCGCCCGACGGGTACTGCAGGTTGTTCGAGACGATGATGCTCTGACCAGCCATGATGTCGAGGGCGCCGGTCATGTTTCCACTGACCGTGACCGTGCCGGCGGCGTAGATCAAGCTGGCCGTCATCCCACCGCTGCCGGCGAGCGTGATCGGGCTCGTGCAGAAGGAGTTGGCGGGGGTCGCCAAGGTACCGCCTGACCACGAGATGTGGGTCGTGTTCCCGGACAGGCTCAGAGCCAACGTCACGTTGCCGGTGAATTCACAGCCGTACTTGAGCGCCGCCGTGATGTCCGTAGCCGGGATCGCACTTTGCGGCGGCGTGTTGTTCACAATCTTGACTGCTTCTTTGGGTGGAGAACCGCATCCATTCCCATTCGTATATCCGGGCACCGCCACGCCCCACTCGGCCGCCGTGTCGAGAGTGTCCCCACTTTCGATTGTCCCCTGGAAGTTGGGTGTTCCGCAGATGCGGAAGGCGTCGTTGGAGAACACGGGACCGGTCAGTGTGTCGTTGCTGTCGAATTCGACCGTGCAATTGCCCGGTGTCGCCGGGCTGGCTCCGAAATATTCGCCCTGCGTGTAGCCCGGACAGTTGGGCAGACCAGAAATGGTCGGATCGAGAGATTCGTAGTTGGTCCAATAGACGTCGTCCAACGAAGAGGCAGGCCGGACGGTGTAGGCGAAGGTGCGGACCACGGCGTCGGCGCCCGATCCCGCCTTGCCACTGACCTCGAGCGAGACGAGCCCTTGCGCCGTCTCGACGGACGGCGAGTACGAGTAGTACTCGAGAGGTGTGGTGGACGCCTGCACCCAACCGGTGAAGGCGCTGTTGGTGGCGCAGCCCGTCGTATAGGTCTTGCTGCAGACGGAGTAGCTACCGCTGGCGTCGAGGTGCTGCTCGTAATCGTTCAACCCGGCCTGCGCCGCTTCGTAGGCGGCGTCCCAGTTCAAGTTCCGGGTCGTCTGGGGTAGCTGATCGACCGTGGTCGTGGCGATGGCGAGCGGAATGGACATGAGAAGCGCGAGCGCTATGAGCACGAACAGCAGGGCCTGCCCCGCCTCAATGTCGCCGCCACCGAGAAGACGGCAGACCCGTCGCGTCATCCGGTTCAACATGACCCGGTGGCCCCTGCCTGGGCCAGCGCCGTCTGGCAGGCATACACGCCGTTGTAGATGACGAGGGTCGGCGACGTGAGTGTGGTCTGCGAGACATGTGCGGCACCCACCGACGGCGAGTCGAGGATCAAGGTGGTGGAGGCGGAGGTGTAGAAGAAGGAGTTGGTCGTCAAACCGTTGTTGGTGATGGAGACCTCACTCGTCGTCAGGGTGATCAGACTCGAGGGGTCAACGTTGTTCACCTTCGCCTGCATCTGAATTGAGGACCCGCTGCAGACGGAGGAGGAAGTTACCGGCGTTGTCGTCGTGTTTGCATTGGAGCAAACCTGCAGCTGATGGGTGGTCGTCAGAGCGATCCCCATGGCGGTGGAGCCATTGAGCGATGCGGTGTAGAGGAAAAGGGGTGGGGTGGGTGTGACCGACCCGCTGGTTGCCGGTGCCACTGGGGTCCAGCCCCAACTAGTGGCGGCGTGAAGGTCGGTGGTGATCGCCTCCTGGGCAACCTGCAGCATGTCAAGACCTTCGGTCCCATTCGTCACCTGGACCTGGCGTTCCTGCACGATGGTGAGTGAGGAATCGACGGCAACGACCACGAGCGAGAACAGGACCAATGCGATCATCATCTCGACCAAACTGACGCCCGACTCCTCGCGGTGTGTGCGTCGCACGCGCATCAGGCGCTCATCGAGATGTAGCCGGTCACTTTCGTGCCGCCGATGAAGATCCCCGCCGGCTTGACGGTCACGGTGACCGACGTGCCGTTGGCCCCGAGATACGAGGGAGTCAGAACCCATACACCGTAGGGCAGGCCGCTGATGATGGACGCGGTACCGGTCGACGAGTACACGTTCTGGGTCAGCACGCCAGTAGAGGCGGCGAAGTTGTTGCTGTTGGTAGCGGCGTAGACGGCGCTGATCGAATGGCTCCCGGCCGGGAGGGCCGACGTGGTGCAGCTGGCGGACTGCGATACGAGGGTGACGGGCGTCGAGCACGCAGCGATAGCGGCGCCGTCGGAGGTAAAGGTGATTGTTCCTGTGGCAGGACCACCGGATGTGGCCGCCACGGTGGCCGTGAAGGTCACCGACGATCCCACCGTGCTGGCGTTCTGAAAGGCAGAGGAGGTCAGGGTCGTGGTGGTGCTCGAGGCCGAGATCGTCTGGGTCATGGTCGAGGAAGTCGATGATGTGTAGTCGGTCGTGTTGTCGGAGAGATAGGCCGCGGTGGCGCTATACGTCCCACCACTGTCTCCGGACAGGGTCGTCCAGACGCAGGTCGCCGTGCCCGACGAGAGTGTGACGTTGCTGCAGAGGGTCGTGGCGCCGTTCTTGAAGGTGACCGTTCCGGTCGGCGTGGCGGTAGACGGCGAATCGGCCGTGACCGTGGCCGTGAGTGTCGCTGATGTGCCGTAGCCGTTCGGATTCGGGCTCGACGTCAGGGTCGTGGTCGTGGTCGTAGCCGTGATGGTCTGTGTCTTGCCCGACGACGTGGAACCCGACCACTTGCCGCCACCGCCATAGACGGCGGTGATCGTCGATGATCCGACGGCCAACGACGAGGTGGTGAACGTGGCGACGCCCGACGAGTTGACCGACCCCGTTCCCAGGGTCGTCCCGCCCGACTTGAAGATCACCGTTCCGGTATTCGGCGTACTGGGCGCGGCACAGCCGCCGCCGGCAGTGCATGCCAGGGTGGCAGTGAAGGTCACCGGCGAGCCGTAGGTGGCGGAGCTCAGCGCAGAAAGAGTCGTTGATGTGGCGCAGCCGCTGGTGCAGGCCGAGACGTAGGTGGCGTCGGCGCCGTGCCGGCCGTGGGACGTGCGCCGGTAGGCGGTGTTGCCGGCGCATGAGGAACCGGGGACGCAGGACGTCCCCAGACCGAGAGTGGGCATGGCCAAAGTGCCGGTCCCGCAGTTGGAGTCGTTGCTTGTGGCGGTCACCGATGCACCGCTCGGAAAGCTCGCGCCGTGCTGAACCACGATGTCGATGGGCGTCAACGCGAAAGAGGGCGTCGCCTGGCTGCCGGGGGTGAGGTTGACGGGCTGGCCATCGGTCGTGGCACCGGGCGAGTAGTTCGCACCGTCAGGCGCGCTCTCGAAACCACACGAGCCGGCCACGACGTAGTAACTGGGAGGGGGTGACGCGGCCGCCGTGTTGGGGAAGACCAACGCCGGCACCGCCGAGACGTATGAGGCCGTCGAACTCCAGGCATAGTTGGGGTAGGAATAGTTTGAGTAAAAGGTCAACGGGAGGCTACTGACGCCGGTCGGAAGCCAAGAACCGGCCGCCGCCAATGTGTATGTCGGGGAGACGGTGGCCTCCTGGTCGTACGTCCAATCGACGGTGTCGGTCGTGTTGGCCACCACCCCTGCAGTGGTCGAGAGAGTGGCGGCGCTGTTGGTGGAGGTCGACCAGTCATCGAGGTCGTCGATATAACCCGACTTTGCTCCTGTCACCGTCCAATTCGTCACACTTAGGTTGGCGAAAAGGGCGCAGCCGGACCCGGTCGTGGTCGCCGTATAGGAAGTACCGCCACTCGAGATGGTGACGGTGACGCCCTGAATTCCGGTGCCCGTGGCGCCGGTGATGTCGACCAGGATCGAGCCTTCGTTGCTGTTGAAGGCGGTCGGCGGCAGAGCCAGGAGAGTGGTCTCCTCGACCAGAAGCCCCGTCGACGACGATGAGCCCGACACCCACCAGGTGGCCCCCGACGGCTCGTCCGCCCACGTCACCCAGACGGTGACCTTCAGCATGGCCCCCGTGCTCGAGCTGGGCGAGGCACACGACGAATTGTTCGGATAGTACGGGGAGACCTCCAGTTCCATGACGTACTGCTGACCGGCGCTCGTGACGATGGGCAGCGCCGAGTCACCGACGTCTGTGAGCAACGTGGTCACACCTGTCTGCACCTGGTTGTCCAAAGTGCTGGTGGCTAGCTCGGTGGCCACCTGTCGAAAGCGGGAATTGGCCCCCACTTTGAAGGCGGTCACCATGAGGCTCGAGACGGATACGAGGACGGTGAGAAGGATGGCCAGTGAGATCATGACCTCGAGGAGCGAGAAGCCGGCCTCTCCTGTGACAGAGACGGTCTCCTCGGACGAGGTCACGGCTGACCGCCGGTGTCCAGAAAGCCGACTCGACACGCCTTGAACGGACCACCGGGCGGGCCGGAGGCGGAACCTCGGGGTTGGCCGCCGTCCCCCCCTGCGTCGGTCGAGCAGCACTTTCTCACTCCACGTGGGATCTTAGTCACTTATTGCGCAATATCAATGACAGATCCGGCTCACCCGTTCTGACGGATCCTCCACACGCACGAGGGAGAAACAAAGAGAGAGGCCGAATCGGGGGCGCCCGTCACGCTCTTCATACCTACGTCGTCACGGACGGAGGCCAGGACCAGGAGCAAAGGCGGATGTCAGGTGACGGTGGCCCCGAAGCTGTAGGTGCCCGCTCCCACCAGCACGGTCACGTCGCCCGGCTGGACGCTCAGAACCGTGATCCCGGGGGCGTGGGCGAAGGGTTTGCCCCCCTCGGTCACAGCCTGGGGGCTCGAGACGGGCAGGTGGACGTGGGCGGCGGCGTTGGGGGGAACCATGAGGGTCAGGTCGACCCCTGACGGCCGTCGGTGCCAGTCGACCGTTGCCACGCCGGCCACCGTGGGGACCCGTCCCGAGGCGTTCAATTGCCCGGGCGGCGACTTGACGTCGAGGACCGTCGTGCCGCTCGTGACCGCCGGTGTCACCGGCATGACGCCGAGCAGCACTTCCTGCATGGCCACCAGGGCGCAGGAGCCCCACCCGTGGGACATGCTGTCGCCGATGTCGTCGCTCGGGGTCCAGACCTCCCAGGTGAAGGTGCCACCGGCGGCGGCGATGTGCGCCCATCCCGGGATCCTGGTGTCGGTGAGGAGATTGACGAGATCGCCGTCGAGGCCGGCCGCGTGCAGGGCGCGCAGCAGCTCCAGGCCGTGATCGGGACTGACGGAGATGCCGAGGCTGGCCACATAGGCCCCCACTGTCGTCAGGTGCGCCGCGGGGACGACCCCGTAGGCGAGAGCCGAGGCATTGACCTGCTGCGAGGCGTGGGGACTGAGCGTTCCGTCGGAGTGGAGACCGTCCACGTAGACGCCGTCAGCACGCACGAGCCTGGAGTTGACGGCCGTCGCCAGGGTGGCGCTGCGAGCCGCCTGGAGGTCGGCCTGTGCCGTATCTCCGAGGAGCGTCGCCACCTGGCCGATCCGGTTGAAGGCGTTCACCCCCATCACATTGATCGTGGTGTCGGCCGTGGTGTCGAGGTCGTACCCGTAGAGGGGGTCGCCGTTGCTTCCGAGGGCCAGGCCCGTGATCAGTCCCGTGGTGCTGTCCACATGGCTCTGCAGGTACCCGGAGATGTTCTCGAGGGTCTGCTGCAATGACGTGACCGTGTCAAGATCCCCTGTGTTCAGGTAGTACCGCCACACCCACTCTGGATACATCTCGGTGAAGGTGGGGAAGTCACGCGCTCCGTCACCATTCGGATATACCGCGTTCACCCGCCCGTCGGGCCAGTAGCGCTTCTGCGAACGTGAGAAGTCGCGTAGGGCCTGCCAGGTGAGGTTCTGTTCGCGAAACGCCCGCATGGCGACCTGGGATTCGTTGGCCCCGTCCCACAGGAACGGACCCTTCTCGCGCGTCGGCGTGTCGATGAACTGCTCCTGCGAGGTGTACAGAGCCGAGCGGCTGGTCAGGTTCCACACGTCGTTCAGCATGTGCTCCGACGTCACGAGAGTGGCACTCGGAACGTCCGGCACGGCCGCGTGGCGGGCCAGGGCGGTGATTTGGGAGTGGCCGAGGTCCTCGCCGGGTTCGTCGATCTGGAGGTAACGGAATGCGAGATATGTGAACGGCCGGAACGTCTGGGCGCCGTCGCGTTGGATGTAGGAATAGCTCAGGTCGGTCCCCTGGACGCCATGGACGGTCGAGACGTGGCCATCGGCGTCGAGAAGGTACCCGACGTGCATCGGTACCGTCCGTCCGCTCACGCCCCGGTGAAACGCCACCTGGGGGCGGGCGGAGTAGACCTTGCCGAAGTCGACCACCACGGCTCCGGTGGCGAGCACCCGTACCGACACCGGCGCCACCGCGTGTTCCACGATGCGCGTGCGCAGGGCGTAGAGGTGGGTGAACGGAACGCTGCCGATGGGGCCGAGCACGGCCGGCGCGCTCCAGCTGCGATCGTCGAAGTCCCCGTTCGCCCAACCCATGGGGGTCGCCCGGCCGTCGATGTTCTCGACGAAGTCGGCACCGTCGGTATTGCGGTAGGCCCCGGGCAGCCATTCCCCGGGATGCTCGCGCCACGAGCCGTCAGAGCCGATGACCTGGCTGGTGCCGTCGGTGAAGTGGACGGACACGTGGACGAGCACGCCCGGTGCGGACTCCGGGCGGCCCTGGCCGGCGCCGTACCAATGGTGCAGAACGCCGATGGCGTTGGCCTCACCCGGTCGGAGATGGGCGGTGACATCGGTCGCTTGGTAGTACTGCTCGTCGGGGTAGCAGAAGCTCGGCCCCGTATCCACCTCCGTGCCGTTCACCCACAGCTGGTACTTGTGGGCCGCCGCCACAAAGGCGGTCGCCCTGGCGATCGCCTTATGGGGAAGAGTGCGGTGCGTCCGCAGGTACGTGTGCCGGTCTATTTGAGGATCCGACAGCGCCGGCTGCAGCCACATCGACGCCCAGTCCCCGTCGCGTAACCCGGTCGTGAACGGCGACGGCGCTGAGAACGGGCCCCAAGCCTGACCTCCGTCACGGGTCGACACCCGCCACTGGTACTCGGTGTCGGCCGCCAATTGCCGGCCCCGGTAACCGACGAAGGCCTGTCGGGCCGAGGAGACATGGGCGCTATCCCAGACGGTCAGCGATCCCCCGCCGCGGCTTGCGGCCACGACGACCCGGTATCCGGTCTGGTGGGCACCTCTCCGTGCATCATCGAGCTCCCAGGCGAAACTGACGTCGTCCGGGTCGACGCCCACCGGAGCTTCGACGCCGTTGACGGTCAGCTTCCGCGGCGCGTCGGCTGCTCCTGCCGAAGACGGATCAGAGGTGGAGGTATCGGCCCATCGCATCGATGACGCCGTCGACCGGACACCGGCAGCCGGGAGCGAACCCACGGCCATAGCGGCCGAGGCGCGGGCGCTGTGGGCCAGGAAGGTCCGTCGGTCCCATCGGGGCATCGACATGGCGTCAGTCTCTGGCCGTCACGAGCCGGCGATCCGGCGCACCGTGTTGCCACCCTGGTCGGCGAAATAGAGCGCCCCGCCGGGGCCGACGGCGACGCCGTCGGGGTAGGTGACCCGGGTCAGGACCCAACGCGTGCCGTCACCGGCCGGGAGCGAGCCGCTGACGGTGAGTAGTCCGGCGACCGTATACATTTTGTCGGCGACCACGTTGCGGCCGAAGAGGACGCCGTTGTGGGCGGGGACTTCCCGTATGCAACGGTCGTAGCCGTCGGCGATGAAGAGGTCGCCGGCGGCGTCGACGGCGAGACCACTCGGATAGTTCACGGCCGACGCCGCTCCCGTGGCCGACAATCCGTCGGCCAGGTATGCCGAATAGATGCCCTGGCCGGCGACCGTCCCGATGTCGCCGGCGCCGATGGTCACGCCGTAGAACGTGCCCGTGGCGGCCGGGACCTCCCGGACGGCGCTGTTGCCCTCGTCGGCGATCAGCAGATCACCTCCAGCGTCGAGAGTGACGGCCGACGGCGACCACAACTGCGCATGGGCGGCGCTCCCGCCGTCACCGCTGTAGCCGCAGACGCCCGTTCCGGCCACCGTATAGATATGTCCGGAGTCGAGAGGGACACCCAGTCGTGTTTCGTTGCGGGCCGGGACCTCGTCGACCTGGCAGGCGGCCGTGTCGGCGATAAAGAGATCGCCGGCGGCGTCGACGGCAATCCCCTGCGGGTCGGCCAGCCTGGACGACCGGGCCGAGAGACCTGCCCTGGCGGAACCGGCCACCCCGGTGCCCGCTACCGAGATCAGGTGGCCGGCCGTGACAGACACCCCAAAGTCCCGGCCGTTGGCGGCCGGAAGCTCGAAGATCCGGTTCCCCGAACCGTCGGCGATCAGGAGGTCGCCGGCGACGTCGAAGGCCACGCCCGTCGGGTCGCCGAGCGACAGCGCCGACTGCCGCGTGGAGGTGTGCCCATGGCAGTCCGTGCCGGCGACGGTGTAGATGTGATGCGCCTTCATGGCGAGTCCGAAGTGCCGACCCGAACGCGCCGCGATCATCTGGATCCGGCAGTTACCGGTGTCGGCCACCGCGACATCTCCGGCGGAGTCGACGTCCACGCCTGACGGGGAGGCCAGCTTGGCCCGCCCGGCCAGTCCCCCGTTGCCGCTCTGGCCCGGTGCGCCGGTCCCGGCCACAGTGGCCACCGCCACCGGCGCCGCTGCTGCTCCCGTTGACACGAGAGCGAGGAGCACGACGGTGCAGCCGACGCTGAAAACAACTCCCCTCGAAAAGACTCTCATGGCTCCCCTGCGGACCGGACTCCCACGCACCCAAACCGCCACCGCGTCGCATCCTTGCACGTCCCGGCAAGGACGAGTCGAGGTGATCAGAAGCCGGGAAACACCGAGCGAAGTCTGTCGAGGGTCACTGCGTCGGAGTCGAGCTCGATCGGGGGTGCATGCTTGTCGTCGAGCCTCCCGTACACGAGACGTACCAAGGCCTCGGCCGGCAGGCGGAGCACGCCATCGGTCGACCCTCCGTCCCACTGATCGATGGTCACCGCGTCGTCGACTGTGAGGGCGAGGTCTCGGGCAGGCCCGGAGGTGACGATCCGGACCCGGACGGGTTCGTCCTGAGGCTTCCCGACCCGACGCGCCATCTCGGGAAGCATGTCGATCACGAGCTCGACGGCATCGGGCGACACCGCAGCGGTGGGATCGAGGGAGGCGGCGACGTCCCACGTATGCACCGCGTGTTCGCTCAACCGCATCCCCAGGAAGCCGACTACGTCGAGCTCCATCCCGAACATCGCGAACTGGAGCTCATCGAGCTGCACGTCGGAGAGCGCCTCCACCTGGGCCACGAAGGCCTCGTTCGCCACCACGCTGTCGGTCACCTGCTTCTCGGGGGTCCGTGCGTTCCACGCGTCCCAGATGGGGGGAAAGGCGTCGGGTCCCGGCAGCGCGCCACCTTCGAGTGCGGCGTCGAGGATGCCGGCGAAGCCCTCGGCCTGGCTACCGAGATGCGACAGGACCTGGGCGATGCTCCACTCACTGGCCTGCGAGGGTGCCTCCACGCCGTCGGGAACGAGTGGCTCGACCAACGCCGTCAGGCGATCGTGCGAGCTTCGGAGAGCCGCTATCCAGGGACGGGGATCGCGTTTCACGTCGAGGTTCTCCTCTCAGGCGCCGCAGCGCCACGGGCTCATGTCAAGGCCAGGGTAACGAGCGCCCACGCCCGACAGGGTTGCATCCGTCCAATAGGGGTCCCCCGGTTTCGGGAAGCCCAGCACGCTCAGTTGTCGGACGCTCGCCTGCTGAACGAATTTGTGCCACTCCGGCGAGAAGCCTTTGAACGGCCACGCCTGGTAACCGATCCAGTCGAGGCGGGCCGGTCGGTAGGCCACGTGGAGCATGAACCGCGCCTGCCCCGACTCGGTCACATCGACCGAGCGGTGGTAGACGTCGGGGCTGTAGGCGACAACCGATCCTGCCGGGCCCGACGCTTCTCCCGGATCGTCGTAGAGGTGGCCGTAGTCGTGGAAATTCAGCGTGTGCTGCTCGACCGGGATCCCGGACGTCCTGGTGCGCGACACCATGCGGGTGGCCCCGTTGCGAACGGAGACGTCGTTCAGATAGATGAACGTCTCGAGGTGCTGATAGCCGATGTCGCCCCGGGGAACGACGAGCGAATGGTTCGGATAGTCAGCGTGGAGGAGCTGGTTGTAACCGGACGACTGGTGCGGATACTTGGCCGATGCCAGCGCCAGGTACAGCCGCACATCCTCCGTCCCGAGAAGCTCGGTGGCCAGATCGATGAGGACCTCGTGCACGACAAGCTTGTTCAGGCGTGTGCTCTTGAACGGGAACTCCGGCCACGCTGCGTCCCAGGTTCGCCACAGAGCGGTTCGTTCGTCGTCATCACCGCGATCCATCTCGGCCGCCGTGGGGAACATGCGCTCGAGAGCACTCTGGGCTGCATCCAGGTCCGGCGTCGGAATGGCGCCCTCGAACACACACCAACCGTCACGTCGCCATGTATCGAAGAGTGTCGGAGAAAGACTCGAGCGACTCACGACCCAAAGCTACTGCCGTCGCCGCGACCCGTTTTTTCGCGCCGCCCGTCGTCCGTTCACATAGTTGTCATCATTTGGACTCAGAGCGTTTACGAGGCGCCCGTACGCTGCGGGGTACCGGCAGCTGAGGGGCTGCAGGAACCGCACAGCCGAAGGGGCTTGGCGACAGGTGTGTCCCCCGCACCCAATGCTCGCCAGCCCCTTCGGCGCGTGCGGGCCGACATCGCCTCCCGTCGAGAGCTACCCTCACAGGCGGCGACGGGTTCGAAGAGCCATGTTCGGTCGTCAGCCGGGGGCCCTGCAGGGGGATCGCTCTCCCCTGCCGCGTCACTCCCCCGCTAATTTCCTGGCGTCGGAATCGGCGAGCACGCTGTAGACGAGGACGGGGTCGTCGAAACCTTTCAGTTGACGTCGGCCGGCACTCTCGAAGACGAGCGGGCTGTCGCGGGCCGCCATGCGAACGTTGTCATCGGCAAGGACCTCGCCGGGAATGGCCAGATCGGCGAGCCGAGACGCCAGGTTCACCACTTCTCCGTAGTAGTCCCCCTGCCGGGCCACCACGTCGCCGTAGGCGAGGCCCCCTCGCGGTTGAATCCCGTAGTCGACGAACTCGGTCATGAGGGCCAGAGCCAGATCGCATCCGGCCACGGGATCGATGGCCACTAACATCACCTCATCGCCGATGTGCTTGATGATCCGGCCGCCGTGTTCGGCGGCCAGACGAAAGGCGCGGTTCTCGAATTGCCCGATGAAGGCGCTCAGCTCCCGGGTGGCCATTCGATGCGACACGGGCGTGAATCCGACGAGATCGACGAATCCCACCGCCACCCGGAAGAGGGCCCGATCGGTGACATCGGCCTGCGCCAGGCGCTGGCGGGCCACCCCGTCGCGCAGGAGATGGGCGAAAAGGGCGCCCAATCCCGAACCCAGATCGAGCGCCGTCCGGGCCGCGCCGGTGCCCTTCTGGGCCAAGCTCAGGACGTCGGCGCCACTGTCGGCCAAGTCTGACTCGACTGTCTGGACGTAGAATGAGATGGCTGCATCAGCGACTCTCGACAGCGCGCTGCCGATGACATGCATGAGCTCGTCACCCTCGACATCGGTGAACAGGTCCACGGTCAACGTGGCTATGAGCCCGCCATCATCAGCCGAGAACATGGGGACCTCCGGCCCCGGCACCTCCACGCCGAGAGCGCGCCAGATGTCCACCACCCGGTCGACCGGCGCACCGACACGTTGGGCCAGCTCGGTGGCGGTGAAGACCTCGGAGGCGGTGAGGACCAGATCGGCACCGAGCCCGGTCAGATTCGAATGCGTCTCGGCCTCGGCGATCTGTTCGGGCGTCGCCCCCAGCGACTGGAGGAAAGCGATCACCTCGGGGGTAGCGGCGTAGGTCTCATCCGACCGGGCTCTGGGCGGGCTCTCCACAGCCCCCAGCTTGGCATCGACTCGCCGTCCCGTGTGCACCCTGTCCGGGTCATACTCGGACAGGGGCGAATTCCATGAAACTCAAGCTCGACCTGCACGACATCTACAACCGTGGTTCGGACATCGACCAGGCATTGCGCGACATCATGGATGAGGCGGTCAGGAAGAAGGCCACCCTGGTGGAGATCATCCCCGGAAAAGGATCGGGCCAATTGAAGAAGCGCGTCCTGCGCTTCCTCGATACCAAGGAGATGAAGGCTCTCTACCACCGGGTGGAAAAGGACTCGAACAACTTCGGCAGGGTCTTCGTCCACTTCCGCTGGAAGTGACCGTCCGGCACGATCACCTCTCGACATCAGACACAGCGCAGGAGCGACCACCGTGCGCAAAAAGAAGGCCCTGAACCCTCAGCTCATCCGCGCCGCCGTGGACGCTTTCCCGGGCCCACCCGATAATGCGCCCGGCCCCTTCAAGGAGCGCTACTACCGCGCCGTCGACACCCTTCGTCGTGGCCAGTGCGGCGATTGCCACGTTCGTCGGATAGACGCTCCGCACACACCGACCGATGGTCACACCACCTTTCAGATCGAGATTCATCACGCGTCGACATGTCCGCTCAATCCGACGAACCTCGAACTGTACGCACGGGAACTCGGCTACGACTGGCACAAGGAGTCAATGGAAGTTCACCGGATGACTCTGAACAAGGACGGCAAGATCCTCGACACCGAACCCTGACAACGCAGGGCGCTGACAACGCAGAACCGGGCCGCCGCCTTTCGGCGTGCGACCCGGTACAGCTGCGTGGATCTCGGACGTCGTGGCCGGTATCGAAACCAGCGATGACCCGTCTGTCTCTTGAGCGACCGCTACGCCACGAAGTTGCAGGGTCCACTCACCGAGGCGCCGGTGAAGAAGATCTTGACCGTGCCGGCCGTGGCGCCCTTGGTGGAGATCTTGATCACCTTGGCCGTGTCTTTCTTGATCTTGGCCGCAGCTCCGCCAATCGTCGCTGACGTGGCACCGGTCAGGTCGGAACCGTGAATCGTCAAGGTGTGCCCGATCTTGACGGCATGCGGCGAGCACCAGTCCCACGCCGGGGAGGTCGTCGGGGGGCTCACCGGCTTCGGCTTGGCCGAGGCCACACCGCTCATTGCTGTGGGCACCGCCATGATCGCCAGAGAAGCGATGGCGGCGCGTCCAGCGACAGTTCGAATTCTCACTTTGGATCCCCTTCGTAAAAGTTCGGTCCCCGCAACCATGACCGACCCAGATCAGATCCAGCCCAATGCGGCCTCAACGATTGAACAAGCGGGGCCGGCGTGACAGCCCGGTGTTAGGCCTGAGCCAGTGCGACGAGCTTGGTGACCGTCGTCCAATTCCGGGTGGTGGCCGGCGAACCGAACTTCTTCTCGAAGAAGGTGTTGGTGAGCTTGGTGGTGCCGTAGCCGTTCGGGCAGAACAGGTAGACCTGGCGTCCGACGACCTGGAACTCGTCGGCGTCGGCTCGCTTGCCCTTGACGGACTCCAGGGCCTTGCCGTCCGGGATCCCGCCCATGAACGTCACATGCAGGACCTTGGGATCCTCCCCGCGCTCCACGAAGGGATTGGCGCCGATGACCGCCTCCAGCTCCTCCTTCGTCCGTACCAGCACCGCCACCTTGCTCCCCAGGGCGATCTCGAGGTCGTTCTCCACGGCCTCGACGAGGGTCGCCGGCGATCGGCGGCTGGTGAAGACGGCATTGCCGCTCTGGATGTAGGTCCGCACGTCCTTGGCCCCGGCGGCGGCGACGATGGCCCGCAGGTCTTCCATGGACAGCTTGTTCCGACCGCTCACGTTGATGCCCCGGAGCATGGCCACATAGGTCGTCATGCGTCGAAAAGCCCCACGAATTCGGCCACCGGTAGGCGCGCCATGTCGCCGGCCCGGAAACTGGCGAACCAGGGCTCGCCCGGGATCAGATCGGACACCGGGTGCACCTCGATGATTCTGCGTTCCTCGATGGCACCGGCACAAACGAACCGGGGCAAGATGCTGCACCCGATCCCCCGCTCGACGGCACCGGTCACCGCCCGGAGATCGGGGGCCACCAGTCGCAGCCGGGCCGAGAACGGGCGCCGTAGATGTGTCTGCCAGAACCTGCGGGTGATCGGCAGCTCGAGGCTGTAGGCCACCCACGATTGGCCGACGAGCCATTCCCCGAGCGAAGCCAACGAGCCGAACGGGGAACCGGGGGCGGTGCCGGGCGAGGCGACGAGGACGAAGTCCTTCTCTCCGATCGGTACGGCCTCGAACGACCGTCGCCCCGGCGCCGAGCTCATGACGGCGACGTCGAGCTCACCACGCTCGAGCTGTTCGAGCAGCCGGGCATCGGCCCCGAAGCTGGCCACCACGGCCAGGTCGGTGGCGCCCAGCAGCGGAAGAACGAGGGACGAGAAGAATTCGGCCGTCGAGCCGAGCCGCAGAGGAGCAGCCGATGGGCCCGCCCCGCCGTCGAACCCCGTGAGGACCGCTTCGAGCTGGTCCAACGCCGAAGCCGTCTCGGCATACAACGCCACCCCCTGACCGGTGGGCTCGACCCCCCGGGTCGTACGGACGAAAAGCGGGCTTCCCACAGCCCGCTCGAGGCCGGCCAGCTGCTGCGAAGCGGCCGGCTGCGACAGGCCACGCTCACGGGCGCCGTCGGTGACCGACCGGGCCCGGTAGACGGCGATGAACGTCCTCAGCTGCTCCGGTCGTGACATTCAATTATCATATAACTATCTATTGATAAATCTCTTTGCTAATGACAGTGGGGCGCCCCATGCTGAGACCATGGCCCCCACACCGGCACCCACGGGCGCACCCGGACACCGCTACACCCACGGCCACCACGAGAGCGTCCTGCGGTCGCACCGGTGGCGGACGGCGCAGAACTCGGCCGCCTACCTCATGCCCTGGCTGCGCCCCGGTCAGGACATCCTCGACGTCGGCTGCGGACCCGGGACCATCACCGTCGACCTGGCCCGACACATCGGCACCGGCCTCGTCGTCGGGGTGGACAACGTCGACGAGGCCATAGACATCGCCCGCACCACGGCCGACGACAATGCCATCACCAATGTCCGGTTCGCCGTCGGCGACACCTACGCCCTCGACTTCGCCGACGGCGCCTTCGACGTCGTCCACACCCACCAGATGCTCCAACACCTGTCGGATCCCGTGAGCGCCCTGGCCGAGATGGGCCGGGTCTGTCGCCCCGGGGGTCTCGTGGCCGCCCGCGACGGCGACTACGGCGCCTTTGCCTGGTATCCCGCCGATCCCTGGCTCGATGTCTGGCTCGACCTCTACCGCGACGTGGCGCGCCACAACGGGGGCCATCCCGATGGTGGCCGGCGGCTGGTGACATGGGCCCGCGCCGCCGGATTCGCCGACATCGCCGCCACGGCATCGGCCTGGTGCTTCACCGAACCCGACGACCGACGCTGGTGGGGTGAGCTCTGGGCCGATCGCATGACGAAGTCAGCTCTCGGCCTCCAGGCGGTGGACCTGGGGATGACGAGCACCGACGACCTCGGAGAGATCGCCGCCGCCTGGCGTCGTTGGGTGGCCGCACCCGACGGATGGTTCGGCCTGCTCCACGGCGAGATCCTGTGCCGGAAAGAGACCTAAGGGATCAGCAGGACCCGTCCGAATGCCTGGCGGCTTTCGATGTACTCGTGGGCGGCCGCCGCATCGGCCAACGGGAAACGACGATCGATCACCACCCGTAGGCGACCCTCGGCGATGTCCTCGAGGTGCCGGCCGATCATGGCGTGCGGACGACCGCTCAGGAACAACTCCGCCCCCATGAAGTACCCCGTGAGCGACTGGTTGTTCGGGCGCAGGGTGGAGATGTCCATCTGTTCGGTGCCCTGGCGTCCCGCATCGCCGACCGTGACGCAGCGCCCCCGGTAGGCCAGGCAGCGAATGCTCCCCTGCAGCGTCGACCCACCCACCGAGTCGACCACCACGTCGGCGCCCCGTCCGTCGGTGAGCCGGCGGACCTCCTCGACGAAATCCGTTCTGGCGTAGTTGATGCCGTCGTCGAGACCGAGCTCGACCAGCCGTTCCAGCTTCTCGTCACTCGACGCCGTGGACAGGACCCGGGCACCGGCCCGCTTGGCCATCTGAATGGCGGCGATCCCCACACCGCCGGCCCCGGCGTGGATGAGGGCCGTCTCCCCCGACTGCAATCCCCCGAATTCGAACAGACAATCGTCGGCCGTGCCGAAGGGGACAGGGACACAGGCCGCCTCTTCGGTGGAGAGGCCGTCGGGGATGGCCCAGCAGAAGGGCTCGGCCACCGCCCGCAACTCGGCGTGCGAACCGTCGAGGCCCACCGTGACGACACCGTCCCCCTCTTCGAAGAGCGTCACCTGATCCCCGGTGGCCACCACCGTGCCGGCGCACTGGTATCCGACGATGTGCGGCCTCCGGGACATCTCGCCACCGGTGCGGTTGAGCGTGTCGCCACCCTCGATGCTTATGGCCTCGACCCGGACGAGCATTTCGTGCCCCGCCATGGCCGGGTCGGGTACGTCCTCGTAGCGGAAAACCTCGGGACCACCGGTTTCGTAATAGACGGCTGCCTTCACAAGCCGCAGCGTACCGGCGACGGCCCGTTCACGCTTCATTTACGCCTTTATGGCCATCGTTCACAACTGGTTCACGCCCACCCGTCTTACCTTCACACCCATGGCTGATTTTCTCTTCGCAATCGGGGCGGCGGGCTTCGTTCTCGTCATGCTCGGCCTCATCTGGGCGCTGGACCGGGTATGACCGTCGTCCAAGGCATCTTGCTGGCCGTGTCCATCGCCGTGTTCATCTATCTCGGCGTGGCCATGTTCAAGCCCGAGTGGTTCTAGCTAGATGGGCTTCTTCTGGACCATCCTCACCCTGGTCATCGCCTTAGGTCTCACCTGGCGCTACCTCGGCTCGTACATGGCGGGCGTCTTCGACGGTCGGATGCAGTTCCTGGGCTTCGTCGAGCGGCCGGTCTACCGACTCCTCGGCACCGGACCCGATCACGAGCAGACCTGGAAGCGCTACGCCGGATCGATGATCATCTTCTCGGCCGTCACAATGGTCTTCACCTACTTCATCTTGAGGATCCAAGGATCACTGCCGCTCAATCCGCAGCACTTCGGCGCCGTGTCCCCGGCGCTGTCGGCCAACACGGCCGCCTCTTTCACCACCAACACCAACTGGCAGAACTACGGCGGGGAGACGACGATGTCGTACTTCTCCCAGATCGGCGCCCTCACCTTTCAGCAGTTCATCAGCCCGGCCGTCGGCATCGCCGTGGCCATCGCCATGGTCCGGGGCTTCTCCCGACGCAACAGCCCCACCATCGGGAACTTCTGGGTCGACATCATCCGCTGCATGCTCTACATCCTGGCCCCCATCGCCTTCATCGCTGGCCTCATCTTCGTGGGCCAGGGTGCCGTGCAGACCCTGGCCGGGACGACCAACATCCACGACTCGCTGAACGGGGTCACCCAGACCCTCGCTCTCGGGCCCGTCGGCTTCATGGAGGCCATCAAGCAACTGGGCACCAACGGGGGTGGCTTCTTCAACGCCAACTCGGCCGTGCCCTTCGAGAATCCCACGGCCCTCACTAACTGGCTCTCCATCTACCTGCTCCTGTCCATCCCCTTCGCCCTCACCTACACCTTCGGGAAGATGGTGGGCAGCATCCGCCACGGCGCCGCCCTGTTGGCCGCCATGGTCCTCATCTTCGGGGTCTGGGTGGGTTTCACCAGCTTCAGCGAGCACCAGAACAACCCCGCCGTGGCCGCCGCCGGCGTGCACTCCACGGTGGGCAACACCGAAGGCAAGGAGGTCCGGTTCGGCGACACCACCACCGGCCTCTTCGGGGTGGCGTCCACCAACACCTCCACCGGCTCGGCCGACGCCTCCTACGACTCCTTCACGCCCATCGGGGGACTCGGGCTCCTGACCGGCATGATGCTCGGCGAGGTGACGCCGGGGGGGACGGGCAGCGGTCTCTACACGATCCTCATCTACGCCATCATCGCCGTCTTCATCGGCGGGCTGATGATCGGGCGAACGCCGGAGTACTTAGGGAAAAAGATACAGGCCAAGGAGGTGAAGCTGGCCGGCCTGGGGGCCCTCGTCATGCCCATGATCGTGCTCATCCTGACCGGCATCGCCGTGTCGATCCATGCGGGCCGAGCCGGTCCACTCAATTCCGGACCACACGGCTTCACCGAGATCCTCTACGGACTCACCTCACAGGGGAACAACAACGGCTCCGCCTTCGGGGGGCTCACCGGTAACACCGCCTTCTACAACGTCGTCGGGGCCGTCGACATGCTCATCGGCCGGTTCGGCATCATGATCCCGGCCCTGGCTCTCGGTGGGTCCCTGGCGGCCAAGAACGTTGTTCCCGAGTCGCTCGGCACCTTCCGGACCGACAACGGCATGTTCGTGGGTCTCACCATCGGCGTCATCGTGATTATCGGCGGCCTCACCTTCTTCCCCGCCGTGGCCCTCGGACCGATCCTCGAGCAACTGCTCCACGGGAAATTCTTCTGATGAACGCATCCAACGAGAACGGGACACCCGTGAACGAGACATCCGACTCCCCATCGACGGCCACTACGGCGAGCACGGCGACGGCGACGGCGACGGCGGTCAGCGCCCCCCACGGGGTGGCCGAGGCCCGCAGCCTCTTCGACGGCGAGATCCTGCGCCACGCGCTGGTCGACTCGATCAGGAAGCTGAACCCGAGGGACCAGATCAAGAACCCCGTCATGTTCGTGGTGCTGATCGGGACGATCATCACCTTCATCGAAGCCATCGCCCACCCCGGCATCTTCACCTGGTCCATCACCATCTGGCTGCTCTTGACCGTGCTCTTCGCCAACTTCGCCGAGGCCATGGCCGAAGGCCGGGGCAAAGCCCAGGCCGACACCCTGCGCAAGATGCGCTCCGAGACTGAAGCACGGCGTCTGAACCCCGACGGCACCGAGACGCGGGTGCCGGCGGCCGAGCTCACCAAGGGCGACATGGTCGTCTGCGAAGCGGGCGACGCCATCCCCTCGGACGGCGAGATCGTCGAGGGCGTGGCCTCGGTCGACGAGTCGGCCATCACCGGCGAGTCGGCCCCTGTCATCCGGGAGTCCGGCGGGGACCGCTCGGCTGTGACCGGCGGCACCACGGTGCTGTCCGACCGCATCGTCGTGCGTATCACCGCCGAGCCCGGCCAGACCTTCCTCGACCGGATGATCCACCTGGTGGAGGGGGCCAATCGCCAGAAGACGCCCAACGAGATCGCCCTCACCATCCTGCTCGCCGTGCTCACCATCGTGTTCCTGCCCGTCGTGGTCGTGCTCCAGCCTTTCGCCCACTTCTCGGGCACCTCGGTGTCGGTCGTCATCTTGGTGGCGCTCCTCGTCTGCCTCATCCCGACCACCATCGGCGCGCTGTTGTCGGCCATCGGGATCGCCGGTATGGACCGCCTCGTCCAGCGCAACGTGCTCGCCATGAGCGGTCGGGCGGTCGAGGCGGCGGGGGACGTCCAGACGCTGCTTCTGGACAAGACCGGTACCATCACCCTCGGTAACCGCATGGCGTCGGCGTTCTTCCCGGCCGCCGGGATCGGCGAAGAGGAACTGGCCAACGCCGCCCAGCTGGCCTCCCTGGCCGACGAGACCCCCGAGGGCCGCTCCATCGTGGTCCTGGCCAAGCAGCTCTTCAACATCCGTGAGCAGGAGATGGGAACGGGTCACGTCTTCATACCGTTCACGGCCGTGACCCGCATGTCGGGTCTCGACATCGACGGGCGCCAGATCCGCAAGGGGGCGGCCGAATCGGTCAAGCGCTGGGTCACCGACCAGGGGGGCACTGTCCCCGAGGGTCTGGACGAGATCGTGGAGCGCATTTCGCGCGCCGGCTCGACGCCGCTCACCGTGGCCGACGGACGGACGATCCTGGGCGTGATCGAGCTGAAGGACGTGGTGAAGCAGGGGATCCGGGAGAAGTTCAACGAGATGCGCCAGATGGGCATCCGCACCGTGATGATCACGGGGGACAACCCTCTCACCGCCGCCGCCATCGCCCAGGAAGCCGGTGTCGACGACTACCTGGCCGAGGCCACCCCCGAAGCGAAGATGGCGCTCATCCGGTCCGAGCAGGAGGGCGGCAAGCTCGTCGCCATGACCGGCGACGGCACCAACGATGCGCCGGCGCTGGCCCAGGCCGACGTGGGCGTGGCCATGAACACGGGGACGACGGCGGCCAAAGAGGCGGGCAACATGGTCGACCTCGACTCCAACCCGACCAAGCTCATCGACGTCGTCGAGATCGGCAAGCAATTGCTCATCACCAGGGGGTCGCTCACCACCTTCTCCATCGCCAACGACGTGGCCAAGTACTTCGCCATCATCCCGGCCCTGTTCGCCACCCTCTACGAACCACGACCGGGCGTGCCCGGGCCTTTGAACGCCCTCAACATCATGAAGCTGCACAGCCCCCAGAGCGCGGTGCTGTCGGCCGTGATCTTCAACGCCCTCGTGATCGTGGCCCTCATCCCCTTGGCGCTGCGCGGGGTGAAGTTCCGGGCCGCCTCGTCGGCCGCCATCTTGCGCCGCAACGTGTGGATCTACGGGGTGGGCGGGGTCATCGTGCCCTTCATCTTCATCAAGCTCATCGACCTCATCCTCGTCGCCCTCCACGCCTACTGATGGAGACCAACTGATGCTCGCCCACCTCCGCCGCTCACTCATCCTCGCCCTCATCGCCATCGTCTTGACCTTCGTCTACGCCTTTGTCGGTACCGGGGTCTCCCAGGTCCTGTTCAAGCACCAGGCCGACGGGTCGGTCACGGCCAACGGGTCGACCCTCGTCGGACAGAACTGGTCAGCCACGAACTGCCCCGGACATCCGAACGGCAGTTGTGTCTTTCAGGGTCGGCCCGACGACCTCGGCCCCTATGCCAGCAAGGCCACGAGCCCGGCCGGACATCCCGGCGACGACCCCCTGGTGGCCAACGGCCAGCCCGGTGAAACGGGGGCGACCAACCTGGGGCCGCGCTCGGCCAAGTTGAAGGCTTTCACCGAAGAGTTGGTGGCCTACTGGCACAAGCGCGGCGTCAACCCCACTCCGGATCTCGTCACCACCTCGGGCAGCGGCATCGACCCCGACATCACGCCGCAGGACGCCAGGGCCGAGATCCCCATGGTGTCGGCCGCCACCGGCATCGCCCCCTCGGCTCTGCGGAGCCTCATCGCCAAAGAGACGCAAGGTGAGCCACTGGGCTTCCTCGGCAGCAGCTTCATCGATGTCCTGCAACTGAACGAAGCGCTCGCCCCGCTCAGATGACCGGGTGGGAACCCACCACCGGCGACTGCTGGGGTGGGCGCCCGATCGCCCGCCGGATCGCCGACTGCGCTCCCCGCCGCCGAGTCGTGGTCACCGGGACAATCGTCGCCACCGAGGTGGCGCGGTGGCGCAGGGCTCCCGCCTACATCTGTCAGCTCGACGACGACACCGGTCGTCTCACCATCGTCTTCGGCGGACCGAGGCCCATCCCCGGCATCGTGAAGGGCGCCCGCTGCACCGTCGAGGCCACCGCTCTCTCGAACGGACACGGGCTGGCACTGTGGAATCCCCACTACCGGTTCGAGCCCTGACGAACGGTGCCAGCGTGACCGACGGCGCCAGCCTGACCGACGATTACGCAACGCTCGAAGCGGCCGCCGCCGCCTCGATCTGAGAGGCGTCGGCCGGGAGGATGAAGCCCGCCTTCACGGCCCGGCGCGCCGCGGCGTCGAACTTCGTCACGTAGTCGGCGTGCGTCGGGTACAGCGACGTGAGCGTGGCCTGATCGAACGGTGTCGTCGATCCGAACAGGCTGCACGTCTCTGACGCACCCGCCGGCGCCGTCCCCGTCAAGGCGGCGATGGGGACGTCGAGCTCCGGTGTCCGGATCCCGCCCAGGGCGTTGCCCAGCGAATCACGCCTGATGACCGGATGCGCACCCGAGGTCAGCTCCAGGCGCGGCGCGTGGGGGGGCGCGGTGCCGGTCCGCACCCACCGGTTGAGCCTGGAGATGGCGGCGTCGAGCACCCAGTGCTGGGGCCCCGAGTTGGGCGGAGAGGTACAGCCGATGATGGCGAGAGGGGTGTCCTCGGTGACGATGTCCCCGGCCACGTTCGACCGACCGTTGTCCGACATCCCGATGATGGTGATGTAGTCGTCGGCATGCGCCGTCCCCGCCACCTCCCAGTCCCGGAACCACCGGTTGTCCGGTTGGCGGTCGCCCACGTACCCCACCACGAGGTCGGTCTCGGTCTCGAAGGCGAGCACCGGAACGCCCAGGTCGGTCCGGAACGGTTCGTGGACACCGAGGGTGAGCGAACCCGACAACGAGGTCCCGCCCCCCCACCGGCTGTGGACGAAGTACCCGTTGTAAACGTGGGCCACGGGGGCGATGGCGTCGATGTACGTCGTCAAGAAGAAGGCCGACTGCGACTCGCCGTCGGCGATCAACGCTTTGGGCTTGAGCGGACCCAGGGGCGAGGCACCGCGCGGGTGCCGGATGGCCTGCGCCGCCTGCGAGAAGATGTCGTAGGAGTAGGCGTCGCCCGGATGGTGCAGCGTTCCATAGCGTTTCGGGTTCACCTTCTTGAGCCCCGACCCTCCGATCTGGAGAACCGATGTCCCCCCGTTCACGCCGAGCGCCTGGGCCGAGACACCCACATAGGCGAAGCCCTGCCGGATGAGCTCGGTGTGGTCGCCGATCCAGTCCGGCGCCGTGTCGGAACCGGCGCTCACGTTCAGCCACTCGACGACGACGGTGCCGTTGAATTTCTTGGGATCCGACGGCCGGTACACGAGCAGACGCGTCTTGTAGCTCGCCCTCGAGTTCGGCGTCACCTTCCAGCGCCCGTCGGCCGGTGCCGCGCCCTTCAACCGGTAGCTGGTGGCCGTGCCCGAGATGAAGTACTCATCCTCCTGGTACCCGACCTTGGCCAGATTGAACGAGGTGCCGATGATCGACGGAGAGCTCGGACCGGTGATCGGACCCTCGACCTTCGGGATGGGAACCTTCGAGCGGGGAAGGGTGGGGACCGAAGGCTGCGCCGCGACGGCCGTCGCCGACGGCATCGCCATCGCCGCCATGACCGCGGCCAGGGCGATGCCCGACCCTCGTCTCACCCGCACGACCCACCCACCTCTCGAGGCCGTGACGGCCGGCCACCGTCCCGCGACCACCCGTCAGGGACGGCCCAGAGTGTGGCACGTCTGGCCTACGAGGAAACCTGCGCCACCACGAACCCGGCCGTGCCGTTGCCGTTGGCGCTGGTGTCCGTGTCCCCCTTGAAGGTGTACAGGGCGCTCGAGTTGTACGTCACCTGGAGGCGTTTGGCCCCGAAGGCCACTGTCCCGAGCCCCGTCGCCCCCGCCGGCATGGTCTTACCCTTGGCCATGAGCAGGGGCGCCACCGTGGCCGTGACCAGAAGCGTGCTCCACCCGCCACCGGCGCGCCTGTGCCCATGTCCCTGCGTGATCAACGCCACTTGCATGGCTCCCTGTCCCGGACGGTGCCCGGCCGATGGGCCCGGGCGTCCTACGGGAGGCGAGGGCGAAATGTTCAGCGTCAGGGCACTGCCACCGCCCCGGCCACGCTCGGCCGGCGGCCCCCGTCCGGGCGCCGGAGCCGGGGGAACGCCCGATTACGCCCGCTGGGCCCGGCCCACGGCCGTGGCCACGGCGTCGAGCAGGTGCTCGGGGTCGATCGGCTTGCGCAGGTAGCCGATACCCCGCACGGCCAGGTCCTTGCGCCCGGTCGAATCAACGTCGTACGACGACATGATGACGGCCGGCGGCGGCTTGTCCATGGCCTCCAGCGTGGCCATGCCGTCGAGCTCCGACATCCGATCGTCGAGGACGAGGGCATCGAAGCGCCGGGTGCCGAGGAGGTCGAGGGCCGTGGTCCCGTCACCCGCCTCGGCCACCACATAGCCCTCGTGGCGCAGGATGTCCGACACCGACGCCCGTATGGCATCGTCGTCGTCGGCCACGAGGACGGCCGGTGATGCTGTTCGGCGGGTGGCACCTAACGTCATGGGCTGACATCTCCGCTTCGGGGGGGGATTCATGGCACCGGCATGGCGATCGGTGTGCGCTCGGACAACAATTCCTCGGCCTCGGTCGCCACCAATGGGAACCCCCGCCCCGCCAGGCGCCTCGTGAGCGTGCCGGCGTCGCCTTTCTCGCCGTGGCGCGCCACGGGCCCGGGCCGCCCCCAACGCCACGGCAGGAACCGCGACAGGGCTGCATATGCCGCTCCGTCGTGAGCCATCACTTGCTTATCGACCCGGTCGGGCCGCCCCAGCAGCCCCGGGACCGGAGCTTGTGCATCCGTTGTGAAACCCACACCCGGGCACCGTCGTGGCAGCGTGGTGCGATGGATCTCCCCGTCATGCCCCCCGTCGCCCCCATGCTGGCCAAGCTGGCCCGCCAGCTCCCCGAGGCCGACGACCTCGTCTACGAGCCGAAATGGGACGGGTTCCGCTGCATTGTCTTCCGTGACGGAGACGAGGTGGAGCTCGGGAGTCGAAACGAACGGCCCCTCACCCGCTATTTCCCCGAGCTCCTCGAGCCCCTGCGCCAGGCGCTGCCGACCCGGTCGGTCGTCGACGGCGAGATCGTCATCACCGGCACCAGTGGCCTCGACTTCGATGCGCTGCTCCAGCGCATCCACCCCGCCGCCTCCCGGGTCGAGATGTTGGCCACCACCACCCCGGCCTCCTTCGTGGCCTTCGACCTGCTGGCCCTCGGTGACCGTGACCTACGGGCCGCCCCTTTCAGCGAGAGGCGCTCGCTCTTGGAAGAGGCCCTCGCTGACGCCCTACCCCCGGTCCACCTCACCCCGGCCACCACCGACCCAGCCGTGGCCCGGGACTGGTTCTCCCGGTTCGAGGGCGCCGGTCTCGACGGCGTCGTGGCCAAGCGCCTGGACCAGACCTACCGCGAGGACGAGCGGATGATGATGAAGGTGAAGCACGAGCGCACCGCCGACTGCGTCGTGGCCGGCTTCCGCTGGCACAAGTCGGGACCCATCGTGGGCTCGCTGCTGCTCGGGCTCTTCGACGAGGCCGGCGTGCTCCAGCACGTGGGGGTCACGGCGTCGTTCACCATGGCCCGTCGCCGCGAGCTGGTCGACGAGCTCGCCCCCCACCGTCGCACCTCGCTCGAGGGCCACCCCTGGGAGTCCTGGGCCGCCCCCGAGACCACCGGTGGCCGCACCCCCGGGGCGCCGTCACGATGGAACGCCAAGAAGGACCTGTCCTGGGAGCCCCTGGCCCCCGATCTCGTCTGCGAGGTCGGCTACGACAATCTCCAGCGCGACCGTTTCCGCCACGCCACCACCTTCCGGCGCTGGCGCCCCGACCGCACCCCCGAGACCTGCACCTACGCCCAGCTCGAGGTGGTCGTGCCCGAGGAGCTCGACGCCGTGTTCGGAGCCTGACCGGCCGGTCAGGCTCCCCGTTGGCTGACAGGTCGGCCCGCAAGCGGATCGCCTCCACTGTGGCAGCCGTAGACGATCTCGACCGAGCCGCCGGGCAGTGCACGCGTGTTTTGAACGCCAGCGCGGTGTCGGGACTGAGCGACGGCGTGAGCCGCATCCCTGCTCCGAACAGCACCGGCAGCACCACCAGTTCGAGCTTGTCCTGCTGGCTCCTTTCTCGAGTGCCGTACGGCTCAACCCGATGTCACATGTTCCTCGATGACATAGGCCCTGGTCCGCGGCCGATCGAGAAACGTAAGCTCGTCCGCTTCGACCTGCTCGCCGGCCACGCCCGTTCCCCACTGCCGCTCCGGGCGAGATAGGTAGCCCGGTCGGGAAATACCAGTTCCGTCACGACGTCGACGTCGATCGTGTCGTCTTGGCGGTTGCATTCGTCGCCCCGCACAAGGTAGTTGCGTTTGTAGACAATGGGAGGGGGCGCCAGACCGCAGATCAACGGTACGTGGTTATTTTCATGGTATTCGACAAATGCCAGCGTCTCGATATCTTCTCTCTTGGTGAGAAAGCCGAATAATTTCAGCATGTCCTTGCTCCTTCGCTACTCACGTTGCCGCCGTTCGGCGCATCAAGTCTCCGGGGGGCGGTCCCGGGCCCGTCCCGGTGCGACACGGCGCGGTTCACCTTTCTGCTTGGCGAAGTGCGGGGGCCAGGGCGCGTCACCCAGTCCTCCGGCCTCGTCGCGGGCGGCCAGTTCCAACAGGGGACCGAGGTCGAAGCGTTCGTCGTCGAGCCCGGCCCCCGGATCGCCACGCTCGGCGAAGCGGGCGGGGACGGTGGCGAGCGTCAGGTCGGACGGCTCGGCGTCGGGAACTTCGTCCCAGTCGAGAGGGCACGACACCCGGGCCTCGGGATTGGCCCGCACCGAATAGGCCGACGCCACCGTCCGATCACGGGCGTTCTGGTTGTAGTCGATGAACACCCGTTCACCGCGTTGCTCTTTCCACCAGGCCGAGGTGGCCACCTCCGGCATCCGTCGCTCGACGGCCCGGGCCAGGGCCAGAGCGGCCCGACGCACCTCGGTGAAGTCCCAGCGGGGTTCGATGGGCACGTTCACGTGCATGCCGCGCGACCCCGATGTCTTCGGGAAACCCTGCAGACCGTGCTCGTCGAGAACGGCACGGGCCTCCAGGGCCACACGGCGCACATCGTCATAAGGGACACCCGGTTGCGGGTCGAGGTCGACCCGGAGCTCGTCGGGGTGGTCGACGTCGTCGCGCCGCACCGGCCAGGGATTGAGATCGAGGCACCCCAGATTGGCGGCCCAGGCGATGTGGGCCACATCGACCGGACACAGCTCCTCGGCGCTGCGCCCACTGGGGAAGTGGACCGTCACCGTTTCGATCCACGGGGGCCGGCCGGCCGGGACCCGCTTCTGATAGAAGAAGTCGCCTTCGGCCCCGTGAGGGAAACGCTTCAAGACGGTGGGGCGGTTGAACACACCCTTCAGCGCCCCTGGGCCCACGGCCAGGTAGTAGAGGACGAGGTCGAGCTTGGTCTCACCCCGGGTGGCGAAGAAGACCTTGTCCGGGTTCGTCACGGTCACCGTGTGCCCGTCCGCCTCGACTTCGACCGATGGCGTCTTGGCCGGCATGCATCGATGCTGACATGGAACGCGGAGTCCCGAGAGACTTACCAAGACTGGGGGTCTTGAGAAGTCCTCTTACCAAAACGAGGGGGATTCTGGATGGCTGACCAACCAGGATAGGGGGGGGTGGGCCATGGCGTCCCCGTGTCGCTTCTTTGTCGACCCTTCGGAAAGGAGCGGGGACTTGCGCTCGCCAGAGCAAGCACTCGGCGCGGCGCGGGCCAGAACCGGTGTCCCACCGTCCCGGTGATCAGGGGCACCCCGATCGATCCACCTCGACCGTCGTAGGCTGCCTTGGTGGCCGGTGGTGGATCAAGCGTCAGTTCGTTGAGCGACCCTGTCAGGGATGAGGCCGAACCTCTTGCCCCCACGAGGCGACCTCGACACGTCAACGGGCGACCCGGTCGAGTGGTCATAGCTGTAGGAGTACTCCTTCTCCTCGGTATGGGGCTGACGGCTTTCGCTTTTTCACGGTCCGATCACTCGGGTGGCGATCCTGGCGGGGTGGTCCTTCGTGAACTGTCGCCAGTCGCCAGGGCTGTTCCATCGGGATCGACAGTCGTCTACTCCAGCAAGAATGATGCGGTGTGGTCACCGGCATGCCCTGCCAATCCCAGCGGGCGGGCCGGGTGGAGTGGTGTAGAGGTGTTCACCAACTTCAAGTCGGTGGACACCACCCAAACGATTGTCAGCGCAGTAGGGACAGCTCTGGCGGCACAAGGATGGTCGCCAAACGCTCCCTGTTGACGACGCTGCGTGGCAGTACACACCACTTGCTGAATGGACGAGATCCCTCCCCGGAACTACCTCAGCCAAGGTCGTCGTATTCGAGTACCCGCAGAATGCAAGCCCCCCCTCACCTGGTACGCCGGAATCGGCGTGGATGCTCGGAGCAGAAGGAAAGACGCCCGGTTACGCGTTGCCCGGGTGTTGAGCGAGGGCCTGACTTCCACTCTGATCCTGTCCCCACCCAACCGGTGATTGGGGACAGGGGCACGGGCCATTACTTCTCGCCAGAGAATCGCTCCCACGCCGACTGTCGTTTCATCCCCAAGGACGTTCCGATGGCCGCCCACGTAGCGCCAAGCTCTCTCGCCCTCTTCACGAAGCGGGAGAGATTGCTTTCGACCTGCGCACCTGCGGCCGCCATCCGAGGGAGGCTGGCAAGTACTCCATCGAGGTCAAGGTCCTCTTCCCAAGATGTCAGCTGTGGTGGCAAAGAGGGTGGGCTGCTGATGATCTGGCGACAGAGATCTACACACTCGTCACAGATGTAGACCCCCGGACCAGCGACCAACTTTGCCACTTCGTCTTTCGGTTTCAGACAGAACGAGCAGAATGTAGTGACACGCTCTTCGGTGACGGCCATGGGGTTCTCCTTGCGTTGTCAGGCCCCTGGTGTTGTCAGGGGAGACCTTACAACGTCAGGGACCTCCTGACAAAGACGAACTTGCAGACTGCCCCGGACACCAGGGTCGGAGACCGGTACATTCACGATCGTGGACCCCGTCGCCGCCCTCCGCCGCATCGCCTACCTGCTCGAAGCCGAAGGGGCCGGTACCTACAAGGTCCGGGCCTTCCGCAACGCCGCCACCATCCTGGCCGCCGAGCCGCCCTCCCGGGTCGAGGAGCTGTCGCGCTCGGGACGCCTCACGTCGCTGCCCGGCATCGGCGACAGCACGGCCACGGCCGTGAAGGAGGCGCTCGCCGGTGGCGACCCGGCCTACCTCACCGAACTCGTCCAACGGGCCGACCCGCCACCGAAGGGGGCGGTGGCCAAAGTGCGAAAACTGTTGCGGGGCGACTGCCACAGCCACTCGGACTGGTCCGACGGCGGCAGCCCCATCGACGAGATGGCCGAGGCCGCCCGCCATCTCGGACACGAGTACTGGGCCCTCACCGATCACAGTCCCCGGCTCACCGTGGCCCACGGTCTCAACCCCGAGCGTTTGCGCCAACAGCTCGACGTCGTGGCCGAGCTGAACGAGGAGCTCGCCCCGTTCCGGATCCTCACCGGCATCGAGGTCGACATCCTGGAGGACGGGAGCCTCGACCAGGACGAGACGCTGCTGGCCCGGCTCGACATCGTGGTGGCCAGCGTGCACTCGAAGCTCTCCATGGACCCCGGACCCATGACAAAGCGCATGGTGGCCGCCGTCGAGAGCCCCCATACCGACATCCTTGGGCACTGCACCGGTCGCAAGCTGGTGGGCAAGGGTCGGCCCCAGTCCCGGTTCGATGCCGAGCTCGTCTTCGCCGCCTGTGCCCGCACCGGCACCGCCGTGGAGATCAACTCCCGCCCCGAACGACGCGACCCGCCCGAGCCCCTGCTGCGCCAGGCCCTGGAGCTCGGCTGCCTGGTCTCGATCGACACCGACGCCCATGCCCCCGGTCAGCTGGAGTGGTTGCGCAACGGATGCGAGCAGGCCGTCGAGGCCGACGCGCCGGACGACCGGATCGTGAACGCCTGGCCCCTCACACAGTTGCTGGCCTGGACGGCCGGCCATGCCGCCTGAGAATCACGCCGCCTGAGAATCACGCCGCCTGACGATCAGGCAACGCCGGCGACGCGCATCTCCAGGCGGGCGTCGACCCACGTCGACACAGCCCGGATCACGGCCGCGGCCGCGTCGACCAGCGCACCGTTGTCGACGGGAAGGATCCGCACCTGCCCGCTGGCCGGCCACAGTCCGACCACCCGGGCGGGGACCGACTTCTCGCCGCGCCCGAGCGCCGGCACGAGGGCCGGGAACCCGAGAGCGCTACGCCAGTCAGACGGCGGGACACCGGACCCGACCACCAGCAGCACCGGTCGGCCAACGGCTCGGACCCGGACATCGGCCCGCCCCCGCAGCGTGAGGGCCCGGGTGCCCGGACAGTCCCACCAGTCGTCTCCCCCGCCCACCACGGGCTGGACCAACCGCTCCCATTCGAGCGCCGTCCACAGCTGGGTGGCCCACGTCACCGCTTCGGCCTCGACCATGGCCCGACCCCCCGCCGGCAGGCCGCCGTACCAGCCGGCCCACCACGGGGGCCGGGCCCCCGGGTCGCCACCGTCGGCCGCGTCCTCGACCCCGGCGGCCAGGACCTCGGCCACCGCGGCGCCCGGCGACGGTGACCGGCGCCCGAGGCAGCGGGCCACCGCGCCCAGTCCCACGGCCCGCCGACACCGGGCCGGGGAGGCCACGAACGGCCCCTCCACGGCGCTCAGGCGATCGGGATGTTCCCGGGCCTGGCCGAAACGGAACTCGTCGAGCCGGAGCTTCTCACCCGGGGGTAGCTCTTCCACCAGCGCGGCGAGATCCCCGGCCAGCTGCTCCCGCAGAACCCGGAGCTCCTCGGCCGACACCGTGTCTGACGGCGGTGCCATGAGGGCGTCGGTCAACGAGCCGGCCCGGGGCAACGCCAGTGACATGCCCGTCGTCATCGGCACCGTCATCCTTCGCTCCCTTGCTCATCGGCCTCCACACCCTCACCGGTGAGCCCCGTGGCCACGAGGGCGAAATCATCGTCGCCATCGGCGTCGCCGGCGACGCGCGGCACGTTCGTCCCCGCCCGTCGCTGACCGGGCTCGCACTGCGGCAGATCAGTGCACCAGGCGCACAGGCCGTTGGGGCTGCGCGCCGGTTCGTTGCCGGCGGCCAGTCGACACAGCCGCACGGCGCCGGCCAGGACCCGTTGCAACGCACTCAGAAGGACGTCCTCGCTCACCGCTTCGACGTCGAGCTCACCGGTACGGGTGTAGTAGGTGGCGATCCGAAAGGGCGGCGCGCCGCTGCGCAGCGTCTCCAGCAGCGCATAGAAATGGAGATCGCCCCGGTGCTCGATGCGCCGTCGCCCCGACTTGAGCTCCACCACGCACACCGACGCCCGTTCTCCGGCCGGACCCCCGAAGGCCAGGTCCACCACCCCGCTCATGACGACCCGTCCGCCCACGAGCGGCACCACCACCCGTTCCTGGGTGCGCGGCAACCACATCGGGCTCGGCACCGGCCAGCGGGCCACGATGCCCGACGCGTGCTCGGCGATCTCCTCGGCCAGCGCCTGGCGGCGTTCGGCCGGCAGCGTCTCGACGAAGGCGGCGATGCCATCGGTGTCACCGCCCACGCCCACCGCCCCGAGCGCATCGGACCAGGGATCCTCCAGCCGACCCGTCGTCACCCACTGCCGGAACAAGGCGTCGACCAGGCTGCCCCGGGCCAGCTCCTCGCTGATCACCCGGGGGGCCACCCGGCGGGCGACCAGATGAGCCTCGCAGGTGAGAACCCCGGTGAGAGCCTCCTTCGTCACCCGCACCGGGACCCCTCCGGGCGCCACCTCGGCGGCCACCTCGGCCAGCCCGTCCTCGAGCCAGTCCCGCAGCCCCCCGGCCAGCCCCGGATCGACCGCCGGGCGGCTCGTCCCCGGACCCCGCAGGCGCCGGAGGAGGTCGGCGCCCTCCGGGGGCCGGAAGCCCGTCCTCGTGCCCGTCGTCGACCCTGTCGTTGTCGTGGTGGCGGTGGTGGGCGGCACGGGCACCGGGCCAGCCTGCCCTACGGGTGTGACGTAGGGTCGATCACCGTATGAACGCCGCCTTCTTCGTCGTGTTCGCCCTGTTCGTCGTGTCCATGATCGGCCTCGCCGTCACGGCCGTGCGCTGGGGGATCCGCCGGGACCGCGTCGCCCGCCAGGAGGGCACCGGCGGGACCGGGGGTGACAGAGAACCATGACCGACGAGCAGCCCCCGCCGCTGTCGGAGCAGCCCGTCGAGTCCCCGATGCGCGCCGTGCCCCTGCCCGGTGGCGTCTTCCCCGGGCCCGGCACCCCCCGGCGCCGGTGGACCCGGCCCCGGCATCTGAACGCCCGCTGGCGCAAACCCCGCACCGCCTTCGTCTTCGCCGGCGGCGGGGCCCGGGGCGCCGCCCAGATAGGGATGCTCCAGGCCCTGCTCGAGCGGGGCATCACGGCCGACGACGTCTACGGCGCCTCGGTCGGCGCCATCAACGCCGCCGGCTTCGCCGGCGACCCCACCCCGGCCGGCGTCGAGCGCATGGCCACGCTCTGGCGCAACGCCACCAGTGCCGACGTCTTCCCCCAGGGCCGGATCCCCGCCACCATGCGGTTCCTCCAACAACGCGAGGCCGTCCATTCGAACGACGGACTGCGCCGGCTCATCGAGGGCGGACTGACCTTCGAACGGATCGAGGAGGCACCCGTCCACCTCGAGGTGGTGGCCACCTCCCTCATCGACGGCCGCACCCAGTGGTTCACCTACGGGCCCGCCGTCGAGGCCATCCTCGCCTCTGCCGCCCTGCCGTCACTGCTCCCTCCCGTCGAGATCGGCACCGAGGTCTTCATCGACGGCGGCGTGGTCGACAACGTCCCCATCGGCCGGGCCATGGCCCACGGGGCCGAGCGCATCTTCGTCTTTCTCTGCGGCCCCCTGCGTTACACCCCCCATCGCTACCGGCGCCCGATCGAGGCCGTCCTCACCGCCTTCTTCATCGCCATCCACGCCAAGTTCGCCCGCGAGCTCGAACGCCTTCCGCCCGGTGTCGAGGTGATCGTCTTCTCCGTCGACTCCGATCCCGTCTCCCGCTACGACGACTTCTCCGGCACCGAGGCTCTCATCGCCGCCGGAAAGATGAACGCCGAGACCGTTCTCGACTTCTGGCAACACGGCGGTCACGGGTCGGGGACCAACCGACGGCCCGTGTCCGACCCCACCGAGCTCGAGGCCACCAGCGGCGAGGCCGTGTGACCGACATCGGCCTTCTCGGCCACCTGAATCTCATCGAGCTGTCGCGCGAGTCGACCCGGTGGGGCATCGGGGGGGCGCTCGAGGAGAGCGACGGGATCGTCCTGTTCGCCACCGGTTCGTTGTTGCCCGTCGTCTGCAACGGTGCCTTCCGCAGCGACGACACGGCGCCCCCGGCCGACGTCATCGCCCGGGCCGACGCCTTCTTCGGTGCCCGCCGGCGCGGCTACACGGTCATGGTCCGCGACCTTCGGGCTGACGACGACCTGCGGCGCGCCTGCGAGGCCGAGGGTCTCGTGACCGTCGGCGAGCCCGCTCCCGAGATGATCTGCACCGCACCCGTGGCCGAGCATGATCTGAAGGCCATCGAGATCCGCCGCGTCACCACCGTCGGCGGGGTGGCCGACTTCGCCACCGTGACCGGTGCCGCCTACAGCACCTACGGCATGCCCACAGAAACAGCGGCCCAACTCCTCAGCCTGCCCCAGCGCGTGTTGGCCGCCCCCCACCTCGTCGCCGTGGTGGCCTACGACGGTGACGAACCTCTCGCCGCGGCGATGACTCTGCTCAGCCACGGGATCGCCGGCCTCTACTGGGTGGGCACCGTCGAGAAGGCCCGTCGGTCCGGACTCGGACGGGCCGTGACGGCGGCCGTGACCAACACCGCCTTCGATCGGGGGGCGACCGCCGTCACCCTCCAGGCCTCGGCCATGGGTGAACCCGTCTACCGGTCGATGGGATACAAGTCGCTCTACCATTACGAGGACTGGGTCCGCCTGCGTGCACCCGTATCCGACAGCGCACCCGTATCGGACAGGGCACCCGTATCGGACAGGGCACCCGTATCGGACAGCGCACCCGGGACCTGAGGAGGCCTCATGCCGGTCGAACCCGCCACCCAGGTGATCCTCGACCAGATGGCCGAGGCCGGACCCATCGACTTCTCCGAGCTCACACCCGACGCCTTTCGCGAGCTCTTCCGGGCCAGCCTCGGCGCCCTCGACGTCGCCGCCGCCGGCGCACCGGCCGAAGACGCCGAGGACCGGTCGATCCCCGGGCCGGCCGGACCCATCCGCATCCGCATCTACCGGCCCCCGGGCCCGGCGACAGCGCCGCTCGTCGCCTTCTTCCACGGCGGCGGCTGGGTCATCGGCGACATCGACACCCATGACGGGTCGTGCCGGATCCTCTCCCGCCGCACCGGGGCCATGGTGGTGAGCGTCGACTACCGCCTCGCCCCCGAGCACCGGTTCCCGGCCGCCCTCGACGACTGCGAGACCGCCCTGGCCTGGGTCGCCGCCCACGCCACCGAGATCGGCGGTGACCCCGGGCGCCTCGGCGTGGCCGGGGACAGCGCCGGGGGCAACCTGGCCGCCTCGGTGGTGCTCCGGGCCCGCAACGGCGCAGGACCGGCCATCGCCGCCCAGGCCCTCGTGTACCCGGCCACCGACTTCTCCACCTTCCGCCCCTCCTTCGACGCCAACGGCGAGGGCTACCTGCTCACCGCCGACGCCATCCGCTGGTTCACCGCCCAGTACCTCGGCGACCACGACCCGGCCGACCCCGGGGCCAGCCCGTTATTGAACGACCTGGCCGGGCTGCCGCCGGCCGTGGTGGCCACGGCCGAGTTCGATCCCCTGCACGACGAGGGACGCGCCTACGCCGAGGCCCTGGCCGACGCCGGGGTCCCCGTCGAGCACCTCGACTTCCCCGGCCTCGTCCACGGTTTCATGGGGCTCGGCGCCCTGTCCCCCGGCTCGGCCCGAGCCACCGACGAGGTGTGGGCCGCCTTCGCCAAACTGCTCGCACCGTGAAGCCGTTGCCCTCCGGAAACACCCGGCGCCGGCTAGGGGCGTGTCAGACCCTCGCCAGGGCGAAGAGCGGCGTCGGCTCCTCGATGCCGCGCAGCGCGTGGGTGCCGATGTCGGTGACGCGCCAGGACCCGCTGTTGGCCAGACGGTCGCATACGTCCGCCGTCACCACGACGGAACCCTCGCGTGCCACCTTGACCGATCGGGCCACCAGGTTGACGAGGGGACCGACGTAGTCACCGCCCCGGGCGGTGACGTCGCCGAACCCGACACCGGCACGGGCACCGGGGAGCGTCGGTTCGGCCTCCACCGCGGCGCACAACGAAACCGCTATCCGGCACACCGTCTCGGCCGACGCCGCCACGATCATCGCCTCGTCCCCAATCAGCTTCACCACCCGTCCACCGTGCTCGGTGGCGATGTCCCAGGCGGCCGACTCGAACCGCGACAGGGCCAGCGCGTGGTCCTTCAAGCTCAGGTGCTCGGCCCATTCGGTCGAGCCCACCAGGTCGACGAAGCCGATGCCCACGGTGGCGGTCTGTCCCCCGGCGTCGCCGCGCGCCGACGACGCCGCCACGCTGTTCAGGCGGAAGTACTGCTCGAGGAGATGGGTGACGACCGACGGCAGCACGGCGAACACGGCGCCGGCGCGCTCGTTGGTCCGGGCCCGTTCGAGCTCGGTGCCATGGCTGGCCGACGTCGGGCTCAGCTCGCCGTAGAAGAGGCTGATCGCCGCGTCCACGATCCGGGCCACCGACGCCCCCATGACGCGGGTGAACGCCAGCGTCGCCTCCTCGCCGAACAACGACATGCCGAGCTCGAAATCAGCGGCGTCGTCGACGGCGTAGGCGGGCAGGAGCGTGGCGTGGTCGACGGGAAGACCCTGGGCCAAAAGCAGCCGGCGGACCCAGTCGACTGTCCGCCCCGACCGCGCCGCCACCTCACCGATGGAGATCCGCTCCACCGGCCCGAAGGCGGCCATGTACGAGCTGAGGGCGTAGAGCACGTCGTCGGCATCGGCTTCGGCCATCTGCGCCACCGTGGCGCCGAGCCCGTCGAGGTACTCGAGCAGCGCCAGCCGGTCGGCCGCCGTGGGCGAATCAGGATCGTAGAGACCGGCGGCCCGGAGTGCGGCGAGGTCCACCACCGGATGCTGCCACGCCCCGGCCGCCGCGCGCCGCGCCCGTCAGCGCCGGGGCGGGTCCTCGGGACGGCGCTGGGCCACGTGCCACCCGGCCGACGACACCTTGCGGGGCTCGTAGAAGACGCAGCCCTCGGGGCAGGCGAAGGGGATGTTCTCATTGGCGTCCATGCGGCAACGTTCGAGCTTGTCGCCGCGCGCCGTCGTCTGCATGATGTAGTGCTTGCAGTCGGCGTTCACGGACATGTTCCATTGTGGCCCACGAGGCGCCGTACCGGGGCTCGGGCCGGGCTCGGGGACGGCCTGGCGCCTGGGCTAGCGTGCCTGCGTGGATCATCCGGTCTCCCCGCGGCAGCTTCTGCGCTGGAGCGAGAGCCTGGCGGCCATCGCACGGACCGGTCTCGGCTTCACCCAGAGCCTCTACGAGAAGGAGCGCTTCGAGGAGGTCCTGCACGTGGCCGCCGACATCGCCGTGGCCGCCGTGTCGGGGTCCGAGGGCGTCGAGGACGCCGACCATCTCGTCGAGGAGTGGATGCGCGCCGTGGGACAGGGCGTCCCCGGGTACGTCACCCCCAAGGTGGCCGTGGGCGCCGCCGTGGGCAACGACAAGGGTGAGCTCCTGCTCGTGAAGCGCGCCGACTCCGGCGTCTGGCTCTACCCCACCGGCTGGGCCGATGTCGGCTATTCGGCGGCCGAGGTGGTGGTGAAGGAGGTCCTCGAGGAGACCGGCATCGAAGCCGAAGTCGTCCGGCTCATCGCCGTCCTCGACGGCCTGCGCCTCGGCTTCACCCGCGTCCCGCTCTACTCGCTCGTGTTCCACTGTCGGGCCGTGGGCGGCGAGCTGCAGGCCCACCCCCTCGAAACGTCCGACGTGGGTTGGTTCTCCCCCGACAACCTCCCGCAGCCTCTGGTCGGGGCCGAGCGTTGGGGCCCCAACGTCTTCGCCGCGCTGCGCGGCGAACACCTCGACGTCCTGTTCGACCGTCCCCGCCAGCCGATGTGGCGGGGCGAGGCCGGACACGCCTCCTGACGCACCTGCCCAACGAGGGGCCGCCGTGGCCCAGCCCCGCTGGTTGAGCGCAGGCAAACGATGCTGGGAGCATGGCGCCATGGAGCTGCGCCCCGTCTACCCCGTCCTGTCGCACCGGTTGGCCCTGCGACCGCTCGGCGCCGGCGATGTCGCCGCCCTTGTCGCCTACCGGGGCCGGCCCGACGTCTGTCGTTTTGTGCCCTTCGAACCAATGGGAGAGCACCACGTCATCGAGCGCCTCGCAGAGGCGTGGGCGCGCACCGCCCTCGACGCCGAAGGCCAGAGCCTGACACTGGGCGTCGAGCTGGTGGACAGCGGCGAGCTGGTGGGCGACGTACTGCTGGCCTGGCACAGCCTCGAGCACCGCAGCGGCGAGATCGGCTATGTGATCAACCCGGAGTTCGCCGGCCACGGCTACGCCACCGAGGCCGTGCACACGCTGCTGCATCTGGCCTTCGACCATCTCGGCCTGCACCGCGTCACGGCCCGGGTCGACGCCCGCAACCGCCGTTCGGCCGCGCTGGCCATCAGGCTCGGGATGCGCCGGGAGGCGCACCTGGTGGAGAACGAGTGGTTCAAAGGAGAGTGGAGCGACGAGCTCGACTTCGCCCTGCTGGCCGAGGAGTGGTCGGCCCGGCACCGCTCGACCGCCTGAAGGCCCGGGCGCCGCTGGCGCCGGCGCTCAGGAGTAATCGGGGGCGCCCCGTCCATCGGCGTCGAAGCGGAAGCCCACGCCGCGCACGGTGACGAGGAACTGCGGATCGGCCGGGTCCTGCTCGAGCTTCACCCGCAACCGGCGGATGTGGGTGTCGAGGGTGCGGGTGTCGGTCAGATCCCGACCCGACCACAGGCGGTCGATGAGCTCGTCGCGGGTGCGCACCTGGCCCGGCGGCGACAGCAACAACGACAACAGGTCGAACTCGCGGCGCGACAGGTGCACGACACCGGTCCCGGCCCGCACCTCGCGCCGGGCGAAGTCGACGCGCACCGGTCCGGCCACCACGATCTCCACCGGAGGCACCGGTACGACCGACGGCCGCTTGGGGGCGGGGATGGGGGGGGGCTGCACACGCCGGAGCACGGCTTGGATACGGGCCACCAGCTCGCGCAGGCGGTAGGGCTTGGTCACGTAGTCGGCCGCCCCCAGTTCGAGGCCAAGGACGATGTCCACCTCGGCATCGAGGGCCGACACCATGATCACCGGAACGGGGGCCATCGCCTTCATCCGGCGACACACCTCGGTCCCCGACAGCCCGGGCAGGAGCACGTCGAGCAGGACGAGATCGGGCGGGTGGGCGGCGAACAGCCGCAGTCCGTCGAGGCCGTCGGCGGCCAGCTCGACCACGAATCCCTCGTTGCGCAGGCCGGCCTGCAATGCCTCGCGGTAGGACTCCTCGTCCTCCACCACAAGAATGCGAACGAGCCCGTCTGAGCCCCCCACCATTGCCCTGGCCGAATCGATCACGTCGTCACAGTGGCGACGTGGTCAGTTGTCGGTCCACCGGCAAAGGAGCAGGGTGGCGCGTCGAATGGCGTATACCGCCGGTCACGTTGCGAAACCTAAATGGGGAAGGTGAACAGGCCGCGAACGACAGGCATCCGATGGGTGATCGTTCGGTAAACTCGACACCTCCGCCATGGCCGCCCCCAGAGCAGAGGGACGACACCAACGTCGTCCTCTGCCCGTCGAAGAGCCGACGGAGACGTCGTCGGTCTGGTGGAGGTGGTTCGTCATGGCGATGTCAGCCTCACCACGACTATCCCGGTTTGCCCCCGCACGAAACGGGAGCGCCCGACCTCCGTCGACGATCCCCGCCTCTGTGAAAACGACCAGCCGATCGGACGCCCCCGGGGCAACCAAAGGCCCATGGCGAGTCCCTGTTCATGGCCAGTCGGCCATCATCCAAATCGGCCCTTGACGTAGTCCTCGGTGCGAGAGTCGGACGGGGCGTTGAACATCTTCGAGGTTGGAGCAGCCTCAATGAGTTCACCGGCCCGGTCTTCGCCCATCAGCAGGAAGACGCACGAATCCGACACCCGCGCCGCCTGCTGCATGTTGTGGGTGACGATCACGATCGTCACCCGGTCCTTGAGTTCGCCTATCAACTCCTCGATGCGCTTGGTGGCGCTGGGGTCGAGCGACGATGTGGGCTCGTCCATGAGCAGAACCTCCGGCTCAACGGCCAGGGCCCGGGCGATACACAGGCGCTGTTGTTCGCCACCCGACAGTGTGCCCGCACCGGCGCGAAGCCGATCCCGGACGCTGTCCCACAAGGCGGCGGCGATCAATGCGGATTCGGCCGCCTCGTCGAGCAGAGCCTTGCGACGCACACCATTGAATCGCAAGCCCGACACGGCGTTGTCGTAGATACTCATGGTGGGGAACGGATTCGGGCGCTGGAAGACCATCCCCACCCGTGACCGGAGCAGCGTGGGACGCATGGTGGGCCCGTAGACGTCGAGCGTGCCGAGCTTGACGGATCCCGAGACAACGGCTCCTGGCGTCATGTCGTGCATCCGGTTGAGCGACCGCAGCAGTGTTGTCTTGCCCGAACCCGACGGTCCGATCAGTGCGGTGACTTGGTTGATGGGGACGTCGAACGACACGTCGCGTACCGCCACCTTGCCCGAAAACGCCACCGACACGTCGCGCAGACTCATCACTGCGCCATGGGGGACGGGCTCGGCGAGCGCCGGCGAGGCTTCCGACGTGGCCGGGATCGTTATGGGATCAGTCACGTCGTACTCTCCTCAGTCGTGCTGCGAGCAATCTGCTGCCCACACCCAGCACGAGGATCACCACGACCAGGAACAGGGCACTTCCCCAGGCGATCTTCACCAGGTCCGGGTAGGCCTGGATACCGTTTCCGTATATCACCAGCGGGATCGCCGCCATTGGCTGGGTCGGCGAGACCGAAAAGTACTGGCTACCGACCGCGGTCAACAGCAACGGCGCTGTCTCTCCTGCCCCCCGGGCCACGGCCAGCAGCACGCCGGTGATGAGTCCCGGTAGCGCGGCGGGCAGGACGACTCGGCGGGCGATTGTCGCCTTGCTGGCGCCGAGGGCGAAGCCGGCCTCCGACAGCATGCTCGGCACGCCTCTGATGGCGGTCTCGCTCGCCCGCATGATCACCGGCAGCATGAGGATCCCGATGGCGAAGCTTGCCGCCACGGCGGAGAAGTGGTGGAGCCCGTGGGCGACGAGCAGGGCATAGGCGAAGATGGCCACGACGATGGAAGGCACCCCGGCCAACACATCGGTAGCGAGACGCAACGTCCCGGCAAAGCGTCCGTTCGACTCAGCCAGGAAGAGCCCGGCGGCGATCCCGAAGGGGATGGCTCCCGCCGCCGCTATCCCGTCGATGATGAGCGATCCCACGATGGCATTCCAGATACCGCCACCGGGGATCCCGGCCGGTGTCGGCAGGTGCGAGAAGAATGCCCAGTTCCACGCCGAGGCCCCCCGGATCACGACGTAGGCCAGAAGAGCCACCAGCGGGATCAAGGTGATGACCAGGCACCCCCGGCAGGCCAGAAGGGCCAGGCTCGACAGCAACCGACGCCGGTGATCGGTCGCCTCGGCGATCTGCTGGATCTCGGCCCGACGGGCGAGGACGGGGTCGGCGGCCATGATGGTCATAGAACCCCTATCCCGAGGGCGCGCTGGCGACCGACCGAGCGCACGAGCAACCGAGCGGCGAGATTGACGATGGTCGCCACCACGAGCAGCAACAATCCCACCCCTATCAGAGCGGCCAGGTGAAAGGGTTCGGTGGCTTCGGTGAACTCGTTGGCGATGAGCGACGCCATGGTTTGGGTAGTGCCGAAAAGGGAGTGGGTGAAGTGATCGGTGTTCCCGATGACCATCGTCACCGCGATGGTCTCGCCCATGGCCCGGCCGGTGGCGAGAGTCGTCGCCCCCAGGATCCCGGCCCGGGCGCTCGGCACCACGACGCGGCGCATCACCTGCCAGCGAGTCGCTCCCAGGGCGAAGGCGCCCTCGATCTCGACGTCGGGCACCGCCATCAGGACGTCGCGGGAGATGGCCACCATGGTGGGGAGGATCATGATGGACAGGATCACTCCGGCGAGCAGCAGGCCGACCCCGAGCTGCGAGCCACTGAACGGTCCGTGACCGCCGGTGATGTGGGCCAGGGCGGGCTCGATGATGGTCCGCACCCAGGGAGCGACGACCAACAGGCCCCACAGTCCGTAGACGACGCTCGGTACCGCGGCCAGTAGCTCGACGGCGGGTCCGAGAGTCACCCGGAGGCGTTCGGGGATCCCGAAGGCGAGCGCCAAGGCGCAGCCGAGTCCGATGGGGAAGGCGATCACCAAGGCGATGACCGTCGTCTCGAGCGTGCCCACCAGGAACACCAGCGCCCCGTAGTGGACGTGGACCGGATCCCACTTCGTGCTCGTCAAAAAGGAGAGGCCGAAATGGGCCAAGGCCGGCCTCGCCTGGATGACGAGGGCGGTCACGAAAGCGACCAAAACGATGATGAACAGGGCAGCCACCGCCCCGAGAGCGCCCCGGTACACACCGTCGGGCACGGCCAGGAGGCGCCGAATCCTCCCTCCGGTGCCCGGACGAGGCGGCAGCGTGGCCAGACTGGTCACATCTACGACGTCGTGAGGAGCTTCGTGGTGCCGTCAGGGCCAGTCACCTGCAGCAGCGTGGTGCGGGCCAGCTGCTGGATGTTGGCTGGGAGCGGGACATAGTCGAGAGAGGCGGCCTGCGACTGCCCGGCGTGGGTCAGCCAATCGAGCACGTCGACCAGTGTCATCCCGGTCGTGGCGCTCTTCTGGAGCTGGTAGATGAGCGCCCAGCTGTAACCCGAAATCGGGTAACTGGCTGCACCTGGTTCGTTCACGATCGAAAAATCGACCGATGTGATGTCTGGCTTCTGCGCCGCGTCGGCGGCGACCGAGGTCAGTGTGGGGGAGACGTACTTGCCGGCCGCGTTCTGGATCTTGGCATAGGTGAACTTGTTCTGGATGGCGTAGGCGAGCTCCACATAGCCGATCGTGTACGGCGTCGTCGAGATGAAGCCGGCCACGCCCTCATTGCCCTTCTGCCCGACACCCACCGGCCAGCTCACGGACTTACCCGTCCCCGGACCCGACGTCCACGCCGGCGACACCGTGCTCAGGTAGTTCGTGAAGATGTAAGTCGTTCCGCTCCCATCCGAGCGGTAGACGGTCTGGATCGGGTTGGCAGGCAGTTTCACACCCGGATTCAGGCTCTTGATGGCGGTGTCGTTCCAGTTCTTGACGGTGCCCAGGAAGATGTCAGCCAGCACCTTGGGAGTGAGCTTCAGCCCTGACGCCACGCCCGGCACGTTGTAGGAGATCGCCTCGCCACCCAGGGCCACAGGCACCTGGAGGACCTGGCCGCCCTTGGCGCTGGAGATGTCGAGCGGCGACATGGGCACATCAGAAGCGCCGAAGTTGACGGTATTGGCCTGGAATTGCGCGATCCCCCCACCGCTCCCGATCGAGGCGTAGTTGACCGTCACCTTTGAGTTCTGCTGGTTGTAGACGTAGAAAGCCTTGGTGAAGAACGGCTGGTCAAAGGTGGATCCGGCACCGGTGAGCGATCCTGCCGGCGCATGAAGGTCAGTCTGAGCGTAGGGATCGGACGAAGCCGCCGGCGTGGCCTTGGCCGCTGTCGTCGGAGGTGACGAGCTCGTCGAAGAGCTGCAGGCCGAAAGTCCAACGGCGCATACCAAGGCCACCACGGGGAGCAGCACAGGCGCTCCTCGGAGCGGTCGCCGATCTGAAAGCCCTCCACCGACAGCACGGTTTCCACTCACAGAAGATCGACCTCCATCCCCGAGGATCCCTCCATCGCCGCGGACCTTAGAAGACCCGGATGAACGCAAAACGACAAGACGGTTGTCTGACGGTTTTCAGAAGGTGAACTTTGTGTGAACGTCCGGGGGACAGACGCGAGCAGCGAGGCACGGGGGTGACCTCAATCCCCTTATCCCCCGTGGCGTGCCTTGTGGGCCATGGCCTTGGCCGCCCCCCAGGCCCGGGCCGGATCGGTCAACGCCGGGTCGACGGCGTCGAGCGACGCCGGGGTGAGCCCGTAGGCGTCGTCGGGGAAGCGGGCCTCGTCGAAGGCGTCGCGCACGACCGAAGGGACGCCGGCGCGGTGCAGCACCCCGGTGGGATAGACGACGGCGCCTCGCACGACCTCGAGGGGGGTGGTCGGCTGGGAGTCCACGTCGGCCGAGAGAAGGGCCTGGAGACGGACGGCGACCTCCTCGGCGGCCCGGCGGCCGGCCTGGCGCGCCTCGGTCCGCAGGGCCGACCGGTCAACGTCTCCGCCGGCGGTGACCCAGGCCTCGACCAGCCGCTCCACCTGGCGCTCGACCCAGTCGGGCACCACGGTCACGATCTGCGCGCCCAAGGTTGCCCCCAGCTCGGCCAGCATGCGCTCGGCCCCGGCATCGCCGCCGACACCGGCGGCGTCACCGACCACCGCCGTGGTCAGCTCTCGACGACGTCGCCGAGGAGATCGACCCGCACACCGGTGGCCCGCAGCCAGGCCAGGGCGCCGTCGATCTTGGCCGGTTCACCGGCCACCTCGCAGATGATCCAGCCTTCGTGGTCGTCGACGTTGGCCCGGCGGATGTTCGGCTCCACGTCGTGCTCGCGCACGAGACGGGCGATGAGAGGTTCGGTCACCAGCTCCTCGGGGATGGTGAGCTTCACCCGGACCTCGATCATGGCCTGCCTTTCGTCTCGGAGGGCTCGCTCGAGGCCGACGGGAGGGTGTCGGCGTCGCCGGCCAGGGCGGCATTCAGATTGCCGGACCGGAAGCCCTCGAGGTCGAGGGTCACGTAGGTGTACCCGGCGCCCCGGACGACCGACACCACCTGCTCCCGCAGTTCCACGGCGCGGGCCAGCTCGTCGGCGTCGAGCTCGACGCGGGCCAGGTCGCCGTAGTGGCGCACCCGGAGCTGGCGGAAGCCGAGGGCGCGCAGACCGGACTCGGCGCGGGCCACCGTGGTGAGGGTGCCGAGGGTGACCGGAGTGCCGTAGGGGACGCGCGAGGCCAGGCAGGCGGCGGCGGGCTTGTCCCAGGTGCGCAGGCCGAGACGGTGCGACTCCCGGCGCACGTCGTCCTTGGTGTAGCCGCAGTCGACCAGCGGGAACAGAGCACCGCGCTCGGCGGCGGCCCGTTGACCGGGCCGGTGGTCACCGAGGTCGTCGAGGTTCACGCCGAGGACGACGACGGACCGCTCGACCTCGGCCAGCGGGGTGAGGGCGCCGAGCAGGCTCGTCTTGCAGTGGTAGCAGCGATCGGCGTCGTTCGATCGATAGGCCGGGTCGGAGATCTCCTCGGTGGGGACCTGCAGCCAGCGCAAGTCCCATTCGGCCGCCAGGGCCCGGCAGTCCTCGAGTTCCTCAGGGGCCAAGGACGGGGAGACGGCGGTGACACACAGGACGCTCGGGGCACCGAGGGTGTCGGTGGCCACGCGGGCCAGAAAGGCCGAATCGGCGCCGCCGCTGAAGGCGACGACGAGACGTTGCATCCGTCGGAGCACGGCCCGCAAGCTGTCGAGCTGCGGCGTGGCCGACGTCACCCCCTCAGCAGACGTCGCCTCCGTCGGGCCCGTCACCGCCTGCGCCGGGCGCGCCACGATCGACATCTAGCGGGGGGCGACGCTGTCGAGGACGACCCCGACCTCGTCGACCATGCCGGTGAAGAAGGGGCCGAACTCGGCGTAGCGGGCCGAGGCTTCGTCGAAGCGCATCTCGTAGACGCAGGCCTTCAGGTCGTCGGGATGGACGCCGAACAGGGTGACGCCCCACTCCCAGTCGTCGAGTCCGGTGGAGCCGGTGATGAGCTGGAGGATGCGGCCGTGGTAGCGGCGGCCGACGGCGCCGTGGGCCTTCATGAGCTCGACGCGTTCCTCGAAGCCGAGCGCGTACCAGTTGTAGGTCGTGGTGCGTCGCTTGGACATCGGGTAGAAGCAGAAGGCCGCTTTACCGTCGGGTGGCATCGTGGGATAGAGGCGGGCCTGCTTCATCTCCTCGGGCAGACCGGGCGCGTACTCGGACAGCTCGGTGAGCGACACGTAGGAGGCGACGACCTCGAGGCCGGCCGAGGTGAGGGCGGTCTGGAAGTGACGGAGCCGCCAGAGGTCGTCACCGATGACCATGAAGCCGAGGTCGGCCTTGTGGCCGAGGAGGGCCACGGTCACCACCTGGTCGCCCTCGGCGCCGGCGTCCTTCACGGCCCTCATGACGGCCTCGCGGTCGAGCGCCGGCGCCGGTCGGCAGAAGAGATGGAGGACGGCCCGGCCGGTGGACGGGGCCAGCGGGCTCGGTCGCCCGTCGGGCCCGGCGTTCTCGGTGGGGCCCGGTGTGCTCGCCATTGGCCCCAGTGTAGGGAACGCCGGTGGACGGAAACGACCGAGGGACGCCCCGGCGGGCGCCCCTCGGTCATGATCGGTGGACCCGGATCCGCCTGTGTCTCGGATCCGAGGTGCTTCAGTTGGTGCTTAGAAGTCGTCCATACCCCCGCCGGGCATGGCCGGACCGGCGTTGGTCTCGGGCTTGTCGACGATGACGGCCTCGGTGGTGAGGAAGAGAGCGGCGATCGAGGCTGCGTTCTGCAGCGCCGAGCGCGTCACCTTGGCGGCATCGATGACACCGGTGGCGAAGAGGTCCTCGTAGACGCCGGTGGCCGCGTTCAGGCCTTCGGCCGGCTTCTTCAAGTTGCGGACCTTGTCGACGACGACCCCGCCTTCGAGGCCGGCGTTGACGGCGATCTGCTTCAGGGGCTCTTCGACCGAGCGGGCCACCAAGCGGCACCCGGTGGCCTCGTCGCCCTCGAGCTTCTCGGCCCGGTCCAAGATCAGCGCCTGGGCCCGCAGCAGAGCCACGCCACCGCCGGGCACGACCCCCTCTTCGATGGCGGCCTTGGTGGTAGAGACGGCGTCCTCGATGCGGTGCTTCTTCTCCTTCAACTCCACCTCGGTGGCCGCTCCCACCTTGATGACAGCCACGCCACCGGAGAGCTTGGCCAAACGCTCCTGGAGCTTCTCGCGGTCGTAGTCGGAGTCGGTGTTCTCGATCTCGGCCTTGATCTGGTTGATGCGGCCCTTGATGTCGGCCTCGTCGCCGGCTCCCTCGACCACAGTGGTCTCGTCCTTGGTGACGACGATCTTGCGGGCCTTGCCGAGCATGTCGAGACCGATGTTCTCGAGCTTCAGGCCGACCTCTTCGGTCACGACCTGGCCACCGGTGAGGATGGCCATGTCCTGGAGCATCGCCTTGCGGCGCTCACCGAAGCCGGGGGCCTTCACGGCCACAGACTTGAAGGTGCCGCGGATCTTGTTGACCACCAGGGTGGCCAGGGCCTCGCCGTCGACGTCCTCGGCGATGATCACGAGGGGCTTGCCGGTCTGCATGACCTTCTCGAGCACGGGCAGCAGGTCGCGGACGGCCGAGATCTTCTGTCCGACGAACAGGATCTGGGGGTCCTCGATGACGGCTTCCATGCGCTCGGGGTCGGTGACGAAGTAGGGGGAGATGTAGCCCTTGTCGAAGCGCATGCCCTCGACGAGGTCCATCTCCATGCCGAAGGTCTGGGACTCCTCGACGGTGATGACGCCGTCTTTGCCCACCTTGTCGATGGCCTCGGCGATCATCTCGCCGATCTCGGGGTCGGCGGCCGAGATGGAGGCCACCTGGGAGATCTGGGCCTTGGACTCGGTCTCGCGGGCAAGGGCCTTGAGCGAGTCGACGGCGGCTTCGACACCGGCCTCGATACCCCGCTTGAGCGACATCGGGTTGGCCCCGGCGGCCACGTTCTTGAGTCCCTCGCGGACCATGGCCCAGGCGAGGACGGTGGCTGTGGTGGTGCCGTCACCGGCGACGTCGTCGGTCTTCTTGGCGACTTCTTTGACGAGCTCGGCGCCGACCTTCTCCCACGGGTCTTCCAGATCGATCTCCTTGGCGATCGAGACCCCGTCGTTGGTGATGGTGGGGGCGCCCCACTTCTTCTCGAGAACGACGTTGCGGCCCTTCGGGCCGAGGGTGACGCGTACGGCGTCGGCCAGCTTGTTCATACCGTTCTCGAGGGAGCGACGGGCTTCCTCGTCGAAGGCGATCAGCTTGGGCATGGCGTGGTGTCCTCCGTGATGACATGTCCGGACACCACGGCGGTGTCCGGGGGGCCTTGGCCCCGGGTTGGTGGCCCGGGCGAGCCTCGGCGCTCTGATTGGCTCTGTGTTGCTCTGTTAGCACTCTACCTGTTCGAGTGCTAACAGCAAACCACGCCGGGCCGCCGCATTCAACTCTGAACCGATCTACCGTCGGCGCTCGGACACCCACGATCGGTCCCCGGGGGGCTGGTCGCAGCCGGGCTTGATATTGATTATTATCTAGATATCTCTATAATAGTCGATATGGAGCTAGGGAATCCCTTCAAGGTCGTCACCCCGACGGTCGACGGGGCCGTGCTCGGAGTGCTGGCCGGGGCCACGGCGGAATTTACGCCACCGGAGATCCAAAGACTGCTCGGCAGGTATTCCGTCGACGGTGTCCGAAAGGCGCTCGTCAGGCTGACCGACCAGGGCATCGTCCTGCGGCACGGACCCGGGAACGCGTCGTTGTACCGCCTGAACCGTGATCATCTCGCGGCTCCGGCCATCATCGAACTGGCCCGCACGAAGCAACGACTCCTCGTGAGTCTCCAGACACAGGTCGCCGGATGGAAAAGACCGTGTGCGTACGGGGCCGTCTTCGGCTCCGCTGCTCGAGACAGCATGCGCGCTGACAGCGATATCGACCTCTTCGTCGTTCGACCGCGGCAGGTAACGGACGACGAAGAGGTGTGGGCACAACAGCTGCTCGATCTGGCTCGTTCTGTCCACTCGTGGACGGGGAACGACGCCCGGATCCTCGAGTATGGCGCCGACGAGCTCGATGGCGGCACTACCTCCAGGGACCCCGTCCTGTCCGCCGTGCGCCAAGAGGGTCTCCGGTTCGCCGGGCCGTCCAACTACCTCCGCAAGGCGGAGAAGGCCGGGGCGGGCTGATGGCGAGGAACGGTGGCAGGACAGCCCCCTGCGGCGAGGCCGAGAGGACGGGTCGTCTTCGGAAAGCGGAGCTGTTCTGGGAGGCGGCGGGCATGATCGACGATTTGTGGGACGAGAACAAGGAGATCGCCGACGTCTACGTCACGCTCTGTGTCCACGCCGGCATCGCCGCCGCCGACGTGATCTGTGGTACCGCGCTCGGAAAGCGTGCCCGAGGCGAGGGACATGCGGTGGCGGTATCGCTCCTGGCATCGGTCGACGTCGGGGCGTCCGGCCACCTATCGACATTGCTCACCATGAAAACCCGCGCCGGCTACAGCGCCCTTCCCTCGACGGCGGTCCAACGTCGAAAAGCCGAACGTGCCGCCCGCTCTCTCCTGGAGGCGGCCCGCCGCCTCTGAGCCGGCCGGTCAGCCTCCGACGGGAAAAACCGGTCAACCTCCGGCGACGGCGGGGACGATCGAGAGGGTCTGGCCGTCGGTCACCGGGGTGTCGAGGGCCTGGAGGAAACGGACGTCCTCGTCGTCCAAGAAGATGTTCACGAAGCGGCGCAGCGCCCCGGTGTCGTCGAAGAGGCGGTCGGCGAAGCCGGGGTGGGAGGCGTCGAGGTCCTTCAGGACCTCGACCACGGTCGAGCCGGCCAGGGCCAGCTCGCCGGCGCCGCCGGTCAGGGTGCGGAGCTGGGCGGGGATGCGGACGGTGACGCTCACGGGTTGCTCCTGAGATCGGCCCGGTGGAGATCGGGCGAGTCGAGATCGGCCCGGTCGAGATCGCCATCGAGGTCGACGGCGGCGGCGAAGGCCTCCATGGTGGGGGCGATGGTGGTGGTGGGGCCGACGCTGGAGGCCAGGGCCTCGACGGTCTTCAAGCCGTGGCCGGTGACGTAGGCCACGACCCGCTCGTCGGAGCGGACGACGCCCTCGTTGGCCAGCTTGGCCAGGGTGGCGATGGTCACGCCGCCGGCGGTCTCGGCGAAGATGCCCTCGGTGCGGGCCAGCAGGCGGATGCCGTCGATGATCTCCTCGTCGGTGACAGCGGCGAAGGCCCCGCCGGAGGCGCGGACGGTCTGCAAGGCGTAGTAGCCGTCGGCGGGGTTGCCGATGGCCAGTGACTTGGCGATGGTGTGGGGCTTCACGGGCCGGATGGCGTCGGTCTTCTCGGCGAAGGCGGTGGCCACCGGGGAACAGCCGGCGGCCTGGGCGCCGGACACCCGGACATGGGGCTCGTCGTCCAAGAGGCCGACGTCGTAGAGCTCCTTGAATCCCTTGGCCACCTTGACCAGCTGGCTGCCGGAGGCCACGGGGACGACGACATGGTCGGGGGCCTGCCAGCCCAGCTGTTCGGCCACCTCGAAGGCCAGGGTCTTCGATCCCTCGGCGTAGTAGGTGCGGATGTTGACGTTGACGAAGGCCCAGGCGGGGTGCTCGGAGGCGAGCTCGGCGCAGAGGCGGTTCACGTCGTCGTACGTGCCCTCGACGGCCACGAGGTGGCCGCCGTAGACGGCGGTGGTGACGACCTTGGCCACCTCGAGGTCGTGGGGGATGAAGACGACGGAGACCATGCCGGCGCGCGCGGCGTGGGCGGCCACGGAGTTGGCCAGGTTGCCGGTCGACGCGCAGGCGGCCACCTTGAAGCCGAGCTGGCGGGCCTTGGTGAGGGCCACGGACACGACCCGGTCCTTGAAGGACCCGGTGGGATTGGCCGTGTCGTTCTTGATCCAGAGCTCGCCGAGGCCGAGCTCCGCAGCCAGGCGGTCGGCCCGGACGAGGGGGGTGCAGCCGGTGCCGAGGTCGATGGGGGCGTTGTCGACCACGGGCAGGAGCGGGGCGTAGCGCCAGATGGTCGAGGGGCCGGCCTCGATCTGGGCCCTGGTCAGGGTGGCCCGCAGGGCCTCGTAGTCGTAGACGACCTCGAGGGGGCCGAAGCAGTAGTCGCAGACGTGCAGGGCGACAGCCGGGTAGGGGCGCGCACATTCCCGACAGCGCAGCCCAGTGACGAAGTCCACAGGATCCTCCTCATCGGTCGGGCATTGGCACCTGGCGTCCCCGCTCATGGCGGGGGGTAGCTGGTTGCCGCGGCGTCACAGGGCCCGTCCCTCAGCCGCTCTTGATGGT
>Ga0182024_10001433_pt1 | contig 61587 bp, 45 predicted proteins | sample P32metaG_FD_120480 | JGI IMG/M metagenome (GOLD analysis project Ga0182024, IMG submission 120480) | Permafrost microbial communities from Stordalen Mire, Sweden - P3-2 metaG (Illumina Assembly) | ecosystem: Environmental > Terrestrial > Soil > Wetlands > Permafrost | place: Sweden: Stordalen...
CCAACGGTGAAACGGCAGAAGCACCCAGAGACAGTGCCAGCGTGGGATTGAGGTTGGAATTGATCCCTGCCTGGTGAGCCACTTCCGCGATCTTCGCCGGTCCGACAGCCTGCCCGACGCGAACTGCGCATGTGTTTCTTGACAGAGCCAGGGCCTTGCGCACCGTGATCGGGCCCATAAAGCGCCCATCGAAGTTCTTCGGAGAATAAACCTGAGAAGTGCCCGGCACTGGCACTTCCAGTGGTGCGTCGTCAATCATTGTATCGGCACGCACGATGCCGCTGATCAAACCTGCCAGGTAGACAAATGGTTTGAACGCTGATCCGGCTGTATGGGCGCTGGTTGCTCGATTCCAGGGACTCTGTTGGTACGTGCCTGCTCCGCCGACCATAGCGAGAATGCCACCATCACGCACCGAAATCGATACCAGCGCACCCTGACTGACCCCTTTCGGCGCGCGACGAATGCCGTCCGAAATAGCATTGGTGCCGAGGGTTTGCGCTGTCACATCGAGGAAGGTGTAGGCCCGGACGCCCTTTACATAAAGTTGATCGGCGCTCAATTTGTCCTGCAGGTCCTTTTGCACAGAGGCAAAATAATACGAGCATTTGTCGGCGGTAGTGGAGCGCTCGCCGATAGCTAGTTTTACCTTCTTTGCCGCCTTGGCGGAGGCTTCGGTGATCATGTCGAATCTCGCCATGTTGTCCAGAACAAATTGCTCGCGCTCGATCGCATCGTTCCTGTCGGTGCTGAGCCTGGAGGGCGCATTGACCAGGCCGGCTAGATAAGCCGCTTCCGGCAAGTTGAGCGCGCTGGCAGGCTTGCCGAAATATCTTTCCGAAGCCTGTTCGACACCGTACGTGCCACTACCGAAGTAGACATTGTTCAGGTAAGCCTCAAGAATCTGGTCCTTACTGTAATGCCGCTCGATTTGCATCGCCATCCAAGCTTCGCGCAACTTCAAAGGCAAGGTGCGGCGCTCGTTGATCAGGAAAACATTCTTCACCAGTTGTTGTGTGAGAGTCGAGCCGCCCTGAACGTAACGGTGCGCCTCAGCATCCGCTAGACAGGCGCGAATAATGCCGATCGGATCGACACCTCGGTGCTGGTAGAAATTTCGGTCTTCAGTGGCAACGATCGCTTTCTGCAAATTTTTCGAAATCTTGCCCAGGGGCACAGGCACTATCACCCGGTCCGGTTCGAGCAAAGCCACCTGATGATCGTGGCGATCCATTACGGCAATGCCCGAGTATTGGGTGGGCAACACAGGCCCAGGGCCAAACGTCAGAATCGCGGCGAAGATGAAGATGCCTGTGGAAAGCAGGACGGCAAAAACAAGCACAACCGCAAGCCACCTGCCCGAGCGTTTGCTGGGACGTTGCATGTCCAGCTTGTCCGGAGTTTGCGGCATTTGGCTTAAGTTCATCATTCCCCGAGCTAATTTGGCAGATGAGCTGCTCCAAGGTGACGCCGGCCGCTTATGCAATGTTCCGATTGAGCGCGCCGGACTCGAACCTCAGATGAGGAAAGAACGGGTCGGCAGCTTGCGGTTTCACCATTGCCGAAATCTCTGGCGACCACGGTTTGCCAAAAAGTTCCTTGACAATGCCTCTGCTGCCAACCAGCGAGAACGCTTTCCGGTGTTTCTCATGGAAGACAAGAAGACTGCGACTAAAGATGATGCAACCGGTCGATGCCAAGGGCGCCAGCCTTTCCAGTTCCATGGAGGTGAAATGAACGATCGAAATTTTGAAGCAACTCTGTTTAGACCTGATCGGAATTTTACAATCAACGAATCGTCCGAAAAGTTAAATCCCGTTGATTGCAAAAACGCATACAGGTACATGAGTTCGGCAGTTGCTGACGTCGCAGACAGAATGCTTCCGTCGCTAAGCCTAATCGAGACAGATACCAGAAAAGTCAAAGCGGATAAACCGGAACCAGCCGAAAAAACGCGCCAGCAGCTGCAAGATGAACTGGAAACGAAATATGGAGTTAAGTTCTCTAAAGACGGTGAAAAACTCTGGTGCGGAGAAAGTATCAAAAAGGTTGAATGCCGCGCTCCGAAGCTACGCGAATTGGAAGTGCTGGCATCTGTACTGCGTAAATCAGAACCCAGCCAGCGGACCCGCGATGGCGGTGTGAAGTTCAACTTTCTCACCGAAAATGCCAATAAGATTCATCAAAGTCACAGCGCATTCTACGAGAAAGACCAAGTTTTCATTGAGCCGATCGCAGAGAACCAGGGCCTCTGGCAAGACGCAGCTTACACGCACCGCTCGACCAAGGGGCACTCGCTGGAGGCGCTTCTGACTCATGAATTGGCGCACAATTCGCAGGAAAATATGGGATGGGACCTCTCCGACAGATTTAGTCAAAAAATGATTGAAGTCGGAAAGCTGTATGGCTTCAAACTGCAGCAAGGGCTCTGGCTTTACGAAGCGAACACAAAAACGGATGGGCAAAACGATCTGTTCCATTTCGATCCAGATCTGTTCGACAGCAGCAAGCCAGACTGCAAACCTTGGATGCGATGTGATCGCAAGGGGATACCGCTAAACGCACAAGGCGAGCCTGTTCATAAAAGCAAGGCAGAATTCCTTGGAGTCGAAGAAATGAGAGATCGGGCGAAGGTCAAACCGGCGACCTGGTATGCCAAGAATCCAACGGAGGCAGATGCAGAAGCGAGAACATGCCTTCGATTAAACCGAGAGTCTCGAGCGCGAATGCTGACCGAATCTCCTGAGGTCTATGCCATCGCAAAAGATGAGGATCAACAGGAGATCGACAAAGCATTTGGATTAGTTGAAGCGGGACGAGACAAAGGCTCGCCGAAATACTTACGCGGTTTAGATGGGGCGCTCAATGACAATACCCCAGAGATCCGTCGGTCGATTGCAAAATGGGAAGAGGAGGAGCGAGAAAAATCGGAGAAGAAAAAGCGCTAGGCCTCAGCGGCGCAAGATCGCTCTGGCTGGCGCTCCATCTCCACCGACGACCTTCAATGGCAAACAAATCAGCTCGTACTCCCCAGGCTCAACGGACGAGAGATTGAGCCCTTCCAATACAGCAATTTCGGCTGAGAGTATGACCTGATGCGTGGTGCTCGGTGCGTCGAATGGCTGGATCGAAAGATAATCTATCCCGACCAGTTCAAGACCTCGATCGACGATCCACTGGGCGCCGTCTGCTGTGATTGCGACAAAATTCTTTTGAAAGGAACGTTCTTGCCGTGCCCAGAAAAGTGAATTGCTAGTACGCAGAAGCAGACGTTTGACTTCCTTGGCAATCTTCAGCCCATCTAGCACCGCCGCCGTAATCGCTCTATGGGCGTCGTCAACTTTCGCAACATATGCCGGCCCGATGAACTTGGACAGATCCAGCCGTTCCGCTGTCGTGCCATCAGGCAAGAAGTGCCAGGGGGCATCAACGTGGGTGCCACAATGACTGTCCATGGTGACGTGGGAGCCGTTGCATCCATCACCATGCTGCAAATCTGTCACTTGTGTCAGTTTGAAACCGCAGCTGCCCGGCCAGCTCGGAATTGCATCGTGCAATGCTACTGTAATGTCAATTATTTCCATTGCGCCGCCTTTACCGCCAAACAAAATTCCAGCTCCCAGTTTACAGATTATGGTCAAAGAGATAAACCTCGACAATACAGGCGATTTCCTCCTGCGCAGCAAGCAGTTGCGAGATGACGTGCGCATGCTTGGTTACGTCCTCGGTGACACGATCAAGCGCTTTGAAGGAGAGGAGATATTTGAATACGTTGAACGCTTTCGCAGCTTGTTCAAGCGCATTCATCGACAATCTGACGACTCGGCGCGAGCTGAAGTCGAGGAATTATTGGGCGAATTGGATCTTGATGCCGCTACGAAAGTGATCAAGGCGTTTCTCACCTATTTCGACATAATAAACATTGCTGAACAAAATCACCGCTTGCGCAGGCGGGCGCAACGCGAAACGACCGGGACAGCTCACGCAGAGCCCGATTCCCTGTCGGCACTTTTTGCTCGCCTCGAAAGCGTTGACTGCTCGAGTCAAACCGTCAATCAGCAACACAACGACGGCGAGCAATCTGCTGACACGGCTGAGTGTGCCAGGATGTTACAGATACTATCCAATCTGGACATTGAGGTCGTCTTTACTGCGCATCCGACGGAAATCACCAGACGGACCGTGTTGTTGAAACAGTTGGAACTTGCCCGGCTTTTGTACAAAAAAGATCACCCGCCTGTTTCGCAGCGAGAAAAAAGTGCAATCGAGCAAGGATTGAATAGCGTTGTCGAATCGCTCTGGTTAACCGATCACGTGATCTATTTCAAGCCGAGCGTGATGGACGAGGTGCGCTACGGCGTTTATCACTTCGATCATGTCGTCATCGACGCCGTGCTGGACGTGCACGAGACGCTGGTGGGCGCCTGCACCATGTTGGAACAAAAGCTCGGGGTCGTGCCACAGCACCGCCGGCGATTCATCACCTTTGGCTCGTGGATTGGCGGTGACCGCGATGGCAACCCGTATGTCACAAGCGATGTCACTAAACAAACCTTAGCTTATCAACGCACCGTCATCATCAACCGATATATTCGCGAGTTGGAAAAATTATTCAGCGACCTGAGCCAATCCAAAAACTGGGTAGTGGTGCCAGAGACGTTCCAGCACTCGCTTGCGCAAGATGCAGAGGCGCTGCCGCAAATCGCAGATCGTTATAGCCAGAGGTATCAACTCGAGCCATTCCGGTTGAAACTGTTCTTCATTCAGGCGAAATTGAAGAACACAATCGAGAACGCTGCTCAGCGAAAACATGTCAGCAAGGCAGGTGAAGTCTCGCCAGCTGCTCATGACGTTCAATCGGCTACATATAGCGATGCCGCAGACCTGCGCGACGATCTGGTTTTACTGCGTGACAGCCTCAGGCAATCTGGCTGTTCATTCAGCTTGAACAGTCTAGAGCGAATGATTTATATGGTTGATATTTTCGGTTTACATCTGGCCAAGTTGGACCTTCGTCAACACAGTGGGCGTCATCTGTCGGCGTTGGATGAGCTGACCAGGCGGTTGGAGATCATACCGCAAGGATATGCCGCGTTGACCGAAGAGGCCAAGCTTGAATGGCTGCGTTCGGAACTGAGGTCTCGTCGACCACTTATTCCTCCTGTTTTGAACTTTTCCGACTCCACTAATGAAACAATCGATGTATTCAGAACTATGACTGAATGTGAGGATGTGTATGGTACCAGCGCACTGGATACTTATATCGTCAGCATGACTGAAAACGCGTCGGACTTGCTGTGCATCCTGTTGTTCGCCAAGGAAACCGGCGTGTACGATCCCGCCATACCGGGACGAACAATCAGTGTGGTGCCGCTGTTTGAAACGATTGATGATTTGCGGCGTGCCCCGGAAATGTTTGCGCAGCTACTGCAAACCCCGGAGTACCGGCAGTATCTTGAAACCCGCGGCAATTTGCAAGAGATCATGATCGGATATAGCGACAGCGGCAAAAACGGTGGCATCGTCACTTCGAGCTGGGAGTTGTACAAAGCGCAGAAGCAGCTGGTGGCAACGGCGCAAGCCAATGGCATCGAGCTGAGGCTGTTTCACGGACGCGGCGGCACCATCGGCAGAGGGGGCGGACCTACCCATGCAGCGATTCTTGCCCAGCCACCAGGCACGGTGGCAGGCAGAATCAAATTGACTGAGCAGGGCGAAGTGATCTCATCCAAATACGCGCTGCACGACATTGCAGTGCGCAACTTCGATCGGCTCGCAGCAGCCGTTGTGCAGGCAACCCTGTCCGCGCACGATCAGTCCATGCAGAAACCTGACGGACAGCCCGCACGTTCCGCACAGGGCGATGCGCGGCATCGCCCATCCGTCGACAATCCAGCCTGGCATGAATTCATGGACGCGCTTTCTGCCACGTCTTTCAAAAGCTATCAGTCATTGATCTATGAAGAACCGGACTTTGTCGACTTCTTTCTCCAGGCCACACCGATCAACGAAATCTCTCAACTGAGAATGGGCTCGCGCCCCACCCGCCGAAAGGCAGGGAGCAAGTCAATTGCAGATCTGCGCGCCATCCCCTGGGTTTTCGCCTGGACTCAGAGCCGTTACATGCTGCCCGCCTGGTACGGCTTCGGCAGCGCCTTTCAAACACTGGTGCGCGCCAATGAGAAGAATCTGGCCATTGCCAAGCAGATGTATGCCGAGTGGCCGTTTTTCAAAGGTCTGATCTCGCGGATCGAAACATCGCTGGCTATTGCCGATATTAAGATCGCTGAGTATTACGTGCAAAATTTGGTAGATTCCCAACTGAACGATAGATTCTTCAAAAGAATACTGGTTGAGTTCAATTCGTCCACAGAGTCAGTGCTGCAGATCACCGATCAGAAGACTCTGCTCCAGTTTATTCCCTACCTGCGCCACTCGATCAATCTGCGCAATCCATATGTTGATCCGCTCAGCTACCTGCAAGTCAAATTGATCAAAGAGTTGCGGCTGCGCTCACAGAGCGATGGCGATGCAGCCGAGGTGTCCGAAACCAGAGCTGAATCGCTGGAGAAAGATGATCTTTTGGAAACCGTTTTGATGACTATCAACGGCGTGGCCGAAGGTCTTCAGAACACAGGCTAGCCCAAAAGTGGTAAATTCACAGGGAATGACGGTCGCACGGAGACCTATAATTGTGGCTGCAACCACTTCGACTAAAGATCTGAAGAGACTCCAAGATCACTTTCTCGCCAATGCACCGACGTGTGTGCACAGTGCTGAAGGCATGCTTCACTATCCTTACGTTGTGCCAACATACGACGTCAAGCCAGGAGCTGACGATAAAGCTGTGGTGCCGGAACGTTCTCTCACCGGACATTATCTGCAAATGTACGATTGGGATTCGTGCTTCTTCAGTCAGGTCAGCAACAGATTTGGCTTTCCCGATCTAAGCAAACACGTCGTTGCCAACTTTCTTAGTTTGAAACACGAAGACGGCTATATCCCCCGAACCGTTTCTCCCGAAAGGATATGGGATTCCGGCGATCTCTGCAAACCGTTTCTCTGCCAAACTTTGCAGCATTGGTGGAAACGCGGTGGCGGCAAACCGGTTCCAGCCGAATTCATTGCCGATCTGGATTGCTATTTCAAGTATGCAATTCGGACCAGACGCCATTCATCGGGGCTGTTCCACTGGCGCAACGTGCTTGAAAGTGGGGTGGACGATAATCTTACCTTGCTGCGTCCGATGGAAGCGGCGGTAAACGAAAACAAAGACATCGGCCGCTTTCCCGATGGAGAGTTGCTTGCCGCCGACTATAACGGCTACATGGTGGCGGAATTTTCTGCCTTCGGCGATATTTGCAATGCCGCCGGCAAGAAGGATCTGGCGCAGGAGTATCAAGGTCTTGCCCTGCAGCTGAAGCAGTTGATTGAGGATCGACTGTGGGACGATCTGACCAGCTCATATTGCAATCTCGATCCGCGCGAGAACAAGCTCGTTCAATTGCGCTGCTGGACAAACCTGGTGCCTGTTTTGCTTGGCATCGCCCGACCTGATCGCAGTGAGCAGGTAATCGAAAAAAATATCCTCAACGAAAAGGAGTTCCTGCGGCCCTGCGGTCTGGCATCGGTTTCTGCTTCGGAAACTTTGTACAACCAGGCGATGCGCGGTCTATATGGGCGCGTGGTCGTCTCGAATTGGCAGGGACCGATGTGGATCCTACCGAACGCTCTGGCGGTGCGCTGTCTATTGCGTGAGAAGCGAGAAAAGGACGCCAGCGAAATTGCTCGCCGCGTACTTGCCACGGTACTAAACGGCATTGACAAAACCGGCACCACATACGAAAACTACGATGCGGAAACAGGGCATCCTCTCTGGGCGCCACAGTTCATGAGTTGGAATGTGCTCATGCTCGAAATGATCGATCTGGTTCAATGAGTGCCCGCAATTTGCCAGCGTTGACATTCACCGCTCAAGCTTAGGGCCGGCCACTGGCCCGCCAGGATTGAGTTGCTGATCCGGAGCCGGTTGAGTGCCGCTCAAATTCTCGAATCCTGTCGCCTGAGAGATCAAGAAGAGTGGACGTCCCTTCACTTCGTCGAAAATTCGCCCGACATATTCGCCCAAAATGCCGATGGTCAAAAGTTGAGTACCACCTAAAAAGAAGAGGATGCTGGCGACGGCGGCGAACCCGGGCAAGGACAGATTGGTGAAGAGTTTGACATAGACGACGACGAAGATACTGAAGAAACTAAATAAAGACACCATCAGACCCAGCGAAGTAGCAAAGCGAAGCGGCGCCATGGAGAACGAGAACAATCCGGACATAGCCAAATTGACAAGCATCCTGAGGCTGAATTTGGGTTTGCCCGCGAAGCGCGAGGCGCGTTCCACTGGCACACCCATTTGCTTGAATCCGACCCAGGCACGGAGCCCTCGCAGGTACCGCGCTCTCTCAGGCAGCTTGTTTAGCGTGTCGACGATTTTACGATCCATCAATGAAAAGTCACCGGCGTCGACGGGAATGTCAATATCCGAATACCATTTCATTATTCGGTAGAACAAGTGGTAGGCAACTTGCATGGGCAGGCGTTCTTCTCTGGTCTGCCGGATTGCATAAACGACGTCATACCCCTCCTTCCAATAGCCGACAAATTGCGGAATAATCTCGGGAGCGTCTTGCAAATCCGCATCCATAGCAATTACAGCTCGACCCGAAGAGAAAGCCAGCCCGGCTGTAAACGCCACTTGTTGTCCGAAATTACGAGATAGTTGTAGCAGTTTGACTGCAGCATCGCTCTGGCGAAACTGCAAAACCTTGCTGACAGAATCGTCTCGAGAACCGTCATCGATGAAAATGATCTCGTAGGGCTCAGCCAGCGACCGCATTACTTCGCTCAATCGGCGATACAAGTCCGGCAGGTTCTCGGATTCGTTGAAAACCGGCAATATAACGCTAAAGACAGGGCTGCTCAAATTAATCAATACGTCTTCCGAATCCACCGTAAACTAATTCTAGCGCACGTCCTGCAGTTGATCAGTTTCGCGTTGTTTGGAGCCGGAAGTGAGGAGACCGTCATCGGCATGGCAATCCAGATGAAGCTGAGACGTCCGCCGCTAGTCTCCATCATCGGTTGTGCTGCATTCGCAACGGCGGCGATGCTGTTCTTCTTGACCGATTTCATGCTACCGTCGGTGAGCGACAAATCGGACTTCACTTGCACATTCTACGTGGCAGCGCGGCTGATCATCGAGAGACGCCTGAAAGAACTGTATCCGCTGCCCAGTGATACCAGGCTCACAGAGACGGCTTACAACAAAGCGGCCCATAAGATTTTGCCTGATCTGCCAGCGAATGTGGGCACAGCACAATTCTACCCGCCACTTGTGCCTCTTCTCTTTTCTCCGCTGGGATTTCTGCCGCCCCCGGTGGCTCTGTTCGTCTTTCAAATTCTCGGCATTGCTGCGGTCGCTTTATCGTCTCGTCTGCTGTGCAGCGGCAAGTCGGCTGAGAAATACTTCTTTTGCTCATTTCTGTTTACACCGTTGACTGTCGCCCTCTGGATCGGACAAAGCGACCTGATCATCGGTGTCTTGCCCTATTCTCTGATGTATTGGTTGCTGTCTAGAAATAGACCGATGTCGGCCGGATTGGTGGCGTCGGTGACATTGCTCAAAACAAACCTGATGCTCGTGCCTGGTTTTATCTCGGTCATTCTTATTTTGCGCCACCAGTGGAGGATGTTTGCGGGGCTGTGCGCCGGCGGTGCAGTGATCATTTTGCTCAACCTCTTGATCTTCGGTCCGTCCGTCTGCTCGGGATGGATCGTTGACGTCAAGCTACTGGAATCTGATTTTCTCAACCCCACTACAGGAGCAGCAAGACATTTAGCAGCGAGCTTGCCGCGGGTGCTTCTCTTTCTTGCTCCTCGCGAACAGGCAGGCACCGTCAGAATTATGCTCTGGATCTCTTCTGCGATATTCGGTCTGATCGGCTTAGCCGCATGCCGGAAGCTGACGCAGAATAGCAAAGACGACCTCAACACCGTGTCTATCGCCGTCGTCTTATCAAGCTGCCTGCTGCCATTGTGCGCACCTTACTTCTTATATTATAGCTTCAGCGTACTGATCGTCGCCGGCATGCTCGTTTTCAGCGGCTCAGCCAGCGACCCGAGCTGGAGTTCATTCATCAAGCCTAGAGTTCTGGCGCTGTGGATCATTATGTCGATTTATCCGTTCTTGTTAATTTTCAGCACGAACCAAGTTATGCCTCTAATCGCCGTGATTCCGTTTATCATCGTATTTGTTGACATAGTCAGGTTCTCCTGGAACAGAAGTGTCCCGCAACCGACAGCGTCACCAGGCCAATGAGGCGAACCGCGATTTGCTTGTCATGCCAACCAATTGAGGTGCCTGAGGATGGACCGTGCTCAATACCAGAAGTTCGCTGAGGTGGACAAGCACCACTGGTGGTTTCAAGCTCGTCGCAATATTGTTTCGTCGCTGTTGCGGGCAAAGTGGCCACAGCCAGCCAATAGCCTGGAAATTCTCGATATTGGCACGGGTACTGGTGGAATGGTGCCGATTCTCGCCAGTTGGGGACATCTCACTGCCACCGAGCCCGATCGTGAAACGCTGGCATTGACGCAAGAACGATTCGAGAGTCTGGGCGAGTGCGCAACCTTTAAACAAGGCGGCTGGGAAGAACTAGAGCTGTCCGAGAATCACTTCGATTTGGTCACTGCATTCGATGTTCTGGAACATTGCCAGGACGATCGAGAAGCATTGAGGAAGTGGAGGACCTGGCTCAGAGATGACGGCACCCTCCTTCTTACGGTCCCCGCCTTTCCAAGTTTATGGGGCTTGAATGACGAGATCAGTCACCATTATAGGCGCTACACCAGAACCACTCTTTTGCAGGTCTTGGCAGAGACGGATTTCGCGGTCAGTAAGATCAGCTACATCAACTCACTTATGTTCGTGCCCGTTTGGATTTCGCGCAACATCAAAGATCGGATTCAGCGTTGGTTCTCGAAAGAGAAAACGCCGATGCCCTCGGATTTCGATGTTCCCATCGCTCCGGTCAATCTGGTCCTGGAAAAGTTATTCAGTTGGGAGTCGGGCTTGCTCAACCATGTTGACCTTCCATGGGGAACCTCATTATTAGTGGTGGCACAACGAAAGCAGCCGTCTACTTAACCGGATGCTCGTCCAGATATTGGCTGGCGGCGGCCGAGAGTAGATCGCGGTGCATTCGCCACGCAGCTCCGAAATACGATCGACCGATTTGGGTATCGACCAGGTGCGCGCCTAAAAGCGCTAACCCGTCTTTGTCCTCTCCTGCGCCTTCGAAATATATTATTCTCTTTCCCTCAAGAGGCTCGTCCAGCAGCCGTGAAAAATATTGCATATGACTTTCTTCCGAGCGCGCCATGTGGGATCCGAAAACTACGACGCGCAGTTGCTTCAATTCTTCCGCAGACAGGAGCGCCAGCAGTTTCTTCACTGCTCGATCTAGCGCACTCAAATCCAGTGCTACTGCGTCTTTGATGTTGGCGTAGGCCGGGCCACGAATTTGCAACATGTATTCGTTCAATTGCGCGCCGGTGCAACCGAGGTTCTCGATCACGCGGTCCATAAAAGCAATCGACTGATCGAAAATTCTTTCCTGCCGTTCCTTCTGTTCCGCGTTCAATTGTTCGGCTTCCACTTGCGGACGCGCCGCCACAGCCGCGGCACGAAACTCCTTCAGTTGCTGAACTCGCTTGTCGGTCAATCGATCCGGTCGATCGACCAGAGCGATAAAAATTCCTAGCGTAATGTGGTCGACGGTTTTGAGCGTTTGAAACTGCTGGGGAAGATAACTTTCCTTCGCTACCACCTGTCCATGATTGAGCAAAGTCACTGCACCCTTGTGGAAGACTATAACCGGATCCCCGTGCCCAAGCAGGTCGGATCGGCTAGAGTCGTACAGATCCATGAACTTCACATCCAGCGCATCGATTAGATCATGTGCAGGGACGCTGGTATCGCCGGCAGTTGCCGGATTTGCTGCAAGACAGGCCGTTGCAACCAACATGGCTGCCATCATTGTGCCAAACTTGATGCGCACAGACTGGCTCGAGGCCCGGCAGATCAGAGCGAGCCAGTGATTGGGAAGTGAAATCAGCATTCTACGCGCGCAGCAAAGTAGCAGCAAATATGTCGCCCGTGTGGTCGGATCCATGTTTTTCGCGAATGCGTGCCCCCAATTCTCCGGTTTTCGCGGCCTGCTCGTTCTTGCCATTCTTCTTGAGAAAGGCGCTATAAGCTAGAAGAGCGTCGGCCATCCGCCGATAATTCCCACGTTGCTCGAATCCTTCCACAGACTGCTTGAAGTTCGTTTCCGCTTCGGCAGTTTTGCCGGTTTCTTCATACAACAGAGCCAGATCGAATCTGAATTCTTCAACCGGGCCAAGCGGTGTATCGATCGTCTTCAACGCCTTCAACAACACCTTCTCTCCGTCGGCCGGTTTGTTTAACTTGCGATAGACGTAAGCGAGTTTGTGCATCGTTTCATAAACGAGGCGATGCTCTCCACTGACGGTTTTATCTACGATATCAAGCTGCCGCACCAAAATCGGCTCTGCATCCGTGAAGTTATCTTGACGCAGGTAAAGGTCGGCGAGGTCGTCGAGTATGGGTGCGAGGGCGAAATGTCCGGCATAATACGCCGTTTGTGTGACTTCCAGGGACTTCTTTAACGTTTCCTCTGCCGCTGCGAAATTGCCAATTGCCAGCTGGAAGGCCCCCAGCTCATGCATGTAGGCGCCGACGCTGCCGTCTGCGGCACCGACAGCCTTGATTCGCTCGTCCAATGCCTTCTTGTAAAGCGCCTCAGCCTGGGCTTTTTCACCCCTGTGGCGGGCGGCTCGGGCTTCATCCAAGAGATTCTCAGAGGGAAACAGTTTGGCAGTTGTCATAGGCACCACATTATCGCTAACAGCGACAATGATAACGCCGGCTGATCGTTACCGTATGATTCCGCTGATACCCTTTGCGAAGTTTATGAAGCTTGTTCTGCCGATTGACGTCGACGTCACCCGACCGGTGCTGTCAATATAAACCACGGTAGGAACCGGTCCGACGTTAAAGGTTTTGATGATTTCGTCGTTCTTGTGGTCTTCGACGTCGATCTTTACCAGTCTGACTTTGTCTCCGAACATGCCCTTGGCTTGTTTGAAGAAGACGTCAATATTCTGGCACTGATCGCACCAGGAGGCGCAAAATGCCAGTACCGCTGGATCTCCATTGGTCAAAGTGTGCACCGCAGGAGTAACAACAGCGACTACAGTGGATGTTGTCTTGCTGTTTGCGGCATCTTCCGGGGTCGTGTCGCCGCTGGCGATAAGATAGTTGTTAGCCTGCTGAGAGTGCAAGGAGCCTCGACCTAGCGCAAGCGCCCTGACCATTTCTCTGCGTGCGTCTTGCGCACGGCGCAATTTCGAGTAGGTCATGCCTAGCCAGTAATGCGCTTCAGCGTTTTGCGGATCGGCTTCCACCGCTGATTCCATCGAAGGCAAAGCGGCAGTATATTCTCCTTTTACCAGCGCCTTAATGCCGTCGGTCAAACTCGGATTAGCAACTTGAGACGCCACGCCTTGCTCGGAATTGCCGGTCGGTGTCGCCGTCTTTGCCGTCATCATAAAGATCCAGTTGGCCGCCATGTGGGCGACGCGCGAGTCGAACTTGAACGCCTTGTCCTGTCCTTCTTCGAAAATCAAATGCTCGCTTGGAACGCCCAAAAAGTATTTTTCCGGCGATGCCACTTCATTGAAAAGATCCCACGTTCCTTCTGGCTTAACGAGCCGATCTTCGGTGCCTTGCACGAAGAGAACCGGCAGATCTTTTATGTCTTTGGCGACGTCATGATTTTCGTTCATGAACTTTTGGAACTGCATCAGTTCCTTGGCTGAAAGATCCATGCGATCGAGCGGATCGTTCTCCCAGTCCTTTCGCTCTTTCTCGTTTTGCGTTGCTTGTCCGACAATGTCGGAGCCGATATTGAACTGTTTGTTAGGACCTTTCATAAATTGGAACGCCACTTTCAAGTCGGTTTTTTTCTGCTGAAAGCGCTGACCGGCAGGAACAGAGGAGATCAATCCATCAATTAAATCTGGATACATAGCCGCCGCCCTCAGTGCGATCGCCCCGCCCATGGATTCTCCCATGAGGAACACCGGCATACCAGGGTTTGTCTGGCGAATGGCAACCAGTGCCGATTTAACGTCATTCAAGCAAGCTTTAAAATCGATATCCTCATGTCCTTGCGATTTCATCCATGAACCGAAGCCGCGCACATCGATGGCATACACGGCGATTCCCCTCGCTGCCATGCGCATGCCGAAGTTTTGATATGAGCCGCTGTACAAGCCCAATCCGTGAATACATAGAAGGGCAACTCTCGGCTTTACCAGCGGGTTGATCCAACTGATGCATGGCGACGAAGTCGTTCCCGTATCCGCATTTTGTTGGCTCGTCTGTTTGAGTGTCGCCTTTTCATGATGCTTGTCGGAATGCTGCTCGCCATCGTGCGCCAGAGAGCTCAACCAGCTAGCGGACCCGACAGTATATGTTGCCGCAGCCGCGGTACAGGCGATCAGGGCGGTGAGGCGACGCTGCAAGAGGACGTTCATAAGCAATCTCTCCGATTCGTGATGCCTATTCTAGATCGATTGGCACCCAGCTAGTACCAGTATTTCGTTTTTGCAGTCCATGGATTTTTCGGGTACTGAGAGTGCATTAAATCATACGCCGTGTGCGACAACTTCTGCGTCGTTGGTGTGTAACAGCTAAACTTCGGCACACGAATCGCATGATACAAAGCCTCCGGCAAGCGCGCGTCGCCAGGGTTTTTGTGCGCCCATGCAATCGATGCGGAAAGCAAGAAATTACCCGCCGGCCCCATATCGCGCAATGTCTTCAACTGAACGACTGCGGTCGACTTCTGCGCGGGCGTGAGAAAATTCTTTATGTTAATCGCCGCATTTTCGGTATCATCGGCGGACTCGCCGAAGTCTCCTGCCTTATCGCCACACCACCAATTATTTTGATAGTCGTCAATCTCGGAAAATTTCGTTTGCCTTCCCGCTCCGGCAGTTATATAAGGGCGCATTGCCGGATTCTTGAGGAACATGTTCGCTGCGGCGAACTTCTTTTCCTCAGGCACTTTCGCATTAACGTAAGCATCGAGCAGCGGCTTCAGCGCTGGACGTGCAGCCGCTAGTTTCGGTGTAATCTTGATCACAGCGGCGTCATCGCCCAGAAGTGCGGCTCGAGTCCATGCAGCCTGCAGTGCATCCAACTGTTGCGGCACAGGAAGCTTGTCGCTGAGAGCCACTTGTTCCAGTATTGCTAAAGGAGCCCTGGCGTTGAGAAACTTGGCGGCATCGGGGGCGAAAGCGGGTGCGACATGGAAGTAGGTATTGGACTTTTCGGCCTGGTCAAACTCCGAGGGAACGTCAGTGCCGTCAGAGAAATCGGAGGCACCAGCCGGCACTTGAATCGCCGCCGACAAGAATCCATTAACGTCTGAAACGAATGAAAGCTGTAAGTTTTTGACAGCGTTCACCGCTGACGGTGACACACCGTTGGCGGTGGCAAGCAGTTTGTCCGCGATCGCTTTCGCCTCGCTGCTGTTTTTCGTGCCAGACAACGCGCTGGCCAGATAATATGACGTTGTCCAGTAAGCGGGCGAAGAAGATGAAACTATTTGCGCCGCCTGGTCAAGCTCTGAATTGTCGGTGGCTGCTTTCATTTTGCAGAGCGCTGCCACCAGCCATGCCGTAGAGTGAGTCTGTTGCCACTTCTTGCGAGCGGTCTCAAATGCTCCAGGTGACTGGTCCTGGAAATTCTTCACCCACTGAAACAGGTCGTTGGCCGCCAGTTTTGGCGAGGTCGCAGCAGCGGTTTTTTTTGCTGAGTTGTCGCTGTCGTCGGCGGTGTCATATTGGCGATCGTATAGAGTCGTAAAATCACTGACATCGGCGGCAAAGGTAGCTTCGTCCTGCGCTTTTGAAATGCGGTCAGCAAGAACGGACATGCGATCTTCAGGGTTTAGTCGAGCCTGAATGAAACTAAGAAGTTGTTTGGCGACGCCATGCGCATTGGCCAGTCCGCTGTCCGCTACAATTTTCTGAAACTGCTCCTGGGCGGTCTGCAGCAGTGAATGTTCGGCGCTGCCGCCGCTAAGCGTCGCTTTGCGCAGTATAGCTCGTGCCGCCAAATACGGTGCCAGTTCATGCCATGGCGAAGACGGATCGGCCGCTATCGCTGTGAATTCTTTATTTGCCTCGTCGAACTGAGCGGCATAAAAGTGTGCGCAGGCAATTTGATAGGCGCGATTGGCTTTTTCCGTCTCGTCGCCGGTGGCAAGAGGTGTGGGAAAAGCAGGCTCCGGCGCGACCTTCTTTGTATTGTAATCAAAGGCCGGATCGCCGCAGTGAGCGAAGACAAGATCCTGGGCAGCCAGCCAATCTTTTACCGGTTGGCTGCCGCTGCCATATTTCCCTACCATCGAATGCAAAGTCTGTACGGCTTTGACGAATGCTTCGCTTGAGCAATTCAGGTAGAAATCTGTGAAACCGCCGTAGTCTTGGCGCTTGCCGATTCCACGGTTGCAATCGATGTCCACATCGTTGGCAGCGCCGCCGATTTTCTTGCGGGCGGTTTTCCAATTCTCAATTTCAGTGTCGGAATTGTGCCAATTGTTCTGCGTAATTCTGCGCTCCCAGAGCTGAACGATATCAGACTGCTCCTGGCTGCTGAGCGGGTGGTCTGTCAGATAGCGGTAGGCAACAATCAAATACGATCTGGCGAAACCTGGGTTGACCAGACCAAGTTGACCGGCGGCAAATTTCTTTAAGGGGAAATCCGGATGTGCGGTGGATTGAAATACATCGTCTACGAAGAATGGACCGCATGCCGTGGCCGGCGTCAGCGATCCGGCAACTAGAAGGGTGGCGGCGACAATAGTAAGAATGCGATGTTTCTTCGATCTCAAAGCCATTTTTTCACCTCATATTCTACTTTTTGTGCTTTTGCGTTTGTCCAACCATGTGAAGCGAACAAGAAAATATTGCGATCTTTGAGCAAGCCGCTCTCACCCAGAGATTGAATTACGGCCGGCTCTGCAACAGACAACCCGATCGCAGCTTGGTTGTTTGCAGGGTTCAATGTGCGGCGACCGGTCGCTACTGCCAGCGCTTCCCGGCCACCGCGCCCCATGCTAAAGAACATCGGCACTACTTGTTGCGCTGCAAGAGAATCAGTCCAGCAATCGTCAAGGCACCACGACGCTAGCGCTGTGACGGAAACTGTGCTGCCGGCCGGAAACTGTCGCCGCAGATGTTGCAGCACTAAGCAATAAAATGCCCGCTCCTTCAATCTGGCATCGAAATCGATCTGGACTCGCCTGCATTCGTTCCCGGCTGCCAACTTGGCGATCAGCTTAGCCACCTTTTCAGCCTGAGCAATTTCCGATTCTGGGGCGATATCGCGCTCCGTCTCGATGCGCACCACTGGCAGCACGTAAGCATGGGGAGCCGTGAGCAGCGGCTGCATTCGAGGAGTGTATGAGAGGCAGTGAGAGTGGACTTTGATTGTCGCCGCCAGAAAGGCGATGCCTGTGTCCTCTGGCACCTGACGCAAATCTTGCGGTGCCTCCCAGCACCAGAGCATGAACCGCGGCATGGGAAGGTTTGCCGCGGTAGGCTTGGGTGCCGCGATTAGCATTGCAGCGCATAATGCTATAGCGAGGCAATAAGCGTATGGCACGTGTGTGTTCCTAGCGCATGGATGATTGTAGTTTGCCGGTGTTGGTTTCTATATTCGTTGAAAGCCATGACGCGAGTGCGGCACCGCTTTCCTCTCTAAAATGGGCATTCACTTCTACCTGCTCGATCGTTTTGGCGATCGACCGAGTGCCGAACGGGCAGGGATTGTTGTGGAAAAACGTCTCCAGTTGATCGCGGTCCTTTCTCGTCACCAGCGAACTGGCATTGCGTACGATTCGAGGAATCATATGTTGTGGAAAGCGCTCGTTCAGCGCCTTCCAATGAGCTGTAACAAAGTCCCAACCCAATCGGCGTCCGGCTACTGTGGAAACGATTTTACCCACCACCGACGGTGCATCTTGTGTGCGCACCTCATCGGTGAGGCACATCACCAGCGTGCTTTGAATCAGCGAAGGCTCCCGGAAATCTGCTAAGGCAAAGAGAAACGTTTTCTCCAATTCCGGAGTCGGTGCGGAGCGCCAGAGCGATTCGATTTTGTCGTAATCAGAATCATCGCCGTTGTATGCGACTATCTCGACCACTGTATGCACGAGATCGGGGTTGAGGGAATCCTTGTCCTTCAGGTATTTAGCAAACAGTTCACGCGCTTCCGCGATCGTCGCTTTGTCCTGTCCGACCATTCCCAGCACTGCCAGGACTTTGGCGCGCTGCATTTTGGTCAGGTCGGAATCGCCCTCGCGCACGGTCCAGCCAAGTTTCTCTTTGGCACGAGAGAGCCTGTCCCGCACAAACGTTTCGAAAGAAGGTCGTGAGCTGTCGCTGACCAGAGTATTCAATTTATCAATCTGATTGCACAAGGTGTCGGTGACGGTCGGGTCTTCTTCGTCCTTATACTGTGATGTCAAAGCGAGGTAGTCTTTGACGGGAATATCGCCTGCCAGCGCCAGGCTGAACTGATCGGAAAGCAGAGACGTGCGCTCGGTCACGCTCAGTTGCCCAACCCGGCCGCTCAACTCACGCAGTGCGCTGGTCGTGTAGCGTACACGGTAATAACCGTCGCCGCCGGCGTTCACCAGATACGGCGGCGCATCTTTCATCTTGAAAGTCGACTGTTTTTCTGAGAGTTGATCTCGCTCAATGGCAGCCTTATTTTCGACAGCCAGGCTGCGATAGGCCAGAGGGATCTGCCAGAGCGTCTGAAAAGCATTGCTGTCAGCCTGCTTTGGATTCTTCAACAAGACAAAGCGTTCCTGACCCGCCACGAATGCATTTCGACTGGTGACAGCGTCGGCGCTGACGAGCGGATAGCCAGGCTGGTAGACCCAACCGTGCATCATTTCGTTGATATCTTTGTTTGCCGCATGACCGATGGACTCCCACAGATCCGTGGTGGTGGCATTGGCGAATTGGTGGGCCTTGATGTACTGCTGCACCCCTTCACGGAAGACGTCCTCACCTACGTATCTCTCTAGCATTCGCAGCACGGATGCGCCTTTTCCATAAGTAATTTCATCGAACATCTGATCGACTTGAGCCGGGTCAGTCACCGCGAAGTGAATCGGTCTGGTGCTCCTCAAGCAGTCGGTCGACATCGAATCCAGCCGCTCGGTGCAAAACTGATCCCATTCATGCCACTGGGGACGCAGGTGATCGACAGCCTTTGTCGACATCCATGTGGCGAAGGCTTCGTTCAGCCAAAGGTCGTCCCACCATTTCATCGTCACCAGGTCGCCGAACCACATGTGCGCCATTTCGTGAGCAATCACTGATGAAACGCTATGCTTGGCGTCTGTCGAGGCGGTTTTGTCATCGACGAGCAGCAGCGTCTCTCTGAATGTGATGGCGCCGAGGTTCTCCATGGCACCGGCTTCGAAATCGGGGATGGCGATCAAATCCAATTTGCGGGCCGGGTAATCAACACCGAAATAGTTGTCATAAAATGGCAGCAAGGCCGCCGCCACATCGCGCGCATAGGTGCCCATTTGCTCCTTGCCGGCTACCGACCAGACTTTGACGGGAACGCCCTGAGCGGTGACCGCATCAGTTGATTTCAACGGTCCGACGATCAATGCGACCAGGTATGTCGACATTTTCGGTGTGGTATCGAAGTGAACAATTTTGCGATGCGTTCTGGCATTGATTTTCTCTTGTGCAACCGGGCTGTTCGAGATCGCTACGCAAGAAGGGTCGATGCTGGCTGAAAGTGTATATGTAGCCTTGTATTCCGGCTCGTCGAAACAAGGAAACATTCTGCGCGCATCGGTGGCTTCCATTTGCGTTGTGGCCAGCCATTGCTTAGCGCCTTTCGCGTCGGTGTAGCTGGAACGATAGAAGCCGCGCAGTTTATCGTTGAGAATGCCGTCGAATTTGAGCGACAGGTTGTATTTGCCTGGAGCGAGCTGTCGGGGCACTTGCAGTGAGATTTGCTCGGCACTTGTATGATAAATAACCTTTGCGCGCGCCGCCACCGCTCCCGGTGCGATCGAAATACATTGCGCCTCCAGTATTTTCAACTCTGCGGCGTTGAGAACGATCTCCGTGGTGGGCTTGGACACCGTAATTGCGATAGTCTCTTCGCCGTAAAACTTGCCGCGTTCCGGATTGGGCTCAACGAATAACTCGTACGAGAGCGGAGATACACCGTTGGGCAGCCGATGCGGTCCTATTGCCAGGTCCGACGCGTGCGCCGGATTTGCGCCGCAGTTGAACGCCACGAGGACAATGACCAGGCTTGAGGCTATTGATTGGGCCGCTTGTGATATTTGCCCGAACTTGCGCATATTCCCTCCATCTCAATTGGAAACAGTTTGTTTATCCATAAATTGTTTGAATAATTCTCGAAGATCCTTGCCCTGGTACGTGTCCTGCGCCGTGAAAGGCGCGATGCGTTTCTCATAACCGAAGGACTTTCCCAGCACCTGACCTTCACCAAAACGATTGAAGACCTTGGACGAAGTTTCGCGTTTGACCAGGCCATCTGCCTCCGGCAGGTAAGAGGTGATCAACTCACCGCATTCAACTGTCTTAATGACATTGGTGCTCTTGTCGATTCTCAGTTCCGTGTCGATGCTGCGCCGGACAAACCGCTGTTCGCCGGATTCTAAGGGATCGCTGCGGCTGACCAGCTGAACCACCATCTCATCTCCGGCATCAACGGTGGTGGCGAATGGAGCGGGGTCAAATTGCCATACTTGACCTTGCGGATCCTGCTGCGTTCCCCACCGTCCATCGCTTTTCGCTTCAACGACGTGAGTGGTAATATCGGTTGTTTTATTGACGAAGTCGTATCGATAATAGTTTGTCTGGCTGTCCTTATGCCACGTGCCGGCAAGCCAAGCGGGCACTTTGTACCAGCGATTTGCCACCGTTGGATCGGGCAAAGGGCCCAAGTCTTTGAGATCGAAAACTGCACCGGGAGCGAGCGCCTGATTGACCGGTTCCAGCTTCTCGCTGTGCTCGATGTGCGCCTCGAGCACAATCGAATCGGCGGGCAGCCACAATCCCGCGCAAAAAAAGAGCAAAACCAGCAAGAGCTTGCTATACATAACTCCCCGTCCCCGACCAGATAGGATATCACCTTGGCGCGGGCAGAAAGTCACTAGTCGCTACTTGACTCCGGGCACGAAAATCCGGCACGCCGGCTGATGTTGGTCTCGTCGCTCGACCGGTCTCTCGGAACTGCCCACTGACTACCAATGACGTACAAACCGCAAAACTCAATTGCGAGCTGAGTGCCTGCAACGCAAACTCGCTCCGCATGTCAGGTTCATGGCGGTCTGCTCTGTTATTTCTTGGCCCAGAACAAGAGCTTTCTCCACCACGCTCCCCGCAATCTTTCGTTTTCCCGTTCAAGCAACTCCAACTTGCGTTCCAAGCCCTGAACTTTTCCCGCCCGAATTTGGAAGTGCGTCATTCGTTCAAGCTGCGATGACTGCATCTCAATCATTGTCACCAACGAACTCATCCTGTCATTGGCAGAGATCACGCGTTCTTTAGCCTGGTCGACATGATCGTTGAGAATTCGCACCTGATCGAGAAGTCTGAAGATCAACTCAGTTTCACTTGCCAGCGGCGGCGGCGCCTGTTCAGCCTCAATAACCGGGAATTCTTCTGCTCCGTTAAGCAGCTCTTCCAGTCCATCTAGGTCTAAAGAAATCTGATGGGCATCTACTTCTGGCTGCAGATTGCTGTTCATCATCATCATCATAGAGCGAGCGTCATCTTTCTAGCACGGGATGGCGCCATTATGCGTGGTATCACTGCTCATAGCAATACTTGGCTTCTGAAGGAGGCGTCGCCACTGAAGTTCGGCCCTACTTCGCCTTCTTTTTGCCCTTCATCATGTACCAGGTAGTGACACCAATCAAGGTGCTCGCCAAAAAGAACAGCAAGCAGATGGAAATAATCATCAGCGTGTACCCGCCCGGGTCGCTCTGCTGAACTTCCGACATATCATTGAGCGCTTCGCCGACTTGCTTGGCCAATGCGGGAACCGACGCAAGCATCCAACCCGTCACCACCAAAGAGAAACCCAGTAAATTCTTCACATACCACCTGCGCGATTCTCGGCCGCAGCCATTGCGCTGCGAATTCCCGCAATCATCGCACACAGGCTCCCGGCAAGAGAATTATTGTCTCTTCCGGCAACATTTCTTTTGCATCCGCTACCCAAGGACTGCATGCGCGTTCGATCTTGGTTCTAAACCGTTCTAGCGACAGCGAGAAAAATCCCGATCGGTGATCGGTTGTTGTTGAGCCTGCAAATCTTCAAGCAGCTTAATCAAAAGATAAGCAAAACACCGGGCCAGACGGGTATATCGCTGTTGGTACGGGAGAAAGAGCTTGAATCAACTGACAGTCTTTGTCAAATATGCGCCTCTTTCGAAGGTGATGGCTACAACCGTCTGTGTGGCGTGGTTTGCGGCTGTGACAGCAATGATTTTCCTGACTGTGCCGTACGCTCATCTGTTGCCAGTTTTGGCGAAAGCCGCTCTCTGGCTGGCCGGCGGTTTCATGTTCGTCTATGTGCCTTTTATGGTGGTGAGCTTTTACCGCGAGGGCGGGCTGCTAGTCATTAACTCCGACGGAATTGCCTTTCCGCCAACGCTGCTGGGGCTTGGCGCCAGGCACAGCCTGCAGTGGGGCGATCTGAAAGTGGTCGAGTTTGCCGAGGCCGCCCATCGATTGCGGCTGCGTGGCGACAGCGGGGTCAACTTGACGATTGATACGAAGAAAATTCCGCAAGCTGAAGTTGAGCAGTTGCTGTTGGCTGTTGAGGTGTGGAGCCCGAAGGCGATCTGGTCGCAGGCAGCCGAAGACTTAAGGGATGCCCTGCAAAACACGAAGATGGGAATCACGACCGACTTCACCCACATGTGGGAGGCTGAGTTGAAGCGCCGCTATTCAGTCACCACCTTCGCACCGCATCAGCCGGGAACCATGCTGCAACAAGGCCGTCTGAAAATTCTCAAGCAACTGGCGTTCGGTGGATTTTCTGCCGTATATCTTGCCGAAGATGACGATCGTCAAACAGTGGTGGTAAAAGAGCTGGTGATCAAGTACGACACTGCGAGCAGCCAGCAGAAGGCAGTTGAAATGTTCGATCGGGAGTCGAAACTTTTGGCCAAAGTCGATCATCGCCAGATCGCCAGAGTGAAAGATCATTTTGTCGAAGAGAACAGGCATTATCTAGTGTTGGAATACATCGACGGGGAAAACCTTCGCGACCTCGTCTTGCGCAAAGGTGCATTGGACGAAACGACTGTGCTCCAATTAGCGATCAAAATGGCTTCGATTCTTGAGTATCTGCACGCAATGCAGCCACCACTGCTGCACCGCGACTTCACACCTGACAATCTTATCCTCAATGCCAGCGGCGAATTGACGCTGGTAGATTTTGGTGCCGCCAATGAATGCGCGTCGGCAGTGACAGGAACTCTGATTGGCAAACAGAGTTACATGCCGATTGAGCAGATTCGCGGCAAGGCTGAGCCTCGCAGCGACTTGTATGCTCTTGGAGGCACCATATGTTACCTGCTCACCGGCAAAGATCCGGAGCCTCTTTCGATCGCAACAGTTCCTTCTGCATCGCCGAAATTGCGCCAACTGATTGAACGGCTAACACAAACGGAGCCGAACAACAGATTCTCGAGCGCTGAAGAGGTGCGCGAGGCGTTGTCCGAATTGTTGCAGCCTGCCGGCTCCATTGCAGTTCCAAGCGAGAAGCACGAGCATCATGCCTGAAAATTCACCGGCGGAAACCAAACCCTTTCTTGAACAGCAAACGCCGAACAATGCGGTCGAGCAGGTGATGGAGCCGCATGCGGATTTGAAATTAGTGACGCATGCCGAAAAGGATGACAGCGATTGGTGGGAATATCTTCGCAAACCGCTGCCGCTAGAGACCGAAGCGGAAGCGCTGGATCGTCAGAGCACCCTCCAATTTCTTGCCATGGAGGCGGCTGAAACCTTGCTCTGGAGCACGATCTACCGTGACACCATGGAACGCTACAACATTACTGAGCAAGAAGTGATAAATCAGCTGCAATACAATGCCGCGGAAAAGACCAAGAGAGCGCCGGCGAAAATTGCCTGGGCACCGCCTGCGGTGCCTGATGATGTGGTGATCTATTGCTGGCCTTATCATGCTGAATCCCCGACCGGCGGTTACAGTTGGTCAAGCAATGCGAAGTTCGATCCGATCGTTTCAGTTGTCACTCTTTTCGGAGCAATCTGGCTGATCGGTACCATGATGTTGATAGGCGAGAGATATTTCGGCAGTTGCTGGTATTTAATCAAGGCGATTCCTCTGATTCTACTGCCTCTGCTCGGGGCGTTAAAGGGACTGACGCACCTTCGCGTCAGCCATAGCGGGTTAGTGTTTCAATCCGTATCCGGCAAATCGACATTGAAATCGAAAGTTCTGCCATGGGCTCAAATTAGACGAGCGTATGTCGTCGTTCCCGACGGCAAGTCTGCTCTTTCTGGCAAGCTGGTATTCGAACTCAAACCAAACCCTCGCCCCTCCAATTTGATGATGACGGACGTCAATGACATATTCGCTGTCAAAGCAGGGCGTCGTCGCCACCTCGCGCTAAAGAAGATTGCCAGCGGTGCCCAATGGCGCAACATGGTACAAGCGATGGCCAAATACATCGACGTCAGTGAATTGGATCCCGCTTTGTTGGACGGCGTTAATCAGACATCGTCGCGCGATCCCTCATATACGAAACTGTGGCTCGATGCCCTGACAGCGCCGCCCCGGCGTCAGCGGTTGCAGCCACTGTCTGCGGGGACTGAACTGCAAAGTGGACAGTACAAGATCGAGACGCTTCTAGGCAGTGGCGGGCAAGGCAGCGCCTATCTCGCATCAACCGGCACGACAAAAGTGGTGCTGAAGGAATACATACTGCCGGTCTATGTCGATGTGAAAGTCAGGCGCCAGGCTCTCGAAGACTTCGAGCACGAGTCGCGAATGTTAGCCTCACTAGATCACACAGGCATCGTCAAAAATCTCGGATCGTTTGTCGAGGATCATCGAGCGTATCTGGTGTTGGAATACGTACAAGGTAAATCGTTGCGGCAGTTAGTGCAGGAAAAAGGCGCTCTGCCGGAAAATGATTGTGTGAAATACGGTATCGAAATGTGCGACATCCTTTCATATCTGCATGGGCAATCACCGCCTGTGGTGCATCAGGATTTTACCCCCGATAATTTATTGGTTTCTCCGGAAGGGTCCCTCAAACTGATCGACTTCATGGTCGCCAAACAGTCTGCTTCTGAATCAGCTAGCAGTGCCATTGTTGGTAAGCATCATTACATGCCGCCGGAACAGTTTCGCGGCAAAGCTACAACCAAAAGCGATATCTATGCGCTGGGATGCTCTATGTTTTTCATCTTGACCGGGTGCGAGCCGGAGCCTATGTCAACCTCTCATCCAACGCTGCAAAATAATGATGTTTCAGGCGAGATGAACAGTATCGTCGAGAAAGCGACGATGTTGGATCAGTTTGAACGTTACGACAAATCCACGGCGGTACGACGAGACCTGGAAGCTGTGCTAGCCAATACAGCTTAATTCGGGCTCACACGTCCTGCGTATTTATAACAGCAAGATTGAGAATTGGCGGTTCATCAACCATGCTGTGGCATAATGAAACGCTGTTCACTCCTTGATCGCGAGGCCAACAAATGCTGTTCGAACGCAACGTAAAGAACGTCAAGTTACTGGGAACTGAACTGCCGGAGCCACGGTTGTTTCTTGATTTCCTCGGCTTCGAGAAGCATACGATACAGATCCGTGACAAGCGCGGAACCGAGATCTGGCCCGGCTGGTACGACCACGCCGCCTACTACATTGTGGATATCACGCCCGAGAAGTTATTCGGTCATGGAGATGAAGTTCATATACCGGACGCCGTCAAAGCGGCCGATTACGAGTTCGAGATCGGCTGCTATGTCACCAAGTCGGCTCTATTGACTTCGAGCGAAGAAGCTCTGAGATTCTTCAAAGAGCATTGCTGGTTGACTATCGTCAACGACTGGTCGGCGCGCGACCTGCAAAAGAAAGATATGGAGGGGCTCGGGCCGGCAAACAGCAAGTTCGTGATCGGCAAGAGCATTGGACCGAAATTCGTCCCGGCCGCAGAATTCAAAATGGACGACAACGGCGTGTTGGACATGGAGATGATCTTGCATGTGAACGGCAAAGAGCGTTCAAAATCCAACTACAACACCCTGTACCACACACATCCAAAGACTGGAGAGAAAGGAGCGTGGAGTTTCCCTCGCATCTTCTCATTCCTCGGGCATGAGAACATTTCAGTGCACCCCGGCTATTTATTCGGTTCTGGAACAGTCGGCAACGGCTGTATCGCCGAGTTTATGGCGAAGGTAGATCCGAAAACTGGAGCGGAGCTAACCCCCGCAACATATTCGTGGCTGCAAGATGGCGATATCGTCACGATGGAAGCCAAAGGTATCGGTGTGCTGGAGAACAAGGTGCGAGTGGGTGCGAAGCAATATGCCGCAGTTAAGTGAACCGATCAGCAAAGGAATCTGGCTCACCTCATCGACATTTCCTCAAGACCAAATCTCCAGCATTTTGGAGACTTCAGGTGTGCATGTTGAGTCGGGTCACTTTGAATTTCCCGCTCCGGACAGCGGGCGCGTCGGCAACCATCTGCAATCGCTGTTCCTGATCGAGCCGATCGCCGAAAATAAGCAGTTCATCGGCTGGATTGCAGACGACATCGTACGCTGGATTGAAAAACGTAATCTGATCTTCGACGTTATTTTCGCGCCGTCGCAACCGGCTGTGAAGAAAATCGCTCATCGCATTGCTGAGCGCACTGCGACGCGGGAAGCGTATTGGGAGTATTTGCCCAGCGGCTGGTTCGGCACCAAGTGCCTGGAGGGGGAGATTCACCACGGCGACAAAGTGCTGATTTTTAATGCAGTAACGCCCCAGGGCCGATGCGTCGGGGAGCGGCTTCCTGCCTTCGTCGAACAGTTGAAAGGAAACGTCGTTGGAGCAGCCGTCTTTGCCAAAGGCACCGCAGCTGGTGTCGCTGCCGCAGAACAGCGCTATGGTGAATTGTTCTACTCATCCATTCAAGTGCAGATTGACGTTCTTCGTCCGGATCAATGCCAGCAGTGCCAGGCTCCAGGCGCCACCCGAGCCATTCCATGGACCGAGCTGCGCGACCGGAAAAGCGGCGCATAGCTGCTCAATTCCGTTCAGCAATGGTGGTTTAGCTCTTAACGCTTTCCTTCGCGTCGACAAACTTCTGCAGATCGCGAATCAAGCCGTCTAGATCGTCGACGTGGCACATGCTGTCACAGATGGCCAACTCTGTATCTAATATGCTTTCGTCACATTCGGATGGAACGTCCACACCATGCTGCAAAAAGATCTGCACTGCATCTGGGTATGCATCGAGAATTGATTTTACCGTTGTATCTGTACTTATCTGCATCAAACGGCACACTCCCGGATAGTAAATTTGCCCTCGGAGGGATTTGAACCCTCAATCCCTTACGGGCATCGCATTTTAAGTGCGACTCGTATACCAGTTCCGACACAAGGGCGCGGACTATCGGTTAATTTAACATGGATCGATGAAATTCGTGGTCATTGCAATGAGTCTTTTAGCGGTGCAAGACCCTCATCGAGATTTTCGCTCGAGCGGAACGTATAAGCCCAGAGCGTCCACCCGCAAAACACCAACCAGAGACCACCGACAATTCGCATGATATATCGCTTTGCATTGCCTGGATCGTGCACAAAATCACCATACAAGGACGAAATCAACAGCGAGATCGGATCCGGTTGAGCCAGTGTTCCATTGCGCACCCAGGTCAAGATCTGGACAGCAAGAAGCGACACGGTCACCCACAAAACCACCGTCGTCAGACGCTTGTCTGGAACGAGCAGTTTGAACGAAAGTCCCTTATCCTCGCCAAAAGAAACAGAGATCGGACGCCGAATATACAAACCGACTACAGCGCTGACAAAGGATGAAACCAGCACTGAGACGTCGTTTTGAAACCAGGAAACGATAATATAATAAATCGACAGAGAAAACCAGAAGTACGCAATTGCCCGCTGTTCCCTCGTTGAACGCACTTCAGAACGGGAGTTGGCTTGGATGATCACACCCAAAATCGCCACCAGCAGCCAGTACCAAACCGAGAGAATTACTGACACTGCCTTCTGCGCGCGCTCTGATTGATACTTGGCCAGCATCATTGCGGACTCGCGATCCAGCCCGAAGGAATCGAAATAGTCTGCACGGAAACTCTCATACGCCTTGCTCTGATGAAACACTTCAATCTGATGCTTGAGGTAATTGAGGGTTCCCTCTTCCAGCAGAAAGCTTGGTGGACTGAGCAAGCTGTTGCAAAACGCATCAATGATACTCATTGATCCTCGCTGCGTTGATTTGGCGCCGCCTGAATGCAGAAAGCTCGGGTCGCGCTGAAAATTGTCGTGTGCCCAGCTGCGGACGGCTTCAAGGGCGACAGCGTTTTTTTGCGAAAATTCGCTAATAACCAGTACCAGCGCCAGACCGTATGACTTGGAAACCCGCTCTCTAAGCCCTGCTTGCGGCACAAAGCGTGCCTTAGGGTCCGGCAACTCCTGCGCTTCAGTGACGAGGACTACGGATGGCGGGCGCGATCTGACAAAGTACGCCGAAATGAACGACAGCAGCACCAGGGCGATAATCAGGTAGGCAGCGACGAACCGCTTCTGCATTGATGCCTCTTTGAAAACTCCATCAAGTATAAAGGCAGCGACGCGGAGCACTGGTATCGTATTAAGGTATAAAGATGATATACAAGGATCGGTAAATCTTCTACTAACCGGCGTCCCCGGTTGAATGGCGATCCGCCGTGCAATTATCTAAAAACGATGTCGCCGATGGAGACAAAACAGCTCGGTGCGGGTAAATTTATTCAGTAAAGCAATGACAATAACTCGGCCGTTTCAATGACTGGTAAATGGTACGTCTTTAGAGCCTCCGCAGAACAGGCTCGTCTGAAGGGCGATCTCGCCGCTGCACAAGTGGCGTGGCTTGCCGCTTTGGAGGAGGCTGAAGACTACGGGCAACATAGTCCCCGGTTGACTACCACGTTGGAAGGTCTCTCGGAAGTGTACTGGCTCGAAGGCAAGTTCGAGCAGGCAGCGCCAATTTGCCGGCGGCTCCTGCGCATTTACGAGGCGACTCTTGGGAAGGAACACCTTGACGTCGGTATTATCGCCAATAACCTGGCCATGCTTTACCACTCGTGGCAAAAGTACGACGAAGCTGAAAACTATTACAAACGCGCGCTGGAAATTAAACGCAAAGCAATGGGACCAGATCATCCTGATGTGATTACTCTGCTTTCGAATTATGCTGCGTTATTGCAGAAACAAAATAGAACCATGGAAGCACAAAAGCTTAAAGCCGCTGCCGAAGAAGTTTCCGAGAACGGCTGGAAAAAATCCGGCAATTGGAAAGTATTCAAATAGGAGTGGCCCGCACCGTATATGGTGCCTCACCGACCGCCAGTTTTGCTGCCAAAGAAATAATGTGCTGGTCTTCAAGGCGACTTAGTTTGTTGAATTATAAACAGTTAGACCCGTTGAATAGTCGACTCGTCTAACGTTTGAATTGTTAACCCGTTGAATCGTTGACGATTCGTATTGTCGAACAGTGTAACGGTTGAAGCGATAATCTGTTAGCTCGCACCGGCCGGCCAGATGCTCTTGACGCCCCATTGAACCAGTCATTCCGCTTCCCTACCTGATTTCTACATATTGTTGAATGAACAAACGGTCGTATGGTCGACCAGTTGACAGGTTGAACCGTTGAGTTTTTGATCCGCAATGCCTTGGTTGAATTGTCGTATTTGCGACCAGCGTCACAAAAGACCGTTTGACTGTCGACTTTTGAAACCGTCGTATGTTTGAATTGTCCGCAATCTTGATCAGTTCCATGTTTGGTGCTCGAACAGTCGTTTGCACAAGCCAAATACCAGTGATTCGACTGGTTCTTTACTACGCATGCCAATCGCAGTTTTACTCCCTTAAGGCATCACCTAAAGGATTCTGAGGTCGTGTATTCTAGATGCTGTGGAGAGATTACTGTGATCAGTCTATATTCTGTATTAGGTTTAGAAGAGAACGCTCCGACAGTCGATGTGACGGCCGCTCATTCTCGCTTGCTTGAAGCAATAAAGAAATCGGTATTTGCGAAAGACTCAGCCGGGGCAGAGCAAGCATCCAAATGTCTCCAGGCGATTGAGAACGCATACCAGACACTGATTACACCTGAATTGCGGCGTTTGTATTCCGATCAGCGGCAAGAGTATTTGAAAGGCGAAAAGCGGGGAGATACCAGACCACGTCTGGGGCAGCTGTGCGTCGCTTCCGGAATGATTTCGATGGAACAGCTTCGCGAGGCTGTTGACTCCCAGGTCAAGAATGGTTTGCCATTAGGTGAGGTGCTGCAAGAGAAAAAATTCATTTCTCAAGCCGAGCTCGACGGACTCTTGCTGGGGCAGGAGATGATTGATGTTCCTTGCGCAGTAACGGAACCAGCTGCGGTGCGTCTCATTTCTCTCGGACTACTTTCTGAAGACATGGGATTGATCGCGCAAATGGAACATCGTTCCCAAGCCATACCTATAACTGACATCGTCGCCCGACACGGTTGGGTAGATTTAGAGATTTTGAAACTCGTAGGCTAATTGCCACCACTCGATCGAATTCGGGGCTTAAAACGCCTCAGAATCCGGTGCTGAAAAGACTTGCCTGGTAAGCGTTTCCAGCCTCGCCGTCGAAAATGAAACATAATATACATTATCGGAAGTTCGGGATTATGCGAACTTCGGCTGATAAACGCCCCTGAGCTGGCGGCTCCGCGGTAGCCATGTTGGCTGCGGCGGATCGAACAGACGCCTACTGTTCCTTCTTGGCTGTAAGCACACAAAACAGAGCTGTGATTAGAACGATGAACAATGATGATCCTACAATCCATATTGGCTTGTCGATAACGTTGCCGTAGATGAACAATGGGAGTCCGACGACGAAGGCCACAAGAACGCCCCAGAAAACTCCTCGTTCGTTTAAGTTCTTCCAGTAGAGGCTCAATATAGTGGGCACTGCCACGCAGGCGGAAATTGTGTTGAACACCCACCAAAGCTGCTTCAGTCCAAAACCGGGGATGTATTGCACTAAAAGCGCCACTGCTAGACCGGCAATTGAAATGCCGATCATCGCCACTCGTGCCGACTTGACCGCCGAAGCATTGGAGTCGCAAGTGACGACATCGGTGATCCACAGAGCACTGGTGGCAGAGAGTCCGGAGTCCAACGATGAACTCAACGCGCTAAGGACCATTAGAACGAAGAGTACGACCCCCCAGACCGGCAAGAAGTGCGAGACGGTGGCAATGCCGATCAAGGCAACGTCAGTGCCGGCGGGAAGTTTGATATTCGATTGTGGATTGGCGGCAAGAAATCCAAGAATGGAGACGCCGATTGGCACCGCGGCAAAGAGCAGTGAGCCGAAAATAAAGGCCTTGCGCAATTCATCTTCTTTGATAGCAAATGATCTTTGCCAATATTGCTGATCGCAGATTGCGCCGGAGATCAGACCTATGGAAGTGACGATACCAAACGAAAAGGCCACGTTTGGATCGAAGATGCTTGGTACCGCTTCGATTCCATGCGTGCCGGCAACCACGGCATTTAGCCCGCCGGCGGCAGCGCAAGTCCAGACAACGATGCTGCCTCCAATCAAATAAATCATCACCATGTGAACGCAGTCAGTAACCACCGTCGCTACCAGGCCGGAGATCAATGTGTAAGTAAGCGCAATCAACAACAAGAGCGGCATCAGCACATTGAGCGATATCCCGGTAAGAAGAGACAACAGGCTGCCCCCGGCATAAATCTGTACCGTCACCGACATCAATTGGTAAAAGAAATACGGAAAGAGAAACAGCTTGTGCACGCGTTCACTGGACAGACGATGCTTGATGAATTGGGGAAATGTATAGCCTTCTGGAAATTGGCGCCGTATTGTCGGTGCCAGGAAAGCGAAGATCGCCAGGGCAATAACGTTTGGAAAGGTGAACCAAAATATGCCAGCAAGCCCTTTCTGATATGCCAACTGAATTGAAACAAACAGAGCCGGTGCCCAGATCCACGAAGCGGCTATACTGGCGCCGCCGAGCATCCAACCGAGGTTCCGGTTAGCAAGAACAAATCCTTCTTTCGTATCCCAACTCTTCCAGCGAGCAAAGACGTAGGTAATTGTAATCATGGCAACCGCAAAAAGTCCCAGGATCAAATAGCCGTTCGTTGTAGAGATCAACTCCATCGGAATCTCCCCCAGGCAGTATGAAGGCTGAATCGACTTGAGGTAAACTTGTTGCCTGTCATTCCAACCCCAACCAGATCAATCATGAGTGATCCATTCTACGTAGTGTTGCCGGACTACGCCAGAGCGCAAGTGGCGCTGGTGCCGAATGGCAGTCACTTTTCTTTGCCGGAGTTCTCTCGTGAAGAAGGCATTCGGTATCATACGGTCGCCAGCGTCAATGAAGCCGTTTTGTCAAAGTGGCATGTGCCGGTGACAGTCTCGCGGTGTCTTGCCGAGGGGCAGAGCGGACAACCTGCAGTCTTTCTTCTACATAATCATGATCAGAGCTGGAAGCTTCCAGCGGAAGCAAAATGGGTCGAACTCAGTCAACTAAAGGATCTATCTTTTGATACTCCGCAGCATCGCTCGTGTTTATTGGATTGGCTCTCTGCCGAGAAAGACGACAGCTGGCGGCATGTGCCCTGGTCGTCTTCCAGTTGGTTCGCCCGGGCAACGAAATGGATCAACGACAGCGTGCAAGCTACTGGCGCCACCGTAATTGGTGCGCCGATCCAGATACGGACCTGGGCACTCTCTTGCGTGCTGCGTGTCTCAACTACGGCAGGCACTTTGTATTTCAAGGCTTTGCCGGATTTTTTCGGTTACGAACCAGTCTTGGCACATTATTTGTCAAAGCATTTTCCGCAATACATGGTTGAGATCGTAGCTGTGGAAGCTAGCCAACATTGGATGCTGGCCAGGGAATACGCCGGAGATTCGCCTGAATCCCGAGAAGAATGGCACAAGGTTCTCCAGGTAATTACGGAGATCCAAAAGCACTGCAACGACAATTTTGATGAGCTTCTGTCGTTTGGCTGCAAAGATCGTAGATTGTCGCTGTTGCCAGCACTGCTCGAGCCAGTGTTTCAAGAGTTGAAACAGCCACAGATGCTACAGTTTTATGGTGTCAATGAAGAGGAAGCTGAGGAGCTGTCCCGCCGGCTGCGATCCTTGCCGGAGCTTTGCGGCAGGCTTGCGGACTGCGGAATTCCTGAGACTTTAATCCACGGCGACCTCTGGGGCCCCAATGTGGTTTTCCGCGACACGATTACGGGCAAGTCTCCCATCATATTCGACTGGACCGATGCCTCGTTCAGTCACCCGTTCTTCGACATATATATCACTCTCACATCAGAGAAGGATGATGCCAAAAGACGCGACCAGAAACAGGCGCACATTGATGTCTGGAGCGAACTGCAGCCCCGCGAAAAAGTGTTGGCTGCCCTGGAGTTGTCCGAGCAAGTGGCACCTTATTACTACCTTCTCGCCTATCGTCACGTACAGCTGAACGCACCGTCGCAGTCACGATGGGAGCTTCTATTCCTTCTGCTCCGTTTTGTGCGCAAGATCCTGGACTCGAAGTAGAGTAGTTTTGAAACTAACAAACAAAGGTACAAAAAGTCTCATGGATTACGCTGCCTTGCGGCCGAGTTTGAATCCCGAGCTATTGTCAAATGACTGGAATGAACATAGTCTGACGAATTCTGATTATCCAGCTTGGCGCATCACCATCGAAGAAACCGCTGGCATGCTGCGTTTGCGTCGCAGTTCCACAGCATCTTTTGTTCTGTCGATGGTCGAGAGCAAGTTGCAATAGTTCTCGACTAACGCAGTTACGATTGGATGATTCGCTCCCAGTGCTTTCTCACGAATGCGCAGCGCGCGTTGGTACATGCGTTCGGCCTGTTTGTGCTTGCCCTGCATGTGATACAGCATTGCCAGGTTATTTACTGCCATGCCGACATCAGCATGATCGGGGCCGTATGCGCCTTCGTAGATATAGAGCAGCTTGATGCAGAACGGCTCGGCTTCTTTCCAACGTCCCTGGCTGTATAGAATGCCGGCGAGGTTATTCATGCAGTTGGCAACATGAATGTGCATCGGTCCGTAAATAGCGCTCATAGATTCGAGCGCGTTGCGGCAGAACATCTCGGCTTGCTCATAGCGCTCAGTTGAATGGTACAAGCCGGCTAGTTTATCTAGTGTTAGAGCCAAGCGTGAATCTCTTTTATTGAATGACTTCGCTTCGCCGAGCGCTCCGAGCCACATCGCTTCTGCTTGTGCCAGGTTGCCTCGGCTGGAGGCGCCTGCCGCAAGCTCCTGGTAGCGCGACCAAATTGGGCTGGGGACTTGATCGACGGCAGTCTCCTTAATAGGACGACCATCAGATCCGATGGCTGCGAATTGGCCGGAGTTCGAATGCATAATCCGCCGGACCAATTTGCCGAAGTCCTCTTTCAGTTCCAACGAAGGAGAAGCTTCAATATATACGGTGGTATTAGCTAGTAAGGTGCTCATGCCCGTCAGCGCTCAATAAATTTGTGGGAAGCTCCCAAACATGCATAAATGCAGGAATATGGGATGCTGACAACTGTATAGATTGTTTGTGGCAAATTTGTGTCAGGGATCAAGACGCTCAAAATAAATCCTCCTATTCTACAATACGAAGAGTCGATAAGATAAATCGTCGACAATACGAACTGTCGTATTATCCACTATTAGACTGTTCAACCTTTATTCGATGTCGCCGACACTGACAACTTTAGAGTCAGGAAATGAGTAAATCCTGAACACGCAGTTGCAGCACAATTCACATCGAGAGTGCGCGCCGGTTCAGCGTCGACCTGCACCGCCTATAGTGGCATGACCGGTTTCTTAGCCGTGCAAGTCCACTTGCGATTTTTTGCTCAGTTTATCGATCTGTTCTTGCGTGCTTGGTTTGTCCAGCAGGTCTTCTACGTAGCGAGCCGCGACTGCCAGGTTGACGGCACCATTGCCTTTATGGGCGGTGTTGACGCCGACCACATGTCCCTGGTTATCCAATAACGGACCGCCGCTGAAGCCGTGATCGATTTTAGCGGAATGCTGAATATACAGCTTCGGCGCATCCCGGTCGCCGTCTTCCGCAGGCCTCAATTCATCCGATGCAACTATTCCATCAGAAATTGATCCCGCCATTGCGTACGGGCTGCCTAATGCATACACCGGTTCTCCGACTTTGAGCTTGCCGTAGTCCGGTTCCATGGTCAGCGGTTTGCAGTCGGTACCAGGCACATAGACCAGCGCCAGATCGTGCACCGGGTCGAAGGCGATCGGCTTATCTGTAATCGTGAATTTTGCCGGCTTGTCGGTCACTTGTGCCAAGCCGCCACGGAAGCCGGCATCGCCCATCGCTTTGTCGGAAACGACGTGCCAGTTTGTGGCAACGATGTTCGGCCGAACGTAGAATCCGCTGCCTACGCCGGTGCAGTCATACTTCTCGAAACCCGTCTTCAGCGGCAGCGGCACCACTTTACCTTTCTCCAGAACCGGCTTGCTATCCTCGTCCACCGCAAAAAGAAAAGGCGTTGCTTTCGCCAATACAACCAACACAGATCCCTTGGTGCCTTTGGGCAAATGCAATATGCCGAGAGCTTTCTCGACAGGCTTACCCTTTTGGTACAAGGTGGGCTTGCCATTGTCGTCCAGGAGGGCAAGGATCGGGTCATCGCCTCCTTCGCCGTAAGGATCAGTCAACTTACAGCGATCCACAGACACTGCGTAACCTTTGGTGATAATAGTGAGAGTCACCACAGATGGTGCACACGCCTTGTAGATCTCAGTCGGTGACATGCCGCTAGAGGTGGTGGAAATGTCCGTTGAAACAGAAGTCTTAGAGCCGGTATCGGTCGCCGTTGTCGTTGATGTGCTGATCGATATCGTCTTCGTGTCATGATGCCACCCCATGATCATTTTCACGCCCATGACGGCGAAGAAGCCGAAAATCGCCAGAACACCTAACCCACCAATTACATATGTGACGACCGAAATGGTCTGTTTGTTTGCATCTGACTGAGTCGTTGAAGTGACAGCGCCAGGCGGCGAACCGGTAGTTCCCTGATTAAACCTAGATCCCCGATCTGGTCCGGCGGAGCCAACCGGATCCGACGACGCCGGCATCAGCGGATTACCGAACAAGTCGTAGCTGGGTGTAATTTGCGGCGGTAATCTCCGGCCATCATCACCGGGCGAGGTGCCGCTGTCTGCGCCCTTTTGTTCGTCCTCACCGAGCGTTCCGTGATCACCACGTTCTTGCGACATATCGTTTTATCCTATCAAGTATTACTGCCCGTTCGAGAATTCCCGGTCGACGACTGAGGTTTCACTTCCTACTTTTTCTGGTCATTGACGAATTTTGCAAAGTCCGGCTGATTGGCCATATTGGGATTTAGTCTCAACGCTTCCTCAATATCCAACTTAGAGTCGGTCACATCACCTTTCTGCGCGTACGCACGTGCACGAACATAAAAAGCTTCCTCGTTGGTCGGGTCTTCTTTGATCGCCCTGTTCAGCCAACTGATAGCGGCATCTAATTGGCTGGCATCACCATATTTCCCCGCCTTGTATAAAGCTGTCAAAGCAAGTAAACAGTCGGCTTTCGATTTCTGAGCACTAGTTGAACTCGGATCATCGTGAACAGTATTGAATCTTGAGATCGCGGTCTGCAGGCCTTCTGCACCTTGATTCTGTGTGTACGCCATGATTCCGTCTCGCAACACGTCAGAACCATTACTCTGGTGCGTCATGCTCCAGCCGACCCAGCCCAGCACACCGACTAGCGCTGCAGCTACCGCACTGCCTCCCCAGATGACACCCGGATGCACCCGCTTAACTACTTTGTCGCGTTGGATCACTTCGCCACGATCGCGTTGCACCACATCGCCGCGATCGCGTTGCACCACATCGCCTCGATCACCCGTCACCAGATCGCCGCGATCGCCGTGGTCTCCCCCGCGGTCGTTATACATTGAGCCCGTGTCGCGTTTTTCGTTATAAAGGCCACCGCGATCGCCACCGCGATCATCGTCAATCCCCCCGCCTTTATCATTGACAGACACGCTGGTTCCGGGCGATTTGGCTGGAACAGTCGCGAAAGATGACGGAGGATAAAGCACAGGTTTGTCGGGGTGAAACTCGGGCACCTTCTCGACGTCATAAGCAATCAGGTTTTCCACCGTCGTTGCGTATGTGCGAATCGTGCGGTCATCGTGTTTTTTTAAGAGTTGGAACGTTTTTGAAGCATCCGGATTGTCGTAGTCGCTCCTCTTAAAAATGAGATGTTTGTCTTCGAGATTGATCAGGCTCCACAAGGAGGGGTCTGAACTCAAAGCAAACAAAGTCGTGTAGATAACCCAGTTGGAGAAACTATCCAGATATCTTCCATAATGATGGTCATCTCGTTTTGGATGCTGATAGTGCTCCAATCCGCGTTCGTTGCTCTGCCTACCGGCAAGGCGCGGGACAAACATGCCATCGTAATCAATCAGTTTGATTTCGTCGTCCAAAACCAAGACATTGCCGTGCTGCAGGTCGCCATGAGCGATTCCTTGTTTGCGCAGCGAGACTGACATTTCGAACCATTTGTCAGACAAGCGGCGCAGTTTATTAGGATCGTTTAGATTTTTCTCGATGTAACGGTCAAGCAGGTCACCGTCGCACCAATCCATTTTCAAAATGGGAAACCAACTGCCCTGAACTTTAATTCCTTTTTCCACGAACTCGAATGGAACCGTATAAGGCAATCCAAGACTGAGCAAGTCGTGGCTGATCGCCGCATAACGTTCTTGTTGGTCCTTTACTTCACGCAGAAAACATCGAACTGCCACCTTTCGCGTGGCGGTTCTGACCAGGTAGACGCTGGCGAAGTTGCCGCAGCGCACGGCCGGAGAACCGTACTGGTCGTAGTCCGGCTCGCCCGATTTGAGTTCGGCATCGACGAAATTCAAGTGGGGGTTCTGAATCGCCTCGTCATAATCAGCGGCGACCGGCCATCCCATTAATACCATTGCATAACTCCCGCTGGTGGCTCTTCGCCGCCCTTTCTCGCCGTCTCAGTTCCCTGTCAGAAACAATATTCTCCCAGTTATAACCTAAGAAAGACATTCTAAGTGATGAGGCGCGTACCTGAAAGGTCGGGCTGACTGTTGTAAGATCCCTTGGTCGAATTCAAATCTTTAATGACCCTTCAACAAGGAGTGAATGAGTTGGCTTACGATGCTCAAATCAGCCGCAGCAATCCAGCTTGCATCGTTTTTCTCATCGATCAATCGGAGTCGATGCTTGAAGGTATCAAAGGAGACCCAAGCAAGAAGAAGTGTGACGGTGTAGCGGAAGTTGTTAACCGATTTCTTCACAGTCTTGTCATTCGTTGCACGATCGGATCAGGGGGCGTGTATCCCTACTACTACGTCAGTGTACTTGGTTATGGAGCATCGGTCGGACCGGCGTTTGTCGGGAAATTTGCTGGACAGGAATCGGTTTGTGTTTCAGACCTGGCTCAGGCGGCTCGCATAGACGTCAAGACTATGCAGCGTCCAGAAGGTGCTGAAACCGTGAGAACCAAGGTCTGGTTCGACCCTGTCGCTGGTGGGCGCACTCCGATGTGTCAGGCGTTCCAACACGCTAAAAAAGTGGTGGAGCAGTTCATCGCCAAGTATCCCGATTGCTATCCTCCGATGATTATGAACATCACCGATGGCGATTCAACCGACGGCAATCCTACCAACGATGCCGAAGCGGTGAAAATACTCAAAACCAGCAACGGCAATGCGCTCGTCTTCAATGTACACGTCTCGGCAACAAACGCGCCGAGCATCATCTTCCCCAACGGCGAGGGTGCATTGCCAGATCCGTACGCAAAAATGCTGTTCCGCATGTCCAGCGTACTGCCGGCGAAGATGCGGCAAATCAGCAAAGAGCTGCGATTCGAGATTACCGATGGTGCCAAGGGTTTCGCATTCAACGCCGATCTGACGTGCCTGACCAGTCTATTGGAGATCGGCACTCGCGGTCAGAACACCGTCAAGACAGCCTAAGCGCTGTTTTGCAGCTTCTTCATGATCCTGAACATCGAGTTATTAACCCAGGCGACATCGAATTTGCCTGACACCGCCTCGGGTTGACGTTTGGCCGGAGGATTATCTTTCGGTGGAATCACTACCGGATTGTGGTCCGGCGGTATGGTGACGATCGCCGGTTGCGGTGCCTGCTGCGGAGATTGTGGCTGCGCATGCTTTAGCGGCGGTCGCACATAGTGCGCTACCCCTCTTGGATGGTAGGCAGGAGCAACAGGACGCTCGGGCGGATAAGCCGGGTGCGTGTCAGAGTAAGCGCGCCTGCTCTGGTACGGGTTCGAATAATTCGGAGGCGGGCCGGGCGGAGTGATCGTTGAATTTCTAATCTCGGCGTGCACACGTTCCTGCGGCGGCGGCGGCGTGTAAACCGGAGCGGCTGGAGGCGGGGTGTAAGCCGGCGGAGGTGGCGGCGTATAGTTCGGACCTGCAGGTGGTTGACCGTTTTCCTGTCGGGTTGACGAAGCCGCTCCCGCGACCCGGCGGGCCACACCGAAACCTTGTTGCACGTATGATTGCCAGTTGCCGGCAATCGAGGCAGGTACCACCGTCATCGACATAGCCAGCAAAACGCCGGCGGCAACTGAAGTCTTAAAAGCTTTTCTAGAGTTGATCGCCATGTTTGTCTCGCTCGACAGGTGTTCGCCCGTGAATATTGCTCTCCAATCCATGATACCAGCGACTCTCTTCTAAAAGATGTCGGGGAAACCCGGAAGTGTATTTTGCAATAACACGCAATAGCGTAGAGGTCATGCCGGAGTGATGCTATGCATCGTCTTCTACGGACAATTAACCGCGCAAGTCGGCTTGACCATCTTTGGAAAACTTCTCAATTTTTTCTTGCACCGAGGGTTTCGCCAGCAAGTCGCTGATGCACTTAGACATGACCGCCAGATTGATCGAGCCGTTGCCTTTGTACGCCTGATTGACGCCGACCACCTTGCCATACGAATCAACGAGTGGTCCGCCGCTGTTGCCGTGATCGATCTTGGCGGTGTGTTGCAAAAACACTGCCGGCCCGTCTTCATCTTCCTTCCTCAGTTTGTCGGCAGAGATGATGCCGGGCGAGATGGACGCGTCCATTCCCATTGGACTGCCTAGAGCATAGACAGCCTCGCCGATCGTCAGGGTGCTGTAGTCATCTCTCAGCTCTAGCGGTTTGGCAGCGGCGCCCGGAATGTACAGCAACGCCAAATCGTTAGTTTTGTCATAGATCAAAGGCTTCTCGAAAATCGCCATTTGCCCTTGCTTGTCGAACACCTGCGCAGTGCCGCCGGCAAAACCGGCTTCACCGACGCCTCCGGCCGAAACCACGTGGCAGTTGGTGGCGACAATATCCGGCTTGACGTAGAAACCTGTGCCTTTGACCTCAATTTCATAGGAACCCAAAGACACGCCATCTTTCATGTAGATAGGCTTGCCGTTATTCATTAACGGCTTTCCTTCTTTAGATATGGGCATCAACACAGGCTGCCCGTCTACCAGAATCACTGCGACCTTGACGTCGCCCTTCGGTGTACTGAGCACTGCCGCGACAACTTTTGCCGGAGCCCCCTGGCTGAACAAGCTGATTTTATTATTATTGTCGGCTGCCGCGACAACCGGTCCGTCAGCGCCCATTGCCGTCAACTTCAAACCCGCGACTTTGACCTGCAGTGCCTTGTTGACAATAACCAGGGTGACGATGGATGGCTTGCAGGTGGTAAATATTTCGGTGGCGTTCATCGCCGCTGTTGGGCCAGTATGGACGGGATTTGGCCCAGGGCCCGGCGGGGGATTGACTGTGCCACCAGTGTTGGTGGCGGGGTGGAGTAAGAAATATGCCCCGACGCCGCCAATAGCAATGACACCAATCAATGCTGCCGCGATGCCTGCCACGATCAGCCCTGTGTTTTTCGGTGTGCTCGTAGTCAGGGTGCTGCCAGAGGTCGTATTGGACGTCACGTCGCTCTGTGTCTGATTCGATGTTGTGTATTGATATGGGTCCGATGGGACCGAGCCGCGATCGCCAAAAACGGAACCGCTGTCTCCGAAGGCAGAACCGTGGTCGCCGGAAGACCCGCCTGATTCAGTTCCTGAAGACGATTTGAACTGATCCGAAGCTGCCGGCAACAACTTCTGATTGCCGAAAAGATCACCGGAATCTATGCCGGTGCGTAAATTAAGTACAGCACTCGGTTCTGGCTCGGAAAAGAGTTTGCCGGAGTCGCCGTGATCCGAACTAGTGGCTCCGCCAGTAGTGCGACCCACTTGGTCTGCTGCAGGCATCAATTGATTGCCGAACAAATCAAGGCTGGGCGCCAGCAGTACAGACGGAGACAGATCATCATCAAAGTTCTCTGCACTACTGGCTGATGTTTTCAGCGGCACCAATTCTGCCACTGCCTGTGGTACCATTACCGCCGGCATGGTGTGGTCGGTTTTGCTCGGCTCTGTGCGCTGCTTGACCGCTACGGGAGCGCCAGCGCTGCTGCCCATCGCCTCTTGCAGTTCCTCTTTCAGCTCACTCATACTTTGCTGGCGATTGTCCGGATCTTTGGCGATCGCGCGAAATATCACAGCTTGCAAGGCTTCCGATAGATGGAGGTCCGGTCTGACATCATTGAACGCAGCTGGGTAATCGTTGACATGTTTGAGCATCGTTTCGATCGCTGACTGCCCGCGCAATGCCGGGGTTCCCGTCAGGGATTCGTAGATGACGCAGCCCAGCGCATAGATGTCGGAACGGGGATCACATGGACGGCCGCAGCATTGTTCGGGGCTCATGTATGCCGGGCTGCCTAGCACGTCACCGGCGTTGGTCAGCTTGGTGACATCGACGCCTTCTCGTTCCAATAATTTGGCAATACCGAAATCGACGAGCTTGATGGATTCGTGCCCATCATCGGTGGTTAAGATGATCATATTGCTCGGTTTGATGTCACGGTGAACCACACCTTTTTTATGCGCGTGCGCTAGGGCGTCGCAAATCTGTCCAAACAGTTCGACGCAGCGTGGTGCCGCAAGTTGACCTTCTTGATCGAGAACTTCCGTCAAGGTTTTGCCCTCGAGGAAATCCATAATCAAATAAGGAACGCCATTGGGTGTCAAACCAAAATCGTGGCACGACATCACGTTCGGATGTTTGAGCATGCTGACCGCTTTCGATTCTTGCTGAAACCGTTTCAGCATCTGGGGATCGCTGACCAATTCAGCACGCAAGAATTTGATTGCCACCCAGCGATCCATGAGCACATGTTTGGCTTTGTAAACTGCACTCATGCCGCCCCTGCCTAGAAGCCCGGTGATTTGATACTTATCCAGCAGCAGGGTGCCGATCAGCGGATCGCTCGGTGCGTTAATCAGCGGGCCGCCGTCACGGGGACATGTAGTGTCGGCGCTCTCCACCTGGTTGCCACAAGTTTGGCAAATCCGCAGAATTGTGTTTTCTGTAGTCACTGATTCTTCTAGCCCCCAATAACGCACAACAAACGGGAGATTGATACGATGGACGCCTGGTGATAATCGTATCCAATTGTTTGTCAATATGCGTGGATTATTGTCAATATTTGCCCAAATAACGGACCGACAATCCCGCCCGGCCATGATGACATGACGTTGCTTCCTTTAGCAACAGCCGGAATACTGGTCGGATATTGGGGGAGAATGGGTTTTGCAATGTCCGATGAATGCGCAACAATAAGTAAGGCTGCGGAGTGATAAATTGAACCTCCAAGTTAGCGAAGGCAAAGCGGCGAGGAGAGCCTGCCCTGAGCGAAGCGAAGCGGAGTCGAATGGGTCGCAGCCGAAGCGGGGTCAGAGCGGCGGAGGCGAGGTACGAAGCAGAACGGCATCATGGGACTTCAGAAGTAGTGACAGACTCTAAGATGGATCGATATTTTGCTGTGTTGGGGTTGTCGCCCCAGGCTTCCGAGCAGGAGGTGAAAGAAGCGCGCAATTTTGTCACTAAGGCGTTTCATCCAGATAAGTATGAACCGGGCTCCAAAGACCAGGAGCGGGCGCACCAAAAGCAGGTGGAGATTAACGAGGCGTATCAGAAGATTATCGATCACTTTGAGCGCGTGAAGAAGGAGCAGGCGTTGCTGCAACCAAAGTCGATGGCAGGTGTCCCTCGCTGCGGATCGGCGGGACCAGGGCAGGTTTCGTCCATGGGTGTGTCGAGCGAAGCGGTCTGGCATCCCGGCAGCGCACGCAATGGCAAAGTCGCTGTCATAGTCACAGTGGCGAAGGTTGCGCTGGTGCTTGCTCTTTGCTCGGAATGGATCTGGACTGTATGGAGCTGGATCGGCGCTCACAGCGCCAGTGCGCCCATTGCTGTGGCTGCGCTTACGGCAGTACCGGCTCCTGAAAAAATGACACCGCAGATGAATTCTTCATCCGCCCCTGCAACGACCGCAGTTCCCGCTCCGCAACGTACGGTGGCGCCTGCGACAGCCAGCGCGCTGGCCAACACGCCGCAGGCAACCGATGACCGGTTGCCTGACTTGCTGCTGCTTTTGTTTCTGGTGTTGTCAACGCTTGCAATTGTGTGGTTTTTGTTCGCTCCGGAGTCCAGAGTGCTGATCGAACGACTAGTTGCGGGTTCTGCCGACCATGATTGAAAGTTCCCATTGAGGCTGTGCGCTGCTTATCGCAACAACGTGACTGATGGGAAGGCGAAAATAGTAGAATGGCCGAACAGAACAGTTGTGAGAGCACAGCCGTATAATTTTTCTAGCCGGTTGCGCCTCTTAACCGTGAAATTAATTCGTCTGTTCGAGACCGCTGAGGAGAACCGTTAATGCGCATCGTATGTCAGACATTTTCGCTTCCCAAAGAGGGAAGAGAACTGGCTGATTATGAAGACGCGTCCTTTCCATACTGTGAAAATCAGTTCACATGCATCGAAGCACTTCCGGACACCGGCACCTATCGCTGTGCCGTTTGCGACGGAGCAACCGACTCGGTTTTCTCGAAACAATGGGCCGAGATTCTGGCGACCGGATATGGCACCAACGAATGGGCGGAAGAACTTTCTGCGGCATCGCTTGAACGCGCGCAAACGGAATGGAAAGATTTTGTCAGCAAGCAAGAGTTGCCCTGGTACGCAGAAGAGAAGGTGCAGTTGGGTGCCTTTTCCGCCTTCGTCGGTCTGACCTTGTTCAACGAATCGCAGCAATGGAGGGCTGTAGCCGTCGGAGACAGCTGCCTTTTTCACACACGAAACGGCCAGGTGGTTGATGCTTTTCCAATTACCAAATCTAGCGACTTCAACAACTTCCCCCTCTTGCTGGCGAGCTTACCCGAGAAAAACGAAGGTGTCTTCGAGAAGAAATGCGTTCGGCCCGATGGACATTGGCAGTCCGGTGACGTCTTTATGCTCATGTCCGACGCTCTGGCTTGCTGGTTTTTGCGCTCAGTTGAAGATGGATACGGCGAAAAGCTAGTCGAGTGGTTGACGAACCTGGAACTGCACGACGAATTCGCCGAAGTGGTGCGCATTCAACGTGGACAAACAAGCGCTGACGGCAGTGCGAACATGCGCGACGACGACGTCACTCTCGCACGCATCCGAGTTAGCTCCAGTACGGCACCATTACCGGTATCAGCAGAAACTGCCACTTCGAAAGCAGACTCGATTCAAACCTTGACCCTTGGCACAAGGGATAAAGAGCAGGTCAAGCGCAAGACTATGATTGGCGACACTGTCTCCGAAGTTCCGAGCACGCCTTTGCCGTCCGCGGCTGCCGCGCCTGCTCCTCGGCCTGCCGCGATACCTGAGCCGCCAAAGAGTGCAGCAGAACGCGCAGCCATGCGCATGCATGCAACTCCTCCCCGTGCAAGCAATTCGCGCAATCTCACGATCGGCGCACTGGTGATCGGCATCGTTTGTATAGTGGCTGCAGCCGCCAACTCGATGATGCATTCGAAACCTAGCACGGCCACCAAACCGGCGCATCAACCGGGCAAAAAGCTCGGCGCGTTGATGGGCAAAGGTGAGAAAAAGCCGGGCACCGTCCATGGTGCAGAGGAAAATTCTCAGGCGGGCGAGTTGGAAGAGTCGGCACCGCCGGCAGCATCAAACAGTTCAACTGAACCGCTGATCAAGGAAGGAACCGCCGGGATAGCGTCCGGCACCGAAGAGCAAAAACAGAGTCTGATCCCTCGATTTCGGACAGGCCGACTGAGAAATTTGCCGCGCGAGCTTTCTCCCGGCGGCCCAAATCTCAAACTACCTCAAGGCGCAGCTGGCAACTTCCCGGATCAACCCGGCAGCACCAAAGGCCCGGACGGGGACAACACCGGTAAATTGCAGTATTAAGGATCGGTTTCTGGCTTTGGTTCTTCCGCTGCCTCGGCTGATTTGGACTCAGTCGACTCCGCCACTTCCGTCACGGCGGATGCGGACTTTGACGACTGATCGGTTTCTGTCGCAGCTGATTCCGGTTCTGTTGGTTTTGCGGTTTCTGTCATAGAGGATTGGGACTCTGCCGGCTGCTCGGTTTTTATTGCGGGGGATTTGGATTCTGATGACTGAGTTGTTTCTCTTGCGGCCGAATCCGGTTCTTTTTCCTGAGTGGTTGGCGGGGCTTTAACTGATTTGGCTTTTCGTGACTGAGCCGCTTTTTTCGCCGTGGATTTGGTTTTTTCCGGCTTAGCTGATTCTGTGACAACGGACTTGGACTCCGGTGACTTAGGGATTTCTGCTTCACTGGAATTAGATTCTTCTGGGTTAGTGGTTTCTAATTCCTTAGTTGCTGGTAGGGTATCGCCAGTATTGACTTCGGCAGCTGCGCCGGGCTCAATGTGCAGAATCTCGACGAGTTCGACGTCTTCCTCATCGGTAGCGAACATGCTTTTCTCGGAGTCAGCGGTACCGGATTTGGTGGCGGCCAATTCGCCGGTTGTTAGGGCCGTTTTTACATTGTCTGTCAATTGCTCTGGAATGTCCGGGCCGGCGCCGAGCTGCAATTTCTTCAACTCAACGATCAGCGGTTCGAGCACCAGAACCGGCATTGCCATATGATAGACACTGCCGTTCCCCAACAGAATTGCCAGGCGACCACCGCGGATTGGCGATGCGGTGCTGTAGAAATTTTGTATGTCCACCATTTCTATACTGAGTCGAGTGGCGCCAAACCACTGAGAGAAAGCTTCAGGAACGAAAACCACGCGACGGTCCGTAATGACGAACCTGCCGGGCTTGTCTTTGTAAAATACCAGGAAAAATGATTTCGCAATCGTTTCGCCGGCCTGCGGCTTAAATCGAGAACCTGAAAAGATCGCACCAAATAAGATACCAAAGACAATAAACACGGCCGCCCAAGCAGTGAGCAGACTGCGGATAAAGCTGCTCGAAGATTGTTGCATACGCAGTCCATTAGCCGCGATTCCCTCAAATAAGGCTCCGCTCCAATCCCCGGCTCGATAAAGCGCCCAACCCAACTTGCCATGCGCTATCGCACTCGCAGGCGCCACACCTGCCGCCGCGCGATACTCACGCAGCTGACCGTCGGTATCACCTAGTTTTCCCAGCGCCGCACCGAGTCCAATGTGCGCGTTCGCGTTTTCGCTGTCCAGCGAAAGAGCCCGCCGATAGAAAACAGCCGAGTTCTTGTAGTCACCCTGCCGCCCGAGCAAGCTAGCCATATTGAGGTGACCGGCGACATTGCGTGGGTCAAGATTGATCGCCTGTCCAAACACTGTTTTTGCTGCCGGATAATCTTCTTCAGCCGTCAGTGCCACTCCCAGATTCATCAGCGCCGCACTGTTGCGTGGGTCCAGCGCCAGAGCGGCGCGTTCTTCCGTCACCGCTGAGTGAAACTCGGTCTCCATGCCATAGACCCAGCCAAGGTCAATGTGTGCCTGTATGTTCGTCGGAGCAAGATTGATGGCTGCGCGCAGCTCGTTGGCTGATTCTGGCAGCTGATGCGTCAGCGCGTATGCCCGTCCGAGCCGCTGGTGTGCGATTGGGCTGGAGGGGTCTAAACGCAGGGCGCGCAAATAGGCCGTGATCGCCTCAGGCATGTGGTCCTGGTTGATCATGTCGTCGCCGGTCTGGATCGCCTGGCTTGCGCTCTCGCCACCCAAAGCGCTGGCATTAGCTGCGGCGATGCAGCTGATGGTGGCAACTGAGATGCTGACTAACAACTTGCGCATGCGAACCGTCCGATAACCACGGGAGATGCCGCTAACTATAGGTTATAACAACAAATTCATGCCCACAAGATCAAACTCGAAGGAAGTGTCAGGAGGGGCAAGCGCCAGCATGGTTATAAGCGCTTCAGTGAATTTTGTTCCGGACGCGAGACACTTAGGGGACATCTGTTGGAGGCAACGTGACCCTTCCCCTTACTGGTATCAAAGTGCTGGACTTCACTCATCTTTTGCCGGGCGAGGTTTGCTCTACCGTCCTGGCCGACCTCGGTTGCGAAGTCATGCGCATCGAGCCGATTACTCCGGGACTGGGCAGCAAACTTCCACCAATAGTGGAAGGCGAAAGTTTGTATTACTGGAGCATTCATCGCAACAAAATGCGAATTGCGATTGATTTGAAACATACCGAAGGTCAGGAAATCGCCCACAAGCTAATTCAATGGGCTGACGCCGTGGTGGAGAATTTTCGTCCGGGTGTGATGAAGCGGCTTGGCATCAGCTATCCTGAAGCACGCAAACTCAATGAGGCGATCGTCTACTGCTCCATTTCCGGATACGGTCATGACACATCCTGGAGCAATCGTCCCGGTCACGACCTGAATTTTATCGCAGAGTCCGGCGTGCTCGATGTCACCCGTCTCGATGAGAATGGGCGGCCGGCGCTGCCAGGAGCATTGATTTCGGACTATATGTCAGCTCTTTACGGTGCGCTCGCTGTCGTCAGCGCGCTTTTCGCGAAACAAAGCACAGGACAGGGCAAGCACATAGATATAAGCATGTTCGAATCAGCTCTGTCGACGCAACAGATCATGGCCACTGCCTTGTCGTATCTTGGAATTTCGAAACAACAGGCGACATTTCGATATCCGTCTGAGCTTCCTCATTACAGTGTCTATGAATGCAAGGATGGACGGCACATCGCGATCGCTCCACTGGAGGCGCCGTTCTGGAAAACATTTTGCCAGAAAACAGGCATGACCGATTTGATTGAGCACCATCCTGTTCCAATCTATCCTGCGCTCGTTGAGCGCTTCAAGAACCTCTTCAAAACGAAGACGCTGGCGCAGTGGATGGATGTTTTCGACGGCACCAACTGCTGTGTCTCACCAGTGAATACGATCGATGAGGCACTGAATACGATACCAGCGGTGGAAAAGTCCGTCATGGCTAACCTGGAGCATCCAACTCTCGGGCCAATCCCGCAGATTGCCAGCCCCATGCTCAGCAGCGAAGAACGAAAGCAAGCCTTCACACCCGTGGCTGACAGCGATGCCGCAGCGCTTCGATTACTGGGCGAACTAGGTTACACTGAGCAGCAGATCGCACGGATGCGCGAAGAAAAGATCATCGAGTTACGGCACGCGGAGCGCAGCCAGAAACCAACGCCATCGTAAAACGCTGCTGACAAAAGTCTTGTTAAGATAGCTAGTATGGCAACGCCAGGGAGTTGGAAGTGAGCCGGAGACTGCAAGGGGGATTGTTGTGGGCGGTTTTGCCTATCATCTTCATGATTGTCGGCTGGTCGTCGGTGCTTCACAACGATGCCGTCATCCGGTCAAGCGAACCGGTGGAGGTGACGATCGCCGGTAAGGAAGTGAAGATTTCCAGTTCCAGCAACGGCACCACGATGTACGAGCCGTACATTACATACAGCTACAAGGTGTCCGGCAAAACATTCTATGGCGACAACCTATTCACAACGAGGCAAATTCGCAGCAGCCGCCAATGGGCACTTGGGTGGCTAAAAGGTTATACGCCTGGCAAATCTTACCGGGGTTACTTTCGCACAGGCGACCCGAGCACATCGTTTCTAGTCAAACAACACAGCTTCCTGTCATACGTGTTCATACTTTTCCCGCTTTTGTTTCTTGAAATTGCTGTAGCCATAGTGTTTCAACCTGACAAACGTGATCTTTCCTCGCACAGACCAGGAATGCCGGGTTGGTTTCCTTTATCGGCCGATCTGCCTCTTGCTACAAAAGTTCGGTGGCTGGGCATGGTCACAGGCGTCTGGGTATTGGTTACAGTGGCGACACTTGGTCATTATGCCGTTGTCGCTGAGCGGCCCTATTCCGTGTGGTTTTACGTTGTCTCACCGGTCTATGGGATTATTGGTGTGGCACTTGCTCTGAAGTGGTTAAAAATGCAGGGTGGCTTGAGCCAATTTCAGGATCCAATCTTGTTTACGAATGAGAAGATGCCGGCGTTTGGGCAGACTTTTTCCGTCAATGTCACATTGCGTTCGCGACGAAGCACCATTATCGATAAAGTTGCAGTAGGGCTTAAATGTACACGGACGAACAACGATATTAACGGTACAACGAACATTGTCGCCTTCGAAAATCATCAAGATATTCCTGAAGGAGCAAATTTAGCCATGAAATCCGCTCAAAGTTTCTCGGCAGAAAAATCGATTGTGGTTCCCACTTCCGTCAAAGATACAGGCAGATTCAGTATTGAATTATGGACGATTGTCTTAAAAGTAAAGTGCAGCGATGGCACAGAACTCAACCAGGAGTATCCAATCGTAATTGCTGATACAGTTGATCCTGAGCTTCAGTCGCACACGAAGCACGAAGGACAGAAGCTCGACATCATAGACAAGGTTAAGTTAAACCACCATATCAACGAGCAGCCATGAACAGTTGGTCGGCAGTCTGCAAGAATTTGGCTGACAATCAAAGCTTTGGAGGGATTAATGTCAGAAAGAGAATTGCCACGGGCTTTCAGCTTGCATTGGGCTTCTGGCGAAGTAATCGAAGAAGCCTCGTTCGTGGGAGAATATCACGAGTCGGTGATTCAACTGCTTAGAGCCGATGACGGTTACTCAATGGTGCGATTCTGCTATTACGATCCGGAAGGCCGGTTTCAACGAAGTCCACTGATCGTCAGTGAGGATGATATTAATGGGCTCAGAAAATCCTTGCTCCAGTGCCCAAACCTTCAGGTTCTGTTGAACAAGCTCGTTACCCAGTGAAACCATGACCGACTAGTGACTTCTTAAATCTCCCAATCTTCAATACGCAAATCGGGCACTCGGCCAAACTCCTTTGTATTGTGTGTAACTAGAATGATGTCTCGCGCCATGGCTTGTCCAGCAATTAAGACATCGTACGGACCGATAGGAGTTCCTTTCATGGCTAAAGCTGCTCTCACCTGTCCAGCTTGCCGAGCGTCTTCTTTGTCGAACTCCACTACCTCGAAAAACAAACCATCGATCAGACCGACGTTTCGATTTCGTCGCTGACTCTTGAACGCACCATAGAAAAGTTCATGTGCCACAATCGCTGAGATGCCTATGTCCGCCGGTTTTTGGAGACGCGCGCGTTTTGCCAATTTGGAATCTTTGTTGGTCAGCAACGCAACAACTGCATTCGTATCTAGCAAGTAGAGCACTTACAAATTCTCTAGAGAGGGGCGATCTTGCTGCTCCGACTGCTCGTTTATCGTTTGGACAAAGTCATCATCAAGCTTACCTACGAGCGCATCTAACCAACCCCAATCTGTGGATATCGGTTCGAGGATGACGGCATTTCCATGACGACGGATACGAACTTCTTCAGTCTGGAACCGGAACTCCTTCGGCAATCGCACTGCCTGCGAGCGGCCTGACCAAAATATCTTTGCGATTTCCATTTTCTTTATCCACTGATGCTATATATCAAAAGTATATACCGCAAAGATTAGGCTTGCAACCTGGTTTGTGTTAAAAATGAAGCGAGCCGCTGACTGTTCCGTCGGCCAATAAAATGGATTCTTCGACGCTCTTGTGTCGTGCCTGGTTATAAGAGATCTCTTCATTCCGCTCACTGCGCTCGCTGCAGTCGAGATGACAGGTGCGGGATTGGACAGGATCTCTGATTGCAAAAGGAGCACCATGTGCGGTGCCTGAGGTAGAAGCGAAAACAGCGGCCGCGCGCCTTTCGCATCAAGGGTTACTCCCGCGGTTACTCGCAGTCCATTAACGAAATCTACTGGAACTTCGTTGTCAGTAATCTTAACATCCCGTTAAATTGCAGGAGCTTAATTGGGGGGTATTCGTTGGATATTCAAAAACTGGCTTTGCGAAGCCTCGGCGCATTCGGTGCAACCTTACTAGTAGCAAGCGCGGCAACAGCTCATCAGCGTCATCCATACATATGCGGCACTAACGGCGATGCTACATCTAACTACGTTAATGCAAGCGGGCGAATTTGGAATCAGCTGATCACGCAGCCAAACGGCAGCGATTTACCAGGGTTTATATGTGACGACATCGATGGCGGCTATAAGCTGTTCGTGGACAGCATCCATGTCACCGTCCTTGGTAAGAATCTCAACACCACCAACGGACCATTTCTCTTCCTGAACTGTACAAAATTGAGTGACAACAGCCCTCTGGTTCTTGGCATTCCAATATCGCAAGGCAAGATAATACAGAGGTCTTCCGTCGGCGCCACCTATTCGTTTGGCAGTGATACATTCGGCGTAACCAGCGACACAATCAGAGTCCACAGTCTCGCCTTTCAGATTTTTCCGACTGCCACGGCTTTTAACTCTAAGATGAGCGGCGTGACGATGGACTTAAACTCATTCCTTATGTTTACTAAACAAGAGAGCATATGTCCAGGCGGACCGCACCCGTAAGACGCTGTTGTCCATCCATACCGTCCGAGATCAACATCTGGTTGCGTTGTAACCGCGTCGCCTGAATTTGGTCTTTTGGACATTTCGCCTTTAGTGCGAGCACTAAATCTCCACGCGGCTGCGGAGCCTATATTGGTCATGTGGGACGCAGTTCCACAGTGATGGACCAGGGCACGACAACCGAGTGGATAAAACGATGAACGAACTTAATTTCGTAACGACAAGCGCAGAAAAACGATACCTGGTCATCGGTGACATTCATGGTTATTGGAACGACTTCTGCCAACTGATACAGCGCTTGAGCGACAATCAGAACGATGAAATATTGATCTTCGGTGAGTTGCTCGCACTTAGCTATCCGCCAGAGGACCGCACCGGGTACGAACCGATGAAGGTTCCAACTGAGCGAGTTTACGTGGCTTCGCACAAAAACCGTCCGGTGTTTCAGATGGTTTCTTTAGCAGCCTGAGCGGCGCAGATTTAATTCACCTGACGTTGGTGATCGCGCCAATAGGTTTCCCTCAGACCGCGTTTGAAGATCTTGCCGCTGCCTGTCTTGGGCAGTTCGTTGACAAACTCTACACGACGAGGGGTTTTGTAACCCGCGAGGCGGTCTTTGACGAAATGCATCAGATCTGATTCTGTCGGAGTGTATCCGGCCCTGATTACAATAATCGCTGTCACCAGTTCGCCCCAGTCTGGATCGGGTGTGCCGAAGACGGCGCACTCCAGGACCGCCGGGTGTTCGTATAATGTGTATTCGACCTCTGTTGAATAGACGTTCTCACCACCGGTGATGATCATGTCTTTTTGTCTGTCGACAATATTTACGAAACCTTCGCTGTCCATAACCGCCAGATCACCGGTGTGAAACCAACCGTTTTTCAGACATTCATTTGTGATATCAGGCTGCTTCCAATAGCCATTGAACACCACCGGACCGCGAGCGATAATTTCGCCCACTTCCTCATTGTTGCGTTCTACCTCTGTGCCGTCTTCGCGCACCACTTTGATTTCCACTCCGATAAACGCGCGTCCCGTCTTGCTTTTGATCTCCAAAAGTTTCTCTTCAGGCAGGTTTTCTTGATGTGCTTTTGGTTTGCTGATTGTGAGGAAGGGGCTGGTTTCAGTTAATCCATAGAATTGCAGATAGTCGCAATGCAACTCAGATACGATGCGGCGCACCAGTTCCGGCGCGATGGGGGAGCCCGCCGTCAGCAGCATCCGCAATGAGAAGTCGCCTTTGTTGCCATGCAGAGATAGTTCTTGCAAAAGTGCTGTCACCATGGTCGGTACCATGGCTGTTAACGTTACCTTCTCCTTGCGAAGGATCCGGATCACATCCGTCGCTTTGAAATACGGCACGAATATATGCTTTCCGCCGACCCAGGTCAGCGCAAACAAAGACCAGGCGTCGGCGAGGTGAAATATCGGTGCCACGTGCGCCCATGAATCCGCGTCGGTGAGCTGCAACTCGCAGACGGCCCCCAGCGCATTGGCGGTGGTGTTGCCATGCGTCAGCATCACGCCCTTGGCCTTACCTGTGGTGCCGCTGGTGTAGTAGAGCTGAGCAAGATCCTCGCTGTTGATCTCAACGTCGGGAAGAACTTTGCTCGGCGCGTTGCTGAGCAGCTCTTCGTAATCGAATGAAGAGATCGGTAACTCCGGCCGGCGCGCCTGCCCGAACCAAATAATCCTCTTGAAAGAACGGGCGTCCTGCGCCAACTCCCGGACGACTTTGGCAAAGTCGGTGTGGGCAAGCAGCACTTGCGCTTCGGAATCAGCAAGAATCGTTCCAATCTCATTGACTGAAAGCCTATGGTTGAGTGGATTGAGAACGATGCCGGTCACCGCACAGGCATAATACGCTTCCATGAATTCATGGCAGTTAGGCGCCAGAATGGCAATGACAGTGCCCTTTTTGATGCCGAAGCCGCGCAGCCAGTGTGCCAGGGCGGCGACGCGATGTCCAAATCGTTCGTAGGTGAAGCGATGGTGACCGTCAACAATCGCTTCTTGCTTTGGCCACAGACTGATGGCGCGTTTCAATGAAAGGGAAAGATCCACAGGCCCTCCGACATGTCCAACGTTGAAGTCGGACGAAAACTGAACGGTAAGATCCTAACCTGATCCGAGCAAAATTACGCGCAGCGCGACAGCCGCTTGCTTGCCAAGCTTAGCCACAGGCTAACATCTTGGCATCTAGTCTTTTTGCCTGAAATCGGCGCCGGAGCTTCACAAACAAATTAAGAGCGATCGGAGCACTGACTTTGACCGGGATGTAGACGTATAATTTGCCCAAGCCATAGACATGTGGTCGAGCAAAGTCCGCGCCCCGGAACGCTAAGCGCCTCCCGGCCGCCTGGATTAATGTAAGTAGCTTGGCTGGGCACAATTGCTGAGCCTCAATTTAAGGGATTTGAAAATGGGACACGTAATTGAAAAGAGCTTCAATGGGCTAAAAGTTCCTCAAGGCGAAAAAATAACTTTCAAGGACAGCAAGCCGGTCACGCCTGCTAAGCCGATCATTCCGTTCATCGAAGGCGACGGCACCGGCCGCGACATCTGGCGCGCATCAAAACGAGTTTTCGATGCCGCTGTGCATAAGGCATACGGCGACAAACGTTCGGTCGCCTGGTTCGAGGTGTTCGCCGGTGAAAAGGCGAAGAACGAATTCGACAACTGGCTGCCTGATGACACCATTGCTGCGCTCAAGGAATTTGGCGTGGGCATCAAGGGACCGTTGACAACGCCGGTCGGCGGCGGCATTCGCAGCCTGAATGTGACATTGCGCCAGATTTTCGACCTTTATTGCTGCGTCAGACCGGTTCGCTACTTCCCGGGAACGCCATCACCGGTAGTGGCACCTGAAAAGCTGAACGTGGTGATTTACCGCGAAAATACCGAAGACGTTTATGCAGGAATCGAGTATCCAGCCGGTTCAGCAGAAGCGAAAAAACTGATCGCTTTGATTGAAGAATTCGGCAAGACGGTACGCCCTGATTCCGGCATCGGCATCAAACCGATCTCAAAAACCGGCTCGCAGCGGCTGGTCAGGCGGGCAATTGAATACGCCATCGCCCGTGGACTGAAGAGCGTCACACTGGTGCACAAGGGGAACATTCAGAAGTTCACCGAAGGAGCATTCAGAGACTGGGGATACCAGGTTGCTGTAGAAGAGTTTGCCGACAAGTCCATCTCGGAAGAAAAGATCTGGGCTGAGCATGACGGCAAAACACCGGCCGGCAAGGTCTTGATCAACGACAGAATTGCAGATTCTATGTTCCAGCAAATACTGACTCGGCCGGATGAATATTCTGTTCTAGCAACGACGAACCTGAACGGCGACTATCTCTCTGATGCATGCGCAGCGCAAGTCGGTGGATTGGGCATTGCGCCAGGCGCGAACATCGGCGATGAATGCGCCATCTTCGAAGCCACCCATGGAACCGCTCCCAAGTATGCTGACAAAGATGTGATCAATCCCGGTTCGGTGATTCTCTCTGGAGTAATGATGTTCGAGTACCTCGGTTGGACCGAAGTATGCGATCTAATCAACAAGGCATTCGGCAAGACGATCCAACAAAAGCAGGTCACCTACGACTTCGAGCGACTAATGAAAGGCGCGACGAAACTCAAGACCAGCGAATTTGCCGACGCCATCATCGGCAATATGTAAACCGTCCAACAGAATAGACTACGAACAAACGGCTTGTGGGAGACCGCAAGCCGCTTTTCCATGCAGCAGGAAAGAGCTTGCCGGTAGTCGTCGACCACCTTGCGCAGTCGCATCCAGTTAGGAATTCAGCAACTGCCGCTAGTTTTTTGGCAGCGTGGCCAGTTCAGATTGATAAACCTTTGCCTCAGCATCTCGATGCTGAACCAGGCAAATTGCAATGAGCTTGGTAAGCGCATATTTGCGCAAACGTTTGTTGCTGCAACTGAGTAGTTGTTTGTAGATCGCTTCAGCCTTGTCATAGTGCTTCCATTCGAGTTCAATGGCTGCGATCTCCGCGTGCACGATAAGCGCGTCGCCTTTCGCGATTGCGCGATCTTGAGTCAAATTAGCGTAAATGTTCAGTGTTTGCTGAAATTGCTCCATAGCGTCTTTGTATTCGGACAATTTCTGAGAGGTAGTGAAACTGCGTTGAGCTTGATGCAGATACAGCTTGGCCAGTGCGTGGTGATAATACCCGGCGTTGACGGATTTTCCTGCGGGATCCGAGTTCCAAATGTAGAGAGTGCGCTCTAGAATTGGGCGGCACAACCGATCGGTCTCAGCCGTTGGCTTGGTCGACTGGTAAACCGAGTAGAGATTCAGCAAGTTTTGTGCTTGACGCATGTCCCAGGAATGTGACACTGCCTGCTTATCTTGGTTCGGATCGTTTGCCAAAGCGGTTGAGCGCATAGAGGTGAAGAGCTCGTCCGCGCGCTTGTGCATTTGAATACCTTGTTGAATGCGCTGCGTATTGTCATAGAGTGTGGCTAGATGACAGTAAGCGTCAGGTAAATCGCTTCTGCTCTTTAGTTCTGGATGCGCTTCACGCACGGCGATTTCTTTTTTGTAGCTTTGCAGCGACTCTTCTTTTTCATGGAGTCCAAACTGGCATCGCCCCAATTGACTATAGCAATACGCTATGTCATCCCATCGATTAGCGGGCTCCGCTTCACAGCTTTTGAGTGCAAGTTTATAGAGGGCAATCGCTTCTTGCCAGTGCTGGTTTTCGCTCAAGCGTTCAGCCTTAGCCATCTTCGCCGAAATATCAGCCGAAGCTCTAGCCGTCGCCGGTGGCACTGCCGGTTTTGGCTCGTGCTCTAAAGGATGACGAGCGTAGGATGGGTGTCCAAATTCATAGCCAACGACACAGTCAGGCGGCAACTGCTTCTTTAAATTGGAAACAGCCTTGTCGGTTAGATTTGGACAAAGGTAGAGCGCAACGTTCTGCAATTTAGGCAAGTGGGTCAGGATCTTGAGATCGGTGTCGGTGATTGGCGTGGCATTCAAGTCTAGACGCTCCAGTTTTTTCAACCCTCCGATCACCGCCATGGCACTCGATCCAATATGATTGGCACCAACCAGTCGAATCTCTTTCAAGGTCTGCATGCTTTTCAATGCATTGAGCGTGCGAACGCTCGTACCACTAAGATCGATTGCAGTGAGATTCAGATTGCGGAGTGGCTCCAACTGTGGATCGCCGATTTCAGTCGAATCCAAGTCCAGCCTTTCTAAAGAATGGACGTCGCTCAGATGCTCCAAATTGTGGACGCTGGAGCGGCTAAGGACGAGCCACTTTAACGTGTGCACGTTCTTTAGATATTTGAGACCGTCTCCACTGATCGCTGCCTTCCTCAATGAGATCGTCACAACCGCAGTAGCGCGTTGCAGCGGCGCGAGATCGCTGTCTGTTGTAAATCCCTCGCCTCCAATCTTCATATCTGTCACATTGTTATCGACGGCCACTTCAATCGGAAGAGGCGGGAGCGCTATCTCTCTCAGGTGTTCGCCGGGCGGACTTGTTCCGACTTCACTCGGCTTCTGGTTGGCAGAATTGAAAGATGGGGCGATTATGTAGAGCACGAGCGGCATTACTATCAGAGCAACCGTTGCCACCCAAATCAAAAGCGTCTTTTGCTTGCTTGGATTTTGGTCTTTATAGACAAACCGCCCCAGTCCGCTGCCATCGCGAACGGCTAAAAGGTGGTCTTTCAGCTCCTTCATACTTTGATATCTTAAATCCGGATCTTTCTTCAGCAACCTGGCAACGATCGTTTCCAGATCTTGATTGAATTTTGTCGTACCAAGCATCGCCTGGTTCAAGGTCAGCGGCTCCTCGGAAAGATGAGCCATGATCGTTTCTAACGTTGTCGATTTGGCAAAAGGAGGCGCGCCCGTCAGTGACTCATACATGACGCAACCGAGCGAATAAAGGTCGGATCTGGCATCGACCTTGGCGCCTTGAGCTTGCTCGGGACTCATGTATGCCGGACTGCCTATGGCCTCGCCGGTACGCGTCAACTTATCGGCGGCGCTCACATTGTTTGAGTCGTCGATCAGTTTAGCGATGCCGAAATCCAAAATGCGAATCTCTTCTTCATTATTAAAGTTGCGTGTCAGCATGATGTTGCTGGGTTTCAAGTCGCGGTGCAAGACGCCGCGGCTGTGCGCGTGCTCGAGCGCGTCGCTGACTTGAATGTATATGCGCAGAAAGCGTTCGAGCGACAGCGGTCCTTCAACTTGCAAAACTTGTGCGACGGTGCGTCCAATGAGATATTCCAGGATCATGTATGGACCCGTCGCACAAACACCCAGATCATGAACCTTGATGATATGGGGGTGTTGGAGCATTCTGGCGGACTTGCCCTCGATTTGAAAACGCCGGATAGCGTCTGCCGACAGCAGTCTTGGATGAAGCATCTTGATTGCCACGACTGTGTCCAAAATTGTCTGTCGCGCCTTGTAGACAACGCCCATGCCTCCGATACCAATCACTCCGAGAAACTCATATTTACTGAAGGTGGGGTCAGTTTCTATCGGAGAAGCAAGTGTCGTGCCGTCATCAGGACAAGTGCCGACGGAGCTGTCCCATAACGAGCCGCAGGAAGGACACTGTCTTGTCGGCGACATGTAGGCATTGTCATCGCTTTTCCCTGGCTGCTTTGGTTTATCTGGCTCGTTCATGGCGGCCTATAGCGCTGAGGTACCCTAATTATCCGGCAGCTTGGCCAGTTCAGATTGATACGTTTTTGCCTCTACCTCTCGATGTTGAGCAAGGCAAATGGCGATCAGACGCTTGAGCGATCGTTTGCGCCAAAACTTCGGGCCGGAGCTGAGTTGTTCCTTGGAGATCTCTTCAGCATTGTCATAGTGCTTGAAATCGAGTTCGATATCTGCGATCTGCGAATGCGCAATGAAGGTGTCGGCTTTAACCGCCGCGCGGTCTTTGGTATTACCGTAAATCTTCAGTGTTTGCGCCAATTGCTCCATCGCTAGCTTGTATTCGACCATTTTCTTAGATGAATCAGCAGATCGCAGAGCATCACGCATATAAAGATCGGCAAGGGCGTGATGATAATATGCAGCGTTGAGGCTTGTGCTTGCCGGATCTGAGCTCCATATGTAAAGACCGCGCTCTAAAATCGGCCGGCTCAACCGATCGGACTCGAGCGTTGGCGGTATCGTCTGGTATTCCACGTATAGAGCAAACAAGTTTGCAGCTTCCCACATATCCCAGCGATGCATTGCTGTCCGCTGATCCTCGCTCGAATCAGTCGTCGAAGCGACCGAGCGCATAGAGATAAACAACTCCTGCGCGCGTTTGTGCATCAGGATCGCTTCTTGTTTGCGGTGCAGGCTGTCATAGATTACGCCTGTATGAAAGTAGGTTTCAGGTAAATCCTTATGACTCTTCACTTCCGGATGAGTTTCGCGCACGGCGATTGCTTTTTTAAAGCTATTGAGCGCTTCTTCATTTAGATGGAGAACATGTGAGTAGAGCCCTATGTTTGAATAGCAAGTGGCGATGCTGTCCCAGTGATTTTCTGGTTCAGCTTCAAGCTTTTGCAGCACAAGTTTGTACTGCGTAATTGCATCGCGCCAATGATGGTTTTCGGTCAAGCGGTCTGCCTTCGCCATTTTCATCAAAATGTCAGCCGACGCTGCGTCTGCATGCAGCTGTTTCGCCGACTTTGTGGCAGGCTGTTGAACCGGTTGAGCGTGAGCCGGAAGCCCGAAGGTAAAGTGGACGACGCAGTCAGGCGGCAGCTTCTTCTGCAGATTGTGAACAGCTGAGTCGGTCAAATTCGGACAATGAAGGAGTTCGATACTCTTCAGTTTAGGTAAATGTGCAAGAAATTGGAGATCCGCATCCGTGATTGGCGTTCCCTGCAGGTCAAGTTGTTGCAGATTCTTCAACTGTCCGAGAACCGCCATAGCGCTCGATCCGATATGAATGTCATCAACCAGCTTTATGTCTCTCAAGCTCTGCATGTCTTTTAGGGCTTCCAGCGTGCGAACGCTGGTGCTCGAAAGCTCGATAGACGTAAGATGGAGATTGCGGATCGGCTCCAACTCAGAGTCGCCGACACTAGTTAGTTCCAGACCCAGATTCTCTAAAGAAGGAAGGTTGCGTAGATACCTTAGATTGGTTACCTTGGAACGACAGAGGTCCAGACTCTTTAACGTGTGGATGTTCTCCAGATATTTGAGGCCGGTTCCGTTGATGTCTGCCAACCTCAGCGAGATTTTCACTGCAGCAGTGGCATGTTGCAGCGGAGCGAGATCGCTATCTGATGTCAGTCCTTCGCATCCGATTATCATTTCGGTGTCATTATTATCGACAGCAGCCTCAATTAATTTCTCTGGGTCGAGGCCAATCCCCGAATCTACCGGTGCGCTGGCAAGCTTTCGTCCAAGGCCCAGGGCATGACTGAGTTTCCGATTGGGAGCATCAAAATAGGTGGCAATGACAAAAAGCACGATCAGTGTTGCCACCAAGGCCAACATGGCCAGCGATATCAGAATAGCTTTTCGCTTTTTCGGATTTTGCACTCGGTAGACAAAACGCCCCAAATCGCTGCCATCACAAAGAGCCAAAAGATGATCTTTCAGCTCCTTCATACTTTGATATCTCAGATCAGGATTTTTCTTCAGCAACCTGGCAACAATCGTCTCCAGATCTTGACTGAATTTCGTCGTACCGAGCATAGCCTGGCTCAAGCTCAGTGGCTGCTCGGAAAGATGAGCCATGATCGTTTCTAATGCTGTGGATTTGGTAAAAGGCGGACCTCCTGTGAGCGACTCATACATGACGCAACCGAGCGAATAAAGGTCGGATCGGGCGTCAACTTTGGTGCCTTGAGCTTGCTCGGGACTCATGTATGCCGGACTGCCGATGGCCTCTCCGGTGCGCGTCAACTTATCGGCAAAGCTTTCGTTGGCCGAATCGTCAATCAGTTTGGCGATGCCGAAATCCATGATGCGAATCTCTTCTTCATTATTGAAGTTGCGAGTCAACATGATGTTGCTTGGTTTTAAGTCGCGGTGCAAGACGCCGCGGCTGTGCGCGTGTTCGAGCGCATCACAGACTTGAATGTATATGCGCAGAAAACGTTCGAGCGACAGAGGTCCTTCTGTTTGCAAAACTTGTGCGACGGTGCGTCCTTTAAGATATTCAAGGATCATGAATGGTCCGGAAGCACTGACACCCAGATCGTGAACCTTGATGATGTTCGGGTGTTCAAGCATGC
>Ga0182024_10001434_pt1 | contig 61561 bp, 43 predicted proteins | sample P32metaG_FD_120480 | JGI IMG/M metagenome (GOLD analysis project Ga0182024, IMG submission 120480) | Permafrost microbial communities from Stordalen Mire, Sweden - P3-2 metaG (Illumina Assembly) | ecosystem: Environmental > Terrestrial > Soil > Wetlands > Permafrost | place: Sweden: Stordalen...
GCCACCGCCACCGCCACCCGAGCCGCCGCCGCCGCATACAGGGCCGCTGCACCCGATAATAATGCCACCATCACCTGCCAGTCCGGTGGGATCTTTGACATTGAGAGGATCGTTATGAGCGTAGACGTATAGGTTAAGACTATCGCTGTAACCAATCGGATCAGGCTGGAGAAATCGTCCAAGCGTTGTTGAATAATAACGAGCTTTGTAGTAGTACAATCCTGTCTCGCTATCATAGCGCTGTCCTGTGAATCCAAATAAGGTGCCACTCAAAGAGGCGCTTTCGCCGAACGGTCCATAGGTAAAGCTACTGCTGACGCTTCCAGCTGAACCGCTCAAGGCAATGATTGAACCAATGCGATCGCCATGCATGTAGGTAAGCGTGCCACCGCTACTCACCATGACTAGTGGTTCATCCGTCTCATCGCTGTAGACATAGCGATTCTGCAAAGTACCAAGCGTGCCATCATAAGTGGCATAGAGAAGTTCGGGCCGGTCATCAGTCCCACAATCACATGAACAAGAGCAGGGCATCTTGCCACCACCATAAATGTATCTTGTCAGGGTAGTGCCGTTTGTTTTTTGCACCTGCCGGTTCATCGGATCGTAGACAAAGCTCAGACTCGTCCCTGTCTTGCTTGCGCTTATGAGCTGGTTGTCTGTATCGTAGCCGTACGTCCACGTTCCATCCCCGGAAAGATTGGCATTACCGTCGTAACTGTAGCTTGTGCCGCCGACCGTAGGATATTCATTGACACTGTTGGCGGTGCCATATGAAGTAGAAGACGCTGCGGCAGGATGCCAGATATATGCGACATTGGTAGCACCTCGGCTTATCTCTTGATGCACGTTGTTGAAGCCATAGTTGAAAGACACGGCTGAGCCCGTGAAAACATGAGAAAGCCAAGTGACATCTTCATTCAGCTGCGGTGAGAAGGAAGTCACTACTCCATTGCCAAAAGTGGTACTCGTGCGTTGCGATAACTTGTTGTATGTGAACTGAGCTGCAGCAGTCGACGAGCCATTTAATTTGAGCGCGGTCAGTCGATTTAGTTGGTCATACACTCGGGTCACGTAGTAACCGTCAGGATATGTCACTTGGGTGACATTTCCATTGTTGTCTAGTCCATAGGTAATGTTTTTGCTGTCTGGCGTGCTCTCTTCGTTGAAACGACCGGCAGTGTCATACGCTAACGTGTATGTGCCTGTTGCAGGATTGCCTGACACCACAGGCGTGCTCACAGTCAGTCCCCGACCAGCAAGATCATAGACGTATGTGGTCGTCGCTTCGCCGGTTGGGGTCTTCGTCGACAGGCGATTGAGAACGTCATAAGTGTTCGTGATCGTGTTGCCGGACCGTGTCGTTTGCGTGAGGACGTTTCCGTTTGAATCATATGAACTGTTTTGCTCATATGACGTGTCTTGATAGACGGTCTCGTTCAAGCGATCAAAACCATCATAAGAGTATGTCGTCGTGTTGCTGCGCGCATCTGAGCGCTGATAGAGCAAGCCATTGTTTGTATAGGTGCGAGTGTCCGCAACTGTCAAACTGGGATCGGTGAGCGTATAAATGCGGTCGTCAGCATCATATGCGTAGGTCCACACCCTGGATGCGGCATCAGTCACGGTGTAGAGCCGGTCCTTTGAGTCATAGGCAAAAGTGCTTGTCTTGCCTGCCGGATCTGTGGCTTGATACCGTTTGTCCGTAACCGTATAGGTTAATGTGTATGTCTGCCAGGCGGGTGAGCCACCAGTCTGACGCTGCTCGGAGTTCTGATTGCCGTTAACGTCATATCCGTAATTCGTGACATAGCTGAACGGGGTGGGATTTGTCCTTTGCGTCGATCGCCTCTCGTTGTCGAACACGAAAGACGTCACGTTGCTGTTGGGATCTGTAACGCTGTTTACGTTGCCGGCTGAATCATATCCATAAGATGTCGTCAAATTGAGATGACCGCTGGTGGCATAATCAACGATCTTCGTGAGCATTTTCTCGGTCGTTGTGTCGTAGGTGTATTTTGTGACGATTCCTGTTTCGTCAGTTCTGGTCAGGACCTGACCGCGTGCATTATATGTATAGATAATCTCAGGCGTAAAACCGCCGACCACAGGCTTCTCAACCGTCAGCAGATTGCCTGTGGTGGCATCGTATCCATAGGTCGTGGTGTTGCCATTTCCATCCTTGGCAGTCTTCAACTTAGCCCAGGTCGGGTCATAGGTGAAATACTGGACGATGTTTGACAAGCCCGAACCTGACTTCGGTACGTTGGTTTGAGTAAGGACGTTGTTATTGCTGTCATAGGAATATTGAACATAATTTCCCAGGGGCAGCGTTTTTTGCGTCAACCGATTGAGCCCATCGTATGCATAGTCTGTCTCATTGCCAAGCGCATCGATATCGCGAGTGACTGAACCGAGCGAATTAAAATATAACGTACGAGTGTTCCCGAGCGGATCCGACTCCTGCGAATAACTGCCAGCAAAGTAATAACTCCAAGTTTGTCCCCGAGCATTTGCTTGCGTTTTGACCCGCCCGAGCGAATCATAGACGTTGGTTATATACGCCGTGGTCGGGTTGGCAGGCTTATAGAAATTAGTCATGCGTCCTGGGATGTCGTAGGCATACCGAATTTCGTTTGACGTCGCATCAGTGAAGCTTGTCAAATTATTGTTCGCATCGTATCCATAGTAGATTGTCCGGGTTCCATCAGTGACTGAAGTCAGCAACCCGCTTGTATAGCCGAAAGTGAGCGTGCGACCCATTCCGTTGGAGACAGATTGTAGAAGACCCGACGAATATGTACAGGTGACCGTCACTCCATTGGCATAGACAAGGGTGGCAAGCGTCCCATTTGTATTGAAGGTCGCCTTATTCCCTTGCGGATCTGTCGCGGTGTAGGCAGAGCTGCTGGAAGTTAAGGTAGAGGCGTTGTTTGGAGGTGGTGCATAAGTACCGTTTGATTGTTTGGAAAATACGATCGCACCGTTGGGCATCGTGATGACGGCGCTATTATTAGTGAGCTGCTCGATCCACCATTCATCTGCCAGGCTCATCGTAACGAGCTTGGCGACAGGGCGCGTCGTATCTGAGACAAGATCTGTACAGACAAACAGTTCTGCTATGCTTGCCGCTCCGGTCAGGGCATACTGAGAAGCCATGCCCAGGAAGCCATCACTGCTGGTGAAAGCGGCGGTGGCAAAGTTATGAGTCCAGCCTAGCCCCAGAGGCCCAAGGCTGTTCAGATTTCGTGAGTCATATACTCTGGCAAACGACAGCTTGTATGGATAATCGCCGCTTCCCACGCTGAAGTCTTCTCGCTGGTAGGTATAGGCGCCGGAAAACATGTCGATCGGTTCTGCACTATATATAGTGCCCGGTGCCCCAACAACCGGATTTCTTTGATTGGTGCCCGTGCCGCCGTTGGTATTGATCGGAGTTTGAGGATCCCCCGGCATTGCCCCTTTCAGCACACCGTTAACGATTCCAAATGCCCCCGAAGATGGATAAGCGAAGTACCCCCAGCCAGTCCAAGAGTCAATTGTGTTGTTCGGATTGTCAGCAATTACGACGGAGTCGCCGCCGGATATGTACCACGTGTTGATGTTGGACATGTCCGTAGCATTGTAACCATTGCCGGTGAGGATGGTGGCGACATCGATGCCGGCATTCCAGTTTGAACTGGTGCCTTTATAGATCTTCTCGAAAGCGATAGTGATTGTCTCAGTCGCTCCGCCACTGGTCGATGACGTATAGGTGGTCATGTTGCCAGAATTGGATGTCACCGTCACCGCTGCTGCCGATGACGTCGCCGTCACACCAATGGCAGCGAGGCTGCTATCAGCATTGATCGCATTCTTGATGCCAGTGGCAATGGACGTAAGCGTATCACCAGTTAGAACGGTATAGCTGTCTGACTTGGTACCACCGCTCAAGGCGGTATCATGGACGGTGAGAGTAAGAGTATCTCCGACGGTTACGGTACCGCCTATAGTGATCCAGGCGCTGCGGTTGGCAATGTCAATGACTTTTGACGCCGACACGCCGTTGGGGATAGCCGGCACTTGCTGAAGCACAGCTGCTTCCAGGGCCACTCCATGCATAGCAAGAACCGTATCATTGATAGGTGTCTTGGTCGTGTCATTGTTCAGGTTCGTGCTCGAGGCTAAGATGCCGCCCAGATCTGTTCCTGGACCTTCGTTATGGTAGACCACGCCAACTTGATGGTTGTACATCGTGTGGCAGTACATAATGCGATTGATAAGATCGCAGACCTTGCTGTTTTGTGCGACCCAGTTGAACCAGATTGTAGAGAGCGTTTCGCCTAACACCGGTTCGGAAGTGGCAGAGCCACCAGAAGCCATGTTGGCGTTGAGCTGTTGTTGATGGTAGTCAGCCTGGCCACGTCCAAGGTTTCCCCAGGCATTGGCAATGAGATAGTATTGCCCGGCCCAGATATAAGACTGCCACCAGGTTTGGTTGTACCAGGTAACTGAATAGGCGTTGTGCGTAACCGTCAGCTGAATCGAATTCCAGGTGCCCGAACCTTGCGCAATACCTGTCTGAACTGCTGTTCCATTGAGATAAAGAACTGGCTCCAAGCTGCCGTTGAAAAACAGAGTTAGACGACCACCGGCGAGCTGATCGGATGTAAAAGTCTGATTGATACACCAGCCACCGGAGTTATCCGGGAACTGCACCTGCAGTGTCGTCTTGTAAGTGGTCGGTACATCGCCCGTCCATATAGTTGGCGTGTCGCCGGGCATTTCGTACGGAAGTGACGTCTGCAAAAGCGGGATAGTGGCTGGAACAATCGTCTGGCCACCGAGGATGTTGTCGACTGAGGCGGTCGGATTGTTTGTGGTTATCCACGATTGGAGGTTGCCGGCAAATGTAGCCAGATCACTGCGGATGTTTGTGCGATTCATGTTCTGGACGAAATTACCGCTGCCGTCAATGGTGGCACCGGATTCCGCGTCGCTGAGAAAAGTACTCGCCGTGTAACCAAGAACGGTTGATAGGCTGCTCACACCGGTCGTTCGATTGTATGACTTATAGCTGGGGTCGAATATGTAGGTGGTGCCGCTGATCACGCATTGCACCCAGACGTGGCTCATCTGCAGCCAATACTGCGTGCCATCCCAGTAATCGGTAGCTGGAATGTTCATGTTGGCGCAGTAATTCACAGAACCCCAAATATCTGTGTCCTCTGTGTTGAACCAGGCTGATGCTGCTGCCTGGCTGATTTGAATGGTTCCCAAAACGTAATTGGCAGTGTAGCCTGCCTGCCTGAGCGTTTGGGCCAGGAGCATTGATTGGTCAAATGCATTGCCCATGCCGTCCATAAGACAACCCAGACCGCCTTTCTGGACCCCCCAGCCCGGTTCCCAGTCGATCTGATCATGTACAAATTGATAAATCAGTTGTGGATTATTTTGCAGAGCACGCGCAAGTTCGACGATCGAGGCCGGACCTTGGACCGTATCCGAAGCGAAGTCAGGATGGATGCCGCCCAGATAAATCTGGGAGTCGTCAATTTCGCGTTCTTCGACGATCCGTTTTGCATCTTGCGGTGAAACCTTTTCACCCGATCTGAATTGAAATCCAGGAGCTGTCGGCAAGGGTCCATTGGTCATGAGCTTACTCCTCGTTTAGGTCTCAAAGAATCTTTGGACCGCATGTGGTCACAACACTCGTTCTACTGGCCATAAAGTCTTTGTAGACGATCGAGCCCGGGTTGGAATAGGTCACTTGGGTGGTCACCAAGTGATGCATGATGCATGTATAATCACCGAATTTGACTTATTTTCGCAAATCTCGTGTACATACAAGTTATTTGTCACTAGTGGTTTGGGAGCCAAACGAATTAAGAGCAAAAAAATTACTTCCAGCAATAAGGACAAAATCTCACTTACGTAATAAAAACGCAAGTCCGCCTGAAATGCGCTGTTTGCTATTCCAATCTATCTTGCGGTTGATGTTCGCGCAACCATACAAAGGTTACGAAACTAATAATAGACACTGTCAGTGGTGCCCAAAAAACAGCAGCTTGGTCTAGATTGCCGTTCAAATTTAAGATGAATTCTGAAGTCCATGAGCGCAGTGCACCACGTTTAGTGCCAGTTGTTAACTATTAGCGGTGGGGCCATAAAACATAATGCAAACTTTGCGACTGTCGCCATAGGACAAGAGAACCAAGGCAGCATGCGGTTTTGCTGCTCTTGAACCTACTTATTTGCTGGGCCGATCCTTTGGTGGATCTTTGGCGCACTTTGGACAACCAGAGCCCCTTACCGTACGGTTTGCCACTTGAGTGCTCCAAACGTGCCTGCACCTTGGACAAAGCCACCAGCCCAATTTGCCAGACTTGGACATCACCTGATCTGGCCTCAAATTGCCGTTGCGGGTTGGATGCCACTGCCGGGCAAGGCCTGGATAACAACTGGCAAGCGAGTTGGTCAAGTGCGGCTTTATTTTTCTGCAGAAAGGACAAAAGTTCTCTTGCGCAGTGTTCTTGTTGAAGTACCCATACCAGACATGGTCTTTGTCTTTTCCACAAGACCAATAAACCCTACCCCGGATTTTCAGGCAGTATGGATCGAGGCCCTTGTTTCTTTCCCTGTCAAAAAACGGCAAAGCGTAAGGATAGTCCCGTAAATCTAGTTTGTGTCTGCGCCTCGCGCAGATGCTGCAACCGTGTTTATTGGCCGTGCGCTCGGCAACCGCCACTTGCCACTCATGCCCGCAGTGCCCACACAGCCACCAGACCCGACGGCTCGAGTAGCGGGTCACATCCGTCGCCTTGAGCTGCCTGTTTAGGGTGGGATGCCACTCTTTGGCTAGATGCGGAAATAGTGCCGCCAGGGTATTGTCGGGGCTCAGGCGCCTGCCCGTGCAGTATGGACAGACAAAACCACGGGTGGTGCGAAAGTGAATTGGCGCTTGCCATATGTGATTGGCATTAGTCAAACAGCGCCACCAAACAGCTACAGCCGATCCAAAGCTAAAATCCTGAGGCTTAAATCCACAATTTTTTTCATAGCACCACTGAGCGGTAAGATGCGGATGCGTCACAGCAATCGATGGACGCTTTTTGCTAAGATGCCGCTCAACTACTTCTTCAATAGGAGTGACCCTGCCCATGCCGCCTCCAACTTTGTCAGCGCCGCCTGCAAGCTTACAAGAATTCTCAATTATTCTACAACGCAAGACTTGCTACTGGAAATAAGTGACAATTGCAGAATTCATCTTAATTCCAGAGGCAAATTCTATCCAGGCTGCCAGTTCTTGGGCACCACTGACAGTGTCTATTATTAGTTTCGTAACCTTTGTATGGTTGTGCAAGACTCAAGTCCTTGCTAAATTGAAAACACACAGCGCATTTCAGCCGACCTCTGATCTTCCTGTCGTAACGTACATCCCAGGAAGCCTCAGGGTATTGTTCATGTGCAGGCGAAAATATGATCGCCTAAAGTTTGCCCAATTTCGAAAAAAGAAACAGCATCGGTTAAAAGTACCTGGTGTTGCTTGGTTCTTTGCTGCTGGTTTGTTCAATTGAGCCGGAGGCCAGATGGCATATCCCATCCTGCTTGCGAAACCCTTGTTCAGTTTCAGTCACCGCATACGGTGCCTGCAGTGCTCTTTTGTTTGTTTCTAGACTCCCATAACGAGGCACGATAATGACAATTCAGACCTGGTTTGTAGATGAGGTTGGCGGTAACGATTCAAATTCGGGCCTTACCTTCGCGTTGCGCAAAAAGACCCTCGCTGGGGTGGCGACCGCTGGTGCAGGCGCCGGCGATACCATCAAGCTGATGCAATCAGGAGTGGCCCAGACCTCAGGCATCAATGCCACCTGGACGAATCTTTCAGGCACAGTCACGCTCGCCAGCGCTCTCACCCAAAGCGTGTACACAACTGGGGCGAACTGGACCGCCAAGACGAACGTGACCTGTACGGGCAGCATTTCAGGCAAGCTCAGTGGGTCAAGCGCCGTAAATGTGGCGATTGCCTCTGCCTTTACCACAGGAGTGGCAGCCTTTTTTGCCACAGGCACTCTAAATCTAAGCACGTATCAACAACTGTCGTTCTGGATCAAGCCGAATGCCTCCGTTGCATCGGGTGTGTTGCGACTGGATCTCTGCAGCGATAATGCTGGGGCGACGCCGGTCAACCAATTGACTCTGCCAGCCCTTACCAGCGGGCAATGGAACCTGGTCACGATCAACAATGGTGCCAATTTCGGCAACAGCATTAAGAGCATCCGCCTCTTCTGCGTGAGTGACCCCGGCACGGTGACTGTCACTCTCGATGACATAATTGCTTGCAGCGCATCCTCCAGTGCCAGTTGCCTAACCTTGAACAGTCTAATATCTTCTGACGGTGCCACATGGTACGCGATCAAGACTATCAATGGCACGGCAGTAGTCCTTGACACAGGCGGTCCAGCCTCAACAACGGCCGGGGTCTGGTCAGGCACTACCGGATCTATCGCATTGTCAATTCTTGCTCCCCTGTCACGCAGCTCCGCCGGCTCCGGAGGTGCAAACATTACCGACACCTTCAACAATGCCACCAGCGGCACATTAGCCAACCCTATCACTATATCGGGCGGCTGGGACACGACTGCGATGACGAGTCAGTCGGGTTACACCGTATTTGATGCCGTTTCAGCCACCGCCACAGTCGGTCTGGTCGTCGGGTGTGACTTTGTGACGCTCGATCACCTGATATTCACTCGCTTCAACACCGCACTAAATCTAAACGGATCCACGAAAAAAGGGTACACCCTGACCAACTGCACATTCACTAGCGCAGCCGGCCTGTTCACGCTGCCTTCTCACTCGATGACCATCACCTCCTGCAAGTTTTTGAACCTGGTAGGAGGCATCAGCATCCCTCAAACCACAAATTACAACACCGATGGCACCGCGTACTCAATTTCCAGCTGCACGATGGTCGGCAACACAAGCGGAGACGGGTTCACTGTGCCGGCGAGCGTCGGATCTCCGGCAATCACAATTCACGACTGCGCCGTCTACGCCACCACCACCGGTAGCACCAACGGCTTTAACATATCCAGCCCCTGCATCTTTTACAACAACACATCAAATGACAATGCCTCTGGCAGCACTGCTGTGGGCTTCCTGTTCCAAAACGCAAACGACATCATCGCTTACAACTTGACGGCGCATAACAATTCTGGTGCCCAGGTGCAGCTTAACAATGCCTCAGTTGAGATCTACACACTGGACACCAACTTCAACTTGGGCACCCAGCTTAAATTTGTGACAAGCACAGAAGGTCAGGCAGTGGTCTATAGCTGGACACAGAACGGCACTGCCACCCTGTATTCGCTGGGGGATTTGGCCACAGGCGAGACCTCCGGCAACATAATCTATTCGCATCGAGAAGGCGCCACCGCCGCAGACAACAGTGTCTATTGCGACTACGGAAAAATCACCACCACCGGTGTCACTGGCGAAAGCGGCTCTGGTATCGCCTGGAAACTGTCTCCCTCAGCAAATGCCTTCCAAAGTTCACCTCTGCGGGTGAATGTTGGCCGCGTCGCCTGCCCCGCCAACGTTCAAACCACGATCACGTATTACGCCCAGATGAGCGCTGCTTCTGGAATAAGCGGACAATTCAGAATTTTCGGCGGAAGGTACCCGGGCATCGGCTCACCGGGTACAGACATTACCACCGCAGTTAGTGGCACCGCTTGGACGCAGTACAGCCTTGTAGTGACGCCCACAGAGGCTTGCGTGTTTGACGTGTTCTTCGAGGCGTGGGGCACTTCTACGCTCAGCGCAACAGTCAGCGGTCCCGTCACCATTATACAGTAAGGAGATTCGCAATGGACGCAGGTTTCAACACGACAGTCTATCAGGGAGTTCCGTTTATCTGGGGCTCACAGCAAAGCACTTTGCCGATGCAATTCGTTTTTCAGGCGACACCATTCCTGGTGGTCAGCAATCCTCAGGGCGCCGCTTACACCTACGACTCGCTTGGGCGGCTGACTGGAGTAACCTATTCCAACGCGACCACAATTACCTACAACTACGACGCCATGGGCAACAGATTGAGCGTCGTGACCACGTGCGGCCCGAACGGCTGCTAACCAAATTTCTCTTTGAGACCGCTAAGGAGAAGCTCACATGACTAATGGCCCCTTGCCGACAGCTCCTGGATTTCAATTCAGATCGGGCGAAAAGGTTTGACCGCAAGATGCAAAACGCATCGTTGAAGAACGGGAGATTGATAACTCCAAGATTTATTTGGGTGGCATTCATCCTGACTTTGCTTCGGATACGGTCCAAGGTCCGGCATCGATTGTTGAACTTGCTCGCGCCCGGCAAAATAATCCGCAGCTGATCTACCAGTTTGTTCATGATCAGATCGAATGGGAACCGGGTTGGGGCGTACAGAAAGGCGGTCCGGGATGTCTTATGGACGGCATGGGCAATGCATTTGACCAATCAATGCTCCTGGCCCAAACGCTCAGGCAGGCAGGCTACACTGCCAATTACGTTTTGGGAACCATTCAAATCAGCCAGGCAGCGGCATCAGCCTGGTTCAACACGGAAGACACAGATATTTGGGGTTCTGTGAATTACTGCGCCAACATGAACATTCCCGCCACTGATTACTGCGCGGAGAATGGCTTAAATTGAATGGCCGGCAAGCATGGTAGCGGCTTCCGCGAAATTGCCCGATTGGACTGATCATGGATGTCGCATATTAGTGTCAATCGACAAGAACAATTCAATTTTTGTCAAGTCTTGGCGATTCAACACAAGCTTGATATAACCAAATAGAGATTGCTTTGGAAGCTATCTGTAGGTTTGCGAGTCCGTCGAACTTTGGTCGCGTGATATGGCTGAACAGCCGAATCTGCAGCAGATCATGAATCTTTCGGAAGGTTCTCCATCCCTGCGTCTTGCAACGACTGCCTGTAACTTTTGTCCGCCAAGAAAGATGTATTCTGAACTGCTAATTCCAATTCTGATTGCCGACGACCAGATGGTTCTGCGCATCGGATTAAAGACAACGCTTGAGCGCATCTCCGGTGTCAAGGTTATTGGAGAAGCCGGCAACGGGCAAGCTGCAATCGATTTAACTGAGCACTTGCGTCCAGCGATCGTGTTTATGGATGTGACCATGCCGAAACTTGATGGTATACAGGCCATGCAGGTGATCAAAGCAAGCCATCCGGAAACGCGTGTGATCATGTTTACGTGTAATGACCATGACGATGTGTTCTTTAGAGCGCTTGCTGCAGGTGCAGATGGCTATTGCCTGAAAGATGCAACACAAGACCAGCTCGCCGGCGCAATCAATGCCGTCATGCAAGGAGCAAAGTGGCTCGACCCAGGTGTGGCCCATAAGTTATTACGTCTTGGCCAGCCTTCTAATTTTGACTCCGAATCAAAACAGATTCTGGAGATGATTGACGCAGGACTTGGAATTAGTGAGATTGCACGAAGTCTAAACAAGCAAATCACAGACGTGAAAGTTCAATTGCGCGATATAGTGACGAGGCTTCAATCTCCCAATGCGCTGGATAAGTCTTCAGATAGTGCACTACTGGAATTAAAGTCCATGCTGGAATCAAGAGCAGCCGCGAATGCTCGAACGCAGCCATCGCCAAACTGCGTGGGACAGTGTCTCGATGGAAAGTACATGATCGAAGGGATCATTGGCTCGGGCGGCATGAGCGTGGTTTACCGCGCTCGTCATGTTGTGATCGGCAAGCAGGTGGCCATCAAAATGTTGCATAGTTATTTAATGACAGATGAAAAAATGCTCCAGCGCCTGCAGATCGAGGCTCGTGCGGCGAGTTCGATAAGCCATCCCAACATTGTCGCTGTTCACGATTTTGGTGTCAGCGAAGACGATCAACCTTATTTGGTCATGGACTATGTGCTTGGTGACACGTTACAGAAAGTGCTGAACAACCGCAGGAAACTGAACCCGAAATTCTGTTTACAGATATGCTTGGATGTCTGTGATGCACTTGCCGCTTTGCAGTCGCACAACATTGTGCATCGCGACCTCAAGCCGAGCAACATAATTCTCGTGAATGAGAAAGGAGGGGTGGTTGCTAAGCTTCTAGATTTTGGCATCGCCCAGATTGTTTCTACAGATGAATCTGCACTTAGACTGACACTCACAGGTGAGATTTTTGGCTCACCAGCATTTATGAGTCCAGAACAATGCCTGGGCCGGCTCGTGGACCACCGAGCCGATTTGTACGCGCTCGGATGCATTATGTATGAGATGCTGGCAGGAGAAGAAGCTTTTGGCGGGACCGACCCCTATAACATTATGTGGCGACACGTCAACGAACCACCATCACGGTTACCATTCCTGCATCTGGAAAATGAAGTCCCTATCCGTTTGGTGTCCGCTATCTTTAAACTAATGAGCATTCAAATAGACAATCGTTTTCAAACGGCACAGGAACTGAAAGATGAACTGTCTGCGATTACCATGTGCTGAAATACGGTCTGCTTACATTCAAGCGCCCTTTGGATGGCTGATGTGATGGTTGGAACGCTTGGCCGACAGGGCTTTGTCGTTGTGAGCCATGCTGAAATAAATAGAGCGTGGCAATTCGGCTTTTCTCGACGGTGGACGGTGGTTATTTTCATGCGTCTCGGTTGCTGACACGGCGGGCAAAACAAATCTCCACCCTCGGTGAGAGCCTGCAATGCTGCCGACGGCGACACATTGCGAACCATAACCGAGGACCCTTCTTTCGGAGCTTGCTCAATTTATCGGTTGGTTAACTTCAAGACCTTCGCCACTCGTGGCCGACAGGCGATTGCCTTCTATATCGAGGAAGACCTTTTTGCCGTCTGCAATTGGATCGACTGTGCGCCGCAGTTGCTCAATCCTCGTCTCCAGGGATGTATCTTCCCCACCAGAGGAAAATCGCTGCGACAAATTCAGTTCGATTTCATCATTGGCATTGCTGACGCCCAAAAGGATTGTTCCACCTGGGATTTCAGTACCAAGTCCATTGTCCTTTTCGGATTGCTCCGGACCATGCAACAAACATGTAATCGCTTCCGACATTGCATCAGCATTCGAATTTATCTCTCTGTCTACACCGACCAGTTTCAATTGGGAACCCGAAGGTCTGACAAACCAGACACAGATCTTGTGATCGCGATGGCTGGGGACGCTCTCCTTGCAGGCGATACCACCGTCGACCGGCTTGATGCCTGATGCCGGAGGGCACCTATCTTCTAACAAAATTGTTCTGCCGGTGCATCCAGCCAAGATTAGTGTCGCAGACAGTATCACGACGACAAGCTCAAGATTTTTGAGTGACACCACATTCAGTTCCTCCAGCATCCGCTAGAAGCATACCGCGAACTGGGAAATTTTGCATCGGCACCACCCTAAGTGGCGCAGCACCAAGGGCAATGGAGTCAGGGCACAAAGAGTCGGGAATTTTCTACAGCCGCTGGACTGGCGCCTTGTTAGCAGTTGGTTGTTCCGATGAAGGATGTGCTGGTGGCGCTTGTGCTGCTGCTGGTTGTGTTGCTGCTGGTTGTGTTGCTGCTGGTTGCGCTTGTGGCTGTGGCGGTTGCGCGTGTGCTGGAGCTGGTTGCGGCTGATTGCGAGGCACCAGGAGAAGTTGTCCGTCACCTTCTACGGTGTCACCTTTTATAGCAAGTTGCTTTAAGCGGAAAGCATGGTCTTTGCGATCCATTTTTGCAAAATCAAAGATCGGATTGAATAAATCCTGCAGAAACGGAGCAAACTTTTCCGGTTCAGTAATGACAGGCGATTCGACTTTCATTTGCGAAATAAACACTTTATCGCCTTTCAGTTCAGGGGTTCCAGTGATGACGATTGGTACGCCAGTGTCTTCACTGGCGCCTTGCGTGACCAAAAACGCATCAATTTTGATCGCATTATCTGCGATATCAACCTTGGGTCGCACCACCTGTAGTTGCTGTTCTCCCAAACCAGGCAAATCTATTTTCAGTCCATGCAAAGATTGAACGATTTTTTCACTTTCCAACGCCCTGACGGCAGCCTTATTATCCAGCTGACCCTTCACAGCCAGCATGACAGGCGTCTTTAGACCGGCTTTCTCGCCTTTCCTACTATGATACTGATACCAGATAGGGGTAGAACTGGCCACTTCCAGGTCTCCGATTGGCACATCTTTATAGACACCACCGGCGGTTTTGATCTTGACAGACTTTACCTTGCCTGCCACCAGATCAGTCAGTGAATACGACTTGACGTGCACTTTGACTTTGCCGCCCATTTTCTTGCTGAGCACACGATCAGCGGCCTGATCGGCGACAAAATTGCCCAGCGTTGTCAGTCCGGTATATTTCTGAACAGTGCGACTGAACTTACTGCCGATATGAAAAGGCGGTGGAGTGTTCTGGTCGGCGATCGCCGCGCTGGCGCCAATCTGACTGAGCAGACAGAAGCCGCATCCGGCAAGGGCGAGTTTCTTAGAGTCCAACGACATGCGTTTCAGGATACCAAAATACAAGGTTTGTCAAAAGGTGTTTCTCTTAACATCCCCTTCTGGTAGTCTGGGTTGGCTTCTGGCGGACAAAGCCAGCAGCCGCTGAACGCGGCGGGCATCTCGCCCGTCTCGCCCGCTTCGGAAAATGACACTTGGCGGATACTTCCGGAAACTTTCCATGACGAAACGCGCTCTCTTATCCCTGGTCGCCGATCATCTTGCTCAAGTAAAAAATTGCAAAGCTTGTCCCAATATGATTGGTCCGGTGGTCACACCGCAACCTGTGACGACCAGAGTCTATTTGTGCGGTCAGGCGCCCGGGCCAAGGGAAGGTGGATTTGGGAAGCCATTCGCCTGGACGGCGGGAAAGACCATGTTCAAATGGTTTGAATCAATCGGCATCAATGAAGAGCAGTTTCGCTCCCTGGCATTCATTGGTGCAGTCTGTCGTTGTTTTCCCGGCAAAACCAAACAAGGCGGCGATAGAGTTCCGTCACCACTGGAAGTATCAACTTGCTCGGTCTGGATGGACCGCGAGTTTCAGTTGTTGAAACCGGCACTCGTGATTCCAGTCGGTCGCCTGGCCATCGAAAGATTCTTGCCGGCGGCGCCGTTGAATGAGATCATCGGCAAACAATATCGCGTCACTGCCTTCGAACAAAAATGCGATCTGATACCACTTCCTCATCCATCTGGAGCATCGACATGGTTCAGGCAGGAGCCCGGGATATCATTGTTGGCGGAAGCACTAGCGCTTTTGCAAAAGCATCCAAGCTGGCAAGAAATTGTTGCTTCAGCCACGTCGATGTAGCGGCAATCTCCACTCTTGACTTCTTCGCTTGTAGCCGCGCCTCAGTCTCTTCAAGCGTCCAATGCCCGCATGTGCAGCGGTGCGGATGTGTTCCTGTCCACATCTAACTGTGGCGCACCCACTCCACAACCGTCGTTCACAAATGATACACGGCCCGGCGAATAACATATTCAGGCGCGCTTTTTGTCTCACCAATACACTTTTTCGCAGGAGGATTTTCTGTGACCAATTCTGCTCGTATGCACATGTTGCTGCCGATTCTTTGTACGGTGCAACTCGGCATTCCAATCACAAGTTTGGCGCTGTCTCAACAACCAAATTATTATTCACCGCACTCACGCCATCGCACTTATCAGTCTCCATTTGCTACTTCTGCACAAGATAGCGGCGCGCTAGCGGTCGTTGATGCGCAGGGCAAAATGATAGGTAAGTGTCCTCTTCAACACACTTGCGTCTCAGCAAATATTTCTGGATATTCGGCCGAGGTTCGTGTCATCCAGGAATTTCAAAATGACAGCAATCGCGCCATTGATGCCATTTACACCTTTCCTTTAAGTAATTCTGGTGCCGTTGATGAGATGACTATGCGCATTGGCGACCGCACAATCCAAGGTTCGATCCACGCCAGGGAGGAAGCCCGCAAGATTTATAATGACGCCAGAAGAAATGGTAATACCGCTTCTTTGCTTGATCAGGAAAGAACAAACATTTTCACTCAGTCTGTGGCGAATATCCCACCGCACGCAAAAGTAAGCATCGAAATAAAATACGTTGAATTACTGAGCTATGAATCCGGCGAATATGAATTTGTTTTTCCAATGGTTGTAGGTCCCAGATACATCGCCGGCAACAGCTCCGGCCGGGTTGGATCGGGATTCTCGCCTGACACAAATCTTGTTCCTGATGCCTCGCTGATTACGCCAACACCAGTGGCAGAGCAAGTTCGCGCAGGACACGACATTTCTCTTGATGTGAGCTTGAACGCCGGCATGCCGTTGCAGACAATTCAGTCGCAGCTGCATCAGATCAGCATCGTAAGAGATGGCCGTGACAGTGCATCGATCAAATTAAACAATCAAAAGACACTACCCAATCGAGACTTTGTATTGAAGTGGAAAGTAGCTTCAGACAGACTTAACACTGGAGTGCTAGCGCACAAGGTTGGAGACACTGGCTATTTCAGCTTGATGATCGTACCACCGCAGCGTCCGAAGGCAGAGCAAATCGTGCCCAGGGAGCTCGTTTTCATCGTCGACAAATCAGGATCACAGCATGGATTGCCTTTGCAGAAAGCGAAAGAAACTATGCTCTATATTCTGGATCGTCTCAATGCCAATGATACGTTTCAAATCTTGAGTTTCAGCAACGGCGTCGAGAAACTATTCGACAAGCCAATGCTCTCCGGGGAGGCATCCGTTCTCAAGGCAAAAAAATACATATCCGAACTCGAAGCCAACGGCGGCACCGAAATGGAGCAAGCTGTGCGAGAGGCAAATCGTGAGCCTGCACCGAGTAATCGTTTGAGAATATTCACAATCATGACCGATGGTTATATCGGTCGCGATGAAAATGTGATCGACCTCGTCAAACAAACGCGCTCGACTTCTCGCTGGTTTTCTTTCGGAACCGGCAACTCAGTCAATCGCTTATTGATTGATGGGGTCGCCAAAGCTGGTGGCGGAGAAGCTGAGTATGTGCTGTTAAATTCGCCAGGCGACGAAGTAGCGAAGAGGTTCTACCAACGGATCTCTACCCCTGTTCTGACCGATATAAAGTTGAATTTTGGATCCTTGAATTTACGCGATGTTGAGCCACGATTGGTCAATGATGTGTGGGCGCAACGACCTGTCTATTTGACAGGTAAATACTCAGGCACCGTGGACGGTACCATCATTGTCAGCGGCATTAGCGGCGGCACCGAGTACAAACAACCCATCCATATTCATCTTCCGTCCGTCGAAAAAAGCAACAGCATGCTGCCATCTCTTTGGGCGCGGGCCAGAGTGAATGAGCTCATGAGCCAATTGAATGGAAGTGTCGATCAGCGTGACAATGTCGGTTTGGAAGAAGAAATACAGCAGTTGGGCATTCAATACCACATCATGACCAAGTTCACTTCTTTCGTGGCAGTTGATTCCAGCACCAGGGTAACTCCAAGTCAGGAAACAACAGTTGTTCCCGTGGAAACGCCCAACGGAGTCATGCTGAAAGGGATCTTCCCCGGGGCTTCTCAGCCAATTCGTCCAATTCGCCCTATTCGCCCTATTCGCCCTGCTCACCCTGCAGTTCGATTCGAACCCGGGAGCGGCGTCCCGCCTGGTAGATTGAACTTGCCGCCAGAAATCGGCCGCGTTGAAGGACCCAGGGATACGAACATGTTCCAGGTGGAGCCGACCGTCATCGATGAGCGCCACTATACAAGCGGCCGATCAGAACGTCATCAGAAGACGTCTCCGACGTTGCCTGAAGGTGCGCCGATTCCAGATAACGAAGGTTCACTGGCTCCGGATTATGTCCAGTCCGAGTCCAGAACCGGCAGCGAGTCCAGAGCCGGCAACAGATCTGAACAGATTCATGGGCAAATCGAAAGCACGCCAAAGTTTCCTCACGGCGAAAAGCTGAGTCCAGAACTGCGCGCACTGCTCAGTCAAGGCGCTGATCCCGGCAAGCTAATGAAACTGAGCGTTCAACTCCATTCCGTGACACCGGATTCGATGGCACAATTGAGGAAGGAAGGATTCAAGATTCTCTCTCTTTCAAAATCGAAAAAGCAAATTACGATTGTGATTCCTCTAGGAAAACTGCAGAGACTGATTGCGCTGCCAAATATCCAGACCGTAAAACTCGTGATTGATAAATAAGATCTCGAACCCAGTTTATGAACGAGAAGGGCTTCGCAAGGAGCCTTTCTTTTTGCACATCGATTCATTTGGCAATAATTCTACTTCCCAACCTTGGACAGCGCTTTTGGTCGCACGACAAAAACATATTTGCGGAACATTGGATCGCCCTTGGTCTTCGTCCTTGAGAGCAAGATCAAGTTTCGCTTTCGCCGTTTCGTATCTTTTTAAATCATCCAATGTTGCTAGATTCGATTCGGTTAAAGAGAGCGTGCTGGTTCCAAGCAAAAACCCGAAGGCAACTGCAAGAGCACACAGAACTCTTGTACAACGTCGCAATGGTGCCGAACTGAGCAATAGATCTGGCGCCTCTTAATCCTTGCTTTCGCCATCTTGCTCGGCAGGAGGCTCCTTCTTCGGCTCGCAGGTCAAATCTTCGGAATGCTTGTGACCCCTGTGAGGGCATCTAGCCAGCTTATCGATAAGGAAACAAGCAATGGCGCCGCCGGCAATCATTTCTATCCAATGTGCGTAAGGAAACCGGGGTAATCGTCTAGGCATAAAAATCCCCCAATAGATATCAAGATATTGCTTGAGTATAACTTTATCGAAGGGCGAATATTCGCAAATTTTACGTCCTGCAATCACATTTGCGACCAGGCGATATATCTTCCCAGCCTGTATGTCAAACTAAGGTGGACGAATCTGATCGAGGATGTTATGGACGCTTGGGAGCAGCTGGCTGGACAGATGTTTGACCTCTGGCGAGGCAAAAGTGACGAGTGGCTAAAATCGTCCGCCCATACAATGAACCAGACGATCAAGAAGTTTGCCGACAAATACGAGGGAAAAGTAACAGATCGCCCCTTCTATACAGATTCTGAGATCGCCAACTTCATGCCTCGGGGAAATTTCGCCTACGACGTGGCGCGAAATCGCATTGTCAACTATTTGAAATACCGAGTCGTGACAATCCCACATAAACATTGGCGGCTGGTCACTAAAGTTGCCGGTCCGACAGACAACGCCATGTTCGTTCTGCAGGTGGCGAGGTTCATACCCGAGCGCAACTTCATTCTTTCGCTGGATGCCCGCGCCCATAACATTGAATGGATTGCCAAACCGTTTGAAAATGTGCTGACAATTTGGTCTGATATAAAGGATGTAATCGATAAAAAGCCAAAAGGTGACGTCGAAGAAACGGTGACCGGAAACTTCGACCTGGACAGGCAATACATTATTCGCAGCTCGCCTCCGAAGCTGGCCAAGCAGGTTCTTGAAGATTGGAAAGTGCGAGACAAGCTTCTCGCTTCGCAGTTACGCAGCTTCAATATTGTGGGAGCGCCTGACACTTCAGAGCCCAAAACACTTAACTCAGTTATGTTCGTTGATTGGTCGCGCATTACAAGCATCGTGGAGATGTCTCAATCAATTGAGTGTTTCAAGAGTGTTCTGGATGAGCTCTACGAACGCGACATGATCACCAGCCGGGCACCATATGCGGTGGTGGACGGAAACTTCTTCGACTTCTAGGCTCGCCTGCCGTGCTCAGAGAAGACGCAGAGTGGAATGTCTTCGTTAACGACTACTGTCTGGTAATACGTATCCGTCGTGACCGGCATTGGATTCATCTTACCGGCGAAAGATCCGGCAATCTTTGTACCAAACCAAACAAACAAACTCTCGAATGACTGAACCTGAATTCTTTCGTTATCCATAATCGCGCTGAAGTTAGGTCCGATTACATCACGGTCTTGCATCCGCCGGATGACCGACCTTGACTGTGAGATCCAATAATCACTTTGTTTTGAGCCGGATATCTTCGTGATCTTGTCACAAGTCTCACCTTCTACTTGCTCATTCGTGACATATTCAGCGCCTTTGATGCTGGTTGTTCGGTGCCCGCCTACGAGATCGGGCATCAACATACAAGAAACGGTGTGCGCTGAGCAGCTAGACACTCCGGTTGCGCCTGCGATGGCCATTCCCAAACTCGGCTCTTTATCGATGGGCCATATTGGTGATTTTACGTGAGTGCTTTTTCCGTCGCTCCAAATCACAGTGATCATGTCTGGACCGAATGCCATCATTCGCATCATAAAAGCAAAGCGAAACAAATTTGGTCGTTTGAAATAGGTCGTGAACCAGACCTTCGATTTAAACTCATTTCCAGTTCCAGATTGAAAGGTTGTCTCCACAAGACCGTGATCCTGGTAGGAGGCAAATCCGACATAAGCGGCGCCCATGTTAGCTAGAATCGCGGGCGGGTCAGGGAAGTCGTCGTCTGTCATCGCACCCTCTGCAGATGGCACTGCGAACACTGTAGGGTTCCTTGCGGGCTCTTTCCCCAATTAAACAACAGAGGTACGCTTTTTGGCGGCGAGCGCATCTTCCAGCAGTTGGATCTGGTGCGAGAGCACCTTTAAATGCTCATTGGCGATTGCCAGTTCTACTGTAAGTTCGGCAACGGATTGTTCTGCCATGAATCTTGCCACTTCATCCAGTGGCTCTGCTGATTCTGGACATTTGATCATCGACTCCAGGCCCGGATCGCAAAAATCCAAGCCGCGGCGAACACGATCGATAGCTTCGTCGAGCACTTTGGTATCAGAAGTCTTAAGGCAGAATCCGCGAGCGCCGGCGCGGATCAATTCATCGTGGCAGTTGGCTGCGTTAGTGGCATCCAACATGATGAGCACATTGGCACCAGGTCGTTCGCTGATTATCTTTCGGCAGAGATCGAAGCAGTTTACAGTTTCCAGATCCGCGTCCAATATGAAAAAGCCTGTACCGGTCATTTGTGGACCCCCATCAGTAGTAGGTGCTTTGCATCAGTGTGTGCTTGCTGCTACGAAATTGTAGCAAGACAGGGCTGATAGGGTTTGCGTTTTGCGATATACGCCTCACGTTATACGCGCTGCGTTATACGCGCTGCGTTATACGCGTCGCGTTATACGCGTCGCGTTATACGCGTCGCGGAAATCGGAAAACACAGTACCCACATGGCTTTCTGGAATAACTCCAAAGGTTTCTGGGCTATTCGGCTATTCGCCTATTCGTCGTCCGCTGCTGCCGACGTGCGCGAGCGCTTGGGGGCAGGATTCACGGGTGGAGATGCAGATGAAGCCGGTGGTGCCGGCGCCGGGTTAGTTTGAGCGGTGGGGTTCTGCTGTTGCTGCTGCGACGATGCACCGCGCAGTTTTTCGTTCAGAGCATCTTTCAAAAGCTGGTTCTGATTCAAAAGCGCCTTTAAGTGTTCGTTGGCAATTGCCAGCTCAGCCTGAAGTTCAGCCACTGTTTGCTCGTGTGTGACACCAGTGACCGGATCCCGACCAGGCATCTTTGGCAGGAGCACATAACCAAGCTGTACAGCCTTGAGAGCCGCCGCTGTTCTAGTTGGCACCTTGAGCTTGGCGAGAATACATTCAATGTGTTTCTCCACCGTGCGCAACTTCATATCCAGTTCTTCAGATATCTCTTTATTGCGCAAATCAAGGCGAATCAGCACCTCAATTTCGCGATCGGTCAAATTGCAGTTGGGCATGCTGGTGTTCGTGGGCGCTTGCTTGACCAACTGCGTAATCTTAGGATCGCAGTAAGGAAGCGCCCGTGTCACCTGTTCGATGGCCTCAAACAGTGTGCGTGGACCGGAACTCTTCAAACAAAAACCACGCGCCCCCGCCCGCATCAACTGATTGTGATACTTGGTCGCGTGATATGAATCAGTCAAAACCAGTACGTTGGAGTTAGGAAGCTCCGTGGTTATGCGCCGGCAGACCTCGACGCCGTTAAGAACATCCAGGTCCACATCCAAAATGACAAAATCAGGACGCAAGCGCCTGATCATTTCCGTGGCCGCCATGCCGTCTGCTGCTTCGCCGACGATTTCTACGACTTCGGCGACAACTCGTTTCAGCCCGAAGCGGATCAGCTCATGTCGCTCGCAGAGAATGGTTCGCGGACGAAACACGTGTCTGGCTGGCGGTTGCTGTGAGTATTGATCCAATGAAATCGAAGCCTAGCTTACTAAATCGGATTTCGGCACACGGATTATTGTAACAACGCTGGGGATAGTGGGCAGTAATCCGTAAAGAGCCCCTCAATGGCAAAGGTAAGGGATGTGCAGTGCTTCGTCAAGTCGACGGGATTTCGAGTGGAACGCAGCGGCCTCCAAACATATATCAAGTGTGGGAAATATACGAAGCCGGTGGGATATCCCCCAATAGACTTGACAGCCCTAAAAACGTTAAGCTGTGCTCACATTCGAGAATTCCGACCAGATTTCACCCCCACACAGATTCTGCAAACCATGAACAAGACGTCGATATTTATATATTCCCTCTATCTCGCAGCAAGCCTACATATATCGGTTGCAGCGACGCAAGCGTCTGCCACCAAGCTTGATGCTGCCCCTTTGCCGCATGACGACAAAAACCACGATTTTGCCAACGGCCAGGAGATAATAATCAATGAGCACGCGACCAGTTATAAACGTCGCCCGGATTCTCGAGAACTGGAAAAGCAGCATGCTGACGATGCGGCTGCTGCAGCTAAAAAGCGTGAGGACGACAAGAAAGCGGCAGTGGATGCCGCCCTAAAAGCTCAACAAGACAGAGTTGGAGCATACAAAGAGCAGCTCAAGGTTGCCGTCGACTCCAACAACGCAGCCGTCAATTTTGGCAAACAAGGTCGCTGGCTAGAGGCGATTGCCGCGCACGAGAAGGCGGTGCAGTACGACTCACGCAACAAACAGTTTAGAGTAAATCTTTCGGCAGCACACACGGCCTACGGTCAACAACTGATGGCCAGTCGTGATTATACAGGCGCAGCAAGCAACTTCCGCAAAGCGCTGATCGCTGCCTCTGATAACGGTCTAGCTGGCAAACTGCTGGCTGAGGCTATAAAGAAGAGCGGTCTTGATCCGGGTGTGGCAGACACTCGTTGCACAATAGGCGATCAATTGACTGCGTTAGGAGATTTGCAGGGTGCAGCAATCGAGTACCAAGCCGCCATGCAACTTGATTCGACAGGCAAAAGCCTGGTCAAAATGGGCGACTTGTCGATTCGCTATGGTCAGGTCGCACAAGCCGAACAACTTTATCGCCAGGCGCAGGTCAAAGATCCAGATTATGGTGCGGCCTACCGCCAGCTTGGCCTGTTGCAATTGGCCAGGCGCGACGACACAGGGGCGGCATCTTCATTGCGCAAAGCCCTCATTTTGGATTCAAAAGACACCGCAGCCAGTCAATATTTGATTGAAATCTGGCGCAAACAAGTGTCGAACAATCCGACGCTTTCTGAGAACCATCTTGGTCTGGCTGGTGCCTTGCAAATAACTGGAGACTTCTCCGGCGCCGACACCGAATATCGCAAAGTCGAGGCCAGCGAACCAAATAATCCTGAGCTTGCCGCTGGAAGGGCCAGCCTGACGCGAGCGATTAATCACGCTAAAGCGGAAAAATACAAAATGGCCTTCACCACCTTGTTTAATCAAGGATTGCGCAAAGAAGCCTATTCAGAGATTTATCAGGCTGTCACGATTGAGCCCAAGAACGCAAATTATGAGTACTTGCTGGGTGAATGCCTGGAAGCCAACGGCGACTACGGCGGTGCCCATCAGGCTTATCTGAACTGTGTTTTAATCGATCCGGAGAATAACAAAGAAGCTGCTTCGCGCATGAAAGCGATGGAAGGCATGCAACAGCAACAAGGGGCAAAGGCACCACAGCAGCAGCAGCAGACACAACAGCAGATGCAAGCACAACAAGCTCCGCAACAAGCACCACAACAGGCACAATCTCCACAAACCCAAGCCCCAGTCTACAGAGCAGGGCAACAGCAGGGACAACAATATTACCGACCGGCCCAACAATATTCCGCACCCCAACAAGGGCAGCAATCGGCCGCGTCGCCTGTCAATCAGTCCAATAATCTCTCCCGCAAAAATATGTATGAAGGCGGAAGTGGTTCAATTGGACCGGCAGCGGGCATGAATTTTAGGACACATGATGAAAGTGAAAACAGTGCTGCCCCCCAATCTGCTGCCACCACATCTGATGCAGCACCGCAGGTAGCGCAAAAAGTCGACAGTATCACCCGACTGAACACCGCCGAATCACAAAGAGACTACGCCCAAGCCATTGCCATATTGCAACAGATGGTCAACGATAACTTGCAAAACTCAGATATGCACCACCGCCTGGCGGTAAACTTAATGTCAGCCGGACAGATGAGCGAAGCGATTTCAGAATTTAGAATCGCCAGCGCCCTGAGCCCGACTCAAAAGACCTATGCAGATGACCTGGCCCGCGCGATGGCGATTCACAAGAAATCTTTATCGAGTGACGGCTCCGGAGTGCCGCAATAAGATGAGTTTCTACTTTCAGGCACCAGACCTGGCTGAGTTTCCTCGACGTTCATACAGACGATTCCTCGAAGAAACTATAGGCAATCTGTTTTCTGAAATCTCTCCCATTGCCAGTGACTTCAGTCACCGATTCGAAATCTCATTTGTCGGTCAAGACGGAAAAGTGCACTGGCGCTTCGACGACTACGCACCTGACTCTGGTTACCCGACCACTTCTGAATCAGCCCGCAAGACCAACATGACACATGCCAGGCGCATGCTTATGGAAGTGTGGCTGCGAGACACGCAAACACACGAGCTGCGCAAATCGACTGCTTATGTTGCCGATGTGCCCGTCATTACCGACCGCGGCACATTCGTCATTAATGGCTCCGAGCGCGTTGTGCTCGGGCAACTGGTGCGCGCTCCCGGCATTTACTACTCAAGCCCTGCGCCCAGCAGTTATAAGGCTCTCTGGTTGGCCGAGCAAGGCGCGCCCGTCTCATTTGAATTGGAACTCGACCCTGGCGCCGGCAAGACAAGCCGAGCCAAGTGCAGAATCAAGCTGCCCAAAAGAAGCTGGATAGCGGCAACCACCGTGCTTCTGGCTATGGGCATGGATATAGCGAACATCCAAAAGCGCCTTGGACCATTGCTGGAAAAGAACAGAATTGACTGGAAACAGATAAGCGCAACTGAAGCCCTGTCTGTGGTAGGGCGCGGTTGGAAGCCTGACGGTGGTGGTGGCGCCAGTGGTGGCGCAACAGCCCTGAAGGAACTGACCGACAAACGCCGTTATTCGATGGGCAGGCTAGGTCGCAAACGAGTGAACGCCAAGCTTGGATTAGAAGAAGAATCGCAGCAGATAAGCCCCGATGATCTTCTGGCAGCAGTTGAATATCTGCTCCAACTGCCCCTTGGTTCAGGCACCGTAGATAACATCGACAGTTTGGAGAACAGGCACTTGCGCGGCATTGGCGAAGTGCTGACAAAAGCAGTGCGCCCTGCTCTGGGGCAAATGTCACGATCGATTCGCACCCGTCTGGAGCTAAATGAAGACGAAGAGATAGGCAGCCCCAACGATCTTGTCGATTGCCGCCCCTTCGCCACGGCGCTTTCAAAATTTTTCGGGGGCAACCCTCTGGTTCAGTATCTGGATCAACAAAATCCGCTTTCAGAGCTGTCGCACCGCCGCAGAATTACTTCCTTTGGACCTGGTGGCATCGATCCAAACGCCGCCCCGGTCGAGATGCGTGATGTGCATCCCAGCCAGATCGGCAGAGTCTGCCTGGTCGAATCGCCTGAAGGAAAGAATTGCGGCATGGTCTCGTACATGGCCACTTATTGCCGCATCGATGAAGATGGCTTTATGACCGTGCCTTATCGCCGCGTCTTCGACGGTAAGGTAAGCGATGAAGTTCAATATCTAACCCCGGCTGATGACAAACGCTATAGCCTGGCACCACCGGACACGAAAGTGATCGACAACGTCATCCAGGGACCATTCGTCTCGGCCAGGCGAGGAGAGCGATTCTACGAAGTGGAGCCGCACGAAGTGGATATGATCGGCATCGCCCCTCAGGGTTTCATCTCGGTGGGGTCGGGTCTGATTCCTTTCCTCGAACATGACGACGCCAACCGTGCCCTCATGGGTGGTGGCATGATGCGCCAGACGTTGCCCCTGATCAAACCGGAGCGGCCTCGGGTGGGCACCGGCATGGAAAAGGTAGTGGCCCGCTCATCGGGACACTCGATTGTCGCTCGCCGAGCGGGCATTGTCACTCGCGTTACCGGCAACGAAATTACTATCGCTCAAGCCTCTGGTGGTCCCAGAAGCTATCCGCTCATTCGTTTCGATCGCACCAACCAGAACACCATTCTCGATCAAAGACCAGCAGTGAAAGAAGGGCAAAAGATCGAAGCCGGGCAGATCATCGCCGACGGTCCGGCCATCGACAATGGAGAGCTTGCTCTCGGGCGCAACTTGCTCATCGCCTTCCTCTCCTGGCGCGGTCAGAATTTTGAAGACGCCATCATCGTTCGCGAAGGCCTGGTCAAAGATCACAAGCTCAGTCACATTGAAATTGAAAAACACTCAGCCGGCGTGCACCAAACTCTGCGTGGTCCTGAAATTCTTACTCCCGAGCTTCCCAACGTCGCCAATAAAGATCTCGAACACCTCGACGATCGTGGCATCGCCAAAATAGGCAGTTATGTGCACCCCGGCGATGTTCTTGTCTCCAAACTCTCGCCTAAAGAAGCCCGCGCATTGAGCGCCGAAGAAGAGCTGCTGCAGGCGATTTTCGGTAAAGTAGCAGAAGAGATGGGTGACACCAGTTTGCGTGTGCCCCACGGATCAGGCGGCAGAGTGATCGATGTGCGCATCTTCACGCCTGAAACAACGCCCGAGCTAAAGGCTGGCATCATCTGCGAAATCGAAGTTCTCATCGCCCGCATGTGCCCGCTTGAGGTGGGCGACAAATTGGCTGGGCGTCACGGCAACAAAGGTATCGTCTCCATTGTTGTGCCTGACCAGGACATGCCCTATATGCCAGACGGCACACCTGTGGACATAGTGCTCAACCCGCTGGGCGTGCCAAGCCGCATGAACGTCGGGCAGGTGTTCGACACTCAGCTGGGCTTATATTCGCAAATCCTGAACCGCTACTATCGCATTCACCAATTCGATGAATCCATCTCACCAGACGCCTCTTACAGGCTGGTTAGAGACGCCTTGAATGAAGTGCGCAAAACGCCAGGGTATGAATGGATGGGCTACAACGGCAAAGTCATGCTTCACGACGGTCGCACAGGCGAACCGTTCGACCAACCGGTGCTGGTGGGTAGGCAGTATATGCTCAAGCTCAATCAGCTGGTTCTGCACAAAATCAACGCCCGCTCCGGCCTCGGTGGCCCCTACGCGGCTGTCACCCAGCAGCCTGTTGGTGGAAAAGCCAACCATGGCGGTCAGCGTATGGGAGAGATGGAAGTCTGGGCCATTCAGGCATATGGAGCAGCCAATGTGCTCAACGAAATGATGACCATCAAAGCTGATGATATTCAGGGACGCCATCAGTCATATGCCGACATCGTGCAGGGCAATAATATTTCGCCCCCTGGAAGAACAGCGGCCTTTGACGGTTTATGCTGCGAGATTCGTGGTCTGGGCATGGAGATGACTTTAGGAAAAATCGTCGACTCATTCGAGCCATTTGAAGATAAGAGTTGCTCGACGCCACAACCCGTCAAGAGTCTGGAAGAAGAATATATGGTCTCCTCGGTGGATACATGGGAAGAGGAAGGCGTGAAAATTCTGGAGATTCCCGCTGGCGACTATGTGCCAGTCAATCGTCCACCGGCGGCGCCAATCATCACTTCAGTGACCAACTTCGGCAAGGGTATCAAACCACGGGTGGAGGTTTCGCAAGAGCCAATCATCGACGACATCGACCCTGACGAGGAGTCCGACAGCCTGCTCGATGCCTTCATTGAAGCGGAAACGCGTGAAGCCTTGACTGAACCGCAAGAATTAACATCTGCCCCGCCAGCACACCCAGCCGAAGATGACTTCGCCGATATGAGACTTTCCTCGGCGATTGCCCCAGAGCTGGCCAGCCAGCAAGACCGGCTGCTGCTGGACTTCCCGTCTTTAGCTGAGCTGCAATCGCTTGCTGCCCAGCTACTCAGCCTGGGCAACCAGAGCTCGCCCAGCGACGACAAAGGAGTCGGCGCTGCTTCAGCCCCCCGTGAAGAAAGGGAGAATTCCCATGGCGAGGGTAATTCCATCATGGACGACGACGAATCTTAATGGCAAACTGTATTCGCAAAGCACAAAGAGGCTTCGAATATGGCAGTCAGAGCACAACTTAAAAGACAACTGGGTAGAGCAACTGCTCTTTCATTTGTTCTTGCCGCAGTCGGCTCAGTTGTGATTCCACTTTCAGCATCTGCTCAGTTTGCTCAACCTTTGCAAGAACCTCCCACCCAAAACGGTGGCGTTCCGATGCCTGAAATTCCTGGCTCCGGTCCCACGCCAAAAACCGAAATCACAGGCGACGGCACTGGACAACCGCCTTTAGCGCCCACCGGCGTAGCCAACACCGGACCGACAACACCATTCCCACAAGGTGTCGGAAACGATCGCACAGAGGTATACATCTATGACAATACTGCTGGCCGGATAGTGCCACAGCGGATGGCATTGACTATTCGCCCCGATCAACTGTCTGCTCAGCAGCTGGCTCAAATCTCAGGCGTCCTCGGTATCAATATGGAACAAGGGTTACAGACTGTGGATGTAACCGCAAGCAATGCTCAAATCGCACAAATACAAAATATCCTGGCTCCCTATCCAAATACGACAAACAATGGCGGCATGCAGCAAATCACCACCGATTCGCCAAACGCTGCTTATCCTAAACCAGGCGAACAAAACAGTTATGACTTTCAGGGGCCACTGCCGACAGTGCGCACATTCTCTCGCTACCTGGTAATTCTGGGCTGTGTCTGTGCCACGATCATGATGGCTCTGGCAGCCTACGGCATGGTTCTCGGTCAGCGCGACGGCGCCGGGCGCGTTCTCGGCACCGCTGCCGGCTTCATGATGCTGTTATGCGGATACACAATTTGGAAGATCGTGCAGATGAATACATTCGGCGCCATGAGCAATACGCCGCCAATCAATCAAAACCGTCCGACTCAGGCAACCGTCGGCGCAGGCAACCTCGCACCAAGCACGGTGCCCGGTATCCCCGCTGCCGGCAACGCAGGCAGACCAGCCCGCTCACCAATGCCAGTGGCACCACTGTTAGGGGTTCCAGGCAACTAATCCAGGCAACTAAGATTTCTCAAGGTTTCTCAAGGTAAGTAACGATGCAAGTTAAGACAAGAGCAATGAAAACGACGGCGATGAGCCTCATGCTTGGCTGCATCTGCGTCACCCCATCGTTTGCTGCTCCCACGACCCAAATTGCATCGGCACCGGCTGCAGTAGCACCAAAGGCTGCACCGACTCCGCTGATGGATGTTTTCGAGAACACGACACCAGGAATGAAAAAGCAAACCGTTCCCACTCCCACCAAACCGCAATCAAACGCCGACAAAATCGGTCAAGGTGCTCTCGGTATGATGTCTAATCGCACCCCGGCAGTAAGTTGGTTTGAGTCATTCGACACGACAGTCTTCACCCTGCGTCCAACCCACTCCGACACAGTGATTCTAACTATGAGCCTGAATCAAGAGTTGGAGCGCGTACAAAAATGGACCGCCACAGCAAGTAGAGTTTCCAGAAATTACCGTCTGCTCGCCAGAAGTCTGAAGAACATGTCGGTACCGCCAGATAGCCCCGGGCTACAAGAATACCGCGATTTCACCGCGGATTGGTATCTCGACAAAGCTGGAGTCTACGATGATCTGATTCGTCCAAGACCACCAGCAAAAACGATGGAAGAACTGGAATCAGATCTCAAGCAAGTTGAAGACCGTGCAATAAGCACAGCAGAAACAGCAAAGCGACTAAAAGAAATGGACATGGATCTCAGAAAAGCGTATCACGTGCACATGTCTCGAGAAACCGACCCCTTATCTCAATACGTGATGGGCTCAATCAACAAACCCCACTGATCTCCAACCAACACAAAACTCACAAAACTCACTCCCCCAAATCTCACAGCACACCCCAAGAGGACCTCGGCAAATGGCAATCCAACTTAATGACAGAGACCACCTGATCTTCAAGCTCATCGACGAGCATCAGGTCCTCCTTGAAAAACATATCTCCTGGTTCATTTCAGGCGACGATAAACCTGTGTTGATCAGAGATCGGCTACGCAAGCTCTTTTATCTTGATTATCTTCTCTGCCACCGTCACGGCACCAAGTTGCCCTGGTGGACGACACCGACAAAGCCGCTGGTCTATATGCTTTCGGGCATGACACGCAGTCTCGCCGGATGCGCCGAAGACGAAACGGTGGACCTGTTCGACAGCAATGTGCAACGCCATCTGTTGGAAGTGGCAAACCTGCGCATGATGCATTTGATTGGTGTGAAGGAAGGCGAAATCAGTGCTTTTGAATGGACGACAGTGAAAAGCGACAAGAAGAATCTGGATGCCAAAGTCTCCTTCCAGGCCAACGGCAAGTCTCACAAACTGGGAATCATCAATCACCCGGCTTGCGGACCAGAGCTCATCGCTCAAATCGACGCCGCTCTCAAGTGCGACGGCATCGAGTCGGTGCTTCTCGTCAGCCGCGACGAAACTCATCAAGCCAGCATGCAGTCATTGTTGAGCGCATCAAGCGTCGGCAAGCATTGCGTCTTCGGCACGCACCACGAACTGTACAAAGCCGGTATCGTCAAATCGAAATGGGCTTGCGCAGATCACAAAACCGCAGATATCTTCGGCTCCACCGTGATCCAACCCGGCGCCGAAGCATGGACTGGAAACCTGACCGCGTTGGCAATCTAGCGTTGGCAACTAGCGTTGGCGATCGAAGCCAGCAAATATGGCGTTAGGAAGGATGGCAACATCCTTCCTTTTTTGTTGGGTAGAGGGCGTGTGAGGGGTGAGGGATTTTCGACCCTACACGATTTAAACGAATATTTTTCACGCTTTTCGGGCTTAAAACCAGCACCGATTGGACTTAAAAACCACAACTGGATTGGCTTTACAGCAATTTCGGCTGTAGGCATTTGTCTGCCAGAATTTAAATCAATTCGTTTAAACGACGTAGGGAGATCGGATCAACACCCAAAGAAGCCACCAAAAGTTGGGGGCTTCTTAATGGGTATCTTCAAAACCGTGGGTTGCCTTTGCCCAAAAACTCAAGCTACGCTTCGAAAAGAGGAGCTGTTCCCAGGTGTCGGTGCGTCCATTAGCAGTTCGGCATTCAGTCCTTCCGACACTTCCATTGCATGTGCAAGGATTTCGTCTTCGTCCGTTTGCCAATCGTACTCAAATACGCTGGTACCACGTTTGAGCAGCTCGTTGCAGAGCTTTAGTTTTACCTGTCCCTGAGCCAGCTTCTTGGTCATACAGTCGAACTGCCACCGCTGGGATTCGGCTGTGTGACAAGGCAAGAAACGATCCCAGCTTTGTGGATCATCTAGCTGCTCCGCGACAAGCAGCCAATTTTTGCTTGGTGGTTGAAAAAGTCTAAGTATCATAGTCGACGCTCCTTTCAGCGATTGAGGGTGTTGCCTGAATGTGCCACCAGATGCGATGCTCCACAAAGCACCGGACATTGAGCAAAGCACAGACGTCAAGCAATGTCGTCCTCTAAAATGAGATAAATATAGATGGTTGGAACAGGCTTTAAGCCTAACTACTGCAGTACTTGACCGTACCGACCGACCACCTGCGACTCAAATTTTGCAACGAAATCATGTGTCAAAGAAGCAAAGCGTCGGAGAGAATAAACCGTGGCTGACGGAACCGAGCGGGCACTTGTATTGGTAATCGCTATCCGTAATCGATCCGTAATCGCTATCTGTGCTCGCATCCGTAATCGCTATCTTAGCTGCGATTGTGCCGAGAAGGGTTTATCTTGATACGGTTTTGACAACTGACGATCAATCGTTTAGGTTATCTTGACGGGCGCCTACGCTCCAGCGTGGTTCACGGCAAGATGCCCGCCTGCTATCGGTTCGGAATCAACTTTCGCCGGTTAACTTTTGCCGGTTAACTTTGGTGTAAATTGATCGAGCTCGTAAATACCCAATTCGCGTTCGAGCGCAGCGATTTTCTCCACGTTTTGCTCGAATCCTTCCTTTCCAAACAGCTCGTGTTCCCGCTCCTCAAACTGCTCGCCCAACTCCTTGTACTCCTTGTCGCTGACAAGCTGCCGGAAGGCGGGAAACAAAACCGTATCTTCTCGGGCTTCGTGCGGACGATACATGCGATTGAAGGCCTGAAGACTTTTAGACAATGCGGTGCGGGCGCTCGCATTCGTTGCCGAAATTTCTTTTGCCTGCACCAGAATCTGGGCTGTCAATTCTCGGCCACCTCGATGCTGCTTACGTAGCACCGCAACAAGATCGGTAAGCTGATGCGCCTTCTCAAATCGCGGGAAAAGGTGCTCTTCCTCCAGCTTCTCATGATAGTTCTCGATGAAAGCGCGAATCAATTCAGCGCTTTCTATGATGATTTTCGGCTCGACGGTCGTGCCACCATCAAGTCTGTGGCGAGCCTCGTCATAGATCAAGAGAATTCGGTTCAAAGCTCCGTGCTCGCGCATCAAGTCTTCTGCCGGACTGACATCTTCTTCGTCGTCCTCCTCAGCGCTGACAGGCAGTCTGGCGCACAGTAAAGCAGCTGGAAGTGCAAAAAAGGATTTGAGAACGAAGGCTCGTCTGTTTGTTGGTCGGGAAGATTCTGTAGATTCTGGCATGCAAGCGCTCCTTTGCTAAAGTCTATTAGCTTGACAATAGAGCGCGAAGAATCTGATTCGTCCGCGCGCACTTTTCATTGCCACCAGTGCCAGCTGAATGTGCACGTCACTCAGGGCTACGTTTATGAAAGCGAAGTTTGGCCGGCGACGAGCCTTGTCTTCGGTCCAATAGTGCTTTTGTTCCTGGTCGCGCAAGTTGTAAATTCAGATAGAAACGCGGGTGCCGTGGCATCATCGGTGATGGAGTGGCTGAGCCGGTTCCTTCCTTCGTGAGTGGATGAGGTTCGTCGTCAGTCGATGAGGTCCACGGGTGCCGACGCACGGAAATCCTGCGCTAGAAGAACATACGCTAGGAGAACTTGGTCATGCGCCAGAGCATGACGGTCGCCGCCACAAGCACCGCTAGTGATGCCACAATCAGAACTGCCATCCATCCAATCGACATCGCCACGGCTGGAATTCGTGCCATTGTTGCCAACCAGATGAACACAGCCACTGCGCCAGCGACAATCAGAACATCCCACCAACGGCGAGCTGAGACTTGGTTGCTGACTGGATCTTCGCCTCTGTGAGCAGCCGCCACGCGTTCAAAGTCCAGTCCATATCGATCGCACTCCCTGGTCATCGCCTTTTCCCAGGAGTGCTGCTCGCTATCGGATGCACCGGCACTGCATATGGCGGCAGCACCGAAAATCATCACGGTGGAGCCTGCCACCGCCATCAATGGCAGCGCATGTCCGCCGGAAAGCTCGCCAAAGACGAGCGCACCCCAGGCTAGTCCCCATAGTTGATTGGTGTTGGAGAGAGGAATGCCTCGACTAATGCCGATATATTTGGCTGCGTAGTGCTGAAACATATCTCCAATCACCCAACAGAAGCCACCGAGAAATAACCAGAACAGATTAGCCCGTGCTGCCACCATTTGGTCAAAGAGCGATGACAAACCACCGAAGAAGAACGTAGCTAGAAGGCTCATAGCGCCCAGCTCTCCAAACACGAATATGGTTACAAAAGAGAGTGGATTCAAACCGCTCATGTAGGCCTTTCTGTATGTAATGTACATGGTGCCCCACATCAAAGCGGCGCCCAGAGCGGCGGCGATGCCCGATGCGGAATGGCTGCCTGCCTGTGTTACCACTCCGGAAGAATAACAGAGCAGCACCGCACCGATCACAATGGCGACGGCGCCACCAAGTACCTTAGCCCACGTTTCTCTGCTTGCTCCGCGCAACTCATGGAAAAACAGCCAACCCCAAAACAGTCCAACCAGGCTGTTCAAGTTCCACAGCGGAAATGCTACCGACAGTCCGACATCCCGAATCGCGTATATAGACAACGTGTTGGCGACTGCCCACAAAGCGCCAGCAAGAATGGCCCAGACGATCAAATGTGGCTTCTCTTTCAAGTCAGCAAAGATGTAACCGGTGCCTTTCATCAAAGTGGGCAAAGTCCAGCGAGCGGTAAAGACCCCGCAAACCATGCACAAAGAAATGAGGAAAGGAGAATGTCCTAACTCCGTCGTCAACTTGTTGGGCGCTTCTGCTCCACCCAACCATGCCCCCGCAGCCAACCCGGAGACTACTCCGAGCAGGTGCAGCGACCGTGGATTATGCATTTGCGCGCCAGCCTTTTGGTGTTCAATTCCGCTCATGTCACGCTCATGTCACGCTCATTCCAGGCATTCCAGCCATTCCAGGCACCAATCAACGCAAGTATGCCAGCAAAACGATGCCGAAAATGAGCACACCAACCGGCACCCAGAAATGAACGTCGGTAGCAATAACCTTCACCACATTCGGTTTCATCGTAATCCTTTTCCGGTCGTAGTCAGCAACTGCCCAAGCCGCACATTTCAGTCCCGCAGTTTCCGTCCCGCACATTTTCGGACCGCGCTCAATTCTCTTTCGGTTGCGGTCGAATCAATGTTACTCGGTTTCGGCTGTTCCGATTTTAATCGCCGGTTTATTTCGGCGTCAAAATGAGCTCAGACATCGCATTTAGCAGTGTTTCATCGTCCCAGAACTCCAGAAGAGCCCTGTCATCGGCGAAGTCGTCAAGATCCTCACAATCGTAATCAGTATCGTCGTTGAAATCGTATTGGTCTAGCAACAAGTCTGCTTCTTGATGCCGCTCTTGCTTTTCATATACTTGAATCAGCCCTTCGATCAAAACGTTTTTCTGTGTAACTCCGTCAACAGCCAATCCTTCCTTCAAAATCTGTTCAGCCTTATCAAAGATCGGTGGCTCAGCCAGGCTGTAATTTTGGGCCCAACCACACCAACCGGTGCCCCAGCGAGGATTGGTCTTAAGCCATTTTCTGTACAATTCATCGGTCTTGTCTCTCTCGCCCAAGTTAAAATATGAAGCAGCTATGCCGGTGCGGCGCCGATCGGTAAATCGATCTAACTCTTGAGCACCGCCAACTCCAAATCTTTTTATCGCCTCCTCAGACACTGATATCCTCAGTCGATAATATTGCGGATCTGATATCCCAGCGTTCCCAAGATTCTTGTCGAAGATGTCGAACCATTTCTGCAGCGAATAGATGCCAGGAAAATTATTATCGAACTCTCTAACAGTCCGAATACTTGTCACCTCCTGGAGTTGGAGCGCCTCTTTCCACACAGCGAGCCAGGAGTCTAATCCTCTTTTCGATCCGATATCCCCGTCGTATGAATCGTCCATTTTGTCATGGAGCCTGTCGAACGACACCTTTGCTGAAAACCAGCGATGTGATAACTCAAACAACGCTTCCGTGACGAAATTAAGATCAACGTAACCTTGACCAGATTCACCATATCTTCGAATTAAAAATTCAACCAGCTGGTTGATGGAAAGAGTGCGGTCGAATATTCTTTCGAGCTTTTTACGAGTAACACCAATGCCACACCACTTCAGTGTGGAAAGCAACTGCGCTTCTGACATTTTCGAAGCATCATCTGGAACAGTCGTCGTTCTTGTCAGTACGGAAATATTTTTCGGCATAGCAATGCCCTCCTTTTCTAGAGTTGCGGGTTTGTATTCTGGGCTCCTAATAGTTACAACGTCCGAAACCAGTCAAGAGTTCAAAGAAAACCAAAAAATCTTTTTCGGCAGTTTCATCCACCGCACAGCGCCCATCGGACACCGCACTTGCAGGCACCATATGCAGTGCAGAAGGATAGGAACCACCAGGGATAAGAACCACGAGGGACAAGCGACGGGCTTCTGAAACACGCTTCAATGAGTCCACGCCGGGAGCGTAGCCGTCCCGATCTGTTCCGAGCGGTAATCTTGTACCAATAACAGATAAAACAATCGCGCTCGTGTTGCCAAGAGGATTTTGGTACCGAGTAATTCACTTACACTGGTGGTCATGCAGACAGCCACTAGCTCTAAACAAACCAAAGAAAGGTCCTTGCGCCCTCTCAGCTTTTGCTTGCTGGCTTTATTTACTGGCGCGCTGACAGGCATCGGTGCGTTGATCTTCCGTAATCTCATCGGTTTACTTCACAACCTGTTTTTTTTGGCAAGGTTGTCGCCGGATTACGATGCAAAATTGCATACACCACCGTCTCCGTGGGGACCTTTTGTCATTCTTGTTCCAGTCTTGGGCGCCGTAGGCGTGAGCTTTCTCGTCAAGAACTTTGCTCCTGAGGCCAAAGGACATGGCGTTCCTGAAGTAATAGATGCGATTTACTTCCAGAACGCTCGCATCAGGCCCATCGTTGCTGTGATCAAATCCATAGCTTCGGCATTATCCATAGGCACCGGCGGCTCCGTTGGCCGCGAAGGTCCAATTGTTCAAATTGGATCGGCAATTGGCTCTACCGTCGGAGAGTGGCTGCAATTGATCAACCAACAACGAATCACGCTGATCGCTGCAGGAGCAGGAGCTGGCATCGCTGCTACATTCAACACCCCTATTGGAGGAGTGTTGTTTGCGGCTGAATTACTTTTGCACGAGATCAGCGTGTGGACTTTCGTTCCGGTTATCTTAGCCACGGCCTGCGCCGCCTATATTGGGCAGATATTCTTCGGCACAGCTCCAGCATTTGATATGCCCCGCTTGGCAACTGGCTACTTTCATCTCACAGATCCAGCAGTGCTTATCTGTTCTCTCGGTTTAGGCCTTCTGATGGGTCTTGTGTCAGCTCTCTTTATTAAGACTCTATACTTTGCTGAGGACCATTTTGAATCACCTTTCCTGCGCAACTATTACGTACGCCACGTGGTGGGGATGTTGGTGGTTGGAAGTATTTTCTATCTGCTCATGCATTACCTTGGCCACTATTACATTCAAGGCGTTGGCTATGCGACGATTCAAGACATTTTGACAGGGTCGCTCTCATCGGCCAGCATCCTGGTCCTTTTGTTTTTTCTTAAGCTGGCGGTTACATCTCTGACAATCGGCTCCGGGGGATCGGGCGGAATCTTTTCTCCATCTCTTTTCCTGGGCGCAACGATGGGCGGCGCCTACGGATTGGTCCTGAATTATCTGTTCCCATCTTTACATATCAGTCCTTCTGCCTTTGCTGTGGTGGGAATGGCCGCCGTGGTGGCTGGAACGACCGGCGCGGCCTTAACAGCAATCGTAATGATATTCGAGATGACACTTGACTACGGAGTCATTCTGCCAATCACCCTGGCTGTTGCAGCAAGTCTCGGAACGAGAAAGCTTCTTACAAAAGAGACCATCTACACGATGAAGTTGAGCCGACGAGGACATAACATGACGTTGCGGTTGATTCGACAGAACATGTCAGAGCCGCTTCAAACCAACGTCATCGATATCAAGCGAGCCGCCCATATGATGCGTGACCATTTCATCCTCACAGCTGCCAGCAGTATCATTGGAACACTGAGCGAGACGTTATCGACAGATCCAACTTTAAGAGCAATCGTAACGCAGGATACAGACGGCACCGTGAGAGTTCTCTCGCGGGAGTCAGCGCAACATGCGCTGGACTTCGGAGACCCCAATGCACAAGTTTCCCAAGTCTCAACGACCCCTTTTGCTGTGATTTCCGAGGACACGCCAATGGCAGCCATTATTGAAATGGCACGTTCCAATCCGAAAGCCACATTCCTGGTGGCAAATGGTGGCACCATTGAAAATGTAAACGAGATCAGAGGCATTATCACAAGCGAGCAAATTCTGGAAGCGCTGACACATTATTATATTGAAAATAATACTGATTGAACGCCCTCTCCTACTGTGCTCTCGACTTGAACGGCAATTTAATCGTGCGTTCGAAATCGGCACTGACAGACAGTTGCTTGATCATTTTGCTCTCGAACGAGCCGTCAATCAGGGGAGTGAATTTGAAAAAATATACTCCGGCAGGAATGGTGAGGTGACAAACTCCGTCCTCGCCGGCGACCAGATTTCCGCGTGGCAACGCTGTTTCATGATCGTATTGCAGCTCGCCCGTAAACTCATAAACGCTCGTTCCATAAGGACCGTAAGTGACACGACAACGCGGCAACTTCTGACCGTTCTCGCCGATGATTTCAAACTTCAGTTGACACCATCCGTGCCAATCAACATCAAGCTGCAGCGGATCATTCTCGATTGATACCGTTTGTGACTTAGCCAGATCGTCGTTGACCGCGACTTGATAATTTCCAGGCGCCAGGAAGAAACAGTATTTGCCTTCCCCATCGGTGACAGTGCTTGACAAAGGAATCACCGATTCATCAGCATTGCGTCCTTCGCTGCCACCAAATATGGAGACTTTTACACCCGGGCGTGATTGCCCGGCGTCATCGGCAATCTTGCCATACAAAGGCGTTCCTTGCTTAAGGCGCACTGCCACATGCGTGTCTCCGCCGACAACAATGTTGCGAGACCAGGGCGCCAGACCGGAGAATTCGCAGCCATCCAAAACAATGGACGGAGCATCTTTTGGATGAGCGGAGACAACAATTTTGTAGTTGCCGCCTGGCAGCCCGACCGCAAACTGTCCATTATCATCGGTTTTCGTGTTTGTCTCGAACCTGCGATCCAGACTAATGATGCGAATCAAGCTTTGCGCCAAAGTCGAATTCTCATAATGCACCTGTCCGCGCAACTTAAATCCTTCCATGAGTTGGATCTTTCTTTTGGTTGCGGCGAAAATATCGACATTACTTTCGCGCAGAGCAAACAACCGACCACCGTCATCGGGCTCGACGAAAATGTCGTAGACTCCCGCTTCAAGCCAGATTTTGAATAAACCGTCCCCATCTGTCCAGCAGGCGGCGCCCACACCCATCTCGGTCAGAAGCTCTCTTTCCGGCACCACAGATGATGACACAGTGACTTTGGCACCTTTCACAGCCATCCCGAAAACATCAGTCACTGCACCTTCTAATGAGACTAGTTTTGGCAAAGATAAATCAAAAGTGTCGTCTCCATCCACTTCCAAAATGGTGACGGAATGGGTCAGAAAGCATACAGTACGAGCCCACGAAAAGTCGCTATTTTCCGGGTTTTTAGCGCTTTGCTGGGGCGTGCGAAAGGCAACGTGAAATTTTCCTTTCGGCAAAATAATGTTGCCGCCACCGTCATCGCCAATGGTGGCACTAGCGCGATAAGAAGATGGTTCGATTCCTAATGCGAGCACCTCGGCTCCATTGCCAATGACACTATTGGTGGTGCCTAAGCGCAGGCGGCAGGTGAACCCAGTGATCAAATTGATACTGCATTTGGTGTTGTTGTAGACATCGATCTCGGCGATCGAATGACGAAGAAAACGTGTGTTGGCGTCTGGAACGACCTCCAGGCGATACTTTCCAGGGCGCACATCAAAGTTAAATTCGCCCCGGCTGCCTGTAGGGCGAGAGGCGATCATGCATTCGGCAACATCCAGACCCGCGGCTTCTGCTTTGAACAGATCAAATAGAAGCACCTCCGCCCCGGCGATGCTCAACCCCTGGTGTCGGACCTGCCCCGCCAAATTGAAAGTCACAACGGAGGTTGTCACATTGACTCCACAGACGTTTCTACTCTTGCACTGCCGATGATTTTAGCGCATTCCGGTCTGCCATCTTCGACCAAATGCCACTGCAAATGTTGCATGAGCTCCCTTACTGTAGCGAAGGATCCGGTGCAGACAATCGTCTCATTGGGCTGGCGATTGAGTCTGGCAGCTTCATAAGCGGCAGCGATGGTCGCTGAGACGGTGACATCGTATCCGGCCTGGCGACAATAGTCAGCCAGCTCCTGCTTATTGTATGTGGCCCGCCGACCTGCCGCTTCGCTCAAGAACAGCCGATCGCCTTTGTGCAGTAGCTCATCAACGATTTTTGGCGCATTCTTATTTTCAAAACAGCTGACCACAAACGCTGTCGGCTGGTCGGGGAACATTTCATCCAGACAGTTGCGTAAAGCCCGGGCTCCAGCCGGGTTGTGAGCACCGTCGAGAATCAGATTGCGCCGCGGCAGATACTGCGAGCGCCCAGGCCAGTAGACTTTCGCGAAACCAGCGCCCACGGCGCGGTCAAGTTCATCGGCAGAAAGACCGAAATTGACACCGCTGGCAATCAGGGCAACAGTTGCGGCAAAGGCGTTGCCCAACTGATATCCGCCTGGCAGAGCCAACTCGCCCTTATGACGATTAAACAACTGCCTGGCGAAAGCGCAGACCTGCTTGTCTGCGCCGCCATCAACGGTAGCGTTAAACTGGTGCTCACCGTCTAGAGTACATGTGTAAAGAGGCGCGGCAAGACTGGCGCACTTTTGTCTGATCACCGGCCAGGCACCACCTTGTGCGCCTGTAACAACCGGAACCTTCGCCTTCACTATGCCGGCTTTCTCAAATGCGATCTGCTCAACGGTGTCACCGAGAATGTGTGTGTGATCCAGATCCACATTCGTGATTATCGTGGCGGCGACATTCTCGACAATGTTTGTGGCATCGAATCTGCCGCCCAAACCAACTTCCATCACAGCAACATCCACCTTGCTTATGGCAAACCATTGAAATGCCAGCGCCGTCAAAAATTCGAACCAGGTCAGCGGTCCAAGCTCATCACTGCGTCCAAAAAACTCCGATTGCTCTCTCACCTTAGTTGCCAACTGCGCAAACACCATGTCCTCAATCGGTTTGCCATCTATGTGAAAACGCTCATTCCAGCGCAACAAGTGCGGTCCGGTGAAGCGTCCTACGCGCTTACCCGTCTGCTGGATGATGCTGTCGAGAACGGCAACGGTTGAGCCTTTTCCGTTCGTGCCACCGACATGAAAGACTTTGTATTGATTTTGACAATCACCGTGGCCGGCCATGAACTTGGCAATGCGGCTCAAACCTGGTTTCTCCAGTGTTGGCGAAAGGCTCTCAATGTAAGCCACGGACTGTAGGTAGTTCATTGATTTTCGTGGACGTGACAATGTGGATAGCTCGACAGGAGTCTATGGATCATACCTGTTAGGATGAAGGACCGAAAAGATGATTACAGCGGGAGTCAAAAGTGGCGCTATTTACAGTTACTCATAAAATCGGTTCGCAGCGCATCTATGAAGGCGGAATAATCAATTTGCGCGTCGACATTCTCAAGCAGGACGGGCGCGAGAAGAAACGAGAAGTGGTGGAGCACAACGGGGGCGTCGTGATCGCCTGTCAGCCCACGCCTGATGAGGTGATTTTGATCAAGCAGTATCGCTATTCAGTAGACGAAGAGCTGATTGAACTGCCCGCCGGTAGAATCGAGAAAGGCGAGCAGCCGCTGCCGGCGGCGCAAAGGGAGCTGACTGAAGAGACGGGCTTTCTGGCAAAGAACTGGGAAGAGCTAGCAAGGATGTACTCAGCGCCTGGTTTTTGCAACGAGATGTTATATCTGTATCTGGCTACAGATACGACCGAAGTAGAAAAAAACCTCGATGAAGACGAAGAAACCGAGGTCATGCGCCTGCCCCTAGACGAGGCCTGGCACCTGGTTTCCACCGGTAGAGCGCGCGATGCCAAAACCATTGCCGGCATCGGTTTGCTCTACGGCAGGCGGGTGAACGGCAGGCGGGTGAACGGCAAAGGTGTCGGGCAAAAGTAGCAAACCTTTGCGCTTAGCTCTTCAACCTTCAAAACATCGTCAGGCAGGTGGTATACTGCGCCTGCCCAATCGCTAGATTCTCAATGAGAGGCACTAATGGCAACTACAGCGAAAAAAACTGAGTCCAACGGTACGGTCGGGCTGCCAAGCGCGGCGATGGTTGCGATTGGCCTTGTCAGTGCTTTGGTCTCGGGAGCCAGCTTCTGGATCATCAACTACTGGCCGCTGCCGGTAAGCGTTGTGCCATATTTCGGCTTTCAGGGGGGCGCTCTCTGGGGGTTGGTAGTTGGGGCAGTTTCGGGATTGGTTCTTGGTTTCTGCACAGACGAGTCGCATTTCGCAGACAGTTGATAGTCTTAGCCTAGAAAAAACCTTTACCAAGCTTGGTGCGGAAAGCTTCGCTGTTCACGGCCGGGATGGATAGCACCGCTGGCGATGCCGGCTGTTCCATGAATGAACAATAAATCGAAGTTGCACTCTCCACTCGAATGTGCTATACATACGTATGGTGCCAGGCGAAAACCAAGTCTAGTACTTAAGGGCAGGGCGTGCCCGATAAGCCTGTGGAGAGGACAAAACACTAGGAGCAATTCTGGACACCTCGATGAAGCAGGAACCCACCGTGTCAGCGGTTTCTACCGCTTAGCCGGAATCCTCTTCCTTCAGGGAGAGGAGGACGTCAAATATTGGATGCATATCGATCTGCCTGATTGAGCCCAGCGCAAAAAGTTCGAGCGCTTTGCAAACAACCGCCCGTTGTCTTTGAAGTGCAGGTGCCGGAAATCGGCTGCTGAAGCGGAAAGATAAAAGGTATTCTGGGGTAGTTGGAAAATTTTGCCAGCACGATACACTGTATTCATTGACGGTGAGTGCGCACTTCAAAGTTGTGCACTTTGAGCCGAGGGGCCTTGCGGAAACAGCAGGTTGACGTTAACCGGATACTGTAGCAAGTGAGCCCGCTTTACGCGAAGGACTGGCTGAAGCGTGAGGAAATACTGAGTTCTTCTAGCAGAAGAGCAGCCAGACAGTAGCTTAAACACCACTGCGAGCGATTCGGGTGGTGTTTTTGTTTGCCAATTTTTTCTGGGACTCTCGCCCGGGAAAGAGACAGAACCATCTCTGAACCTGGACTTAGCTAGCACCATATATGGTGCAGCGATGATTTATTGTGGCATTGTTGTGGCATTGACTTATGCAAAAGTTCAGCTGATTTAAATCGCCGATCTCGAATAAGCAGATCTCCAAAGCAGCATGTTTCATTGAACTGTGTCCGAACTGTGCCCGAACTGTGCCATTTTTCGTATTTTCCCCATCGACTTCAGGGCTGCAGCCTCCCATAATACAGTTCCCAACAATCTAACTAAGCGGCAATGCCCACTCTTCGCGTTTTCAAAAGAAAACCAGCCGCGCTTTACTAACCGAAATCCGATGTTATATAGAGGAAAGAGTAATGGCCAATAACGAACTTCTCGCCAGAGCCGAAGCCAGCCCTACTCCATGGTTACCGCCGCAGCCAGGACTTTTCACGTCAGCATATGATACATCGACAAACCTGGCACCAGCCACAGCAGGCAATGCAGCTATTACCCAGGCACAAGGCACGGCAGCGATTGCGCAGCCACCGACCCTGACCTCTGATCAAACCGCCATGCTCTTTTCAAACTTGGGTCAGGAAGATATGGCCAAATTCTTTCAAGCGCTGCCCGCCGCCGACCAGCAGACCCTGACCGCAGCTGTCTCTCAGCCTAATTTGACGTTGCAGGTTCTCAGTCAAGCCTTTTCACAGATTCCAGCTGGTGACATTCAAACCGCACTTGCTGCCCTTCCTGCTGCCGATCTGCAAACCGCTTTGGCTGCTGCTGCCAATCCTGCCAATCCTGCGACCACTCAAGGAGATGCCGGAACTGGCGCCGTCACGCCGGTCGCTTACACAGCTCCTGACGCAACTACTCCAACTTATTCTTATTCAGCTCCAGTTACTGGTGATACCACAGCAACAGCAACTAATCCGCAGCTGTCTCCCGCCCAGATGGCTCTAGTCTTTACACAGCTTCCGGCGCAAGACATGACCGCCCTGGTCAGTGCCTTACCTGCTGCCGATCAAACGCTCTTGAACCCTGCGCTCACTAATCCTAATGCCACGCTGGCCGACCTCGTCCAGGCTTTCAGTCAAGTGCCACAGGCAGATCTGACTGCCGCATTTGCGCAAGTTCCCGGTGCCGATTTGCAAACAGCAATCACAGCTGCAGCCAACCTTCAGCAGCCAACACAAGTAGCAGACGCCGGCACGACCGCCGTCACGACAAATGTGCCCACACCCGATGCCACCAACCAACCGGTACCCCAATCCGGACAGGCAAGCAACGGCAGCGACCTGAGCACACAACTGGCAAATCTTACACCTGACCAGATCACAAAGATCCTTGATGCCCTGCCGCAGCAAGACGCCACTGCCTTCATGAATGCATTGCCGGCAGCAGATCAACAAGCCTTGACTCAAGCGGTGAGCGGACAAACTCTCAACGATCAGCTGTTAACCCAGGCCCTGAACGCCCTGCCTCATCAAGATGTTATGAGCGCGCTCGGCCAGGTTCCGACGGCAGATTTGCAAAAGGCTTTCCAAGAAGTGACGCAAATCAACCCTGCGGCAAAGAACGGCACCACCGATGCACCTCCGGCCACTGAAGTAGATGCACCGGCTGGTCAATCTGGCTCTGGCACCAATTGGGTGAAATGGGGCGCCGCCAGTTTAGTTGCCGGTGGTGGCGGCTATTATGCATATAAGAAGTTTGACCTGGGCACCAAACTTGCCGATCTAAAAGCAGGTGGATTTCCGGATTCGCTCTCCGGATTGGCCGCTCGATTCCGTGGTGGACCAAGTCCGATAGGTGGTGCAGGTGGTGCGGCGATAGTACCCGATAGCGCGGCCGTGGTTCCAAACGTAGCTCAGGATTTAACTGGAGCCGTAGTTGACACAAGCAAATTGGCTGCCGTGGTTCCTGGCGGTCTTGAAACCGTCGCGAAAACGGGCATCGGAGAAACTTTGGAACGTGTAGCAGCGTCAGGCAGCGGTGAAATTCTCGCTTCCACTGCCGAGAAGGGCGGCGCTGAAGTCGTCGCCGAAGTGCTTACTGACGCGGCCAAAGTAGCTGTCTAATCGAGTCTAAAGTTCGATTACTTTATCGCAGCAGTGGGGACGCCTGCGCTGCCGGATATCGTTTGCTCTGGAATTGGATTCCTGAGGAAGGCAAAACCTGCTAACCTCTTAGGAATTTCCAGCACCAGCTCCAGCAAAGGATTAGCACAATGCAGGGTTTCATAAGCAGTCTGCCCAAAGCTGAACTGCATCTCCACATCGAAGGAACGTTTGAGCCTGAACTGATTTTCCACATGGCGGAGCGCAACAAGGTAACGTTGCCCTATGCTTCTGTGGAACACCTGCGTCATGCTTACAAATTCAACGATTTGCAATCCTTTCTTGATTTGTATTACGCAGGCATGAGTGTGCTGCGCACCGAACATGATTTCGCCGAGCTAGCCAACGCCTACTTCGCCAAAGCGAGTAAACAAAACGTGGTGCATGCCGAAATATTTTTTGATCCGCAAGCTCACACCGATCGAGGAGTTCCTTTCGAAACAGTTATTGAAGGATTGTGGGCAGCAGTCAACAACAGCAAGAAACTTCACGGCATCAGCTCCAAACTGATTATGTGTTTTTTGCGAGACTTGAGCGCGCAGTCGGCTATGGATACTTTGGAGAAGGCGATCACATTTGGAGACAGAATTGTCGCAGTCGGGTTGGATTCAGCTGAGCGTGGCAATCCCCCGGCAAAATTCGAGCAGGTATTCGCCAAAGCGCGAGCTTCGGGATTCGAAGCGGTGGCACACGCAGGCGAGGAAGGACCGCCCGAATATGTCTGGCAAGCGCTCAATTTGCTCAAAGTAAAACGGATAGATCATGGTGTGCGTTCGCTGGAAGATCCTAAATTGGTGGAACATCTGGCTAATACCATGACACCACTGACGGTGTGCCCGCTTTCCAATATCAAGCTGCGAGTTTTTGATAAAATGGAAGACCACAATCTCAAGCATATGCTGGACAAGGGACTGCGCGCCACCATTAACTCAGACGATCCGGCCTATTTTGGCGGCTATATCGCTGAAAATTTCCACACTGCCGCCGACGCCCTGGCACTGACGTCTGAGGATTTGAAAACATTGGCGAGAAATTCCATCGAGGCATCATTCCTGACGCCATCGGAAAGAAAGGAATATCTCGATCTCTTGGATTCGATCTCTGTCTTGAACAACTAGCGCTTTTCACGACGCTAGGCGCATACCGGCGCACTCAAGATCTGCTCCGGTCTGAGATTCTATACCTTTTATTGCAAAACACTGCCAGAAATGAGCAATAAAAAGTATATATATCGTCTATTGCAGAAAATCGCACCCTCTCTGAAATAAAAGGTATAAAATGCTCCGACTATTTTCTGATTCCAACCTCAATCAATGCAACTAGCTATTTATGCGAAGCAACAAAGTTTCTGCCCAGTACCTTTTCGTAGCTCGACTCTTCAAAACCGACGAGCAATGTCTTTCCCACTCTCAAAGTAGGAGCACGCAGATTGCCGGAAGGTCCAAGAACGACAGCCAGAATCTCCTCATCGCTCGGGTCGCCATGGCGCAGGTCAATATGGACGAGCTTGCTTCCCTTGCTGGCCCATATCTCATCTGCCTTCCTGGCTAAGGCGAGAGCTTCTTTCTTTGCGATCGGTGTCTTTTTCGCGTCCGTTGTTTCGAGAGCGGTCACTTTCTTGCGCGCAAGAAACTCTTGCGCCCTGGTGCAGGTCTGTCAACCACGGCGGTGATAAATCCAATCGAGCATGACATATACCTCTTAAAGGGAGAGTTGGATCATACTATATGGGAGATCTAGCCAGATCGCGCCGCCCGCGAACTGATAAAATCTTTGCGATTTATCATAGTGTCGACCTCGATTTCAGTACACCTTCCTCAACATCTTTAGCCAGCCCGGCTTTGCGATCTGCCTGGGGATCGCGCGTCTGGTCCCAGGCCAACGTATCAGCAACCGTCTCTTCGATTCTTCTGCTTTTTAGTCCGGATGTCCAGGCCTTAGAACAGTCTAGCGCCATAAAGCCAAGATGCTCTTCATCGCTTTCCGGCACCCACAAAGGCATCTGCATCCACGGATCAATTTTTAGATCGAGCAACTCTTGATCGCTGTACCAGACAAGTTCCGCAGTTTCGTTTAAACTCTTGCGGCAAAGATTCAAAAACTCCAGCATCGTCAAGACATCGTTGGGTCCAGTAGCGTTAAATGCTCCCGTTGTCCTTTGCTCTAAGCACTCGATAATCCAGGCAGACAAATCGCGCACATCAATGAACTGAATCTGGCGCTGCGGGCGCCCCGGAGCCAGCACTGCGCCACCTCTTTTGATCCGGGTGGGCCAGTATGTGAATCTGTCGCTGGGATCATAGGGACCGACTATCAAACCAGGGCGAACGATCAAGCTGGCATTGGCCTCTTTAAGCACCACTCGCTCGCAAGCCGCCTTCTGGTCGCCGTAGTTTTCTTCATCTGCATCACGCAGCTCATTTGCTTCATTCAGTCCCGGTTTTGGAAATGCCTTGTAGGCGGAAATGCTTGAGATGAAGGTGTAATGAGGAGCGCATTGATGCAAAGCCGACGCCGATTTCTGCACCGTCTGCGGTGCTTGACCGCACGTATCGATGATTGCATCCCACTTTTGCTGCGCCAACAAATGAATGTCAGTTTCGCGATCGCCCTTTACTTTTACGACTGCGCTCTGCTCATCTAAGTCGTGAGTGCCTCGATTGAAAGTAGTAACGTGGTGCCCACGTTTAAGCGCCTCAGTGACAAGATGACGCCCCAGGAAAACAGTTCCACCGATGATCAAAATTCTCACAGTACTTTCACTTTCACCTTCTCCTGCTTCTAAAGCGTTTCAGAATGATTTATTCTAGCAGCGATCATATATGCGGCGATGCCAAAGGCAACGGCAACGTTCAGTGATTCCTTGCTGCCGCGCATGGGTAAATGACAGACGGCATCGCAGAGAGACAAGGCTTGCAGCGACAGACCCGTCACTTCATTTCCGACAATCAAGCACAGCGGCTGACGCATTTGCTTCTCCACGAATTCAGTGCACTCGATGCTTCGATCATTGCGTTCAAGACCAACGATCTGGACACCTTTTTCTTTGAAGACCTCTATGGACTCCACAACATTGCCGCAATATGTCCACGGCACTGTATCTTCAGCACCCAAACTTGTTTTGGCAATCTGCTTGCGCGGCGGTACGCCTGAGATGCCGCACAAAATCAGTTTGCTCACGCCTGCACCATCGGCAGTGCGAAATATGGAACCGATATTGTGCAGGCTGCGAATGTCTTCCACAATGACGTTGAAGGCAAAATAATCGCCCTGCGATTTCAGGTCATAGGCGGCGCTAAGCTTTTCAAGGTAGTCCAATATGGCAATCGGCTTGGCACTTTGCGGTCGACTGCAGGAAGGGCAAACTGCCGGCATTGGTCGTTGCCATCTTTCGTTGCCCTCGGCAACAGCAACTTCGAACTGCTGGCGGCAATTTGAGAATGCGCACCTGGTGATCATCCTTTCAGCTCTCCCATCACACCCCTTGACAGCCCGCAATTACGACCATCTATATGTTTTTACAGGTGGTTCCAGGTTACACTATGGGCTGATTGCATACAAAAATTGTTGATTGAGCGCTGCCGAAAGCCTTAAACAATCAATTTTGCCGGTGGCAATGTTTAGTCCAAGTCAAAGCGACTTTCCGGAGGAAGAGATGACAACTGTAAAAGCGCCTGAGCAAGCAAACAAAGAAAAAAGCGATGCAGGTGACCAAACCAATCAGCAGGGTCAAGAACAGAAAGTCCGCCCCGAGATACTGAAGAAATTTCCCGTCAAAGCAAACGTCGAAAATTACGATGAGTATTACTCCAATTTTCGTTGGGAAGACGCAAAAAAGGAGATCTCCTACTTTCCCGGTGGCAAGTTGAACGCTGCTTATAATGCGGTTGATCGCCACATTTTCAGCGGCAGAAAGAATAAAGTAGCGCTCTACAATATCGACGCGAACAACAAACTGGAAAAAAGAACATTCCAGGAAATCTACGAAGAATCCAATCGCATCGGCAACGCCCTTAAACAACTTGGGGTCAAGAAAGGCGACCGTGTCTTTATCTTTTTGCCTCGTGTGACCGAGCTTTACATCGCCACCGTTGCCATCGCAAAAATAGGCGCCATTGCTGGTCCATTGTTCTCTGCTTTTGGACCGGATGCCTTAAGAGACCGCCTGAAAGACAGCGAAGCAAAAGTGATCATCACCAACCCGGCTCTCAAAACCAAACTCGATCAGATTCGCAAAGACTTGCCGAATCTGCAAGCGGTGGTAGTTGTTGGCGGCGACTGCAACAAACTTGGCGAGGGCGAATACGCTTATGAAGAGCTGGTTTCAAAGGCGTCCGACAACCTGCGTTGCGAGCCCATGGACCCGGAAGATCCGCTCTATCTTCTTTACACATCGGGAACGACCGGCAAACCGAAAGGCATCGTGCATGTGCACCACGACATCGTCGGACATCACATGACGACAAAATGGGTGCTAGATCTTAGAGACGACGACATTTACTGGTGCACCGCTGATCCTGGTTGGGTCACGGGCACCGTATACGGTATCTTTGGGCCCTGGTCAAACGGCGCTTCCAGTGTCAGCACAGAAGGACGATTTGATGCAGAAAGCTGGTACAAGATTATCGATCGATTGAAAGTAACCGTCTGGTACACCGCTCCCACCGCCTTGCGCATGCTTATGAAAGCCGGTGACGACCTGGTCTACAAACATAGTCTCAAGAGTCTGCGCCACATTTTGAGCGTCGGTGAGCCTCTCAATCCCGAAGTGGTGCGCTGGGGCTTTAAGGTTTATGGACTGCCAATTCACGACAACTGGTGGCAAACGGAGACAGGCATGCAGTTAATTGCCAACATGCCATGCATGCCGATTAAGCCAGGCTCGATGGGCAAACCGTTGCCCGGAGTTTATGCGGCCGTGGTTGACGATGAGGGCAATGAGCTGGGTCCGGAGAAATTGGGCAAGCTTGTGGTGCGACCGGATTTCCCCTGCATTCTCAGACAAGTTTGGAAGAATGAGGAGAAGTACAAAGAGTATTTCAAGATCCCCGGTTGGTATTTCAGCGGCGACAACGCCCGCATTGATGAAGACGGCTATTTCTGGTTTATTGGCAGAGCCGATGATGTCATCAACACGTCGGGCCATCGGGTCGGTCCATTCGAAGTAGAATCAGCTCTGGTAGCCCATCCGGCGGTAACCGAAGCCGGTGTGATCGGCAAACCGGATGAGGAAAGAGGCGAGATCATCAAAGCCTTTATCGTGCTCGCCAACGGCGTCGAGGCTTCTGATCAGTTGCTTGAAGACATCAAAAACTTCACCAAGAAAAACCTGGCTGCTCATGCCTATCCAAGAGAGATCGAGGTAAAGGAGACGCTGCCAAAAACACGCTCCGGCAAGATCATGAGACGCTTATTGAAAGCCTGGGAAATGGGGCACGAAACGGGCGACATGTCTTCCTTAGACGACGACTAGGTTCACACCCGACAGCCAATCCAAAATCACATATCGCCACCGCGCCCACGATCATTTGCTGGTGCCTAGTATAGCCATCGCTCCACTACTTCGACACGATGGGAAGACTGATGGCGCCCAGTCCGTTGGCAGGTATGCGCACAAGGGGAACAAGATAGCCCGCTGATGTGCCTCTTGATGATAGCAAGTAGGCATCGGCGCCGGCGGGAGTGGGAGAGACAAGAGCCACAGCTTTATCTTGCAAGGTGATATTGAGCGGCAGAATCTGACCGTTCCCAAACATGGGCAGATTGCCGGCCTGAATCGTAACAGCAATGCCCGGACGTCCATAAACAGTAGTCTCCTTGCGGCTGACTTTTAAATCATTAGTGGGAATGGCCATCTGATTCAACATGTCTCGTGCCAACTCTCGCACACTCATGTCGTCCATCTGGGGGTTCATGCCCACCTGCAGCGCGACCTGATTGGTGATGAAGCCCAACTTCTCTTTGTAGAAAGTGGACATGCCGGAGTTGACCAGCAAGGCCACGGCAGCCATCGTGCCAAAAAAGATCATGCATAAAGCGCACACTCCCTCAACCAGCGCCGCGCCTCGACCCTTTCGCCAATGCACATTTCGAATTGCTTTCTGCTTCACGATTTTTCCTCGCCGAACTTCTCAGTACTAACATTCTACCCGGCGCTCTTGGCTGATTGGACGACTGATGCAAACCGGGCACATCGATGCAGGCCGATTAAAGCTTTGCGATTCAAGCTGGTTGATCTCAAGCTTGACGATTCAAGCGGCGATTCAAGCTGGTTGATTCAAGCTTGACGATTCAAGCGGCGATTCAAGCTTGACGATTCAAGCGGCGATTCAAGCCGGGATGATGACCACTAAATAGTAGGTTGGTGGGGTTACCAAATTTGGTAACCCCCAAGATTAAATGAGGCTGCGCCGAGATCGCCGTAAGTCATGTTCCTATAAGGGTTTACAGATAATTGTAACTTCCGCGACCAGGATGCCAAGGTTACCAAATTTGGTAACCCCACCCCATCTTTTTGAAAAATCCAAACGAGGTACCTTGACCGCGATCACTTTTTAAACTTTTCCTTACTGCGTTTGTCCTCATCTCACCTCAACTAGATTATTGCTTGCCTTGACGCACGGCGCGATAAATCTGAAAGCGAGCACCATCTTTTTTGTGGAAAAACAACTCAGTGCCATCCAGCGATAGCGTCGGCGCTTCAACAAATCCATCGATGGCGGTGAGCGCCTCCGGCTCAGCGAATGGCTCAGCGACACTGTCCCGGCGTGCCACCATTATTCTCAGCCGCGCTGCTCCCGTCTTGTTTGGCTGGCTGGTCCTGGTGAAATAAAGCTCCAGTCCATCGTTGGTCACCGATGGTGCATATTCAAGTGCGGGCGTATTCACACTTTTGAGAATGTGCTCAGAGTCTGGATTCACAACATATCTGCCATTGGTAAGAGTGCACATAATCAGATCAGATTGTGACGGCACATCCGCTCCTAGTTCAAGTAAGGCTCGAGAAATGACTAGAGTTTTGCCATCAGGGCTGATATCACAATCCATGTCGATCCAAAATGGTGGCATCTCTGGTTTGGTCGGCCAAATATCTCCAGCCAGGCAAACCGGCGCAGAAACCGCCTTCCCATCGAACTTACCGACAAATAAGGACTTGCCATCTATTGGAAAAGTACGCAACGACGTGAAGACAATGTTCTTTTTATCGTCCATTGTCGGTGCCATGTCTTTCGTCGACGATTGAGCGCCCTTGAGCAAGCCAATATAATTGAAAGTATTCTCGTCCACTCTTTGCGCATAATGAATATGCGTGCTCGTGTCCTTGGCATTGCTGTTGTTGAAGAAAAGCCATTTGCCGTCGCGGGAGATAAAAGGCTCCATACAGTCGTCTTGATAGCCATTAATAACAACTTTTTGCGGATGATCAAAGAGATGACTGGACTTCTCCGTTGCCGCAAATACAGGTAGCGAATTCTTGGTGAGCGGAGCTTGATCAGCCGCATCCCTTCCCAGAAGCAAAAGAGCTTTGTCTAAGCAAGACTCTCCGCTTGCGGCATCCCCGCGGTCAAAAGCTGACTTTGCTTGCTGCAGGAGCGCAAGCGGCTGGCGAGGATCTTTTCCTTTTTGCGCCCATGAGCGAATTCCCATTTGAACTTTTTGCGCCTTATCGCGCAAACTCGGCGCCTTGTCCATGCCAATGCCGGCAACAGCGCCCAGCCCCGCCAGAGCAGCGAGAACGATGAGCAGATATACAATCTGTTTTTCCTTTTTCAAGATTCTCGACTCTGCCACCTTCACCCATTCTACATATCGAATCCAGATCAACTAAATATCGAGACCGGGAACATCAAATATGCGATCGATAGATCGCCTGAAACCCGCACAACCTGACGATCTTTTTACTGCAGCGGCGGTTGAGATCATCTATTCTATGGCTACTTTCACAATTGAATACGCCACCACTGAACGTCTTTGCTCCAAAGATGACCGCTCGATATCTTTTGAGCGTCATGCAAAATATATTGGGCGTCGATTGAACTTATTTCCGATTCATTACGTATATACATTATGAGCAACGCTGACTCCCAAATTTCAGATCTTCCAGCCGAACGGCTGCCGCCCCAGTCGCTGGACGCGGAACAGGCAGTCCTGGGTGCGCTTTTGGTAAGCGTCGACGGCATATCGCGGGTCGTCGACATACTCGACCCCGACTATTTTTATCGTCGGGCGCACCAGGTCATCTATGCGGCCATGCTCGATCTGTACGAGAAGAGCGAGCCGATAGACATCGTCACAGTCTCCCAATATTTAAAAGATGAGGGCAAGCTCGACAATGTTGGTGGGCGCCAATATGTCACCGATCTATCACTGTCAGTTGCCACCACCGCCAATCTCGAATACTACGCCAAGGTCGTGCATGAGAAAGCGACTCTGCGCAATTTAATTAAAGCGGGCACCGAGATCGTCGGTTCTTGTTATGAAGAAACTGATGCAGACGTCGCTTTAGACAAAGCCGAACACCTAATTTTCGGTCTGGCGCAACGGCGAGATATGAAGCAACTGGTGCACATCAAAGACGTCGTGGAAACTTCCTTCGAGAAGATCGAGCAACGCTATGAGAATAGAGATGAGCTTTCCGGCGTGCCATCAGGCTTTTACGATCTGGATGCCCTCACGTCGGGCTTCCAACCATCCGACCTGATCATAATAGCTGCCCGTCCATCTATGGGAAAAACAGCCTTTATCCTCAATATGGCTCAGCATGCGGCTGTGGAAAAGAGTGTGCCTGTTGCAATATTCAGTCTGGAAATGTCCAAAGAGCAGTTGGTGCAGAGAATGCTTTGCAGCGAAGCGCACATTGATGCCAATCGACTGCGCACCGGACACATGCATACCAACGACTGGACGCATCTGGCCATGGCCATGGGTCGATTGGGCGAGGCGCCCATTTATATTGACGATTCAGCCATGATCAATGCGCTGGAAATCAGAGCCAAGTGCAGGCGCCTGAAAGCGTCTGAAAATGGATTGGGACTGATCGTGATCGACTACATTCAGTTGATGCAAGGACGAAAGCAGACCGATAATCGCAACCAGGAAGTTTCCGAAATCTCACGCAGTCTGAAGACCCTGGCGCGCGAGTTATGCTGCCCCGTAGTTGCTCTTTCCCAGCTGTCGCGGGCGGTTGAGAGCAGACAAAATAAACGGCCAATGCTGTCTGATTTGAGAGAATCTGGATGTTTGACAGGTGAAACCCTAGTGTACCTGCCTGATGAGGGCGTTTACAAACGCATCGACAGCTTGATCGGCCAATCAGGCTTCAACGTAGCCGCGCTGAATCCAGCCACGTGGCTGCTTGAAAAACGTCCGGTGACCAAGGCTTTCAGCACGGGAATTAAACCTGTTTGCAAACTGACAACTCGTCTGAACAAAACGATTAGAGCAACCGGAAATCATAAGTTCCTCACTCCGCACGGATGGAAAAGATTAGACGAATTGAGATCTGGGATGCGCATTGCCATTCCAACCCAACAAATGCAGGCAGCTATGAGCGTCGCGTATTCTGGTTCTTCCTTATATAGAAGCGCTCTCAGTCGGCCGAGAGCGGCACAAGTAGCGACCATTGTTAGATGCGAACACTTACAGCAGCTCGCGGTCAGCGATGTGTACTGGGATGAGATCATATCGATTGAGGCCGATGGCGAAGCGGAGGTTTACGACCTGACCGTTGAAGGACTCCATAATTTTGTCGCTAATGACATAACGGTCCATAACAGCATCGAGCAGGACGCTGACCTGGTCATGTTTATTTATCGCGATGAATATTACAACGCCGAAAGCGAAAAGCGCGGCGAAGCCGAGATCATCATTGCCAAACAAAGAAACGGCCCTGTAGGCACAGTAGAACTGCTCTATCAAAGCAGCATTACCAGATTCTTGAACAAAGTACAAAATCAGTATGCTCCCGCCTGATTGCCAGCTTAATTTGGTAACATGAGCAGATGAGACGGGCGCGACAGTTACGAAACAATCAGGGCAGCATGCTCAGCATGACGGTGATGTGCGTCGCTCTTGTGCTCATGGCTTGCATGGTCGGGTTCGCTTTCTATATGCTGCTCACCGAGCAAAAGCATGGTCAAAGCCAGACCGATCAACTAGCGCTTGGAATCGCAAAGACACTGAATGAGCAAGATCGCATCGGCGATGTTAACCAGTTGATTGTCCGAAATCGAGAGCTGGTCTATACATCACGCATGATGATGTCGACCTGCGACAACTCCTTTCTTGCATTTGCCTCCCCTTTGGCTTCACAGCTGCTCAATGAAGCGGTGACCAGCAACGTTCAAATTGATAAAGAGCGGCGCAATCAGATGGGATTGATGAAAAAACACATTGCCGACGTGGTCGATCAGTACAACACACATCAGGGCACAGCCGCCCATCTATCTTTGCCCTGGTGGAAGTCCTATGAAATGCAAGTGGTCCAGATAAACTGCGGCTCGATCAATGATGTGCAATCGAATGTCTTGCACAGTGAAATCTACGATGATTTAACCGATATTGACAAGCGCAAGAGATATTTCCAGCCTAAGAGCAATCTCTACATGGGCAACATAAACGCCAAGCTGGAGAACCCCGATACCGGCATAGATTTCAAAATTGCTTCCCTGCCTGCCGCCGTGGAGAAAGCCATAGCCCCTCCACGGCTGACAAATCCGGAGGCCTTCAAATTCGCCAATCAAGTTGTTGACGATGGAAAGCTTGTCAATCAGTCATTCGATCAGATACCATCTGCGGTGCAGGTGCTTGGTCATATGGATGTGACCATGCGCAACGACAGAAACACAGTTCAAGTCGGGTCGACAGCTATATGCAACGGTGCCGAGCCGCCGCTGGACCGCCAACCACCGCCCGTTCCGTAAGGTGAGTGTTGGTCCGTGTGTTGGTGTCCGGGGGTGTTGGGACGTGTTGGTGTCCGGGGTGTTGGGCCGCACTTGCAGGTGAACACTAGTTAGTTAGTTACTATTATCCCCATTCATCACGGGGCCGCGTCGGCCCGTATCGTCGTAGTAGAAGTATCTTTCAAATCCCATTGGATTAGTGATCACGTGTATGCTCATGTTCTCACCAGGCCCTCCTGGAACCGCCACATCAAGGCGGAAAAAGTTCATTTGCCCCAGGGCGCTGGCAAAATCATTGAATGAATCTTTGGGCACGCATATTGACGTGACAATCAGTTTTTTCGCATACAACTCCAGAATGGTCCGGATAATTGCGTTGGTGATCGCTTTTATCGAGGGTTGCACCAGGGGGTCTGGCTTGACGTAGAGACAGCCTTGCTCCTGGAAAGGAATGACCAGATCCTGGTAGCGCCTGCAACCGACGGCGGTGCCATTTTGATACCAGATGTCTTCGTACTTGACCCTGTCCATGTTTAGCTCTTTATTGCGCGGCCGCGGGCACAATCTATAATCCATCAACACGCGAGTGATACCAGGCATGGTGGAGCCGGGATACTTCAAATATCGATCTACCTTATCGAGATCGACATAGATTATCCAATCGAACTGACGGTTGACCCACAGATCAGACCAGGGAATTACTTGCTGGTTCTGGGCATCGACCGCTAATGGGCAAGCGCTGGCAGTTAGCACGAGCAATGCCAGAAGACCACCATAAAGGCAGCGGCGCGATTTCGACAAGACTCCCTCCGGCAAGCGCAGATTTCTTTTCAATCGAGTGTTAACCATAGTAACTCATCACTAGTGTGTCCAATCACGGGCTGACTTTCAAATTCTAATTTTGTCAGGTTCAAGAAACCGACGGCCTCTGTAGAAGCGCTGGAGACGATGATATGTTGCCCATCTGGAGTGATGATTAGCGACCCTGGGAAATCGACATCGAGGGGCAATTTTATCTCTTTCAGCTTTTCTTTCTTCGTCACATCGAAAACTTGAATCTGATTATCTTTGGCGTTGGCGACAAAAAGCTTGCCATCTCCTGAAAGGGCAAGCCCTGTGGGCCCCAGTCCCGTCTTTAATGTCGCGGCGACGACCTTCCTATTCAGATCGACAATGGAGACAGTGTTCGATATGCGATTGGATACGTAAACCAGTGAGCTGTCGGCGCTAAAAGCCAGCGCGTTGGGCATCGATCCGACTGCCACCACGGCCAGCACCTTCTGGTTGGCCGTGGAAATTAGAGTCAGTTTGCCCGCCGGCACGTTTAGCACTCCGACAATATTGCCGTTAGGAGAGACGGCTACGCGCCCAGGACCCGCGCTCACCTTGGTTTTGAGCAACACCTTTCCCGTCAGCGTCTCAACGACGTCAACGTTGTTGGCTTCGCTTTCACTGACATAAAGCAACTTGCCGTTTGGTAAAGCACTTATGCCCTTAGGGGCAGACTTGGCAGGCAGGTCGATCTGACCGAGAAATTGCTTCTTACGAGGATCAAGTATGAGAATTCTGTTTTTCGACTGATCGGCAATGTAGAGCTTGCCTTCCGCATAGGCCATGCCTTCTGGTGTGCCTTCGGTGGGAAACTCCATCACCTTTTTCAATGAAGGTCCGTCCAGCATCGTGATTGTGCCGGTGCCAGGCGATGTAACAAAGACATAGCTGCTGACTGTGGTCTCGACTTCGTTTTTTTCCGCCGCCCCCGGCACCGGTAACTGTGGTGCATATATGCCAATCTTCGGCGCCACTGCAATCAGCTTTGCCAGCGGTGCCGGTGCTTTGGTATTACCGACAGTGCGCCCATGCAAAGTGATGATGCCGCCTGGTTCCTCAACTGGAATCGCCAGGTCGCCGAGAAGACTCTTGAGCGAGCGGGGCACCGAAAAATTGTCAGGCACGATCAGATCGCCGGGAAACTTGCAGGCAAGCACGCGCTTGCGCAAACCTTCGGAAATTGTTGCCGGGAAGAGCACAGTGCGACCAAGTGGTTTTTTGGCCACACGCAGAAAACACCAGCCGTTTGAATACGAAAGTATGTCTGCCGAGTCGCCCAGGGTGGGGAATTTTTCCACCAGAGCCGGTTTAACTGGTTTATCAGGAGGCTTTCCAGGCACCAGAGGCAAGAACGTTTCATTCCTCTTTGTTTCAATGCCACCGTCAGGGCGCACTTTACACTCAGGGAAACGGTTCAAAAGCAACGGTTTCAGGTCTGCAGGCAGGCGTGTGGCAAAAGCTGCAACCGATGAGGTGGCAACCAAGCAACTAACAAAGCTGATGAATCGCCTCATCTGCCTGCCCTATTTAGTGTCATCTCCATTTTTGGGTCGGAACACATCTACGATTTTCTCGATGATGGATTCTTCCTTCTCTTCTTCTCTGTCTTTCTTGGACTGCTTATGCTTGCTGCCTGATTTAGACTGGGTCTCTCTTGACGCCTCCGGCTCCTCGCCATTTACGGAACTATTTTCGGACAGATCCTCTCTGCTTAAACGCAGTTTCTCTCCTCGCAGCTCGGCTAATTTTTCAAGCAGCTTTTTCTCCTCAGAATTGAGCTTGGAAGGCGTTTCTAAGATCAGGTGGACGATTTGATCCCCACGGCGAGTAGGATTGCTCAGCCTCGGCACACCCAGCTCTCTCATCGTAGAAGTCGTGCCCGTCTGCGTTGCCGCCGATATTTTCAGGGGTTTGGCTCCATCCACTGTGGGCACTAAAATTTCGCCGCCCAGAGCAGCCAGGGAAAAACTGATCGGCTGGCGCACATGAATGGTCTCTCCATCTCTAATGAAAACCTTGTGCTCCTTCACATGGATGATCACGTAGAGATCTCCATAAGGACCGCCCCGCCTGCCTTTGTCACCGGCGGCGGTGAGGCGCAAACGTGACCCGGCCTCGATGCCGGCCGGCACTTTTATCTGGAACTCGCGGCTTTGCTTGACCAGGGCCTCGCCCTTGCAATCTCGGCATGGTTTGTCGATTTTTTGACCACTGCCCTGGCAAGCCGGGCATTGCACCACCCGCATCGTTTGTCCAAAAAAGCTGTTCATCACCTGTTGTACCTGACCCATGCCCGCGCAGGTAATACATGTCATCGGAGAGCTGCCGGCGGCTGCGCCGCTGCCATTACAGGTGGTGCAGTCTTCCAGCCGGCGAATCGTAATTTTCTTCTCAATACCAAACACGGCTTCCAGAAAATCGATCTCCAGATCAAACTTGAGATGGGCGCCCTGTTCCGGTCCACCGCGTTTGCCGCCCGATCGCATGCCACCGCCGAAGAAGAAATCGATAAAGTCGTCGATGCCAAAGCCACTGAAAGAACTGAAATCGACGTTATCAAACCCGCGCGTGCTGCCCTTGACGCCTTCGTGTCCATAGCGATCATAAGCAGCCCGCTTGGGCTCGTCAGACAAAACCTCGTAGGCTTCGGCCAACTCCTTAAACGCAGCTTCATCTCCGCTGTCTTTGTTATCGGGATGCAGGGCGCGAGCCTTATTGCGAAAAGACTTTTTGATTTCTTCGGGGCTGGAATTTTTGGATAATCCCAAAATTTCGTAATAATCTCGTTTTGCCATAGTAGCCAAAGGAATACCTACGCTGTATATGTCGGTTAAACGGCCGCGCCCGGCGGCTCTAATGAACTATAACATTAGTCGCTTTTGGGAGGCTGCGGCGGTCGAGGAGGCGGCTGTGGTGGACCGCTGTCTGGCTCGTTGGGCCCACCCAGTTCAATTGGCCCGTCATCAGGGTCGAGTCCACGTTTCTTCTCGCGCCCGCCGCCGCCACGGTTGTTGCCACTGCCTCGATTGCCGGAGTGAATGGCACTGCCCAACTCCATCAAAGCTACGTCCAATCCAGCTGATGCAGACTTAATTTCATCCGAAACGCCTTTGGCAAGCGCATCTTCCACAACGTCGCAGGCGCGAGTAACTTTCTCAACGTAAACAATCTCAACACGTCCACCATATTTGTCCACCGTTCGCTTAGCTTCCGCCACCAGGGCTTGCGCCTTGACTGTGGCTGAGACCTGTTCGCGAATCTGGCGATCTTGATCTGCGAACTCCTCGGCTTCTTTTTGAAAAGCCTCCACTTCTTCGGGCAGCAACCCGGTGCTGCGATGAATCGTAATCGACTGTTTGATGCCGGAGCCATAATCGCGAGCGCTGGCGTGAACTATGCCGTCTGCGTCAATGTCAAAAGTGACCTCGATTTTAGGCACTCCCCGCGGTGCCGCCGGAATGCCGGCAAGATGAAACTTAGCCAGCGATTTATTCTTCTCGGCAATCTCGCGCTCGCCCTGCAAAACGTGCACTTCCACCTCAGTCTGGCTGTTCTCAGTCGTGGTAAAGGTCTGGGTGCGGCTGGTGGGAATGGTGGTGTTGCGCTCGATTATCCTTGTGAACAAGCCACCGGCTGTCTCAATGCCAAAAGAGAGAGGAATGACATCCAGCAGGAGCACATCTTGCACGTCTCCTGCCAAAATTGAAGCCTGTATGGCAGCGCCTAGAGCGACAGCCTCATCTGGGTTGACCGATTTAGAGGGCTCTTTGTTAAAGAAGCGCCTGATTGTGTCTTGCACGGCCGGAATGCGTGTAGAGCCACCGACCAGAATGATGTGTTGCACCTGATGCGGTCTCAACTCAGCGTCTTCCAGAGCTTGCTGCAAAGGACCCAGGGTGGCTTCCACCAGGTGGGAAGTCAATTCATTGAATTTGGTGCGGGAAAGACTGGTCTCCAGATGTTTAGGTGTGGCGTCATCGGCAGTCAAGAAAGGCAAGTGAATCTCGCTGACCATCGCCGACGACAGCTCGATCTTTGCTTTTTCAGCCGCTTCTTTTAAGCGCTGTGTAGCCATCAGATCGTCGGTCAAATCGATGCCTGTCTGAGTGGCAAACTCGGTGACCAGCCAATCGATTATCGACTGGTCGAAATCGTCGCCGCCGAGGCGGTTGTTGCCGCTCGTGGCCTTTACCTCAAAAACGCCCTCGGTAATCTCCAGAATGCTGACATCAAATGTGCCACCACCAAGATCAAAAACCAGAATCGTGGCTTGCTCATTCAGTTTATTCAAGCCATAGGCAAGGGCCGAGGCAGTCGGTTCATTAATGATGCGCAAGACATCAAGACCGGCGATTTGACCTGCATCGCGGGTAGCCTGGCGTTGCAGATCATTGAAATAGGCAGGCACCGTAATGACAGCACGTGAGATCTTTTCCCCCAAAAACGCTTCCGCATCTGCCTTCAACTTCTGCAAAATCATGGCGGAAACTTGTTCAGGACTGTGAATGACATTATCGACGGTAATGCGGTGATTGGAGCCCATCTCTCTCTTAATCGATTGGATGGTGCGAGCGGGGTTGGTCACAGCTTGCCGTTTGGCTGATTGACCGACCAGCCTCTCCACTGGGCGGTCGCCGGAAACGCGCGTAAATGCCACCACCGACGGTGTAGTGCGGGCGCCCTCCGAATTTTCAATGATCAGCGGCTTGCCACCTTCCATGATGGCAACGCACTAATAA